>PVMS01138374.1_pt1 | contig 14739 bp, 12 predicted proteins | sample 1853461 | NCBI WGS metagenome assembly PVMS01 (sample SAMN08582032, study PRJNA380276) | Marine sediment metagenome, whole genome shotgun sequencing project. | isolation source: ocean sediment barecode stripped | collected 2017 | reverse complement strand
TTCCTTTTTCCTGTTTTTGTATTGCTTCCACGGATTGGTACTCTTACAGCAGATATTTCGAGCTATTTCTTTTGGATTGTTGCTGCTATTTCCCTCTACGCTTCAATTAAGTGGATCTTTGCAAGCGACTTCAACAAAAGATATTCATATTTTATTCTCACCTGCTCATCACTTGCCCTTGTATTCGGTACCCAGGGCTTGCCCATTGCAGCGCTAAACTGGATATTGATCCTAATTGCAATTGCAGCATTTTTCCCCTTAATTGAGATTTCTGAACATTACCGCGTGATAATCTATTTCCTGGCTATCTGGTCATTTTCTGCATTGCCATTTACACCAACTTTTGCCTCTGCAGGCATATTTTCTGGTGGAATTTCAGGATTCTCGATCATTTTCCTGCTGATCCAGTCTTTTCTGATCTCAGGATGGATATTGCATACAAAATATCTGAAAGCAACTTCCCTACAAGTAGAAAAATGGCAGAAAAGTGTCTATTTCCTTGCTTTGTTAACGATGCTCTTTGTCCTCATAATTCTGTCCCCTGTCTTTTATCCAAAGGAATTGCTGGCAAATATCCAGTTGAGTGTTTGGGGGATACTCGGACTTGTGATCATTGCAGCGACAACCATCTTGCTCGTTGATAAGAAACAAAAAAGATTTGAATATAGCTTGAGAATTTTGGATAGATTATTCAATATTGATTGGTTTTACAATTTTCTTTCGCATATGGGAGCCGTGATTGGCAACATCCTAAAGCTTATTTCTTCCTTGCTTGAGGGCAGCGCGGGATTGCTCTGGGCCTTCCTGATCATCGCAATTATGCTCTCATTAGTTAGCCAATTGGCAGTACAAAACTAAATTTCAGATGAATATTATCGCCCTCGCTCTTTTATTTCCTTCAGCAATTATCGGATTTGTTGCTACCAATTGGCGCTGGAAGATAGCGGCCCTGGCCCTCCAATATTTAATGATATTTATTTTGGTGGCTCAATCCTGGCCCCTCGGATTGGCGGCAGTGAAGTGGATTGCAGGTTGGATCGCATGTGCAATTCTAGCCAACACAGAAAGCAGCCTTCCAAGAAGCTATTCTCGGGATCAAAGCTCATCATCAGGCCTTCCCTTCAAAATCTTAGCCTCGATCCTTGTTGCAATTGTGGCTGTCGCGATGGCGCCTCAGCTAAATATGTGGGCAAATTCGATAACTATTTTTCAGTCTATGGGTGGATTATTACTTATTGGAATCGGATTGATTTCAGCGGGTCTTAGTTCTCGAGCTTTGAATTCAATTGTCGCCTTTCTCACCATTTTCGCAGGTTTTGAGTTGATCTATTCAGCTGTAGAGATTTCCACACTGTTGGCTGGTCTATTGGCACTTATAAACCTGGGAATAGCTATGACCGGATCTTATTTGATCCTGCTTCCAACTTTGGAACAATCAAAATGAGCGCCCCTTTAATCTGGATAGCGCTTCCCTTGTTACTGGGAGTCCTATCATTGTTATTGCGAAAGTATGGATCTTTATTGATGATTGGCTTGTTGGGGATTAGCCTCATCCTCACATGGTTGGCTTGGCAATTTCCCATTGACCAGGCATTTGAACTCGCTTCGGTCACATTTAAGATCTCTTCAGGAATTACTATTTTAGGCAGGGGCCTGAATATTTACGAATCGGATCGGTTTTTAATAGCCTTTGTGTTTTTTGCAAATTCCCTCTGGCTCCTTGGAGCCTTAATGGTTCGCCCGGGAAAATTATTTCCTGGAATTTCTCAAATTGTTATTGCCTTAATAGTTGCCGCCTTATCTGTTGATCCTTTTTTGTATGCCGCGATTTTTATAGCGCTAATGGTTCTCATCAGTGTCCCAATTCTTTCTTCGCCTTCTGCCAAAGTGAAAAACGGCATTCTGCGCTATTTAAATTTTCAGCTATTCGGTGTTCCTTTTATTCTTTTTGTGGGCTGGTTATTAGCTGGCGTTGAAGCCAGCCCTGGAAATTCCGCATTGGTTTTGCGGGCCGGCATTTTACTGGTGCTCGGATTTGCTTTCCTGCTGGCTCTTTTTCCGTTTCATTCCTGGATTCCGATGCTCGCCGAAGAAACGCACCCATACTCTTTTGCCTTTATTATGTTTTTCCTGCCCTTGTTTGTTTCAGTATTTGCACTGGGATTTTTCGAGCGCTTTGCTTGGCTCAGAGATCTTCCCGCGCTTGGGCCCACACTGGTTGTGATTGGCGGAATAGTAAGTGCCTTGGGAGGCATGTGGGCATTGATTCAAACTACCCTGAGTCGCCAACTTGGATTTGCCCTTGTTTTGGATACAGGCTTGATTTTGGTCTCGATAGGAATATCAGGCACAATTGGAATAGAAATTTTCTTTGCGCTTGCAATAGTCCGACTTTTTTCACTTATTGCATGGGCAATTGCCCTGTCAGGGCTTCGCGAAGCAAGCGGGGGGTCACTTCAGATCTTTGCGGTTAGCAGAATAACTTCTCGGCATCCCTTTCTGTTAGCCGGATTGCTCATTGCTGTGGCAAATTTTGCCGGCTTACCGCTAATGCTTTCATTTATCCCGAAATTCTCACTCTTGGAAGAGGCATGGAAAATATCTGAAATCGCAACTTGGGGCATTATTATTGGGCAATTGTCCTTATCCCTGATGTTTTTCCGACTGCTTATTGCACTAGGAACTTCTTTATTTTCAACGCCCACATTGCAAACTGAAGACTCTTTGCTCGGAAAAACAAAAGATCCTCTTCTTCCTGATAGTTCAAACCTTTCCACCTGGGGTTTTCTGCTGATCGTTGTCTTCATCCTGGTAATTTCTTCCCTATTTCCACAGTATTTATTCAATGGAATTACTTCTATGCTCTCTAGTTTTTCTCAAATTACACAGTAAGTTCGTTCAACACCACATGCTATAATTTTTTTGAAACCGTTTTTCTCTCAATATTAAGGGTAACAATGAATGAAAAGCAGCTAGAGAAGAAAATTGAGTGGCTTGAAGCCGCAAAGCGTGAGTCTGACAAACAGCTCAAGGCACTGGCTAAATCTATTTCCAAGATCGAAAGCTCTGAGAGCGAATTGCAAAGCACAATGAAAGCTCTTGCAAAAGATCTCGCCCTGGCAAAAAAAGACTCCGAAAAAATCAAGGATCTTCCTCTTCGCATAAGGGAAGATAAGATCGAGACAAATAAAAAATTAATTGAAATAGAAAGAGAAGCGAAGCGATCTACAGCTGATCTAAAAAAAGTTTTTGTTGAGAGTCAACGAAATCTAGAAAAGGAAATGTTAAATTCGCGAGAAGAACTGGGAAAAATAGTTGCTCTTCAAAGCCAATTAAAGGAACAGGCGAATCGGGATTCAGGGCAGGATGCCCGTATTGCAAACTTCGAAGAAGAATTGAAGGTGATATCTGCTGCAGAAACTGCCCGGCAGGAATTGGCTGTAGCTCTGGAGGAAAATCGAAAATCTGACGATAAGCGCATCAGTGAAGCAACAGGAATAATTGATGCGGTTTATCAAAAAATGGAAACTTCCCAGGAACGGGGTGGTCAAGTAGAAAATGCGCAAAAGAAACTGACTCGTGATTTTCAAAGATTGATTGAAGATCAACTTAAAAGCAGCAACAAGCAAAGCGAGTTCATTCAAAAAATTTCTAGCGAACAAATGGAGAAAAACCGCGCTTGGAAAGAATGGGAGAAGAGCTTCTCAACCGTAGTAACGCAATCTGCTGAAGTTAGAAAACGATTGGATGAAATTGAAACCCTGGATATCGCCATTAATCGCGCTCAAAAAACTTTTGATCTGCTGGTGGAAAAGATTAATCGCCGCGTTAACGAATTAACAGAAATCCAGCGTTTGGGGGAACAGCGATTCCGAAAAGAATGGTCCACGTTTCAGGCTGATACTCAAAAGAAATGGACGAGCCAGACATTGAATCGTCAGGAACTAAGCCAGGAAGCGAAAAGACAAAGGGAAAGTTTAGCCAAACAAATTGCCGCCGTTGAACTAAGATTTTCAGATACAAATGAGCAGTTGGACCGCATCGAAGAAAAAACTGCGCAATTTTTGCAATCCTTGTTTGAAACAGTGCGAGATTCACTCTCAGAAAATGAGCGCTAGTTTCTCTTTTCCCCCTAGCCTGTAAATCCTGGCCCCTGCCACACCCAATTCCCGCCAAGCATTGTTCCTGTCGGCTTTATTTCTCTCAATTTGGAAGAGGGAATTTCAAAAGGGTCTTCCTTTAGAACGATAAGGTCCGCGAGAAACTTCTTCTCCAGCCGCCCAATTTTTGTTTCTGTCCCCGATAAAAACGAAGGGCCAAGAGTAAAAGCCTCGATCGCCTTATATAGTTCAATTTTTTGTTCCCCGTGCCAGCCCTCAATTCCAGGCTTGCCCTCACGATCTTGCCGTGTAACTGCGGCATGAATGCCTGCAAAAGGATTGGGGCTTTCCACGGGCGCATCAGAGCCGAAGGCTAGCATGGCGCCAGAATCACTTAATGATTTCCATGCGTAGGCATGCTTCGTGCGTTTACCCCAGTAGCGTTCAGCAGTTTCCCGATCAGAAGGCGCATGAATGGGCTGTACAGAGGCAGCAATTCCAAGTGCTGCCAAACGTTGTTGATCCTCAGGATGAGTTATTTGAACATGCTCGATCCGGTGACGCAATGGCGCAATTCCATTCTCGCGCTCAAAATTTCTGATCTGTTCATAAGCATTTAGCACTTCATAATTTGCTCTATCGCCAATTGCGTGGATCGTCATACTAAGCCCCGCGCTCACTGCCTTTTCTCCCCATTCCACCATCTGTTCAGAATCAACCAAAAGCATTCCTCTATTGTCACTTTCTCCTTCATAGGGGTCGATCATGGCAGCCGTCAACGAGCCTAAAGCGCCATCAGAAAAATCTTTTATTCCGCCAATTCGCAGGAAATCATCTCCAAATCCGCTGCGTAATCCAATGGCGATAATATGCTCCAAAGATTCAACAGGAAGATTCTTGAGCACCCTTAGCTGAAGATCACCATCTGACCGCATTTGTTGCAGAGCTGCAAAACTATTCAGACGGTCAAAATCGTGAATGCCAGTGATTCCCATTTTCCAAAGACACGCTTGCGCTTTTTTCATAGCTGAAACAGATTGCTGCACATCTGCTTGCGGGATCACTTCGCTCACTAACTTCATCGCATGTTCAAAAAGTATTCCCGTTGCCCTTCCATTTGAATCGCGGTCAATTTCCCCCTTTTCAGGATTTTGAGTGTTTGCGCCAATACCGGCTGCTTTGAGAGCCAGGCTGTTGGCCCACCCAGCATGCAAAGATGCAGCTGTTAGATATACGGGGTTATTTGGGGAAACTTTGTCGAGCATCTCAGCAGACCCAAAGCCTTCGGGCCAATTATTCTGCCGCCAGCCATGTCCCAGTATCCAGCTTCCCTCTTCCTGTCGCTCTGCCTCTTTGGCAACTCGATCAATACAATCAGCCAGGCTATCTGTATCAGCATCCATCAATTCCTGCGATAGGGAATAGCGGCGAAAGTGTATATGGGCATCAACAAAGCCAGGGAAAATTGTGCTGCCCCCCATGTCAAGCTTATTGGCCAAATGGCCATATTCCTGGATCAATCTTTCGGAATTTCCCAGATCGATAATTCGTCCCAGAAAGTCAGCCTGATCGTCAACCAGAATCGCTTCTGCAATAGCCTTTCTTCCCCCCATTGTGTATATCTTGGCATTGGTTAGCAGCAGCATGCCAGCAACTTCAATCTTTTAAGAGCTTTTCAACAAGAGCATTCAATTCTTCATCTGAATAATAATGCAGCGCAATACGGCCACCCTTGGATGAAGGCAATAGACTCACTTTGGTTCCCAAAGTATCACGCAGCTGGTCCTGAAGGCTTTGCAATTCTGGAGAGATCTTTTTCGCGCTCTTGCTTGCTGCCTTACGCCCCTTCATTTTGCGCACCAAGTCTTCACTTTGTCGCACGTTCAGATCTTGTTTCAAGATGGTGAATAATGCTGAAGCCTGGGCTTTTTCATTGTCAAGGGACTTTAACGCGCGCCCATGTCCCTCTGAGATCTTCCCATCTGCGAGCGCCTCGCGAACTTTCAGAGAAAGTTCAAGGAGTGCCATTGTGTTGGTAACCGCTACGCGGCTTTTCCCGACCCTTGCTGCGATTTCTTTATGTGAAAGATTGAAATCATCATGCAGCTGCCGAAAGGCCTCTGCCGATTCTAAAGGACCAAGATCAGAGCGTTGCACATTTTCAATGAGCGCCAGTTCAATCAATTCTTGTTCGCTTGCATCGCGCAATACGACCGGCACGCTTTCCAAATTTGCCATCTTGGCCGCCAGCAATCGTCTCTCACCAGCGATGAGAGTGAAATTGTCTCCCTCGCCATCCCTGCGCACAAGCAAAGGTTGAATAATTCCATGCAGCTTAATCGAATCGCTTAATTCAATTAATTCTGATTCGGAAAATTTTGTTCTGGGCTGATGCGGATTACTTTTTAATTGTTGGATTTCTATTTTTTGAATATCGCTTTGCGGAATAGCGCTATCTGTTGCTTGAATTAATGCATCCAAACCTTTGCCCAAGCGTGATTTGCCAGCCATCTATTGTGCCACCTTTATCCTCTCACCATCCTGCTGTAATACTTCTCGTGCAAAATTTTCATAAGCTACTGCTCCCGGAGAATTTGGAAAATACTCCAGGATAGGCAGGCCATGCGAAGGAGCTTCCGCCAGGCGGATGCTCCGCGGGATAACACTCTCAAAAACCTGATCGCTGAAATGTGACCGCACTTCATTCACCACTTCTTGAGATAAATTTGTTCGCGAATCAAACATAGTAAGCAGCACTCCGCGAATCTTCATTTGCGGGAAAAGCGCTCTTCGTACACGCGTAACAGTATCCATTAACATTCCCAATCCCTCAAGGGCCAAATATTCGCATTGCACGGGGATGATCAGCCCATCTTTAGCTGCCACCATCCCATTTAAAGTAAGTAATCCTAATGAGGGAGGGCAGTCGATCAGCACATAATCATAGCGGGGAAGCAAATCTTCGAGAGCATCACGCAAACGATTCTCGCGCGCCATTTCGTTTACTAACTCTACTTCGCCGCCCGCCAGGGAAGGAGAGGAAGGCAAGAGCGAAAGTTTTAGCGAAGCGTTGTGCAGGATGCTGTCTGAAATTTTGCCTAAGCCAACAAGCGCTTCGTAAGTGCCGCTTGCCACGCTTGATTTATCAATGCCCAGGCATGAACTTGTATTTGCCTGTGGGTCCAAATCTACGAGCAATACTTTTTGGCCAAGATGAGCCAAATAAGCACCTAAATTAATAGTGGTCGTGGTTTTGCCAACACCGCCCTTTTGATTTACTAAAGTGTAAACGCGCGTCATTCTTGAAGTGCTCTGGGTATCAGGTCATAAACCTCGTCAAAACTTGGAGTGCTTTTCAAGCCTCTTCGTTCTACTGATTGTGCGGCCACTTGATTAGCAACACGCCCAGCCTCTTCAACATTATCGCCATAATGCAATCGAATAAAGAAAGCGGCAGCAAAAATATCCCCGGCACCAACGGAGTCAACTTCCCGCACTGGATTTGCAGGCAAAGCGCTTACTTTTCCCCGATTAAAAATTTGAGCTCCTTTTTCCGCGTCAGTGACAGCCAGTATGGCTGAGCTAGCTGCCATAGAATCCAAAATGTCGGCATCCCGGCTTATATCTTCCTGGCTAATAACAGTTGCCATTGCACTTTGCACGACGAAATCGGCCTCTGGCCAATCGGCTTGAATTACCCTGCCATCATTTTCAAGGCCCCTCAACCAACCTTGTGGTGTTAACCCAATATCTGCTTCTGGAAATGCCCTTACTGATCCTGGAGATATTTCTCCGATCACGGGTGCAAAATGTACAATTTTTGCATGATTCCAGGCACTTGGTAATTGCTGGATCTCTATCGGTGCAGCTAATTGATGCACTATTTGAGATCGCTTATCCCCATCCAATTTGTTTTCAAAAGTCGTCGTATCACTCATCCTGGAGTTGATAATGTGAATGCCAGAAAGCTCTTCAATATCAATATCTTCCCCCCAGGAAGTAAGGATTCCAACACGCAATCCAAATGCAGCCGCTGTTTTGGCTGCATAGGCAGCAGATCCACCCAGCCTTTCACCATCATCTGAAATGTCTCTAGTGATGTGTCCAATAACCAAGTAATCAATGTTTTTGTGCGCTGGATTAAGCAACATCCGCGAATTATACCGTAGGTCCTTTACGCGAAAAATCATCCCGGGCTAATGAAAAAATCATGAATATTGTTATGAAAATATCAAGAATAGTGGTTTCAATATTGAAAATATCAATAAAATAGTATGAAAAATTGACAATATTAACAAAATATGTATAATAATCAAAGTGATTCGCAGATATTTGTTAATAATCTTGAATCGTTCATTGATTTTATTTATTGTTTTTTTGATGGAGGACTATGGCAACGCAATTTTCAGAAGCTGATAATCCCAATTGGAAACGCCCATTTTTTACGATATGGATAGGTCAGGCTTTATCCTTATTGGGCAGCCAAATCGTACAGTTTGCCATTATTTGGTATCTGACAAAACAAACCGGTTCAGCAACCGTTTTGGCTACAGCCACTTTGGTAGGCCTCCTGCCCGGAGTATTAGTTGGCCCCTTTATTGGGTCCCTGGTTGATCGTGGCAATCGCCGCCGCATAATGATCTTTTCGGATGCAGGTATTGCGCTTGCCACAGTTGTTTTAGCCATTCTATTTGCCCTTGGCTTGACTGAAATTTGGCATATTTACGCCTTATTGGGTCTGCGAGCAATTGGAGGCGCTTTTCATGGCCCAGCTTTTGGAGCTTCCACCTCTCTCATGGTGCCAGTAGAGAAACTGACCCGATTACAAGGCATTAACCAAACGATTCACGGTGGCCTGAATATTATTTCCGCACCCCTGGGTGCGCTGCTTTTGGAAGTCATGACCATGCAAAATATTCTGGCAATAGATGTGATTACTGCCATCATGGCTATTACTAGCGTTTTCTTGGTGGTTATCCCTCAACCCGATAGAAAAAGCTCCCGAGCAGATGGCAAAGAAAACACTTACTGGGAAGATTTCCGCGAGGGCTTTCGCTATATCTGGTCCTGGCCCGGAATGCTTATTCTCATTTTGATGGCTTCCATGATTAATTTTTTACTTACCCCCGCGACTGCGCTTACCCCCTTGCTGATCTTCGATTATTTTGGCGGGGGAGCCATTCAGCTCGGTTGGTTTGAAGCGGTCTTTAGCGCCGGAGTGATTGTTGGTGGAATCATATTGGGCGTATGGGGTGGTTTCAAAAAACGCATAGTGACAGTTATGGTCGGATTGGTTGGTTTGGGAATAGGGATGGCGATCGTCGGCCTTGTCCCCGAGACGGGATTTAATATTGCCTTGATAGGAATGGCACTATCAGGCATATTAATCCCCATCACGAATGGATCGCTCGGAGCCATCTTCCAGGCTTCCGTTGACCCAAGCATGCAGGGGCGCGTTTTCACTTTAGTGGGCAGCCTGGCCAACGGTATGGCTCCAATTGGTTTGATCTTTGCTGGGCCGATAGCTGATGCTTTGGGCATCCAGACATGGTTCCTTATTGGTGGAGCCGTATGTGCACTCCTGGGTCTTTGGGGCTTCAGCAACAAATCACTTATGCGTGTGGAGGAAGAAGACGAAAAACCAAAACTGGAATCGCAAGCCAAGAAAGCTATCGCTTGAGGCTCTCCTTCTCATAAAAAAACGCGCTCAAAGTAAAAGTAGCGCGTTTTTTTTTATTTAATGAGTTTTTGTTTTTAGTGTACTGTTGGTTCAGATTTTATTGGTTCCAGGGAAATAGAGATTCCCCCAGTGGGACTTATTACTTGTCCCTGCATAGACCAGGGACCTGCCCAGGTTATTTGCACTGGAAGAAGCTGACCCTTCAAATTGTTTTCACTGTGAACAAATACAAGTTTATTGGTTGGTGTGCGCCCTTTCCAGCGGCCCTTCACCTCTTCTTCAAATAAGACTTCAACTTGTTCACCAAAATACTTCTTGTTGATCTCGGCCAAAATTCCAGATTGTAGTTCTTCTAAAACGCGGAATCGGCGCATCTTTTCTTCTTCTGCAATATTGTCTTCCATGCGTCTGCTTGCCACGGTGCCAGGGCGAGTTGAATAGCGCGCCAGGTGGGCGATATCCAGCTTTAGTTCAGCCAGCAGATCATAAGTGTCCTGGAAATCCGCATCGCTTTCGCCGGGAAAGCCCACAATAATGTCAGTTGCAATGGAAACATTTGGAATGATCCTTCGAATTTTCTGAATGAGTTCCCGATAATCCTGAACGGAATAGCCCCTCTTCATATTATCGAGCACCTGATCATTCCCAGCCTGAACCGGCACTTCGATGTGCGGCATCACTTTGGGCAGTTTCGCAACGCTTTCTAATAATTCAGTTGTCATCCAATTGGGGTGAGAAGTGAGAAAGCGAATTCGCTGCAAGCCATCCACGTGATGAACTTGCTCCAACAAGGCAGAAAGATCGGGGCCGTCCTCAATATCTTTGCCATAGCGGTCAACGATCTGGCCCAGCAAAGTAACTTCCTTCACGCCCTGGGATACCAATGAACGCACTTCGCTCACGATATCTCCAACTGGCCGACTTCGCTCAATTCCTCGGCGGAAGGGGATGATGCAAAAGGCACATGCATGCGAACAGCCGTATACGATGGGGACATGTGCGGATACCAATTGCCTTTGCTCATGCAGGGGCAGAATAAGATCTCCATCCATATAGGCAAAGCGTGTGGCCGTTTCTGATGCTTCCATATTCTGAATTTCTTCGTCGTTGAGATGCGCGATCAGCGGCCCCGGATCAGAGGGCGGGGAAAACACATCAACATATGGGAATTGTTTTGCGAGCTTTTCCTGTCCTTTGACGCCCACCATGCAACCCATCAAGTTGATCGTAATATCAGGGTTCTTTTCTTTAAGAGGCTTGAGTGAGCTCAGCCGGCCAACAGCTTTATCTTCAGCGCTCTGGCGGACTACACAAGTATTTAATACAATGACCTGTGCATCTTCGATCCTTTGTGAAGCTTGGTAGCCTTGCTTCTCCAGCGCCGAGGCCACGCGTTGCGAATCGGCCACATTCATTTGGCAGCCTTCGGTCCAGATGTGATATTTCATAGTCGGCGATTATATCAGTCCAAAATAAGCGAAAATTATGAAGGAAGGTTAAGTGATTTTTTTCCCATTGGTGTCCGCACAGGCAAACGGTAAAATGTAAAAAATGAAAATAACACGATATTTTTTGATACTGATCGGGGGCATTGTTGTTGCCTTTGCCATATATCAAATTCCATGGATCAACTATCGTTTGGCCTGGCGTATGGATGCGGCAAGCGCCTACCTATCCGCACTCATTGATCCCATTGAGGATTTGCCTGCGCCACAAATATTGCTGGCTCCATCGAGAGAAGCTAGCGTTGAGGCCCAGGAAATTCCCACCAGCCAGCCTAGCGCCACCCCATTGGCGAGCCCCACACCTTTGCCATCTAAGGTTGCATTGAGCTCTCCGTCCTGGGAAAAACAGGATTGGAACAATTGTGGCCCCGCCACCTTGAGCATGTATTTACGTTACTACGGCTGGGAAGGCGATCAATTCAGCATTTCCGATGAGATCAAACCCGAGCGCTCAGACCGCAATGTCAATGTAGATGAATTGATCTATTTTGCCCAGAATTGGGCGGGCTGGTTGAAATCCCAATTTCGTGTGGGCGGCGATATTGAAATGCTCAAAACATTTCTTTCTGAAGGGATCCCGGTCATGATCGAAGAAGGTTACATGCTGGAAGAGAGCTACTGGCCCAACGACGATCAATGGGCTGGACACTACCTGCTGCTCACCGGCTTTGATGAGGCCTCGCGTACATTCACTGCTCAAGATACTTTCATTGGCGCGGATCGCCAGATTTCCTATGCGCTTTTAGATGAGGGTTGGCAGCAGTTTAATCGCGTGTTTTTATTGCTCTACTTGCCCCACCAGGAAGAGACAGTTCAGCAAATATTGCTTGATCACTGGGATGTCGATTTCAATCGCGAGCATGCCCTTGAAGTAGCCAGGCAGGAAATATTAATAGAGCCTGAAAACGCTTTCGCCTGGTTCAACCTGGGCATGAATTTAGTACACTTTGAGCGCTATTCAGAAGCTGCAGATACTTTTGATCATGCGCGCAGCATTGGCCTTCCCCAGCGTATGCTGCGTTATCAATTCGGACCCTTTTTCGCTTATTACAACACCAATCGAATGGAAGATCTGGATACGCTCGTGGATTACGCTTTGCGTATTACTGATGTATCCGAGGAGGTTCAAATCTGGAAAGGTTGGAGCTTGTATAGGCAGAATGACGATACTTTTGGTGCCATTGAAGAATTTCGGACCGCTTATACATTCAATCCAAAATCTTTCTATGTTGCTCAAGCCCTCGATTTCTTCGGGGCCAGTCCATAATCTTTGTTAAATTGGACAAGGAAGGCAGAAATTGGCAAGGCCATTTGATTATTACTCTTCTTTCTTCTGAGCCTAATCAGAAATATCAATTGGATATAAATATTTCGCTGGTAGAGTAAATAATCATTTTTATAGGGAGGAGGTCTTAATTCTTTATTAGAATCTGTTTTAGAAGGGCGTCATTTTCTTGACGCCTCTATTCCGCCAGTGGTAAGATTCAAAAACGCCCTAAATTAGCACTCTCATGCCGAGAGTGCTAAAAATTGCAATTTTATGAAAATTGAGAAATTAAGCGAACGTCAAAAATTAATATTGGGTTTGGTCGTGCAGGAATTTGTTGAGCGCGCCAGTCCTGTTGCTTCAATGTACCTGGTAAAGCACTACAACCTGGATGTCAGTCCCGCAACCGTGCGCAATGAGTTGGCTGCTTTAGCCGGATTAGGCTATCTGCGGCAACCGCACACCTCAGCAGGGCGAATTCCTACGGAAAGGGGCTATCGTTTTTATGTTGGCGAATTAATGCAGCGCAGTGAATTGCCTTCTGCTACAAAACACACGATTAGCCATCAGTTCTATCAGGCCAGGCATGAAGTAGGCGAATGGATGAAATTGGCGGCATCAGTATTGGCCAACCAATCGCAGGCTGCCTCATTGGTCACACCTCCACAACTCAGTCAATCGCGTTTCAAACATCTTGAACTGATACATACAAATGGCCGACATGTATTGATGATAATTGTCCTTGAAAATGGACAGGTGATCCAACAGATGTTGGTCCTCCCAGAAGTCCAAAATCAGGAACAATTAAGCCTGGCTGCCCAGGAATTAACCACCACATTTAGTGGGCAAGCAATTTCAAAATTGAACCTATCTCACCCTGCATTATCCTTACTGGCCCTTGATATTTTGAAAGTCCTCGAAAAGGAAATTACCCAGGCAGAGCAGCACATGTTAGGAGAGGTCTTCCACGATGGTTGGAATCATGTACTTTCCGAACCGGAATTTAGCGATTCCAATGCCGCCCAACGCGCTTTGCGCGTTTTGGAAGAACGCCCCTTACTGGAGGATTTGCTTTCCCAGACAATGGGGCAGAGTGAAATTGGTGGTGTTCAGGTCCTTATTGGCGGGGAAGGTCGCTGGGATGAGCTCAATGATTTCTCTTTGGTCCTCGCTCGTTATGGCGTAGACGATTCCGCAATTGGCTATTTAGGAATTCTCGGACCTATGCGCATGGCCTATGGGCGGGCTGTTACTGCTGTTGATTATGTTGCTGGGATCATGAGCGATATCGTTGTTGAAAATTTATCTGAAGCGGAATGAATGGAAACAAAATGACAAAAACAGAAAAACAAGAAAATCCTATTGAAAATGAAAACGAATTGAATGATGAAGTGGTAGATGATCAGAGGCTTGAAGCTTCCAGTGAAGAGTTATCCGAATTGGATATCTTGAAAATCGAATTGGAAGAATTGGAGCAAAAGGCTGTTGAAAACCTGGATGGCTGGCAAAGATCACAGGCTGAGTTTTCAAATTACAAGAAACGCGTGGCACGAGATCAGAGCCAAATGCATGAGGATCTAAAAGGAAGAATAATAAAACGCTATTTGGAAATCACCGATGATTTAGAGCGGGCTCTTCAAAACCAACCTGTGGATGATGAAGGGGCTGAATGGGCCAAAGGTATTGAATTGGTATACAGGAAATTGCTTTCGTACATTGAAGCCGAGGGAGTTGTGAAAATGGAAGTTAAAGGTGGAGAATTTGATCCGAACTTCCATGAAGCCATAGCCCAGGAAGAAAGTGCAGATCATGAAAGCGGTGAAATCATTGAAGTATTGCAGCCGGGATATTTGCTGGGTGAGCGAGTACTACGCCCCGCAGTTGTCAAAGTTGCACAATAATAGGAGAAAGCATGGCAAAAATAATTGGTATTGACCTTGGCACAACAAATTCAGTGGCCGCTATTATGGAAGGTGGCGAGCCCACAGTCATATCCTCTGCGGAAGGTGAACGATTGGTTCCCTCTGTAGTGGCTTTCAATAAAAATGGCGAGCGCCTGGTCGGGCGTCCGGCTCGAAATCAAGCGGTAGTGAATCCGGAAAACACAGTATTTTCTGTCAAAAGATTCATGGGCCGCAACTACTCAGACAAGGAAACCATAACAGCCCGTTCTTTGGTTCCCTATCC
>PVMS01101107.1_pt1 | contig 14745 bp, 12 predicted proteins | sample 1853461 | NCBI WGS metagenome assembly PVMS01 (sample SAMN08582032, study PRJNA380276) | Marine sediment metagenome, whole genome shotgun sequencing project. | isolation source: ocean sediment barecode stripped | collected 2017 | reverse complement strand
TGGCAAGGGAATCGGCTACCCAGACAAGTGCAATGGACCCCAGACACCTGACAGGAATAAATCTGACATAGGGGCTCCAGCTCATACGTTTGAGGCCGGCCATATCTACTGCCGGATAGGCATCGTTTTCACAAACAAACACGATCACTCTTGGTTTTTCCTCGTCCTCTTCAGGCACTTCCACTGACTTGAGTATATCGCCGATCATGCCCACAGAGTAGTTCTTAAAGGAGATGATCCTTTCCGGGCAGGCCCCCATACAGATACCGCACCTTCGGCAGCGTGTGGGATTGGGAAGGGGATTCCCCTTTTCATCTTCGTTGTACATGCCGAATGGGCATTCCTCTGTACACCGTTTACACTGGGTACAACGGTTCATATTGAGTTCAGGATAACTCATATCCCCTGTCCTCGGGTGGACAGCCATGCCAATGGCTGTGGCCTCTGCGCACTGAATCGCCTTCATGGCAGCGCCAACCGCATCATCTTTGGCCTTACCTACTTCCATGGGTCTTCTGACACCGCCGGCTGCATAGATGCCGGTTCGCCTTGTTTCATAGGGGAAGCAGATGAAATGGGAATCCGGGAAACCGTATGTCAGAGTAGGCAGCTCCGGTCCCTGGCGGTATTCCAGGTTAAGGGCGCTCGTGGCAAAGTTGCCGGAATCGGGTTGGACCTCCATCATGCCATCTTCATCCTTTTCTTCAGAATCTGACGGGGCCGGAATCTTTGGAATCTCTGCAGGCATAGACCTTGGAACCATACCCACTGCCAGTACAACGAGATCCAGTTCTTCTATCTTTATTTGTTCGCCTAACAGTTCATCATTGGCCGTGACGCACAGATTGCCGCCTTCCTCTCCGACTTCTTCGACACTGCCTCTGATAAAGACCGCTCCGTCTTCCTGGGTCTTTCTGTAAAAATCTTCAGACTGGCCGACAGTTCGGATGTCTTTATACAGGATATAGCTGACAGACTCAGGATCCTGTTCTTTTAAATAGGTGGCCTGCTTCATGGATACCAGACAGCAGGAGGACGAACAATAGGGCAGATGATCCGCGTCTCTTGAGCCGGCACACTGAACGAACAGCACGTTTTTGGCATCCTTGCCGTCTTTGGTGGTGATCTTTCCGGCAGCGGCCATTTCTTCCATTTCAATGTTTGTTATAACATTGGGAAATTTACCGTATCCCAGGTCCAGCTTGCCGGCATCATAGGGCTCCCAGCCTGTGGCCTGAATAATGGCTCCGGCCTTCTCGCTGGCTGAATTTCCATTGGCCTTGATGTCAGCGGAAAACAGACCCGGACCACCGCTTATCTTTTCAATGGTGGCCGAGGTGTAGACCTTGATCTTTGGGTCGTCTTCACACGCCTTGATCATGTCTTCGGCGCCGGTATCGTAGATGTCCTTGTAGGGCAATGTCACAGTTTTCTTCATCTTACCCAGAAAACCGCCCAGCTTGTCTTCTTTTTCAACGATAATGGCCTGGTATCCTGCCTTGGCAGTCGCAAGGGCTGCGGTCATTCCGGCAACACCGCCGCCCACAACCAGGATGTCCTTACTGAGTTCCTCTTCTGCCTTAAAAGGCTCGGGAAGCTCAGTTCTTCCGAGTCTGGCGCAGGACATTCTCATGAGGTCTTCTGCCAGCATCTGGGTGTCTTCATCCTGGGGGGTCTGTGACCAGGCTACCTGTTCTCTGAAATTGACCCTTTCAACAATCTTGTCAGGTCCAAAATCAAAGACATCGTAGTTCACCCTCTGGGAACAAGCCGCAATAATAATGGTGTTTACGCCTTCGCCATCAATGTCTTGCTTTATGAGTTCAACACCTTCCGGGCTGCATAGCGCTGCGTGATCTTTGCATATGGGAACACTGTAGTCGTCTGCGGCAATATCTGAGACAGCGGAAATATCCACGGCGTCTCCAATACCGCAACCTGTGCATGTATATAGTGCTATATTTTTATCCATCGAACTACCTCCTCGCGATTGATTGAATGGCCCTTAAGGCTGATGCTGTGGCATCCTGAACACATGACGCGACATCCGTCGGCCTTCTGGCGCAGCCGGCTCCGTAGATTCCGGGTTTTTCGGTATCATTTGCTATGAATCCATATTCATCACAGGAGACATCAGGCGAGGAAATTTCGCTGATAGAATTTGGCGCCATGCCCGTTGCCAGGACCACCATTTCAAATGTCTCTTTGATCTGATCACCCGTGTTTGTGTCTTCTCCTTCAAGCACCAGGTTGCCGGTTTCCTCATCTTCGGTGATGGTGGCTATCTTGCTCTTGACAAACCGCACTTTTTCATCTTCCTGAACCATGGTGTAAAAGTCTTCCAGTTTGTCCATGGCCCGGATGTCTATGAAGAAGACGGTCACATCGCAATCAGGATACTGTTCTCTGACGTATCGGGTCTGTTTTAATGACGCCATACAGCAAATGCCCGAGCAGTAGGACAGATGGTTCTCATCTCTGGACCCGGCACACTGGATAAAGGCAATGTTTTTAAGTTCACTGCCGTCGGAGGGCCTCACGATCTTCCCACCGGTGGGGCCGCTTAAAGATGTCATCCGCTCCATCATAACATTGCTGATGACGTTTTTATTTTCATCAATGCCGTAATATTCGATCTTGGCCGCATCATAGGGGTTCCAGCCTGTGGCCCAGATAATGGCCCCTGCCTTGAGGTCAAAGCTGGTCTCCTGCATATCCAGATCAATTGCGCCGTACTCGCAGGCGTCCTGGCATTTTTTGCCGTCGTCTGTTCCGGCGATGGACGGGTCCAGTATGTACCTCATGGGAAAGGCAAAGTCCTGCGGTATATAGGCTGCCTTGATTTTGTCCATCCCAAAATTGAACGGATTGTCTATCTCGGTCTCACACACGTCCGCACATTTTCCGCAGCAGGTGCATTTTTCATTTACATAGCGGGGAGCCATCTTGATGCTTACATCGTAGTCTCCCTCCTGCCCGGAGATGCCGGCTATTTCAGCCATGGTAAAGAAACGGAGCCTGGGATTGTTTTTCATTCGTTTAAAATTGATTTCCAGTCCGCAGTTGGGTGGGCACAGCTTTGGAAAGTACTGGTGCAGCTGCGAAACCCGGCCTCCCAGATAGGGGCTTTTCTCTATCAACATCACATCGTAACCGGCCTCGGCCGCTTCCAGAGCGGAAGTGATCCCGCTGATGCCGCCGCCAACCACTAATATCGTCTGGTTTGTCGTTTGTACATCTGCCATTGTCTCCTCCAGGGTTATAAATTTAAATGAAGGTATAAGGTCCCAAGGTATAAGGTGTGAGGTATAAGGTGTAAGGAAATACTTAGGCCTTATACCGTGTACCCCTTGCCTTGTACCATTTTTTATTTCGGATACAAAAAAAGCGTATTCAACAATATTCATTTTCATTCCCAGGGGATAGAAAACCGGAAAAATGAACATTGACCAATACGCTTAATAGAAAACGAAAAATTTAATGAAATGCTCCAGGCATCAAAAGATGACGCCCGGAGCATGTTTAAATCAGGTTAATGTTGTTCTATTCCGGCAGTGTCCAAATGTCTCTCTTCATACATTCCCATTCGCCAGTAGAAGGATCCATTTTGGTGTTTACAAAACAGAGCCAGTTGTCATTGTCCATCTTCGGGGTATCCGCCCTGAAGTAGTATCCAGGCCATCTGGTCTCTTCACGGAAAAGCATGGTTCGGATATGGGCTTCGCCCTGGAACATCCTGTGTATGTTTTCCCAGGCTCTCATGAGATCATGGAGGTCGCTGGCGCCGATTGCTGAAGCGTCTTCCTTCAAGTAAACAAACAGTTCCAATCCTCTTTCCATCAGGGACTTACTGGTCTTGAATGCGGAAGAAACACCACCTGCGTACTCGTCCATGATCTTCTGAAGACGATGCATGAACTGGTCCGGCATGATGTAGTTCGGGTTTATTGCAGCATCAGTGGTCTCATTGCAATGGGCATCATAAAGCTCGATGGGAGCAAGGACCTTCTTCGTCAGATCAGCTACCTGAGCTGCATCAACATTGGGCTCTGCACTGTTGTCAATGCAGTATTTGATGGCAGCCATGCCGGCAATTCTACCCTCTGCGTGTGAACCGGAGGAGAACTTATGGCTGGAAGCACCGGATGCGTCGCCGGCTGCGAACAGACCGTCTACTGTGGTCATGTTGGCATATCCCCATTTGTAGGGGGTATCAAGATCTTCAGGACCGCTGACCCATGCACCGGAGGCGCCTGAGTGAGAACCGATGAAGTAGGGCTCGCATGCTGCGATTTCAGAGTGCTTTTCATCCGGTTTTACGTTTAATGCTGCCCAGAGATGTGCCTGTGAAATGGTCATATCCAGGAAGTCTTCCCATGCCTCGGAGTCAAGCTCTTTCATTTTTTTCTTAAAGGCCTTAGGATCATCTTTGTATTCAGCGGCTATGTTGGCAATAGCTTCGTCGGTCTCCATGTACAGAGGACCTAAGCCTTGTTCAACGTCCAGCATACCCAGGTAGTTCCTCAGGTTTGCAGGAATCGGTTTTACCAGCCCGTATGGAGCCCATTTTTGGAGCTCATCTTTCCTGACTGTCATGTACTCGCCGCCCTGTGCGCTGATTGCTCTTGACTTGAAAAGCAGGAACCATGCGCCAACAGGACCGTAAGCATCTTTAAAACGTACGGGGATAAACCTTACTTCCTGACAGGTCATCTCAGCGCCGGCCTTGATTGTGAAGGCTGCGCTGGAACCGGTGTTGAATGGAGGATACCAGGAACGGCCAAAACCTTCACCGGCAGACCTGGGACGGAATACGTGTACAGCGCCGCCCATACATGTGATGGTAGCCTTTGCCTTGAATACATAAATTTGATTTTCACGGGTGCTGAAGCCGATGGCTCCCACACACTTGTTACCGTCCATAAGAGGCTCACAGATAAATACTCTCTCAATGAGCTCACCGCCGGCATCGGCGAGGGCGTTTTTGGTAGCTTCAGCGATGATGATCTTGTATGACTCACCGTTGATCATGAGCTGCCAGCGGCCTTCATGAACATACTTGCCGTCTTCATCCAGCCATATCTTGAGTCCCCATTTTTCAAAAAGGTGCACTGAGGAGTCAACGTGACGGGCGATGTTGTAAACCAGATCTTCTCTGGAAATACCCATAAGGTCCTGGCGAACGTAATTAACATACTCTTCAAGTGTATTGTCGCCTTCTCTTAAGCCGACATACTGGTTGATGGCTGAAAGTCCCATTGCAATCGCGCCACTTCTGTCCATGGCTGCCTTATCGACAACGGTAACCTTTAGACCGTTTTTCTTTGCCCAGTACGCTGCTTCTGTTGCAGCACCACAAGCTGAAAACCCACCACCAACGATCAGGAGGTCGGTGCTTACTTCTACTGTTTCAAAATTTGCCATATCTATATATGCCTCCTTTTAGTTATTTTGAGGGTACGTCACATCCCAGTGAAGCCGGTTCTGTTGCCAGACAATGGCTGTTGATGTCATCATGTGTGTCATAGCCTGCTATTGGATCAGCCGTGCCTTCTTCTGTGGTCCTGATGGGGAACTTGAACCTTTTGAGGCTGCCATCACGGAACTTGACCGTCCACATAATATCTTCGGAACCGCGCATCGGAACGACGCTTGCTCCCAGAGGAATAAAGTCAGCGTATCCGCGGACATCCATGGCCTGCTGGGGGCAGATTTTGACGCAGCACTGGCATTCCCAGCACATCATGGCGTCTCGATTGTATGCCTTCATCTTTTCTTTATCCAGTACCATCAGGTCGTTCGGGCAAATGTACATACAAGCTGTCTTGTCCTGCCCTTTGCAACCGTCACATTTTTCAGTAATTACAAAACTTGGCATTAGTATACCTCCTGAATTAACAATTTAAATGTCTTCTACGGTTTTGGTTAATTAAGTAAATCCTTAATTGTTGTCTTTTGCACCCCCTTTCTTCGAAATTAGGTAACCTCATTTTCTTCGGCTTAGAAAAACCGGAACTAACCTTAAGATTAACGATTTGGTACTTTGTGCTTTTTTTAACAAAGTCCTTTTATATCGAATTTCTTTATAGTGTCAAGAAAAAATAATCAGTGCGATTTGAAAAATATTCTGCTCATGGCGTCCATACCGTATGAAGTATATATGATGGTAGCGAGTACAATATATGGCCTGGCAACTTTGTGTTTGAAAATAGCTTTTTTTATCCTTTGAAGAGGCTTAACTGTAAGAAATCAGATTGATCTATGCCCATTCGCCCTGTAAGATTGAGGGTCAGATTCAAGATTCTTGAAAAGAGCATTGCCCCGGGCAGTGTTGCTGTCTGCATTTTGTGCCTTTTTCGCAATGGAATATCATGGAAAACTATGCCTATTATAGCATTTTTTGGAAAATCTGATGTCGGTCTCAAACGCACAAACAATGAAGATACCTTTGTTGTCAGTCATGAACTTGAATTTTGTCTTGCTGCCGACGGCATGGGGGGCGCGGCGGCCGGAGAATTGGCCAGTCATATCTTTGCAGAGACTGCAACAAAAGTTTTTTCAGGGTCCGGTATGCGGTCTGAAAAAGAATCTCTTAAACTGGTCAGGGAGTCCTTTACTTCTGCCAACAAAAAGATCCTGGATCACACGGCGCAGAACATCGAGCACAAAGGAATGGGTTGTACCGCAGAACTGGTGGCCTTTTCAAATGGGGGCTATGTCCTCGGCCATATCGGGGACAGCAGGACCTACCGTCTTAGAGAGGGGCAACTGGAACAACTGACCCGGGATCACTCTTTTGTCCAGGATCAGATAAATCAGGGGTTGATTACGCCGGAAGAAGCGAAAAAACACCATCTCCGTAATGTCATTCTTCGAGCGGTGGGTGTGAGTAACAACCTTTCTCTGGATCTCCTGAGGGGCAAGGTCTTTCCCGGCGATTTATTTCTCCTTTGCTCGGACGGGCTCACGGATATGGTGGAAGATTCCTTAATACAGCAGGTTCTTTCGTCTCCTATTTCCCTGCCACAAAAGGCGGATGTGCTTATTGACGCAGCCAAATCTGCCGGGGGCCGTGACAATGTCACTGTAGTTTTGTCTGAAATCGAATGAGTCGGGTTCACAGCGCCCCTTTTACATAGGGGAATAACCCGAGATATTGAGATAATTTGGCAGAATGGAAAGGTTGATGCGTTCGTAAAAAGCCGGAAAACACAATTATCTGTCATTCCGGCGAAGGCCGGAATCCAGTTTATTCAATTAGTTACAAAGGCCCTGGACTCCGGTTTTCACCGGAGTGACGACTTTTTACGGAATCATCAAGGTTGTTGTTGCAATAGTGCGTATAATCAGTTAAGATCCGTCCGCTTGAAAATATATCAGGTTGCTTCCAGTCCCTTGTATCTCAATTTTTTGATCGAGGACAAAGACAGAAGCAGATGAAATATCGATTTTGCAGCATGCTGAATATCATCTCCGAGTCAGTACTTCATCCCGGCAAAAACGGTTGTTGCTGAGAATGTGGTGGGACAAGGAATCTGCAACAATATTTTATAGTTATAGTAACGGAGAACACAATGGAAGTTGCCCTTAATTTTGAAGATGAATACATATTTTCTGACCTTATGGACAAGGTAACCGCTGAACTGGAAGGAAAGTATAATAAAGATAAAGATGCTCTCAAACTGAAAGAATTTTCAAAAGAAGGAACCCAGATTCATCTTGTTTATGAGGTGATCATAGGCGGGGCGATCAGGCCTAAAAAGGAATTTTCTTCCCCGTATAAAGAACTTGGTGGCAGGAAACCGATTTTTGGTTAGTAGGCTGTCCGGGAATAGACTTAGTCGAGAAACAGGGTAAGAATTTTAAAACAGCCTCTTATGTGACTAACTCCTCTTTGCATTTCTTAGATAGCCGGCAGAGTAAAGCCATCCCTTTTTTTGCGGCTTCAGGGTCCATGGTGCCCATGCCACAGGCAGGCGTAAGAATGGATCTGCGGGCAAGCATTTCAGGATCTATACCCCATTCCTGAACGCGGTGAAGCCCTTCTCTGATTTTAGAAAAAAGCCCTTCCGACGACTCTTTCCCTGTGAAGCCTGAGGTTGGAACAATCCCCCAGGCCACCGTCCCTCCACTTTTGATAAATCGAGCGATATCCTTCGGATAAAGCAGAAAATGGTCCATATATTCAAAGGCATCAAAGTTTATGATGTCAATGCCTGTTTCGATAATCATGGGCCAGTCCGTATTGCCGCAACAGTGAATGCCTATCAGCGCATCTGAGTTTTTCCGTAAATAATCTATCACCTTCCGAAGTATATCAATTACCTCATGGCGTTGAATTGAGGAAAAGGCCGAACCAAAGCCGGAAAGGTAGGGTTCGTCCATGAATATAATGGTTTTTTTACCGGATTTGGCCAGTTCCTTTACCTGCCAGAGCGCCTTGATGGCCAGGCCGCTAACCATGGCCTCCAGGAGTTCGGCATTATGAAGAACCGGTTTGCCGTTTGTATCGAGGATGCCTGCGGCAAAGGTAACAGGGCCCACGGTTTGTCCCTTGATGTATGGGCTGCTGTGCCCGGTGTCCCGATTATTAAACTCCAGCATAGAATAAAGGCCAGGGGCATAGTCTCTGCTGATGGAAAAATAATCCAAATCCCGGGCCAGAAAATGTTCATAGAATGTTGTAAGTTCCGACTCTGCACTGCGTGATGAGGATACTTTAAGTGATCTTTCTTTTTCGCTGATTTCCAGCAGAGGGAGGCCTTCACAATACTGGACGCTCATGTCTTCAAGGTAGCTGCGCCTTGCAAACTGGGGCCAGAAAGGCATTGAAGGGAAATATTCCAGAATATTATTGCAGGTGTCCTGAATATCCAGGAAGGGAACGCTTCCTATGCCTGTTGCCAGGAAGTTGAAATGGGGAATGTTTTCAGACATGGTGATTCCGTTGAATAGCCGGTTGAGTTCTTAGCCTTTTGCCTGGACCCGGGAAAGCCAGCCTTCCAGAATCTCTATTGCTTTTTCTTTTTTTGCTCGGGCCGTATCTTCTTCTGAAGGCTGCGGTTCCGACTCTTTATCATGGGGTGCCCTAAGCTCATTAAGTCGCTGTTCCGATGTTTTGTCATCAGGATTGTTTAGAAGGACTTTTTCATAGGTTTCAATGGCTTCCTGTGTCTGGCCCTGGCTGAAATAGAGTTCGGCAAGTGTTGGCGTAGCCAGGTCAACGATCTCTTCTTCTTCTTCCTCCTCAGCGGCTGCGGCCTTGGTCTCGTCCTCGCCGAAGCCTTCCTCTTCAGGTTGTTTCTCAGCCTCTCCGTCAAACGGTTTTACTTCCGGTTCCGGCACAGCTTCAGCCGACAGGATTTTGACAAAAAGATCAATAGCATCCTCATCGTCCGGGTTGAGTGCAAGATATCTTTTCAGCGACACGGAGGCCTCTTCAACCTTTCCCTGCTGTTTGTAAATTCGGGCCTGGAGCTTGTAAGCGGAAGTTAACGGTTCCAACTCAGCTGTAACCCTGGACAATTCGGCCTCTGCCAGGCTGATAAATCCGGCTTCCAGATAGGACTCTGCCAGCAGATTCCTCAGTCGGATATCATCAGGGTAAACACTCAACGCCTTGAGACATTCCTGGATTACTTCACTGAACCGGCCCTCTTTTGTCATTTCGGTGAGGACTAGAAAGATAGTATTCTGTGACGGTCCATGCGTAAGAATTCGGCCCAGAAGATCACTTGGTTTCCCCATTGCACATTCCCCCTTGTCGAGTCTCATTATTGGCAGCTGTTTTGTATATTAAAAGTCATGACCTGGTTGTCAGACCATGGGAGACGTTTGAGGAAGACCACCAACGTATTCGCATCATTTTTCATCGTCAGATTTATCTTTGGTATCGTCCCGTTGTTTTTCCAGGTCAAATCTGTAGATAACTTCGTTTGGCTTTATCATGTTAAACTGCTTTCGGGCCACGGATTCAATGTATTTTTTATCCGTGCGAAGACGGTCTATTTCGTCTAACAGTGCCTGGTTTTCATCAGTAAGTTGACGTATCCTTTCGGTGTAGGCCTGGCGCTCCATCTCAGTGCGGTAAAGATGGACGAATCCATGATCACTGAACCCGAGCCAGAACACAAGAGGGGCCAGAATACACAAAATAATAATTGGAATTTTCCAGAACTTTTTTTTCTTCTTCTTTGTTGGACTCAATTTAAAATGCCTTTTTTGGGTTCCATTGGGCTGCAATAACAATAGAAGATATCCCCGCGGTTTTTGCCAGATCCATGACCTGAACCACCATGCCGTGATAAACTTCTTTGTCTGCCTGCAGAATGAGCTTGGTCAATCCGTCCTTCTCTACAAGATCCTTCAGCCTGGGCCCCAATGTTCCGAGTTCAATCTTTTTTCCTTTTATGTAGATGAGGCCCGTCTTATCAATTGCGATAATTATTTTCTGGTTTTTCCCATCGTAGGCATTCTGGGTCACCTTGGGCAGTCGTATGGGAACACCTGAGGCAACAGGAAAATGTGAAGTCAGCATGAAAAAGATTAGAAGCAGAAAAACAATATCAATCAGCGGGGTGATCCCCAGCATCGGTTCCTCTTCTTTGTTTCTTTTGAAACGCATAGTATTTATTATTAGTTAGTGCGCATCCAGAAATGAGATGTTTGACTTTACACCCTGTCGGATGTTCAGGCCCACTCCTTCGGAGCGGGTCCCGGGAAATACTTCTTATGATACAGTCCAAGATTCAGCGATTCGATCTCCTGCGGATCAGTCTTCTGAATTCTCATCGCTATATCGTTCCATAAGCTCTATCAGTCTGATAGAGTTTTCTTCCATTTCAAAGATAAGCGAGCTGGCCTTATCTTTAAGGAACCTGTGGCATACCAGGACCGGTATTGCGATGGACAGACCCGTAGCAGTTGTAATCAAGGCCTCGGCTATGCCTCCTGCCAGGGGCGCTGGATTATCAATTCCGTGGATGGATATTGCATTAAATGTTTTAATCATTCCGGAAACGGTTCCGAGGAGTCCGAGAAGAGGTGTCAGATTGGCAACAGTGGAAAGTATGCCCACATTTTTTTCAAGGATTATTGCCTCTCTCCCTCCTCTTTCTTCTATGGCTTCCTTCACAAGCCACATACCCTTTTGTGTATTTTTCAGCCCTGCCAGAAATATTTTGGCAATCGATGAGGGATTATTTTTGCATAAAGAGAAAGCGTCAAACAGATTCTTGTTTTTGAGCAGCTGTTCAATTTTGAGAATAAACCCGTCTGGAATAATATGATCTCGCCTCAAAACCCAAAGGCGCTCCAAGAAGACAGCCAAGGCAACGATAGAGCAGAAAATAATCGGATACATGAAGATGCCGCCTTTAATAATGAGCTCAATCATAATACCACTCGTCCCTCCGACATGAATTCTTCTTGTTTTTATAATTATCTCAGTATATCTCTAGAAACGTAAGAAAGTCAAAAACGACTTTTCTCATCCTTGACACTCAAGCAAATTTTTCAAATAATATCAACGAATTTTTAATCAAATATCAGGGGATACCGCTATTGGAAACTGAGCCGCGCGATAATGTATCGGATGAAAAGGATCAAACGTCTGTCTCCGCCGACGAAGGTGAAAGGATCCGGGGGCTTTTGGATTTTTCAGGTAATAAAATCCTGGATAAAATCATGGAATGGGATAACCCCCGACAGATGGTCCGGCAGATCCCGGCAGAAGATTTTTTCTGGCTCATCAAAAAAATGGGAGAGGACGAGTGCCTTCCCATGTTGGCAATGGCCTCTGATGACCAGAAACAATACCTTCTGGATCTGGTGTCCTGGGAAAAAGACCGTATGGACCTTGAAAAAACCGCCACCTGGCTAGGCAGACTGGTTCAGGCCGATCCTGAAGGGCTCGTTAAATGGCTTTTTTCTAAAGGAGAGGCCCTGGCATATTATTATCTTTTCAAAAATATCCAGGTGGAGATAAGAAGTGAGGATGATGACCATCGCGATTTTGGGGAGGATTTTTTCACCCTTGACGACGTCTTTTACATCAGAGTTCCTCAAGAGGAAATCAAAGAGAAAACAATAAATATCCTGCGCGCAATGGCCGGCGAGGATCTTGGCCTGTATCAGACCCTCCTTTCAACATTGGCGGGTGTTATCCCTGCAGAACTGGAGGAAGATATGTATCGGTTAAGAAACGTTCGACTTGCCGAACACGGTTTTCTTCCGACTGAGGAAGCCCTGAGGGTCTATTCCGCCCTTGACCCCAAGGATGTCAACATGGAAGATCATGATGAGGCGGAAGCCCTGATCCCGGATAAAGATCTCCGGGAATTGATCCCTATTTCTCCTTTCTATCACGTCCGGGACCGTGACCTCCTGACAACGGTTTTTTCGAAAATAGATGATGACTTGCTGCTGGGCAGGCTTCGCCTTGAGTTCGCCGGTCTCTGTAACCAGATACTGTCTGCTGACGGCATGATAGCAGATGATGTCGACATGTTGATCGGGGTGTGTCAAAAAGCTGCGAGGCATTTGAATCTGACCCTTGAAATGTTGTGCGACACTGATGCCCAAAAAGCCGTAACCGTCATCAGGAACAATTCTCTTTTGACACTCTTCCGGGTTGGCTTTGGGCTGGTGCTTCGACTTAAATGGGAGACAGAGCGATGGCTGAAGACCAGCTGGTTCAACCGCCTGAGCCTGGGCCTGGACTTCTGGGCAGATAAGTGGGGTGAGACACTGACTGGTATCCTTAAAAATAAACCTCAGCTCTATGTGGGACTTGAAGAGGAAAATGAGTTCAGAGAATTCAAACATCTCTTCGAATTGAATGACTGTCGTATATTGGTTCATCGGCTGAAGGCGCTGGATAAGATGATGGAGCAACTGGCAGAGCGTTATCCTCTGGAAACCGGTTCAGCCGAGGGCGGGCAATTGACGTTTTATCACTTAATGTTCAACCTGTGGGCACGGAAGTCGCTGGATCTTGAACCGTCATTTTCCGCTATCTCTGCAGACCAGGTAAAAGCGTTTTTTAGTCATCTCAGGGCCGGGGAAGATACATTTCCATTCCGAATGCCCGGATTCAAAGAGATCTTTATCCGGGATTTCAAGGCTTGTGTTTCTGACTTTGAGCCGGGAGTCGAGGCAAATCTTGAGGATGCCTTGGTCCTGATCTGGCAGGAATTCATCGAGGAATACGAGCGTGTGGCAGCGGAAGATCTTGATGGAAGGTTCTCTAAGTTTATTCAGATATGAGCCCCCTTCACTTTTGACCTTTCCGTTAAGTCGTGGTATAGCCACCAAACCAAAAACCCTCCATAACGGGTCTCGAAAAAAAGGGCCGGGGGAGCTGTTCAACCTCTATCTGAATCTCCCTCAATTCTCCTTTACAAAGGGTACGCAAAAGAACAAACCTGTAGATGTTGCTCTTTGGCAGTCAAACAAAAAAAGTGATTTGAGGGTGGTCGGATGAAAAAAGAAAAAATTTCATTTCCTGAGCATTGGGGTGTTTTCCAGTTTTGGAAAAACCCCTTTTTTTACTATTGCCTTCGTATTCGTCTGTCATTTTTAGCCTTTATACCCAAGGTTGTCGCGGTTTCTTTTGGTTGGGTCATTGGTTTTTTAGGATATTATTTTCTCCGTCGCTATCGGGAGCGCGCCAAAAAACACCTAAAAGAAGCTTTCGGACCGGCATATACTTCGGACGAAATAAATAAGATCGTAAAAAAGATGTTCAGGCATTTTGGCCGAGCCGGCGCATTTTGCCCTTGACTGCGATGCGATTATAATTCTGGGTGTCATGCGGTGTAAGGGAAAACGATACTCAATAAATATACAGACCATTGACGTCCCAAGAGATATCCCGAGGGATGAGGCGGTTTACCGGATCATTTCAAATCTAACAGCAGAATATGAAAAGGCCATACGAGACACGCAGGAACAATGGACTTGGATGCACCGGCGATGGCGAACAAAACCTGAAAAAGAATAATCTATTCTTGGCGGTTTTAGAAATTAGGACCCGTTTCTTTAAAAGAATATTCTGATTATGAAAATACTACAGCCGATTGTTAGTGAATTACTATACCTGACGATGGCTTTATATCTTGGGCACCAGTTGATATCCTCTTTTTTTAACTGTGCGCGAACCCTAAGCCACTTGGGAAGCCAGCCTTTTAAATCTCCCTAAGACAAAAAAAGCTGTTATTAATAATGTTAAATATCGCATAGCCCTCAGGGTAAACTACGTGATCACTAAAGTGCGGCCACCATATGATACCCTGCATTTTTTCAATAATCAAAACGACCGTCATTTGAGGTCCCCGCAATATTGGGAAAAAATCAGATTGACATCCTATTTGAGTCACGTTATCGTTTTATTCATTCATAACCCCTACCAAATTCTATCATAATCAAGTATATTTTGCACCTCATGGAGTAAGCCAATGCAAGTCTATCTTTCCCGGATTTTTAACGTTGCTGCCATTCTGTGGGTGTTTTTCATCTTTCAAGGCTGCGCTCTCGTGCCCGACTATGTCCCCCTTTACGTGAGGCGGTGAAAGTTGCTAAATTTAATGCTATCGATTGATCACCGACCAGTGATTACTGATTACTGAAAGTCGTGAGACCGTCCTAAAGAAGGAGGAACCTGAATTGAAGATAACCCGAATCCCCTATAATCCTGAGCCTGATTTTACGATACCGCTTCTTGAAATCCCGAATGAAGCAAAGAAG
>PVMS01064639.1_pt1 | contig 14747 bp, 14 predicted proteins | sample 1853461 | NCBI WGS metagenome assembly PVMS01 (sample SAMN08582032, study PRJNA380276) | Marine sediment metagenome, whole genome shotgun sequencing project. | isolation source: ocean sediment barecode stripped | collected 2017 | reverse complement strand
AAAGGATAAAAGCAATGAGAAGGGGGCCTATTAGTGTATTGAATCGAACCAATAATGCGGCAATCATCACCATCATCGTTAGGCCCACTACAAGCTTGGTACTAGGGTTCCATTTTGGCGATGTTTTTATCTTTTCCTACTTATTGCATCCGCTGGCCAGCCGGTTGAGCGAAGCATCTGAGCTTTCCTGGAGGGGAGCGGTAAATCTAATTTTCCTGATTTTCATCATTGCTATTTCGCTTTTATCTACAGCTACTGGCTTTGCCGTAGTGGATCAATTTCAATCATTGATAAGAGTGGTACAAAATTTTGTTAGCGATTTGCCACAAACTCTCCAAAATTTATCTACCCAGATATATATCGTTGGCCCCCTTGAATTTGATTTTTCAGAATTGGAAACCTTTGTTTTTCAACAATTAGGATTGGATTTCTTAGCCCTCGGCGAGCAGGCTTTTAATGCGATCCAGCCAGTTCTGGGGAGCGCTGGCGGCATTTTGGGCAGCATTGCATCTACTGCCCTGACTTTGTTAGCCAGGGCCGGATTTATCCTCCTCATTTCCTATTTTATTTTGGCGGATATTGGGCAAGTCCCACAATTTTTTAAGAGCATTGATGTGCTGGGACAAAATGCAGACCTGAAAAAAATGGGCAGCAAATTGGGGAAAATTTGGAATGCATTTATCCGAGGTCAATTATTGATCTTTGGAATGATCGTAGTTACCTCATTTATTCTCATGACGATCTTAGGGGTTCGCAATGCTCTGGGATTGGCATTTTTAACGGGACTAGCAAAATTTGTTCCCTATGTTGGGCCTTTGGTAGCAGGGGTTACAACAGCGCTTGTGGCATTTTTTCAGGGAGGCAATTATCTAAACATTGAGCCACCATTCACTTATGCCCTGGTTGTAGTGGTTGCAGCGATTGTGCTGGACCAGATATTTGATACCATCGTTTCGCCCCGCATTCATGGGCAAACTTTAGGCGTGCACCCTGCTGCAGTTTTGGTTGCTGCTTTGGTGGCTGCGAACCTCTTGGGTTTAGTGGGACTACTAGTGGCTGCACCAATCCTTGCTAGCTTTCAGCTATTTGGCACCTACGCAATTCGGAAAATGTTGGATTTAGACCCCTGGCCAGAAGATAAGGGGCCAGCTAAAAAGACAATAAAAATGTCATGGCCATTAGGCGGAAGAATTACACAGCGAATCATGAAATTATTTAAAAGAGGAAAGGTAAATGACAAACGGAAAAGCTGATCTGGAAACCATCACATTGGCAGAAACAGAAAATTTTATTGCATGGAAAGCAGTGGAACCGGACGGTGAGGGCACTTATCATCTGGAATTAAATGGGATTACTTTGCATTTCTTCGAGGAAGAATGGCAGGAATTCAAAGAGCTTATTAAAGTTCTAGTATGAAGGTGGGATATACTGAAATTTCCAATTAGCCGATAATTCTATTAAGTTTATGAGCAAAAAATTCCTGATTTTCACTTCCAGCGCGGACTTTGGTGAATTTATTCATCAAGCCCTAGAAGCATATGGCAATTATCTTGGATCGTTGATCTCCGATAGCAAAGAGGCGAAAAATGCATTAGCGAATAAGGACGCCGATTTTCTGATTCTGGATGGGGAATTGGGAGAAGAAACGATCAATGCACTGGTGGAAATTTATCGGGAAAAAGGGAAGCAGGGGAAGATCTTTTTGATCCCCCCCGAGGACCATGATCTTTGGAGTATTGAGCAAAGCAAAGATTTTGATCGGATATTTACGAGTCCATTTTATTTACCAGATCTCACGGATGTGATTGATGAGCTATTTGGAATAAGCCAGCCATCATTGCAACAAGTTAATGATAAATATCAAGGATTCCCAAGTTTTGATGAGCATAAAGAAAGCCAGAAAAATGCGCCCCATTGGATAAAAGACAGCCATTTAGCTGCACAATATTTGATGCGCTTATCTTTGGAAAGCTCAGCGCAGGCCGCCATTATTAGCTACAAAGATCAAATATGGGCATATTCAGGGGAGCTGAGCCAAAAGGCGGCAGCATCGATTGCACAAGAAGTTGATGCGCAATGGAAACATGAGAGGATCAATGATATTGCCCGATTTGTGCAAGTGGATGAGAGCGATTCGGATTACATGCTCTACGCAACCAGCCTGGGCGGGAATTATGCCCTGGCCCTTGTCTTTGATACGGAGATCCCCTTCAGTAAAATGAGGGAACAAGCTTCATTATTGGCGCAATCGCTTGCCAAAGAACCAGCGATGTTTGAAGTAGAAAAATTTGAAGCAAACAAAACCGATAAGCTGACAATTGATTGCAAGCTTCGGAGCAAGCCAGTGAAGAAAGTTTGCGCAAATTTCAAGCTCCCGAAATTCATCCTGAAATTGAGGGCTCAAAATTTCAGGATGAAGCCCATCAAAACGAATCGAATCCTGAGATCGTGAAGCAAGAGGAAAGCATAGGATTGGTCTTCAGCTTTGTTCAGCTTCCGCGAATGCCTCATCATCAATTGGATGGTGATATTCGGGAACAAATTTCAATTTGGCTGCCGCAACTATGTGTGGCATACGGATGGCGCTTCGAGCATTTCGATATTCGATCAGATCATTTGCGATGGACGGTGGCGATCAGTAGTGAGGAATCTCCAATATCTGTTTCGCAAATTATGGAAAAGCAACTATCTCAAAGGATATTCAATGATTTTGCCCCTCTGGCACAAGAAAACCCATCTGGCGAATTTTGGGCTCGAGAAGCATTAATTGTAAGCGGGGATCAAATTAGTCCAAAGACGATCAAAAAATTTATAGCTGATACCCGCTCTGCACAGGGTATTGCAGTCAAATAAGGATTCGCTAAAATGCCCCCTGTTTTATACCTAATTGATGGTCATGCTTTAGCATATCGCTCCTATTTTGCCCTCACGGGTGCGGGTACGGGGAGCAGATGGGTGACAAGCTCCGGAGAACCCACAGCGGGCGTATTTGGCTTTGCCAGCGTGCTGCTCCGCTTGCTGGAACAGGATCGGCCTGATTATTTAGCGGTGGCCTTTGATGTGGGAAAAACATTTCGAGATGAAATTTTCCCCGATTACAAAGGAACACGTGAAAAGATGCCCGACGATCTGCGCATTCAAATTGAACGTATGCGTGAATTGGTGGATGCCTTTAATATTCCCAGGTTAGAGCGCCCAGGATTTGAGGCCGACGATGTTCTGGGGAGCGTGGCGAAAGCAATTTCGGAGAAGGGTATTGGCGTCAAGATCATCACAGGGGATAAGGATCTTCTCCAATTAGTGACCGAGCGGGTGATCGTCAATTTGCCGGGCAGGCAATTGGCTGATTCTTTAGATTACACGCCTGCCACTGTAAAAGAAAAACTGGGTGTTCGCCCAGATCAAGTGGTGGATTACAAGGCTTTGATGGGCGATTCTTCGGACAATATTCCGGGCGTGCGAGGGATCGGAAAGAAGGGCGCAGAAACTTTGCTGACGGCATATGAAACGCTGGATGGAATTTACGAAAACTTAGAAGATTTGAAACCAGCTCAAAAAAGGAATTTAACAGAGGGCAAGGATGATGCCTATCTAAGCCAGAAGTTAGCCCAAATTGTGACCGATCTTGATATTAAGATCGATCTGGATGTTGCCAGACCAGATCAATTCAAGCCTGAGGAAGTCCAGGAATTGTTCCGCACACTTGAATTCCGTTCGCTGATGAAGCGCTTGAACACTGTGATGGGATTGCTGGGCGTTGAAGCTCCCGATAGCGGAAATCAATTGAGCTTATTCGGCGGAGATGCTGAAAAAGCGCCTGCTCCAAAAGTTGACACCGATTGGGAACTAATTACAGATAAAAAGGCACTGGTTGATCTAGTGGCCCAATTAAATAAAGCCAAGATCATATCCTTCGATACAGAAACTACTGGAACGGATCAAATGGCGGCTGATCTTGTGGGCATATCTTTGGCAATGGAGGCTGGCAAGGGCTATTACATTCCGGTGGGCCACAGCAAGGGTGAGCAATTGGGCATCGAAGAAGTAGTGGAGGCTTTGCGAGCTCCAATGACGAACATGAAAATTCCCAAGGCGGGCCATAACCTGGATTATGACAACGTGATCCTTAAGCGTTATGGGTTGGAATGCCAACCGCTGGCTTTTGATTCTATGATCGCTGAATGGCTGCGCGATCCGGCTTCGCGTAATTTAGGGCTGAAAAATCTGGCTTGGGTACGCTTGAATGTTCAAATGACGGAGATCGTCGACCTTATCGGCACGGGAAAAAAGCAAATCACAATGGCCGAGGTGGATATTGAAAAAGCGGCTCCCTATGCTGCGGCGGATGCGGAAGTGGTATTAAGGCTGAAACCCTTATTGGAAAAAGATCTTGAAGAAAGCGGCACGAGGCGCGCTTTTGATGAAATGGAAATGCCGCTCATCCCTGTTATTAGCCAGATGGAAATGGCGGGTATATCTCTCGATTTAAAACATTTGGAGAAAATGTCTGCTGCCTTGGGAAAAGATCTGGCCAAAATTGCTGAAAAGATCTATGGACAGGTGGGCGAAGTATTTAATCTCAATTCGCCCCAACAATTATCTAAAGCTCTTTTTGGGCAATTGGAAATTAAGCCGCCAGATGGCACAAAGAAAACAGCCAGCGGGCATTATTCCACGGCGGCAGACGTTTTGGAGGCCTTGAAAGAGGAGCATGAAATTGTTCAATGGGTGCTGGAATATCGAGAGCTTTCCAAGCTGAAATCCACTTACGTGGATGCATTGCCCAAGCAAGTGAATGCGAAAACGGGGCGTGTACACACTTCGTACAACCAGGTGGGGTCAGTGACAGGGCGGATCGCTTCCAGTGAGCCTAACCTGCAGAACATCCCCATTCGCAGCGAGCGCGGGCGGCAGGTGCGCAAGGCCTTTGTTGCGGCTCCTGGAAATGTGCTTTTGGCGATCGACTATTCACAGATCGAATTGCGCGTGGTTGCGCACATTGCGGATGATCAGACAATGTTGAAAGCCTTCAGGGATGGAGAGGATATTCATGCCACCACAGCAGCCAGCATCATGGGCATTGATCTCAAGGATGTCAGCGACGACGATCGCCGCAATGCAAAAGCAGTAAATTTCGGATTGATCTATGGGATGAGCGCTTTTGGGCTTACTCGCAGCAGCGATCTGACCCTGGCAGAGGCCCAGGATTTCGTGAAAGCTTATTTTGAAAATTTCCCCGGAGTGAAAGCCTATCTGGAGGAAACGAAGAAATCAGCGACAGAATTGGGCTATATTGAAACCCTGATGGGCAGAAAGCGCTATTTTTATGCCTTGAAAGAAGGCACAAACCCACTTGTGCGCAACCGATTAGAGCGTGAAGCGATTAACAGCCCGATTCAGGGCTCTGCTGCAGATATTATGAAGCTGGCGATGCTTCGTGTAGATAAGGCCCTCAAAGCATCAAAATTAAATTGCAAGATCCTATTGCAGGTTCACGATGAATTGGTGCTGGAATGTTTGGAAGAAGAAAAAGAGGCCTGTGCAAAGTTAGTTGCCAAAGAAATGACTGCGGCCTTCAAATTAAAAGTTCCTCTTCAAACTGAGGCTAAGTGGGGCAATAATTGGCGCGAAATGGAAGAAATGGAGCTTTAATTTCCATTTTGACGAACATTAACTAAGGAAAAAATGACCTATCAATTTGCCAAGATAAATGGCATTCCTATGCATTTCGATATTCAGGGCGAAGGACCAGGCCTCGTATTGCTGCATGCTGGGATCGCTCATCTGGGCATGTGGGATGAGCAAATGGAGGCCTTTGCAGAGCATTTTCGTGTGCTGCGCTACGACATCCGAGGGTGGGGGCAAACGCCTGATCCGGCTGGTGAATACACCAAGCATGGTGATCTGCTAGCTTTGATGCAAAATGCTGGCATGGAAAAGGCGCACATATTGGGCATATCAAATGGCGGCCGTATTGCCATTGATTTTGCCATCGCCTTTCCAGAGATGCTGGATAAGTTGGTGTTGGTGGGGCCAGGATTGGGCGGCTTTGATTACCCGGATGATCCTTTATTTGATCGGCTTGAGAAACAACAAAAAGATGCGATGGATGCGGGAAAGCTGGAATTTGCAGCCGAAATTGAGACGCAGATGTGGGTGGATGGGCCAAAGCGAAAAGCTGAGGATGTAGATTCGACATTTCGGGAAAAGGCATTCGACATGATCCTGGAAACACTCAATATCCCAGAGGGGGAAGGCAATGGAACGATGTTGTTGCCCAAAGCAGCAGAAAGATTAAATGAAATTCAGGCGGCCTGCCTCGTGATTTTTGGAGACCAGGATGCAGATATGCTTGCTGCTGTCGTAAAGAAACTAATCGACAAGGTTATGGATGTTCGAAGAGTTGATATGCCGGATGTTGCCCATTTACCCAATATGGAAAATCCATCATCTTTTAACCAGATTGTGCTAGACTTTTTGCTGGAGTAGTTTAATTATGGTGTTGCCAACTGGGAATGATGAGGTTTTCAAACAAGCTATTAATCAGGGCCATTCGGCTGCCTGGGAACAACGCTGGCAGCAGGCCATCGATCATTACGCCACAGCACTAAAAGAATTTCCCGAAAATTCACAAGCGCTCAATAGCCTGGCTCTGGCACATTTTGAGCTGGGGAATATGGATCAGGCGCTTGAGCTTTATCAAAGGTCCATCCGCTTTTCTCCCGAAGATCCCCTGCCTGTCGAGCGATCCGCTCAAATATATAAGAAGATGGGACAAATTGAAAAAGCAGCGGAATTTTCCATGAAAGCGGCCGATCTTTATTTGGCCATACGCGACGCAGACAAAGCCATTCACAATTGGACCCGCGTTGTGGGTTTACAGCCGGAAAATATTGACGCGCATTCACGATTAGCAATCGTTTACGAAAGACTGGGGCGCACACAATTGGCGATATCTCAGCATATTGCAGTTGCCAGCCTGCTTCAATTTGAAGGAAGGCTCGAAGAGGCACAGGCTACCGGTGAGCATGCTTTGTCTTTAGATTCCAAAAATAAAGAAGCTATTCAGGCCCTTGAGCTATTAAATAGCTTCATTTCTCTTCCCAAACCATCGCGAAAGACAGGGGCAACGGGACCAATGCGATTGCCGCTCGAGAACAAGAAAAAAGGATCAACCACGCAAAGCCTGAGCATTGAAAACGGACCCGATCCTATCGAGGAAGCCAGCCAAAATGCGATTAAAATATTAGCTGGCATGTTATTTGAATTATCTGCCGAACCCGAAGAACAAAAGCAACTAACCGGCAGCTTGCGCACGATCGCAAAGGTTGTGACTGCTGGTTTACTGACTAAAAACTTTGACGAAGATTTGATCGTTCGAAGCTTATCGGAAACAATTGATCTTCAGCGGAAGGGCGAATATAAGCAAGCGTCTAATAAAATGGGGGAAGCAATAGATGCCGGTCTGGATCATCCTGCTGCCCATTTTGATCTTGCTTATTTGCTTTCGCAAATAGATCGCCGTGAAAGCGCACAGCGAAGTTTTAAGAAAGCGGTAAAGCATAATAAATTTACACTTGCCTCTCGCTTGCTAATGGGGGATTTCTTTATTGATCAAAATAAAATGCAGGAAGCAGCTATCGAGTACATGCAAGCATTACGCTTTGCAGACGCTGCAGTTGTGGACGAAAAAATATCGCAAGCCATTAGAGATCAATATGATCCCTTGATTGAAACTATTTCAATAAATGAAGACCCAGAAGCGCACGAAGGCTTATGCCAGAATATAAGGCATTTGCTTTGGCGTCCGAATTGGCGCTTTAGCGTGATAGAAGCCAGGGCTCAATTACCAGGCTCTGTTAACGGATCCATTCCTCTGCCATTGGCTGAAATTCTTTCGCAAAGCGACAGCGGCAAACTGGTTGATGCAATGGCGAATATTAATAGAATTGCAAATGCAGGCTTTCCGTGTGCGGCTATTGAAGAAACATTTTTCGTCATGGATAATGAATCCAATTATTTACCTCTGCACATCAACATGGGGGAAATGATGCTGATGCAAGGTCACAGTGAACAGGCAAGTGAGAAATTTGCCACAGTTGCACGGCTCTATAGCGCCAGGGGTGAAAGTGATCGGGCAACGCAAATTTATAAGAGGATTGTGGATGTATCGCCATTGAACACGGATGCGCGAAAGCAATTGATTGAGCAGATGACTGCCAGTGGGGATATTGAGGGAGCGACCAGCCAATATTTGGAAATGGCGGAAGTTTATTATCGATTGGCACAATTAGATCAAGCTCGCGATTCCTATGAGCAAGCTTTGAAAATGGTCCAGAGCACAGATTTAGAAAGCACATGGACTTCCCAGATCTTGCATCAAATGGCGGATATTGATCTTCAACGATTAGATTGGCGGCAGGCATTAAGGGTCTACGAACAATTGCGCACTTTGGATATGGATGACGAGATCGCACGCCTTAAGCTTGTTCAATTGAATTTGGGTTTAAGACAAAGCTCAAAAGCGGATACGGAATTGGATAATTATCTTTCCTACCTCAATAGTCGCTCGCAGGATGAAGCGGCTGGAGCTTTTTTGCTTAGTGTTATTGAAGAAAACAAAGATTACACGATGGGACGAAGGCGTCTGGCAGAGTTTTATCAGCAATCTGGCGTGAATGATAAAGCGATAAAGGAATGGAACAAAGTGGGGGAAATGTTGGTTGAAAGCGGAGATCGGGAAGGGGCTAAGGTGGCAGTTCGGGCGATCTTATCCATGAATCCGCCCAATGCGAAAAAATACCAAAAGTTTCTAAAACGAATTCGATAAATTCACAATTCTAGCCAGCAAGAAGATCTTGAAGCTCGGCCACGCTCAATAATATTTGGTCTGCCCCATTTTCTATTAATTCTTCTTTTTCCCCAAAGCCAGACAAGACGCCAATCGTCTGTGCGCCAGCCGCTTTTCCGGAGCGAATATCCATAACGGTATCGCCCACCATCAAACAATCTTGAGGGGGGAGCCCCATCTCTTTAGCGGCCCAGATTATTGGATCGGCTTTTGGTTTTCCGCGCTGAGTGGTAAATGCGCTTGCAATGGGGCCGAAATATTTTAGAAGCTGGCTTTCCTTGAGAAATGCTAAAGTGCCTGTTTTGCCGCGTGAGGTCACGATGGCGAGGGGATATTTTTTCGACAGCTTTTCAATAATTGGAAATATACCCGGCACCATTTTGTAGGCTGATTCCTGGCCGCTAGTATTTCTCGATCCAAACAGCTCAACCATCTTCTGCAGCGCTTTATCCAGGCCAAGGGCATCCGCCAGAGCGAACAAAGCGTTGACAGGCCCTTCCAGGCGCATCACCAGAAAGCGGGCAAGCGGCTCAGGATCTTTGTTCGGGAGTAGAAAGCGTAGAGGGGCGAGAAAGCGAGAAAGGCGTCCCACGTACTGGTCGTCTGTGTCTCGCAAAGTTCCATCCACATCAAAGCAAATGGCTTTTATTTTTGCTATCTCAAGGGGCATAAATTTGGCTCATAAGCAACTTTGCATTTCTGTTGACATGCGGCTACAGGATAACATCTCATTGTGAAATCTATGATAAAACTCCCCTATGGACAATAATAAAGCATCAAGAAAATATTGGATCCTGATTATTGGCGATATCTTAACCCTGCTGATCACTGTGCTTCTTGGATTTCAAACACATGCAACGCTGAGTATCTTTTTGCAACGATTTGCTTATACCTTTATTCCCTGGACACTTGCCTGGTTATTCGTGGCCCCAAAGTTCGGGCTTTTCAACCTTCCACAAATGGAGCTGAAAAAACAGATCGTGCAAATTGGGCTGGCCATGTTGCTGGCTTCTCCGCTCGCAGTCATAGTGAGAGCGGCATGGCTGGGCAGCGCCGCCTTGCCCTTATTTGCCCTGATCATGGGCGCAAGCACCTTCCTCGCTTTAATTGTGTGGCGAACTATTTTTACAAAATGGCTGAGTGAACGAATTAGCTGATCATGAACGAAATTGCGCTTATTCAATCTGCAAAACAAGGTGACTTGAAGGCCTTTAATGAACTGGTTCTGGCCCATGAAAAGATGGCTTTTAATCTTGCTATTCGAATAACCAATGATTATTCAATAGCGAGTGACGCGAGCCAGAATGCCTTTATTTCCGCATTCAAGAAATTGAAAACTTTTCGAGGCGATTCATTTAAGGCCTGGCTATTACGAATAGTTACGAATGCTTGTTATGACGAATTGCGGAAAAAGAAACGATTGATTAACAAGAATCTTGATCTCGATAGTGATCAGGAAGACCAAAATCTTACATCTAAATGGCTCAAAGACCCTGGTGAGAGCCCGGAAGAATGGGCCCAACGAAAAGAAATGGCAATTGCGATCCAGCAATGTATTGATAATCTTGAAAAAGATTTCAAGCAAGCATTGATCCTTGTAGATATTCAGGGCTTTGATTACCAGGAAGCATCCCTGACAATGGATAGCCCTATAGGCACGCTTAGGAGTCGCTTATCCAGGGCGCGGGGGATCGTTCAGGAATGTCTGCAGGGCGTTCAGGAACTTTTGCCCTCTAAATATCGTCTAGATAGTGAGACGAATCTATGAATAATAAGCTTAGGCAAAAAGATTGGGAGTTTCTTTCTGCCTATTTGGATGGAGAGTTGTCCGATGAAGAAGAGCATGATGTTCGGATTCGGCTAGCAAGCGACAATGCATTCGATGAACTCTATAAAAAAATTCAATATACACACAAGCTGCTAACAGCTCTGCCCCATGTGGATCCTCCAAGGCATTTCACGATAAGCAGGGAAATGCTTCAGAGTAAATGGAGCAAGCTGTTTTCGAAATCTTTGTCGTGGAATATTGCAACAGCAGTTGCGGGGGTGATGTTGGTGGTCGTTGTGCTGGGGGATGTGCTCAGCTTTGGCGCGGCCCTTGAGCAGTCATTTCCTGAATCGGCCTTTGTTCTGGAAGCCGCCGATGCGGATTTTGCAGAGGTTGCGGCGGCCCCAGAAGCACTGGAAGAAAACAGAGCTGATGATGGCGCCGCTCAGGTAACAAGTGAAGAGGCCCAAAAAGAAGCCGAATTGGAAGCTGCTCCCCTGGCCATTGACGAAACTGACGGAATAGAGATTGCGGGAGATGTACAGGAAATTATAGATTCATCGCCTGGTAACATTTTTCGTTTTGCCGAAGCTGTTCTTCTGGCAATGGTAATTATCAGCGCCTGGTTGGCGAGGAGAAAGAAGCCAAAACCAAATTAATCGGGGGACACTGAGTAGGTGAATATCTTCTCTGATTTATTTCCAACGAAGGGGCTTCCGAAATCTCGTGAAAGGCTTAGGTGTACATGCTGGGGCCTAGAATCGCGATCAGCGCAATGAGAATGCTCACGATGATGAGGATGAAAAAGGCAATTTGTTTCAAGCGCATGGGGAAAGATTGCAGATCGGCCCGCACTTTTTTTCGGCGGCTATGAATGAGGGCCAGGGTTTCCAATAATCTGCTTGATTTCATGGGGGGATTTTACTTTGCTCTATAAAGTTCATGTTTGACGGCCGATGGTAAACTATGCTTTCAAATCGATTTCAGGAGCAAATTTCCATGGATGCAGGTATTTTCAAAGATCTCACCCCTCCCCAGCGCATATTATTAGGTCCCGGCCCGAGCATGATTCCTGCACGTGTTTCGCAGGCGATGGCCATGCCGGTTATTGGCCATCTTGATCCGGCATTCTTAGAGATCATGGACGATGTCAAGGATTTGCTCCGTTATGTTTTCCAGACAAAAAATGAATTTACCGTTCCAGTTTCGGGGACAGGCAGCGCAGGCATGGAGGCAGGATTAAGTAATTTCATTGAGCCTGGTGACCGCGTGCTAATTGGAGTGATCGGCTTTTTTGGGGAGCGCATGGTGGAAATGGCTGGCCGCTACGGAGCCATTGTTGATCGCATTGATGCTGAATGGGGCAAGGTGCTTGAGGTCGATGACATTCGCGCGCAGCTCAATAAGCATTCCTATAAATTGCTGGCAATTGTTCATGGGGAGACTTCAGCGGGAACTTTGCAGCCGAACATTCGGGAAATTGCAGATGCGGCTCATGAAGCTGGCGCACTATTTGTGCTGGACACGATTGCCTCTCTGGGGGGCAGCCCAGTGGAAGTGGATAATTGGGAAGTGGATGTGGCTTTTACAGCAACACAAAAGGCACTTTCCGTCTCTCCGGGTCTGGCCCCTATTACTCTGAGCCAAAGAGCTTTAGATGTTTTGGGCAAACGAAAACAAAAGGTGGGCAACTGGTATTTTGATCTGAGCGAAGTGCAGAAATATTGGGGCTCTGAGCGCACTTACCATCACACGGCTCCGGTCAATTTAAATTATGGGCTCAGGGAAGCATTGAGATTAGTGGCCGAAGAAGGCCTGGAAGCCCGCTTTGCGCGCCATGAGCGCAATGTGGAGATTTTATGGAAAGGGCTGGAGGACTTGGATCTTGATCTTCTGGTGAATAAAGAAGATCGCATGCATACCCTCACCACTGTAAATGTTTCACCGGGCGTTGATGCAAATGATGTCAAGCAGCGCCTTCTGGACGATTACAATATTGAAATCGCTGGTGGTTTTGGCCCGCTGGCAGGAAAGATCTGGCGTATTGGTTTGATGGGCCACAGCAGCCGACGCGAGCATGTCACGCTATTGCTTGCGGCCATGCGGGAGATATTGGGGTCCTGAGCTAGAGGGCCCGCCTGTGTCCATGCAACGATATAGCCGCTTCTTAATTGCATTAGCAATCGGCCTAATTGCGGGCCTTTATTACGGTTGGGTGGTCAACCCAGTGGAAGGCTTGACCGCCTCTTCGGATGCTTTGCGGGAAGATTACAGAACGGACTATGTTTTGATGGTTGCTGAGATCTATCAAAGCGAACAGAACGCACAACTGGCGATTGACCGTCTTGAATTTCTCAAATTCGAAAATCCATTGGAAGTGCTTGAGATTGCGCTGGAATTTGCCGATGCGCAGGCTTTTGAGCCATCAGACATTAAGCTAATCTCTGAAATGGATGCCTCGATTCGAAGCTGGGACCCACGTTTAGTGGAGACGCAAGCGCCATGATCAGGGATCCGCGCGCCCCGGAGACAGAAAAGACAGAGGGCTTGCCGCTTTATTTGCTCACGGCCTTGTTCGTGGGTCTTGTTTTCGGGCTGATCATCTCCTGGGCCTTTTTCCCGGCGCGAGCAGGCGGAAGCACCCCAGCCGAGCTATCCACATTCGCGAGAGAGGAATATCGAATTCAGATCGCTATGGCTTATGCAGCCAGCGGAGATGCTCAGCGAGCAGCCGCGCGGCTAACCCTGCTCGGCGATAGAGATCCCATCCGAGAGTTGAACGTTCAAGCCCAGCTGGCTCTGCTGAACCAGGCCAGCCAGCGAGAGGCACGCGCACTTTCCCAGCTTTCTCAGGCGATCTACGATCTTGTGCTTGCCAGATTATCCAGTGAAGCGGGTGGGGGAATAGTGCTTAGTGAAAGCGCAGCCTATTCGATCACTGAGCAGCAGAGGATCTGCGAAAGCCCCAGTGAAAGCCCGCAATTGAAAATATTCTTGTTGGATAACGAAGGCCAACCTTATTCGGGTATTCGCTTTTTATTGAAAAGTGACGCTGGCGAAGAGGAATCTTTTACCGGTTTGCGCCCCGAACTTGGCGCGGGCTACATTCAATTTGATCTATTTCCCAAGGAACTTTATTCCCTGGCTATTCAGGATGCAGAAATGCTTGGTGGAATTCAAACACCAAGCTGCGCTCAGGAAGACGGGGAAGACTACTGGGGAAGTTGGCTGCTCACACTCAGGGCTAATTAGCTTCTAGCTGCATTCGCTCGGCCAGGCGGCTCCAGCGCTGAGAAACTTTATCGTTCTTAACCGCGATGGCAATCGCCTTCTTGTGGCCCACCAAAATACATAATTTCTTCGCGCGCGTGATGGCGGTGTAAAAAAGATTGCGCTGCAGCATGATGTATTGCTGGGTGAGGATGGGCATGATGATGGCGGGAAATTCTGAGCCTTGAGATTTATGCACCGTGACAGCGTAGGCAAGTGTGAGCTGATCGACTTCATTCCAATCGAATTCGATCTGACGGCCATCGATCTCAACGGTCAGCAATTGGTCTTCAGTTGAAATTTCGCGCAGATAGCCAATATCTCCATTATAGATCTGCTTATCATAATCGTTCTTGGTCTGCATCAATTTGTCGCCGACACGGAATAACTGTCCGAAAAAGTTGCGCTCAGCTTTGCTCTTCTTTGGCGGATTGAGCGCTTCCTGCAAAGCCGCGTTGAGGGCATTGACCCCCGCTGCTCCACGATAGAGCGGCGCTAAGACTTGAATATCCTTAAGTGGGTCCAATTCAAAGCGTTTGGGAATGCGCTCTGTGACCAGGTCGCGAATCCATTTGAGCGCCTTTTCGCCTTCTTCAGCAGGAAAGAGGAAGAAATCCTGGCTCTCTTTTGGGAAATGCGGCATTTCGCCTTGATTGATCAAATGCGCGTTTTCAATAATATGCGAATCAGCGGCCTGGTCACAGAGCGCATACCTAAACGCTTTGAATTGGACCCACTAAAGGATATTCAAGTCTTAGCGCCGCTCTATCGTGGAGCTGCGGGGGTCAATGCCCTCAACGCGGCTTTGCAGGAAGCGCTCAATCCGCCAAAGAAGAGCAAAGCTGAGCGCAACTTTTT
>PVMS01000406.1_pt1 | contig 14747 bp, 18 predicted proteins | sample 1853461 | NCBI WGS metagenome assembly PVMS01 (sample SAMN08582032, study PRJNA380276) | Marine sediment metagenome, whole genome shotgun sequencing project. | isolation source: ocean sediment barecode stripped | collected 2017 | reverse complement strand
GTAGGTGAAATTCGGATTGAGCCGTCTTGCTTTTTCGATCAAGGGCAAACACGAATCGGCATCGCCCGCGAAAATCATGCTGAATGCGAGCCGCTCCAGTGCAAGTACATCGTCCGGGTCCAGATCGATCGCCAGCCGCCCCTCGGCGACCGCCTTATCGTGTTCACCGTGCCACAGCAGAGCCCAGCTTAATGCCGCATGTGCCATCGCAAGCTGGCCGTCAATGGCGACGGCCTTACGAGCAAACTCCAGTCCCTTGTGCAGAGTGTAGACCAGCATGCAAGAATGACCCGGTTTGGGCGCCGATTCGTGATGTAACTTATTGGTTCTTGGTGTTCAGGTGGGTCAACTCTCACCGCCTATTTACAACCGATGGAGTTTTTGCGCACTACAGGTCGAAAAAGCCAGAAACTCTACTTCCGAACTGTGTCATTGACGGGGGAGCTTACGGACTCACCCCTACAAGTTATTTGATACGCCCAAGAACTAACGTGCGCCATACGTAGTTTCGGAGCCCAAGCGCTCAGAGACGGTATGAATCTTTAGAATTGATTCGCTCTGACACCGTCACATACCTTACAGGGCCTGAAGACCCCACTCGGTCGGGCTTCGCAAATGCTGCCAAAGTGGCCCGTGACGTCCGGTGCGCCTTAGTGTGCGGAACAGATCCTCGTCAAAATTAATGCCAAGTGCGGGGATGATCCAGTGTGGATAATCATTTTTATGATCGAGTAACAGTGTCTCGATCTCAGTGCGTAACTTTATGCGCTGCTTTCGCAATTCCGGATCCAGAGTTTCGTAGTCGTCGACCCACAACATAATAATCGCGCTGTATGGATCGAGTTCGACGATGAAATCGATCGTTTGGCGGACATCGTCCATGGTTTCGCCCTCGGTACCGAGGATAAAAGTGTGACAATCAGGGATTCCCGCAGCCCTGCAGATCTCGTGCAGGGAGCGGATGTGCCCAACAGTGAAACCTTTCCTCAGTCTCTTGAGCACATGATCGCACCCGGAATCGGAACCGATTTCCATGCCGGCGCAACGGGCTTCGTAAGCGAGTTGCACAAATTCCTCGTCGAAGCCCAGGGGATTGGAGTAGCAGGTCCAGGATATCTGCCAGTCTCGTCGTATTAGCTCGCGACAGACTTGCTTCGCGTGCCTCTTCGGGAGATTAAACACCGAATCCACGATAAAAAAATGGTTCAACAATGGTTGAGCCTCCAGTGCGGCAAACATTTCGTCGACCACGGATTCTGGAGTACGAAGGCGTCCTATCCGGCCCTCAATGGTGGGATAAGTACAGTAATCGCATCGCAACGGACAACCGCGTTTCGTCTGGATCGAATCGATACCGTATTCCTCGTAGTAGTGGGGATCAACTAACGTTCTCTCTGGAATCGGCAATTGCGTCATATTCAAAAAGTCGGGTGGGCGCGAATTTACAACGAAAGCATCGTTGTTCCAATGGAGCAGTGCGCCGATCGACTTCAGCCCCAGGCCACCGTTCTCCAATGCACTGACCAATTGGGGAAACGCTCTTTCTCCCTCGCCGGAAATTCCAAAATCCGGCCTAAGACGCTCCATGAGCTCACGCGGCATGACGCTGAAGCCGGAGCCACCCAGGACGATCGGTGCAGCAGTGGCAATTCTTGCGTTATCGATTAGTTCAGCATAATAGGCAAGATTATCCGATATGCCGGAATAATCATTATTCTGAATATTACGCATGCTGATCGCGACCAGATCGGGTTTTATTGCCTCCAATTTAGAACGCAGAGCGGTCCGCGGATTCTCCTCGAAACATAGGTCAATTAACACCTTTTCGTGACAGTCGGGGGTACTCGCCATGATGTAAAGTAAGCCAATCGGTATGACTGCATCAGGTAACTTCTCCCGGTTTCCAGACACAAATGCTATTTTCACGAGCGCGTCCCTATGTCCAGTGATCGCTGTCAATCTCGATCATCAGTTCCGGACAGCAAATATCACCTTGCAGAAAGAGTACCTGGCTCGGCGCGCCGAGCCATTCGGTAAGTTTTGCTCTAAGCGGGTGCGCCGGCATGTATCGCATCAATCCGAACTAAGATCACCCAGCTGCGCGTCCATTGTCGGCTCCGTTAGCCAAGTCGCGATATCCTCGCCGAGTTTCTTGGCGAGACGTTTCAGCATGGAACATGTTCCCGGCATCATGCCAATCATTGTATGGCGCCTTTCCGTTAGCGACCCGATGACCTCGTCTTTTTCTTTAAGCTCACCACTGACTATTACGCTCTTTGATCCGCTATACCCACCACCACCTGGAGCGAATACGTTCGTGACTTCGAGAATTAGAACCTTCCCTTCCGCACTCTCGAGAGGCTCCGCCGATAATACAACATCGACACGCCGCTTCGCTTTGTCCTTAATGTATTTCGGAAGTCGGGTCTCAAATTTGCACTCCTCCTTGACATTGTCAGACGCTCCACTATCTTCCGCAAACGGAGTGGAATTGCTGATCGTGACTGTGTCGGCCTGAGCTGACGAGATCAATGCAAGTGTTAAGTACAAAATCACAATCGATAGCACGCGCATCAGTTTTTTCCTGGCCTTGGATTCGATGCGTGACTATACGCTATTTGGAAGGAATCCTTGGTCACCTGCGATATTGCTTACAATAGGAGGGGTGATCCTAAAGGCAATTTTAGCTACTGCAATCAGCTATTCCCCGAGACCAAGCCCAGCGCAGACCCACGCATGAGATCAATGCCGCCCCGAAGACCATCGTCTCGATCGCGAAGACGCGGAGATTGTGGTCACTTCGGGCTGGAAGACTGATCGTCTCGAACCAGGAAACCGGCATCGCGAGGTGGGCGTCCGAGTAAGGCCAGAAGATCGCGATTCCCTGGCCGTGGGCATACATCGAATCGAGTGGCAAGTGGCTGAGCCACGCGAGTGACCAGGCGGCAATCACCCTCACACCCACGCGCGTATGAAAAGTCGGCCACAAGAGCAGCAAGGCCAGCAGAGAAGCTAACAGGATAGTCACAAAGACACTATGACTGACCTGATAAGCATTGTGGCCCCAGCCCGGAAGAGGGAAATCCGACACGTTGGCGAATATGACGAAGCAGACGGCCGTCAGAAGGTACCAGCGACGCGACTGCCCCAGGGGCAGGATCAGCACTGCCAGGGAGAGCCCTGTCAAGCTGTGTCCGACCGTTGTCACGAGCGCGAGCCTAACATAGTGAGGATACTCTCTGTAATGTAGAAGAGCACCGATCCCACTTCAAGGGCTGTTAGAGTCCAGTATATCCATGATGTTTTCGATAACGATATCGCTGCTGAGGATGCTGGTGTGACTTTCATCGAAACCACGCACCTCTGAAGATTGCTCCTGAGAAGCAAGCCGTAGCTGACTTGTGAGTTTTATTACGCCATCGCTGCTGTCGGAACCAAGAATACTGCCCTGCTTGAATCCAAAGATTAAATAGTAGGGAAGCTCTTTCGGTAACGGGGTGTCGAATAGAGTTTGCATATAAATGCTATCCGGATCTAAATCGCGCCATACCGGCACTACGGTTGGCGCCCATTTTACGCCACTCTTGGCTGAAGCCACTCCTGCCCAAGGTGTAGACATGGTCGTGTAGGAGCGCAAATAGTCGCAGTCATTATTCTTTACACACAAATTGATGCTACCCCTCGACACCAACCCACCCATGCTGTGTGCGACAAGATGTAATCGGTCGAAATCGTAGACCCGATTTAGCATTCCCATAAAGTTATAAAGACCCCGAGCCAGAAGAGATAGTCTTAGACCAGATGGATAGCTAAATACCCATGCCTGGTAGCGAGATCGATCGAGATTTTCGATTATCGCCCTGAAATTCTGCGGCGTTCCATTTATCCCGTGAACGAACAAGACGGGGATACGCTTTGGATCATAGTTTTCGAGGAAGTGAATGCCGGTGCCGGCGTCTTCCATGAAACCATAAGGCTCCCATAATCCCTTTTTTGCCTGTTCTTCCGAAAACCAGGCGTTGTCCAACTCGGTGACGGTGCCGACCTGAAAGTTAACCCCCTGTTGGCCTAGTCGATCGGCCAATCGCTTGCCAACCATGCCCTTGGGGAAATCCTGATTTTCTGTGGAGGCGGGGGTGATGACAATGCGAATATCGTCGGTTCGGCCGGTTGCCGGGTCAACCGGTCCGGCCGGTGCATTGCGTCCATAGGGCTCATCCGACTGAAATGCCAGATCTTTATTCCTGTCGTCAAAGGCGAAGAAATACAGTGGTTCCTTCGCGGCCTTGAAAACGAATTCCCGCGGGCCGGACATTACTCGAAACGCATATGTATCGTTGCCTTCATTATCCTGCATGGCAGCAAGAACCACAGAGTTTGACTCGATGCCACTAAGTATGACGTTTCCAGAAAACTCATGGCTGAGCATATCAAATCTTGCGATATCGTCTTTTAGCTTCGAAAAGGAGCAACCACAAATTGCAGTTGAAATAAGCGTCGTTAGAAACAACGTCGATAATTTGTACCGAGTCATCGATCACCTCGGGTTGTGTATAGGTTCAGGGCGCTATAGAAATCTATCAGATATCCCCCATCCGTACCATTGTACCGGTATGAGTGGGCCGGGGCCGAATAAGATGAATAAACAAAGTCGACAAGACTCGTCAGTTGGATCATCACAATTTCTCCACCATGTGGCCATAGGCAAGCCCAAAAAAAATGGCGATCGTTGCCTGCATGCATAAGCAGCTGACCATTCTGAATACCATGATGAAAAACTGGCCTAAATTCTTAACTGGATAGCATAGTCACTTGTCAGTATCCTCGGAAATACCGATTTTCAGATAGACTCCATGGACGATCAGCTACTACCAGAGAAAGAGGCAGCAAGATTATGAACAAGAACATCTTCCTGATTCTCGTCGTGTCAGTCATTATGTTGGCGCCGGACGCGCTTGCAAGGGACACTCGTCACCGCTTCAGTATCGCTGATGTGATGGAAAATGCTGAAAATGCCAGCCAGCTTGAGGGCGTCTCGTTCTATTTCGGTGAGCAGAGTCATCCGGCGATCAAGAAAAATCACGGGGGGTTCCGCACTAACAAGAAGACCAATGCATTCAACAAGAGCGACCTGCAGGCATGTGAGAGAGCCATGATGTCTGCCTTGCTTCAACTCTATCAACGCGCGCAAAGCCTGGGCGTCAACGCGGTGATCAACATCAAGTCCAACTATAAGGACAACGTGGTAAGCAGCGAAACAGAGTACGTCTGTGGAGCAGGTGCATTAGTGGCCGGAGTCGCTTTGATTGGTACTTTCGTTGAAGTAGAGGAAGAGTAGCGCGCCGAAGAAAAGCCGCTGCCACGGCGTTGCTACGTGTGCCGGCGAAAAATCAACGACGTATTGATCCCGCCGAACGCGAAATTGTTGTTCATGACGTATTCAACATCCAGGTCACGTCCTGCGTCCAGGATGTAGTCCAGCGGCGCACACTCCGGGTCAACATTGTCGAGATTAATTGTCGGCGCAAACCAGCCGTGATTCATCATTTCTATGGATAGCCAGGACTCCAGAGCACCGCAGGCTCCTAGCGTATGGCCCATGTAACTCTTCAATGAGCTGATCGGGGTCCTGTCACCGATAACGTTGTATGACGCTTCGGATTCCGCGATATCGCCTCTCTCGGTAGCCGTTCCGTGTGCACAGACATAGCCGATAGCCTCAGGTTGCAGCCCGGCATTGGCCAACGACAACTCGATCACTCGTTGCATGGTGCCCGGTGACGGCTGTGTGACATGCTCGCCGTCGGAGTTCGAGTCGAAACCCACGATTTCAGCGTAGATTTTCACGCCGCGAGCTAATGCGTGGTCGCGCCGCTCCAGGATAAGCGTACAGGCACCCTCTCCGATGACCAGCCCGTCCCGATCCCGGTCGAACGGTCTTGGCGTCGACTCCGGAGAGTCGTTGCGGGTACTGGTGGCATACAAGGTATCGAACACAGCCGCCTGGGTCGGGCACAATTCCTCGCCACCGCCGGCGAGCATGATGTCTTGTAAACCATGGTGAATTGCCTCGTATGCGTAACCGATTCCCTGACTGCCGGATGTGCAGGCACTGGAGGTCGTGATAACGCGGCCCTTCAAGCCGAAAAAAACGCCGATGTTCACGGGAGCCGTATGACCCATCATGCGGATATAAGTGGTCGCCGTAATTCCATCAAGGCTTTTGTTGAGCAACATATTGGCGAAGTCTGCTATCGCGTCCGTGCTTCCCGATGAAGATCCGTAGGCAATACCGACTCGCCCTGACTGAAGAATCGGGTCATCAAGAAGCCCGGCATCGCGAAGCGCCTTTTCGCTTGCGGCCGTTGCCATCAGCGACACGCGACCCATACTTCGGATCTTCTTGCGAGTGAAACTGGGCGGCATAACGAAATCGAGGACTGGCGCACCCAGACGTGTGTTCATGCCGTCATAAGCTGCCCATTCCTCAACATAGCGGACGCCGTTTTTGAGGCTTCTAAGACCGGATTCCGTCTCCTGCCAGTCGTTTCCGATCGGAGAATAAGCGCCGATACCGGTAACTACTACTCGATGTGTCAACACAACCCCCCGTTGACGGAAAGAACCTGCCGTGTAATGTATGCGGCATCGGGAGAACACAGGAATGCCACCAGAGCCGCAACCTCATCAGCCGTGCCTATCCGGCGGGCGGGAATGGCTTCCATAATTTTGTCCAGGGGCAGATTGTCTGTCATGGCAGATTCGATCAAACCGGGGGCAACACAGTTTACGGTGATTTTTCTTTTCGCGAGCTCAATCGCCAACGCTTTGGTTGCGCCAATAATTCCGGCCTTGGACGCACTGTAATTTACTTGGCCGCGGCTGCCCATCAAGCCTGAAGCTGAAGAAATCGTTACGATTCGGCCTGCTTTTCTGCGTTGGATCATCGGCATGACAATAGGGTGCAGCACATTGTAGAGCCCATTCAGATTGACATCGATTACCTGGTGCCATTCGTCGCTGGTCAGTGCCGGAAACGCACCATCCCTTGTAATACCGGCATTGCAGACAACGCCATAATAGGCGCCGTGCTCTGAAATATCCGATTCAATTGCAGCTTTCGTCTCATTGGTATCCGATATGTCGAAGGACATCAGTCGACACTGACCCGAGATCGAATTGATTGCATCAAGGGTCTCCTCGGCGCCCTGACGATTGCTGGAAAAGTGAACAACGACTCCATGCCCGGCCTTCGCGAGCCGAATGGCGATAGCCCGTCCGATCCCCGAACCAGCACCCGTTACAAGAATACTTTCCTGTGGTTCATTCACTCATTTTCTTTCCTGGCCGTTTTTGTAAAACCGCGAGACGGCCCTCAGCGACGATCTTGTCATCGAGCAGTATTCTGCATTCAAACGAACCCATTCCCTGGTCATCCTTGATCAGTTCCCTGCAAGTAGCGCGGTAGGTGGCACCCAGGTCGAAGTACCTGGTAATGGCCTTGTAATGCCGTGTCCCGAGGAGAAATCCGAGCGGCGGTGCCAATCCTCGTGCACGCGCACACGCCCCCGCGTGTACTGCAACGCATTGTGCCATGTATTCGACACCGACATATGTGGGGACACCAACACCCGGGGAGATGAACGCGACTCTATCACATACCTTCCATTCGCAGACGGCGAATTCCGCTCCGACGTCTACAAGACGATCCAGCAATAACATCGGCTCACGATGCAGAACAAACTCCGAGGCGGACATCCCGGCCAGTTGCTTGAGTTGTCTTGACAGGTCAACTTCAGACATTCAATCACTGCCCCGCCGCATTGATTGGAGCCGCTGCTCTACATTCTTGATCAGAATTTCCGGCGATACCAGCATCAATTCCTGAGTGCCCGCGTCTACAGGCACCTGGATCGTTCTTGCCTTCGTGCACACGGCGCCCTTTTTAGCCTCGATTCGGTAGTCCAGGACCAGCCGCATCTCCCACTCCCTGAGGCAGGCGGTAATGCGGGCCTCCTGGTTGAGTGTCAGCGGGCAAACGTAACGCACAGCTAATTCCACGACTGGCCACAGGTAACCGGACTTCATCATGCCTTCGTAGCTGTAGTCGAGTTCCTCAAGCAAAACACAGCGTACGCTTTCGAAGTATTTGAAGTAACGGCCATGCCAGGCAACGCCGGCCGGGTCCACATCATGAAACGGAATCCGCAAATCCTCGCTGGCCGTAAGGCAGTTCGAAAAGTCACTGTTTATCTTCATCGTGCCGGCCTGTCTGCTTGAATACCTGATTGATCCTGGCCACCCCAGAAATCGAAAAAATTGAACCACTGTAATGGAGCGCTGGCAACCCGTTTTTCAAGAGCATTGGCGAATTTCTGAGCCGCTATTTCGTACGCTTGCTGTCTGGCTTTTCTCGGCAGCCGAATTTCCTCTTCGAAAAACTCCATTCCAAGATGATAGTCGTTCTCCATTTTGAAGCAGTGCAGCAGATAAACCGGACAGCGCAGCAAATTGGCCAATACGTAAGGGCCTACCGGAAACCTGGCCTTATCGCCAAAAAAAGTCGCTTCGCAGGTTCTACCGTGATCACCTACAGGTACGCGATCGCCGGCAATCATCACCCACTCTCCACGTTGCACTTTGTCCCGAAGCTGCAAAGCAAGTTCGAAGCCCAGGTCCGTGACCTGGATCAGGTGCATGCGTGAATCGGCATCCGACTCTTTTATTAAGGCGGCGAACTTCTTCGCGTGCTGGTCATAGATCAAAACGTTGATTACCAACCCGGGGTGACGATGTGCGATTCCCCGTGAATATTCGAGATTGCCGAAGTGCGAGCCGATAAGGAGGCAACCCCGGCCTGATTCCAAGGCAGCAAAGAGCATCTCCGATTCCTCGGGATCCATGTCAATACCGGAAGGTGGTTCCGCCCAGGCAAGGTACTTGTCCAACAGGGACTGGCCAAAAGCGAAAAAATGACGATACGATAGCCAGATGATCGAACTCTTGCCAAGGGCTTCCGGATAACAGCGCTTCACCCTGACCAGATACTCCATTGAGGCTCGCCTGGCGTTGCCCCGGCGGAAAAAAAAGTACGCCATGACAAAAAACAGCACAAAGCTGAAGGCCGGCCTGCCAATAAAAGAGTAGGTCCAGACCATAAACCGCATTCCTCTCAGGGCACCGGCCTCCTTTGTTGCGGCCCAGTGCCGGCTCATGACTCGGCACTCCGGATGCGGCGGGATCGATTCCGCCGAATCAATTCCGGCAAGCGGATCAACATTCCGAATATCAACCTCGTGTGCATCCACGAAATCTCGATGTTGTCGCGAACATAGTGAAAGTGCGACTTGCCATCCTCAGGATAATTGACATTGACCGGGACAAAATACAAAGGGATGTCGGCCCACAAGGCACGCACAAGAATTTCCGGGTCAAATGCCATCCTTTTTCCCGGTTTGCTACTGTCCAGCAGTGCGACGACCTGCCTTAGCGGATACAAGCGAAAACCGCACAAGGCGTCACGAATTTCAGTGCTCAGGGATTCCAGCCAACCTAAAGTCAATGTAATGTATCGCGCGTAGAAACGGAGCGTGGAAATATTTTCATCGAAAACCGGTTGACCGCAGATGATGCTGTCCTGGTGCCTGCTCGCCGCGGCACAAAGTACCGGAATATCTCGCAGATCGTGCTGCCCGTCTGCATCAACTTGCAATGCGTGTGTGAAGCCTGCATCCAGCGCTGCCCGAAGTCCTGTCATCACGGCCCCGCCTTTTCCGAGATTGCCGGTATGCCGGATCAGGGTTGATCCAGGTGCATGATCGTCAAGAAAACGTGCCAACCCATCGAAGGATTGGCCTGGACTGGCATCGTCAACGACGACCAGTGGAAACCCCTGCGCCACGAGCTCAGGCAGCATTTTCCTAAACTGTTCAAGATGATCGAAGTGAGGGATCACCACGCAGATCAACATGATTCATCCTCATCGAATATCAGTCGTCCTTCGGCGCGTCGCTGGCCGAGACTGGCATATTCGAATTGCACTTCGTTCTCGCCAACCCGGCAAACGGCCAGTTCCAAGACATTGGGGGGAATAACTACACTCTTGAATTTCAATCGCTTGATCTCAGCGGGCACAAAGCGAAAGCCAAAAAACGCAAACGATACAATGACCGCCCAATGAAGCTGAACAACGCCGGGCAATATTGGGTTGCCGGGAAAATGACCGCGGAACCAATCCAGTTGCGGCGAAATATCCAAGAGCAGGCGGCGTTGTGGAGGTTCATCAAACACAGACAGTACACGGGGAAAGTCGGGCCCCGATTGTGGGATGTCTTGCAGGCTGACGTCACTCTCAACCGGACGAATGTCCCAGTAAATTTCATCGTGATCGTTGTTTGGCTGGTGTGACAGCATGCGGCGTTCAAATTCCTGCATCCCGTGGTCACGAATCAGCTGATGACCCGAAAGGCTCAGCTCGATCCGCACCCGGCATATGCGCGCTTCGGCATCAACCTCGGATACCACGGCTCGGTCAACCCACTCGTTGTCGTGGAGAGAGCGCTCAATCTTAGTCACTTGCATGTGCCGGGTTTCTTGGTTCGAGTCGTAGACGCTATGTGTTCACGGACTGCCGACCCCCATGCGTCTTTTGTAATGGCGTCGGAAAAGCAACTCTCCGCCAATCAGGGTCGCAACAATAAAATAGGAGATCAGCCCATTGTAGAGTGTCCAAATTTCCATCGACATCGTACTCGTCCATATCGCGATCGACCCGTTTATAGCAAAAAAAGTAGCCCAGACAGCAGTGAGTCGATAAAGGTACTTCGGGGTATGTATGCTGATCGGCACGCCCCTGGCGCGGATAATCCTGAGCAACAAAGGTTCGTCCTGCCTTAGTGAATTTGCAAATACGACACACAAGCAAAAATTTACCAGTGCCGGGTAGTAAAGCAGCATTGAGGTGCTCTTCAGTATCGCTGCCGTGGTCGCATATCCCAGGAATACCAACAGCATGGGCAGCAGAATCGGGCGCTCCTCCGGTACCAGCACACCGAACCTCATTGCCAGCAGCACGACCAGCGCCAGACCGAAAAAACTCGGTGGCAGATGCCTGATCCCAAAGTAGACAATAAAAGGATAAGCCGCCATGCAAACCACAAAAAAAACGCGAATAGGAATCGTCGGTTTCACGAAGTTGTCAGTGCATTCAGTACGTCTCTGATTGTTCGAACATCCCGAAAGATATCAGGTGCGATCTTGACACCTGTCAATTCCTTGATTTGGACCAGCAAGTCCACGGCATCAATACTGTCAATCTGCAGCTCTTCATACAGATTCGCGTCCAGGGAGACAATTGACTCGTCCACCTCGAACTGATCAACGAGTATTTCCCTGATCTTCAGGTACAATTTTTCGCTGTCCATCACGACATTGTAAATTGGCTCGTCCAAAAACGCCAAGAAATTCGCCAAAATGCATGCGGCTGAAGCCGCATGCATTTGTGGTGATGTTGCCGTCAAAATCAGCCAATCGGAGAAACGAAATCAGGCGAGTTCACGGGTGATGAGCGTCAGCAATGCTTTGTTCAATGAACGCCGGGCCTGTCGCTGATCCTGCTCACCGGGCACCAGGTTTTCCGGCGTGGTGGCGGACATAATCCGGATGGTGAAATGTGGGCGGCCTGGCGGGACTTTGTGCCATGGATCATGTTTGCCCAAAAACCCTGGCGCACATGTGATGACGATCGGTAGAATCTCGGCATTCGCGCGGACGGCCACCGTCGCTGCACCCAGTTTGAATTGGAGGGCTTGTCCGCTTATGGACCGGGATCCCTCCGGAAACAGGAGCAGACTCCCGCCAGATTCGAGGCGCGCCACACAAGCATCCAGCAGTTCCTTCGGTTCACTGTTGGAGATGTAGTTTGCCGCCGCGACCGTGCCACGCATGAACGGGTTTTTCGTGACCGCTTCTTTGATCACACAGTCAGCCTGTGGAAACAGCGAAATGAGGAAGACTACGTCAATAAGTGTCGGGTGATTCGCAATGATCAGCTGGCTCTGGCCTGGCACGATATTTTCGGTACCCCGGATCTGGTATGACAACACACCCAGGCTTTTAATCATCCAGACAAACGCGCCGAACGCATTGCTTATCAGTCGTCTCGCTACAACCTGTCTGGCGTGCGCGTCCCTCATGAATAAGAACATCAATGGAAACAATACGAATCCGATGATCAGTCCCGCCAGACCGAAAACGCTAAAGCCGAATACGGTTCCGAACAGCCTCCATGCCTGATCGAGTTGCTTCATGAGACCCTGGGCGTCAGAAACTGCCGGTCAATCGGGGTGAGGTGAGAAGTGTTAGATTCACGGTTAGAACATTTCCATTGATACTACTATTACGGGTATCCTACGATGCGTACGATGCAGAATGCATTTCGGACAATGATGCAAATCGGATCAGCGAATTGACTTTGCAACTTCCCCACCGCATGGTGCACGAGCCTGCCGTTCGCAGAATTATCGAATTATACGCGCCAGATGAGCGAATTTCGGCCCCGAAGGCTAGACTGATACTGGCACAAAACCGAATCGCAGACTCGTCACTTGAGTCACTGAGGACGAGTTGCCGCTTTCTGCTGAACCGACTGCTTTGCAAAACGTCGACCGCGCCTCCGATAGACTGGAAGTTGCATTATGCTGCTTCAGGAGCGCCCTATTTATCCTGTAATGGTGCAAAGTCACAGCTCAATGTCAGTATGGCGCATAGTGCACAATGGCTGGCTGTCGGATTATCAATCGGCGCCTGCATTGGGGTCGATGTCGAACAACTCAAACCACGCAAGAATTTCCCGGCGATGGCAGATCTTCTTGGCTGGAAAGAAGAGGTTCGTGACCTTTCGGAATTCCTGTCGAAATGGACACTCTGGGAGGCCGGAGTGAAATGTATCGGCAGTAGTTCACTGGCCAGAGCAAACTCGGAATTTGAGCAGCTTGACTACCACGACGCAAAGGGCTCTGTACGCACCTCGGGACATTGGAACGGGCTGCGTGCCCGTTTAGGCAAAGATGCGTATTACGCGATAGTCCTGAAGGCCCAGCACAATGCTGTGCTGGTCCACCGGCACCTTGAACCCGGGAAAATAGAGCCATGGTGAACAGATACCGCCTGTCAGCCGGATTGATGCCATGCAAATAGCCATTAGCTCCTATACCGCTACATCGGCCGCAGGTATCGGATTGGATGCGCTGCATGAATCCATCGCGACGCGACGTTCCGGCCTGACAAGCAATAATCTGGAGACTTGCGATCTCGACACGTGGGTGGGTCGAGTCGCTTCACTGGAAGATACTTCGCTGCCACAGCACTTGAGTCACCTGCACAGCCGCAATAACCAGTTAGCCTGGCGGGCCTGCAGCAGGACGGGTTTCTGGGAACCGTTGAAAACCTGGCCGACCGAATTGGTGCTGATCGGATCGGCGTTGTTATGGGCACCAGCACCTCGAGCATTGGCAGAACTGAAGAGGCGTATACCGAGCTGGAACCGTCTGGCCTGATGTCTGAGGCCTACCGCCAGGCTGAAGTGCACAATCTGCATTCACCGGGAATTTTCGTTTCAGCCGCTACCGGCCTCTCAGGTCCAACACTCACAATCAGCACCGCCTGCTCCTCCGGTGCCAAGGTCTTTGCCACCGCATCACGTTGGATTCGGTACGGGTTGGTTGACGCCGTGCTTGTCGGGGGCGTGGACAGCCTGTGCCTCAGTATTTTGTATGGCTTCAACGCGCTGGAACTGGTTTCGACGGATCTTTGCCGTCCCTTTGATCGACGAAGAGACGGCATCAACATCGGCGAGGCCGCTGGCTTCGCCATTCTGGCGCGGGAGGACCTGGTGCCCGAGGCGGAGTTTGCGTTGCTCGGATACGGCGAGAGCTCCGACGCCCATCACATGTCGCATCCCCATCCGGAAGGTAAGGGGGCCGTGCTGGCGATAGACCAGGCGCTGAAACGGTCCGGGCTCGCGACCAGTGACATCGATTACATCAATCTGCATGGCACCGCCAGCAAGGCCAACGATCTGGTCGAAACGGACGCACTGGCGCAACGGTTTTCAAGCACGACGCTTGCCAGTTCCACCAAGGCCTGGACCGGCCACACGCTCGGCGCCGCAGGAATCCTGGAGGCGATCATCACTCTGGAAGCGATGAGAAAGAGCCTGATTCCCGGCACCCTGAATTGCGAGGAACAGGACCCTGAATTCAGATTTTCTGTACTCGAACAAAATGCCAGCAAACCGGTTCGACATGCCATGACCAACTCATTCGGATTTGGCGGCAATAATGCCGCTTTGATTTTTGGCCGGCTCAATGACTGAACTGGACATTGCAGGGCTGGGCATATGGAGCGAAAAATTCTCCAACTGGAGTGAGTTTTCTGCCGGCCTGGACACAGGGAACTGGCATTCTGACGCCAGGCTTCAATCAGAATTGATTTCACGCAGAGAGCGTCGGCGTGCGCCGCAATTGGTCAAGATTGCTGTGGAAGTCATGAGTCAGGCTTGCGAAATGGCCTCGATGGATCCAGGTAATGTCGCCATTGTGTTTTCATCGGCCATGGGGGATATGCAAATCACCGATTATCTGTGCGGCATTTTGGGGACAAATCCCCGCGCGGTATCACCGACACGATTCCACAACTCTGTGCACAACGCGTCGACCGGTTACTGGTCGATAGCTACCAAGTCCCAT
>PVMS01023449.1_pt1 | contig 14748 bp, 9 predicted proteins | sample 1853461 | NCBI WGS metagenome assembly PVMS01 (sample SAMN08582032, study PRJNA380276) | Marine sediment metagenome, whole genome shotgun sequencing project. | isolation source: ocean sediment barecode stripped | collected 2017 | reverse complement strand
TCAAGCCCTGTGCTCACAATATGGGATGGATATCGATAATACCTCTGGAGCCATTGCCCTCGCATTTGAACTGTATGAGAAGGGCATCATCGATGAGCGGGATACAGATGGATTGAAACTGGTCTGGGGAGACCATCGGACCGTCATACGGCTGATTGAGAAAATGGCTTACGGAGATGGTTTTGGAGCGATCTTGAATCAGGGAGCCTATCGGATGGCAGAAACCATCGGAGGAGAAGCTCACAAGTATGCCGTCCATATAAAGGGCCAGGACCTTGCAGAAGCCATACGGGCAGACAAGGGCTGGGCTTTGGGCGTTGTGGTGGCCCCGAGAGGGGGAGGCCACCTCAATGGAGCTACCATGACGGGGATGATGAAGATTTCCCCGGAAGATTCTTTGGCAGTTTTTGGAACACCTTACGGGGGGGAACAGGAAACCTACCGTGGGAAAGCCAAGGTGGTTTATTGGTACGAGCAACTAAAATCAGTGGTGGACATGCTGGGCGTCTGTTATTTCACTTCGAAGTGGGTGGATCTGAAATTCTTAGGTCCCGAGGAATATGCTGGGCTTCTCAGCGCCGCCACTGGAATGGCATTTTCAGGTGACAGCCTTATGTTTCTGGGCCGTAAGGTTCATAATATTGAGAAAGCGTTCAATACATTGCACGCAGGTTTTGGGGTGGAAGACGATTATCCTCCGCCCAGATTTTTTGACGAGCCTGTAAAGAGCGGGCCGTACAAAGGGGCCCTTTTTACGCGTCCCGAGTGGCAGCGCATGATCGAAGAATATTATAACCTTCATGGCTGGGACCCAAAAACTGGTCTGCAAACCGAGGAAGTTCTCAGAGAACTGGACCTTTCCTTTGTTTTGAAAAGACTGAAAGATGCCGGGAAATTACCGGACCAAACATGAGTGTGTAGCTAAAAGGAAAGAAGAAAACAAATCTCTGTCGATATTGGGAAATGCAACGCTGTCAGTCCTGCGAACTGGCCTGTTCATTTCATCACCTCAATACCTTTGACCCTTCAAATCCAAGCATCCGGGTTTGCCTCATGCTTCCCAATGTGTCGGAGTTTCCTTATGGGTGATTTAGATTGGCCAAGATCGAAGCAACCATGGTCCCTATCAATATCCCATTCAAAGAAAATGAGACGAGATATGTTGTGAACCATTCCATCAACCGGTCTACGTGGATCTATCTAATTGATATCACATATTTTTCCTCGGTTGGCCTAAATTAGCAACTATCGGCAATCAAAATATATTGCGGATTGTTAGTATACAAAATAAATTTGGTGAGAAGTGGATTGAAGTATAATATAGGTATTGTTCCGTCTGGAATTTACAAAATATTCGGATGCAAAGGCTGAATTATATTGACCTCCAAAACTGGTGGGGAGGTAGTGACCCCGTGCCGGAAGCTACCTGACGATTTCATTTAATTTGGCGGCAGTCAAACCCCGCCGATAAAAATACAGTGTGATCTGTGGTCCCTTCCCATAATTTGGCTACTTTGTTCTTCCGCACTAAAATTCTATGGGAACAATCCGCATGATGGGCGATCCCTGTGTGACGGGTTCACCATAAGTTTCCTGGGCTATCTTTATCACAAACCCGGAACCCGCAGCTGTACTACCCGCTTGTGTAGACCACAGCAATGAGATAACGCTTGTACGTCTTCCCATCGTACTGGACCGTTTCCGTGGCTTGCTCCCAGTCTATCGTCTCAATCGCCTTGCCGAGTGTGTAGGAATGAAGCAGGTCGTCATCCTGTAGCTGACCGTATCCTTGCACAAATGATGTAGTAATATAGTCTCCGGCCTGAACTTGTCCGTTGAAGTCTGTGACCCACACCCGGCCTTCACCCAAGGCATTAACCACCCCGAACCGTTCGCCTTCTTGGGTTTCATACCAGTGATCTTCAGGAAGAGGACCATTGAAAACAATGACTCCGAATACAGCCTTGTCCCTAGCCCTAGTGGATATGGTCACGGTCGGCAGGGTGGAAGACAGGGATATTTCGCCGATTTTGTCCTTTCTCGTTTCGGCTTTACCGGTTACCGAAACAATCATTCCCGGCACGATTTCTTCCGGCATGTCCCCTGCAAATTTTACCTCATGGGCGCCGGTAAAGGATCCGTAATTGATACCGGGGCCTGCTGCGTAAAAATCATAATACTCTCCATCGGCGTAGACGGCCATGCCGGTGGAGCCGCTGGCTATGGCCCAAACGCTTTTGGCAAGGCCGCCGGTGGCTTCGGCGACAATGGCAGTGGCGTTGGTGCCGGTGGCTTCGGCGAGAAGGCCATAGCCGTAACTACTGGAGCAAAGGGCCCTAACGCCTATGCTAGATCCGCCGGTGGCTTCGCCGAAAACGCCCACGCCCTCCTGGCCCCCGGCAGTGCCATAAACGCCCGTACATTCGAAGCCGTCGGCTCTAAAATATCCGCCATAGGTTTGGGGATTAGCTCCAGTATACGAAGCCCAACCGTAAACGCCCTTGCCGATTCTGCCGGTGGCTTCGGCGAAAACGCCCTTGCCGCTGAGGCCGCTCGCCCTGCCGTAAACACCGCTTCCGATGTAGCCGGTGGCTTCGGCGTAAACGCCCTTGCCACTGAAGGCAGTGGAAGAAAAATAACCACCGGATGATTGATATGCACCTGTATAAGTGTTCACACCACTAATAACAGCTCCGTCAGGACTGCTTACGTAATCCCCGGTATTAACAGGTCTTCTCAGGCGAAGCGTAGCGTAATCGTCGGGACTTGTAATTCCACCGGGTGTTATTTTCATCTCAGCACTCGAATTGATAGTAACGATGAAGAATGATAGTATTGCTGCGGTTACAATTATTCCTTTTTTCATTTTTCCTCCCTCTTAAAGTGGTGGCACGGTGTTAAAATTCCTCAAAATTTCCCGGGGTAGAAGCTTTTAAAGACTGACCTCCTGAGAAAAGGTTAGGGTTTGTTTTTCTCTGGAAAAGGTTTTGAGCTCCCAACAGGCAAACTGTGTCTATTAGGAGCAGTGCATATACAGTTTGAGGTTGTTCTTCATGGGATGACCTCCTGGATAGAGGTTGAATGGTTGGTGGGAATATTTACATGCGAATACCTTCAACTCATGTAAGGACAAAAACTGCCTTCTGTCAAGGAAAAACTGGGCTTAAGAAATGGTAATAAAGGTATGGATTTCAAGATATTTCTCAGTACCGCCGATTCAACAATGCGTGCATTATCCCAGCATGGCACATCCGCCAAGAATATTCAAGAGTGGGAGATGTAAGTTAGCATTTTTGCATGGAAAATCCAACGCGCACTTTATAGGTAAGTGTAACTTCTATCCCAGGCATTTATAGTCAAGAATAAGACAATTATCCTCGAGCGGCACCGCTCAGAAAAATTGATATCACAAGCTATTTTGAGAGGTTGAGTTTGCCGATTTGTTGAAGATATCTTGCTTTTAGAGACTGCAAACGCAAGCCAAAGGGCGGGGTTTCAATGTAAGCGAACAGGCTCACTATTCCTCATACACCTTCTCTACAAGCTTTGCCTTGTATTCAAACTTGGGTAGGGTTCCCGGCGGCACCAATTCCACGTCTGAGCTGAAAATAAGCTTTTCCCTAAGAACTTTTTCGATATCTTTCTTGAGAACCGCCAAATCTCCCGGTTCCCCGCCATGTTCAGCCTTGATTCTGAGAGGCGGCGTTACCGACGGCGGTGGTTCACGAAGTTGAATCAGAATTTCTCCGGTAACCCGAGGCAAGAGGGTCCCTACCACATCCCGAATAGCTGAAGGGTATACATTGACCCCGGAAACAATGAGCATATCATCGGTTCTGCCGATGCACTTGACACAATAGCCGGTTCTGCCGCATTCACAGGTGGTCTGTGTGACAAGGACATGATCACGGGTTCTGAACCGGATGAGTGGTTGGCATTCCCTGTCAATGGAGGTGTAAACCAGTTCCCCTGTCAACCCTTCCTTGATGTCCAGTACCTCTCCTGTTTCAGGATCAATGATTTCGGGATGACAAGCCCCCTGACCGACAAAATGCATCCCATTTTTATACTCACATTCCGCCCACATAAGTCCCAGCATATCGCCGTTGCCCATGCATTCCTGTACATTGGCCCCGAACGTTTTCTCAATCTTCTGTCTCACATGAGGTATCCCTCCGCCCGGTTCCCCCCCCACCATAAAGCCCCTGATGCCGAGGGTCTCTGCATCGATCTTGTTTTTCTCGCAATAGGTGATCAGGTAAAGGGGGAAAGAGGCTGTTGAGAGGACGAAGTCGGCCCCCAGATTTTTCACCGCACCAAGGAACCGGTCGGTTGCACCAACGCCCACTGGCACGAGTGTCGAGCCTAACCGTTCTATCGCTTCACCATAAGAAGCCGCGATAAAAAAAGTTCCGATCGGCAAAGGAACAATGTTATGAGGACGCATCCCGCAGGTCCACATGGCCCGCATATCCGTCTCCGCCCACACATCCCGGTCGTGTAAAGTAAGCCCAATATAGGTCGGATTTCCGGTTGTCCCGCTCGTTGAATAAACCCTGATGACTCTACCCATATCGACGGCCGAATGCTTCCCTAAGGGCGGCAAGACAGACAGACTTTCCCTGAGTTCATGTTTTTCCGTAAAAGGGAGCTTTGCCAGATCCTCTAGAGTCATTATATCCTCTCGTTTTACCCCAGCTCTTCCGAACTTCTCTTGATAAAATAATGAATTTTCCCAGACATGATCCAGTTCCTTCATCAATGATTCTTCCTGGACTCTATGAAACCCTTCTGGATCAAGGGTTTCGCTCCCTTCATTCCAGCACTTCTTCTCTTCCTTCATTTCCATCTCCTCGTGCCGATCCTGTAAACAGGGCATCCCTTTCGGGATAACACTTAAGTTGAAAATTTATGCTACTATCGCAGTATCTGTCCCGTCCCTCCTCGCCAATATTGATTAAGAGAGAGGGTATCAATTCAAATCTTTGTCTAAAAAATCCCTTACCACTCTGATCCCCCGGATCATGTATTCTTTGTGGATCGTCTCGGGGACTTCCTGGTCTGTTGTCACCAATAAAAGGTGTGACGAATTAAGCGCGTCAAGTATACCGCCTTCGGACAGAAAGGATTCGATTTCATCCTGCTCCTTTTCCAGAAGTGATACGGGAAGAGAAAATGAGATTTTCTTAAATTTTTGCAAGGTTTCCGGGTCGGTACCCGCTGGAAAGATAATTCCGTCCACAATTTTCTTGAGTGGGGCAACATTCTCAGTCAGCAGTTCACAGGGCATCAAGAATGCTTGAAAGCCATAATATTTGGCCGTGTTCCAGAGCGGTGAATAGCACCGCGTTAACAGGCGCAATGACTTCGAGTCAATCGGTGGCAGGGCATCTTCACGGACCATCAGCATATCAATACCTGTTTCGCCCAATGCCCGCGCAAAACTAAGCGTCGCCTTCGTCGTCTGCTTCAGCAGATTTTGTTCAGAGATCAGATCCCCACTCGGCAACCCTGTGAGTTGGCTAGCCAGTTTCACAGGTCCAGGCACCACCCCCATAATGATGGTATCCGGCAAAAGAATATTGAGCCGTTTCGCCACTTCAAGTGCTGTCGCCACTCTTCCTTGTTCTGCGATACCTGCGATTCGAGATTCGAGTTCTTCAAATCCTTTTTTGGAAGCGGAAGCAGGTGTAGACCTCAGTGAAGCGGGATCTACTTTCCCCAAGATCTCCGCCAGAACAGTGTCATCACCATAACAGACAACGCCGTCCACATGAAAATAGTTCTGAATGGTTCGGAGGCTGTTGGATAGCTTCGTGGGGTCATTCAAGAATACGTCTACAGGAAGATCTTCCAGTTTGGCGCCGAAAGAAAAGATCAGCGGAACAAACAGATTTCCCCTACGAATGTTTTCTTTTTTAGTGCGAGAGATGGCCATCACCCCCTCTCAAAAAACAACTGAAAGGTTTTGAAAATGGCGCTCATCACCATAGGGGAGAGATGAGCGCCAATCCCCTATGGCCTGAAAATCGGTTCGATACACTCTGCATCCGGCCAAGTCCCATAGAAATTCAGAATCGAATCATCCACTTTTTGTTGGAGCCATTCCTCGTTAAAGGCATCAAAGGGTTTTCCACGTTGTATCCTACCCTGCCGTTCTTCAATTTTGGCCGTTTCGGTGGCCGCCTGATCAACCTTCAGGGTTTCTTTGTCATACACGATCTTGTAAACATTTTCAGCAGACCAATCCGAAATAATCTGGTCCTTGATATCCTGAATCACCTTCTCCGGATCCCTGTCCAGCGGATCACCATACCCGGCACCGCCAGTAGCAAACCCGAACGTAATCACGTCGTTCTGGTTGAACATGGTGGTGGCCCTGCCGAAGAATTCGTTTTGCCATTGGCCACCGATACTCTGATTGGTCAGAATGTCGTGAAGATCCATCACCAGCTCTTTATCCCCTTTTGCCATACGTTCCATGATGTCGGCGCCTCTGATACTTATTCCCGGAACAGTGCAGGGAGCATATCCGCCGAAAAGGCCCTGCGGCGTTTGGAGTTTACTGTTATCCGATATGGCCATAAAGAATATCTGAGGCACGTGGTGGGTCACCCAGATCTGAACCGTCCCCACACCCCCTCGATATTTGCCATGACCGCACGAATCCTTCCAGTGGTTGGAGAGCGGAATCAGGAGTGGTAGATCCAGCTCCATCTCTTCCACATCCGGAGTCCGCCCGAACACACACCAGGGGAACCCAAACGCATTCACCCCGTCCATAGTCGGTCGTCCCCCTTGACCTTCACTGTTAAGGGAGTAGGCCAACATATCTGCAAATGGCAAGTTCCACTGGGAAAGTCCGGCCACCACCATTGCATTCCCCGCATTTCCCTGGGATGCAGAAGTTTGCTGCCACATCTCCTTTGTATTAAACATCATCTTACCGAAAACATTGTGCATGGCGCTCATTACACCGGTGCAGATCATCACCGAGCAGCTCGTGGCGGCGCGCACATCAGGGTTGAGGCATGAGCCCTGAGGAAAGATAAAGTCAAAGGGTGCAAACGTAGCACTACTCACCGGCAGATCGTGAAAGACGTACTCATAGATAAAATTGGACATATGTCCCACTACCGCCTGGACATGGGCGTTATAGGAATAGGGGTTTTCAGGAGACGTGCCGCTAAAATCCATGGTCAACCTGTCCCCCCGCTTGGTCACCGTCATAAAGCAGGAGCGAATCAGCCCCAGCTCAAGCCCTACACCATCGGCGAAATTTACAGAGGTGTAGGTGCCGTCCGCCCACGATCGGATTTTCTTACGAGCTCCCTCCTCAGCAACGATGAGCATTTTCCTCAAAAGCCCCTTGACGTGGTCGACGCCCTTTTCATCGGCAATCTCTACGATACGCTTTCTCGCTCTGTCGGCTGCAGTGGCCCGGGCCTTCAGATCGATCACCACCATCTGAGGAGCCCGCATCCCGAAGGCGCTCATAAGCTCGATGAAGTCTTCCCGGATGCGACCATCCTCACCGATCTTTATCGGTGGGAAGTTTCCGCCTTCCAGGAATCTTGAGGTTGCATTTATAGGCATACCTCCCGGCTCACTGGCCCCGGTTTCCGTGGTGTGGGAAGCCGCGCCTGACCAGGCGATGAGTTCCCCTTCATAAAAGACGGGCATCAGAATCACGCAGTCGGGGTTGTGTATACCACCGTAGAGCGCGTCATTTGTGAACCATATGTCCCCATCCTTAATACCTGGATTTTCACTGTAATTCTTCAGAATAAATTTTATGATGGCCGGCTGGATGATGGCATGAAGATACGTACCGCTGCTGGCATTTCCCATATCGCCCTTGCTGGTAAATACCGCCACCATCGAGTCACCCGCAATCCCCATTGAGCTGCGGGATGATCGCATAAAGACCTCCATGGCCTCGTCCAGTACGTTGTTGATCCTCTCGAAACCCACTTCATAATCCCCGAGCGCAAGAGAATCCACACAACGCATCTCTTCGTCATCAGCGGGCTCGATTTTGATCATGGAGAGTTTTTCTTCAGGGGTTGGAATCGCCATGCTTTTTACCTCCTCATTTCGAATTAATCCCGCGCCATGCGGGAGAAAAGATGCTGATCAATTTTTATGGAGTATCCCGGTGGTACGACAACGGTCGTATATTCCGCTTCCATGATGGAAGGCCCGGTGATTTCGTTACCCGGCTTAAGGTCCAGATAGTCATACACGGGGGTATCTTCAAACCCCCCGTTTCCCCAATAGCACAAACGAGTGCCTTTTCGCGCCCCGGAAGGATCCGGTCCTTCCAAATCATATGACGGAACCGGAGGGGGTTCGGTAGGGATGGATGCGGTGACAATAAAGCTCTCCACGTAGCACCCCCCTTCTGGATGCACCACCAGGGGACTGAAGGTTTCGCTGAACTCCTTTTCAAATGCCTGGTAGACGGCCTCCATATCCTCGGGGGATTGAATGTGCAGCAGGGGCGAACTGGAGCGCTTCCGATGCACCTGCCCGCCGTAAAGCATATCCAGCTCCAATTTGAATACCACCTTTTCGGCGCTAAGGCCTTCGCCCTCGAGTTCCTTTTTGGCCTTTTCAACCAGTGCAGCTACGGTATCGTTGAATTCATCATAATTTGTATTGAAGGCCTTGGTAGCTGGCTCCATCATCATATATCTACGTGAAGACTCATAGATGTGCATAATATCCATGACCGAAGAACCGAGGGCCGAAAAAACGGGGGAGAATGGGAAAATCATTGCACTGGGGATTTCCCCGAGATACCCGGATACATGTGTAGGACCTCCGCCGCCGAAGGCAAACAAAACGAACTCCCTCGGATCATACCCTCTGAGATTGATTTCTTTCCGTATGGCCGCTGCCATATTGTTGTCTACGATTTTTCGGATGAGCAATGCGGTCTCCTCCACGCTCAAGCCGAGGGGCTTGGCAAGTTTGGTTTTGATTGTCTCTTCAGCCTTCTCTTTGTTCAGGAGCATCCGGCCGCCAAAATAATAATCAGGATCGATATACCCGAGGACAAGGTCTGCATCGGTCACAGTGGGTTCTTCGCCCCCCTGATTATAACAAACAGGTCCCGGGTACGAACCTGCGCTCCTGGGGCCCACCTCCAACTGGTTCCCCAAGAGTTCGTTTACCCATGCGATGGATCCTCCTCCGGCGCCTATGGACATGGTCTGGAGCATGGTGATACCCACCATCCAACGATCCAGAATGGGACGGAATTCATAGTTTCTGACACTCTGACGCACCACCAGACCAATGTCGAAACTCGTACCGCCCACATCACTGGCTATCACGTTTTCATACCCCAATTCCTGCGCCAGCCGATAAGACCCCATAAGACCTGCCACAGGGCCTGCACTATAGGTTCGAACCGCGTCCGTTTTGAACACTTCGGCCATCCCCCCAGAATTATGCACCATCATGAAAGGACCGTCGTAGTTGTACTCGCGGAGTTTGTCCCACATGGCCGAAAGCTCCATCTGCATGGCGCGGAAGAGATAGGCATCCAGAACAGCCGTCATTGTCCTCTGATATTCACCGATTCGCCCGATTACGTCGCTGGCTAACACAACAGGAAGGTATCCCAGATAGTATTCCTTGTATTCCTCTCGAATAATCTGTTTGATCCTACGCTCGTGTTCCGGATTTGCAGGGGACCAGAGCAGCGAAACCACGAAACCTCTTACGCCCTTGTCCACAAGATAGTGGACCTTTCTTCGGATGTCCTCTTCATCAAGAGGTCTGACAACCTTTCCGAAAGAATCGATCCTCTCCCTTGCGCCTACGATCAGTTCGCGCGGGATAATAGGCTCAGGCTTGTTCTGAACTGCCAGATTCCGCCGTTCGGTGATCCGGGTTCCGTCCACCCATTGGGCGCCTCTCCCGATCAAAACTGCGTCTTCATGTCCTTCTGTCATAATCAGACCGAGACGTGGGCCCTTTCTCTCAATCAGCCGGTTCATGGCCACTGTTGTGGAGTACCTCAACAAATCGATCTTTGGAAGAAGTTCCTCCAGATCCAGATCAAGCTCTCTGGCACCCTCCTCAATCACTCCCAGAAAGCATACCGAGAAGTCATACGGGGTCGTCTGCGCCTTTTTTATGATGGTTTGCCCTTCATAATTGAGTACAAGATCGGTAAAGGTTCCGCCTACGTCAATATCTATGGTATTCATGATCGCACCTCCAACCTCTTATCCACAATTGCAAGCTCTCCGGCAGCGATCCGCGCTTTTAGACTCACGAGATCCAAAGAGATGTCGTTCGTCACGGGATGCCCGAGTGGAAGGTATTCCGTTTCAATCTGTACGCCGCACCCCGGACAATAAAATTCGATAATCCTTACCCAATTGGGATCAGGAGCAAAGTTGTACTCTCCCTCGAAAACCGGATTATGCACCTCTCTCGGGTCCTTTGCATAAACAAGGCAACCCTTTTTGTAGTTCTCTTCGGCATCGATGAGCACACGGCCGCAGGAACTGCAGTACCATTTTTCCTCATCCAGATCGATATCGAGATACTCCGTAATTATTACCCGATTACCCATCGCTATCACCTCCTTTGCAATACACCATTTTGGAATGAGTCCATAGTCAAATACCAGGTTCGTGGGACAACGTAGGTCGCATCCCTACCCTCTATTAAAGCCGGCCCTTCAATTACATTCCCGGGTATCAGTCTATCCCAATCATAGAGCTTGGCTAACACCTTTTCCTCTCCGAGAAAAACGTCTCGTTCACCTTTTTCAGCGAGCGAAGGATCATTGCCACCGAGAGCGGCCTCTGAAGGATCAACTTTGGAAACCACTGATTTGACTCTCAGTTTCAAAACCTCAATGACACGCCGGGATTTTCCCGTTTCCACCCCGCCTGTCTCAAGACCGCGCTCGAGCATATCCATCAATCCCTTATCTTCAAGGTCCTCCATTGTCCAGGGGCAGATCATCTGAGTCAGGTCGTCCTCCTGGTCAAGGATTATCTCCAACTCAGATTCCACTTTTTCAGAATCAAACCCTTCCCCCTCCATATCCCTCCTGGCCTCCTCCATCATCCGCCGGATAATCTTTAATAGAGATCTGCTGTCTGATACCGGGAGATAAGGTGAGTAATCGTAGGTGTGGGAAACATCCGCAACAGACGAACCAAACGCACTCAACACGGAGCCGAGAGAAAAAACGTATACTTTCTCTATCTCCGTCTTTCGTGCCACTTCACATCCCACTATGGCCCCGTTCCCGCCAAAGGCAAATAAGGTATAATCACCAGGTGATGTTCCACTCCGTTTAATAAGTCCGCTCACCCCATCAGCGATCATTCGAGTTGCCCGGTTGGCGATCTGATATGCAGCTACCTGGGCCTCAACGCCCAGGGGCCCGGCAATTTTTTCGCTGATGATTTCTATGGCCCGATCCAACTTGATCTTCTTGCTCCCCCCGGCAAAATACTCAGGATCCAGAAATCCCTTGGCAAGATAGGCGTCCGTCAGGGTGGGCTCACTGCCGCCAAGGTCATAACAGGCCGGCCCGGGATAGGCTCCCATACTCTGAGGGCCGAGCTTCAACTCGCCGTCCGACATGCTGGCGACGGTCCCCCCACCTAAGGCAATACTCCTGAGATCCAACATCGTCTGGCGTAGAGGTACGCCCAGGATGTCTGCTTCACGGGTCATGGCAGGCCGGAAATTTTCCACCAGGCCGATTTTGGTCGTGGTCCCGCCCACATCCAAGGTAATCACGTTTGGAAGCTGATATTTCTCCGCCCAAAATGCGCCTGCATGGATACCGAATATGGGCCCGGATTCAATGGTATCCACAGGCTTTGTCTTGGATACCTTGGCCACACCTCCGTCGGTATGTCCCAAAAGGAGCGCCCCCGGATACCCCCGGTCCCTGAGTTCGTCCTCCACCTTGAACATGGCCCGGGCCATTGGACCATGGACATAGGAATTGAGAAGGGCCACGTGTGTTCGGGTCATATCGTCAGGATGCCTGCAAATATCGCCTGCCAGCAAAAAGGGGACATTACCCAAATAATGATCCGGATATTGTTCTTCAAAGGCCTGCTTGATCTGAATCTCCTCGTCAAGATTTTGGAGCCCATCTTTCAGGCTTATACAGATTCTGCGGACTCCTTTTTCCAGAAGTCTTTTGAGCTGGAGCACAAGGGTGGGGCCATCCAAGGGGTAAGTTACCGCCTCTACGTTGGTCTCATCAACGAGATGCCCGAAGACCTCACTTTTTTTGCCGGATGAATATAGTGATTCCTGAAAGCCGTCCGTGACAAACAGTCCGATCTTGGGCCCCTTTTTCTCCATAATAATGTTGGTGGCGGTCGTATTGGACCACCTGACAATATCCACCTGTTCTAGAAACTCCCTCAATGTTGAAAACCCAAACGCCCTGGCACCTTCCCGCATCGTGTCCAACCACGACACCGTGATGTCATGGGGCGTAGTATCTACCTTCACACGCTTGATCTCTGTCCCGTTTGTGAACAGTCCGTCTGTGAAGGTCCCGCCTGTGTCAATATCGACAGTGAACCCCATCTATCAACCCTCCTTTCTTCAAGCAATGATAAGAACTTGCTGTTCCGGGAAAAAACTATAGAGGAATCCCCCTTGGGCGTCAAGGAAAAAGAAACTACAATATAGGTGGGGTCAGGCTGGATTGCAGTTCAGAGGTTCTTCTGGAATATTGCTCGGAGCAAGAAAGGGCCTTAAAAAGTGGCAATCATGGGTAATTTCCGTCATGTGGGCCTAATCTGGGCACACCACCACTTTATAGATCCCATGGTCAGTTTTGAAAAAATCGTGAGGCATATGCCTCAATTGGATACTCAGGATCGTGGTAGTAGGTTTCGTGCATAAGTCCTAACCCTGACACCCGCCCAAATAAGTGAAGACTGCCAGCACAAACCTGGAAAAGCCTCTAATTTAAAATCCCGTATTCTAACCAAGTAATTCAAGGGCAATAAGATGTCAAGCATCATCGCTCAGAAAAATAGATATTACACGCTATTTTGAGATGTTGAGTTTGCCGGTATGTTGGAGATATATGAGCTCCACTGAAGGAACCGGACGTGCTCCGCACTAGGTCAATCCAATGTTTTTTCACGAACTCGCATGCTGTCCGCGCACCGGTCAATTGACTTGCTCGGTGAGGATGTATTTCGGGATCTTGGTATAGTCTTGATTATGGCATCAAACGCCTCATGTCTCATCTCCTGGTAAGTGTCGCGCGAATGCGTTCCCCACAGTCGAGCATTACTTTATTGCCATTCTCGTTGATTTCCCATTTACATGGCTCCCATACAAAGGTTCCATCTCTAGGATATGCTCCTATAAATACATAAACCGCTTTGAATCCACCCTTGTCCAGTTCGCCTTTAATCGTTTCTGCACCTTTGGGTATCACCCAGCTTCCGATCTGCTTGACAGCGGTGAATGTAGTCCCTTCTTGCGTGATCGTGAGAATGTCTGAAATTTTTCCCCTGAATGGTCCATATTTTTCATACAGCAGATCCCATTCTCCGCTCATGTCCAATATCACCTCACCACTGGGGAGCGTGACGGTCTTCTCCCATCCTTTCTCTGCCGCCTGGGCAATGGCAACTGAGGCGAAAACGATCAAAAAAGCAAAGGCGACCACCGGAGCTATTAACGTCTTGTTCATGGCTTTCCTCCTTTCTTCAATCAGATTGAGAAGCGTCAAGAAATAGCTGAATTTCTTAGCTCCTAACAGAACGTTTATGTCCGGTAAGGAGCAAGGCTTGCACATTTTGAGGGGTTTCTCCATGCGACACCTCCGAGATGCAGGTTAGCACAACCACCAGAAAGCCAAATATTAGCCGGTGGAGGTATATTGAGAATATTCAAATATGGACGGTGTTTGTGATATCACCATACCCTCAGGTGAAACTTACGTGCATGATCCTTGCACGCCAATAGTCTGATTTTCAGTGAAGCTTTGAGTTTGTAGTCATGCATGCTCAGCGCCTATATTCCCGAGAATCAACACTCTACGCTTTCACATAAATGCCCTTTCCCCTATTCTTGATTTTGCCCTCTTTTTTGAACCTCTGAACGATACCACTGATTTTCCGGCTCTCAAAGCCAGTTTTCTGCCACCCTGAGGGAGAAAACTGGCTTTGAGAGCCGGAAAATCAGTGGTGGCAACATCAACACCTTTCCTGCTTCTTTTGATAACGGCCAGGACAGTTGCGGCTGCGGACACCTTAACTGGCTTTTTGGTGATTTTGAGCTTGGCTTTAGCCTTTGACTTCTTGATAGATTTAGGTTTTTCATTTTTCTGAGGCTTCTTGTGACCTTCACTGATCCACTTATCAATGCCTTCTTTGTCAAATCGCCAGGCTCTGCCAATCCAGACAGCGAGGATTTCACCCTTTGCGGCATATTTGGTGACTGTAGCCCTATGAAGTCCAAGATACTTGGCGACTTCCTTGGTTGTCATAGATCGTGCCAAAATAGGTTCCTATCCAGGCCGTATGGATTTCGTTCTTTTGCTGACCTTCGTTGAGGTTCCAAACTGTTTGGATCGCTTTATTCTCTCAGCAAGCGCCATTTCCCTTCTTATCAGCCGCTTTCTTTTGTAACCTTCAGTATAAGCATATCCGTAAATCTTTTCATAGACCTGCCTGGCATATTCTTTGGAAAACTCAAAGTGTCTGCCTATATCGTCTAATG
>PVMS01019497.1_pt1 | contig 14751 bp, 16 predicted proteins | sample 1853461 | NCBI WGS metagenome assembly PVMS01 (sample SAMN08582032, study PRJNA380276) | Marine sediment metagenome, whole genome shotgun sequencing project. | isolation source: ocean sediment barecode stripped | collected 2017 | reverse complement strand
GCTACTGGTAAACTCATGAAGACAGATAAATAACTATTTTATAGATTGTTTCCGGAGTTCCGCGATTCTAGTTTCTTGATTGTTAATAATCTGTCTTAATAAATTTGTATAATCTGAACCCTTTTCCTTATTTGGCTCTTTCTCAAGAGAATTATCTTTTATTTTTAGTTTATTAAAGAGACTAATTGTATCCATTTCCACTTTTGGTTGATCCTTTTCCAGTACTTGAAAAGACACCCGTTTACCAACCGATTCTTTAGTTGATGTCTTAATAATAGAAGTTGGAGATTTTGTTAAATTATCCGGTTTTTGCCCCGCAGGTTTCTTACCACTACCCTTTAACCATGCTTCCGCTTCCTTGCTTTTTTTATAACCCGACATTATTTTAGTAAGTTCTTTCTGCCTATCCTGCATTGTTTGATCAATAGTATTATCAGTTATAATAGGACTTTCTTCGGTTTTATCAGAAAAATCAATCTCCTTAGGAATCTCAGCTTTTATCATACTATTAAAATGGTCTTGCTGTTCCTTGAGGCGAGTTTCAAAAATTTTAATCTTTGGTACAACTTCTTCTGCCTCTTTCCTACCCTGACCATCAGAAGCCCACGATGGCTTGCTATTTCCATACATCCTTGAGTTCGTAGATCTTTGTGTTGGTACTACGATATTTTGAAAATTTCGTATAATTACTTTATTCATTGCTGTTAAATTATTATTATAGCGAAAACGATCTTTATGTATCGCATTTACTTGTGTTAATAGAAATTGATCAAAACCAGCAGGATTTCCCTGTTTTAACGGATGGTTATTAAGTATTTGTGATAGCAATTCTTTATTCTCCGAGCTAGTAACAGACATAGTATAAATACATTAGATATAAATCTTTATGTATTTATGCATGCGAATTAAAATACTCTTTTCTTAACCGAATCATTTTTCTATCAGGAACTTTTTCTAATTGGAAAGTTTTAAATTGGGTGTCATGCAGAAGTTGTATTATAAAGTATAGAGAATACATACCGCACTCGGTTTCACTATACTGGTGCCGTTTTTTATTAATTTTAATATCAAAATCCATATTAATTCCCGCTCCTTGTTGTTTAACCGTTTTGGCAAACTTATGTATTTGTTTTGGTATATCATCGCCATAACTATCGAAGTAATATATTTTCTCCTTTGGAATATCTATATATAATGCTACCCAATGAGATCCCGGTTGAGTGTGTTTATCTAAATTAAATATTAATCCAATTTTTTTCTTTCCTTTTTTAATAGTATCCTTAATATCAAATTTACATATTTCCTCCCATACACATTCACCAAATACTTGATGTGTATCATAGTCAATAGGCGAAGGCCCTAAAAATTTAAAATCTTTATCAGCCTTTTCCCATTGACTCATCACTTTTTGAATATCCACCGTTGTTAACCATTCTTGTGGATTTTTTTTCCACTGTTCCGGACTTGTCGGAGCAAACATATTACTTAGCAACGATGTATCCATATTATGTTTTAGACATTGGTGTCTTATCCAACACATTTCCGATTCACACGAATCCCCCATATATTTACGCAACCGTTCCCAAATTTGACGTGGATTATTGGTATCAATTGGTTCATCGGGGTGTCTAGCATTCCACGCCTCCTTGAGTTTATGTAATGCTGAAGCAGTATAACAAGAATAATCTAATTTCTCTCCACTATTTTTGGGTGAACACTTCGCGCGTCTAAAGGCTTTATGTGTTTTATTATGCGCATGTTTATGTTGATGCTTATGTGTTTTATTATGCGCATGTTTATGTTTATGCTTATGGGTATGACTCATCTATGTATATAAGCTATTTTTTCTTTTTACCCTTCTTTTTTTTTCCCTTAAGATTTCTAACTTGTGGTATAATTATTTTTTTTTTATTAATCGTCGTTGTAATATTTATATGATCAGTAATCCTGGGAATGCGCTGTTGAGGTTTTTTCATAATAATATTGTCCGGATTAATATTACTATTTGTTGGGGATAAATTTTTTTTAGATACTAAATTCTTATAATCTTCTTGAATAATATCTTTCTTATCACTAAACTTAAAGTATTCAATGCAGTGACTGGCATATCTATCAAAAAGGGTATTAATATGAATATCCTGTGTTTGCTTACCATTTAAAAAGTCCTTTGTTAATAGAAATATACGTCTCTTATATTGTCTAATATCTTCATTGTTGGCGACAACCGTCTGTTGTTTGTCATCCAATAGGGATGCGAATGCTGGATTAATGAGATATTTAAGATCAATTAAATTACATGAGATATCCATTACTACAGGTATATCTTAAAATATATAATAAAAAACGTAATAATAACCATATTTACCCCCCAGTCAAAATTAATATTTTCAATATTATTTATATCATATTTTGTATCGAAAAGAATATCAAGTATATCCAAAGCATAATTCGTTTTAGGATCAATATGATGATTTCTATGTTGGGAATTTTCAAAAATTCTATAATTTATATTATGAACTGATGCATATATTAGACCCCATAATAAAAGTATGGCCCTATTAAAACGAATTTTGCCCCCTAATATATTAATAGATAAATCAGTTTTTGTAGAAAATAGTATCAGAAATCCACCTTCCATGAATATATTCTGTAGAAACTCCATGGTAATATTAAAAGGTGTCCGATTAATGGAAGAATTATGATGGATTTTATCATGAAAGTCAAGGGTATAAAGAATAAATTTCCGTATCACCTTATCAACTTTTGGCTTTGACTTTATATATTTTATTAATGACCAATTACTATTATTATATAATTTCTCAAAATCATATGCATGTGAAACATAATGAACAATATAACCTAATAGTATAGCAGCAATAAAGGATATAATACCTTCCATTAGTGTATATCCTTGAGTACCATTGTATGTTATTAACCATATTATAAAAAGCATAGCAATCCAGAATTTACTATTTATTTTTAGACTCTGCCAGAAGGGATGTATATTTTTAAATATTTGATTCTTAGTTGCCATATCATAATAATTTATCCTTTTTATCTCTACTTTGGTATTCTTTGCTTTTTTTCCTTTTTTTTCTTTTTTACCCTTTTTATGTTTGTCTGACAATTCTTGCCTCTTGTTTGTCATACTTATGATAATATAAATTAGATAAATGTATAATATTTACGTAGAAGACGAATTTTGTAAATATTATATTAATCTATGATGCCAGAAAAGAAGGTGATCAAATCTTCTAAAAAAATATCTGATCCCATTATTCCTTATAGGAAACTTCTAAGAAATAAGATGGTTGATGGAATGTTAAGCTATATGAGGGGATCGGGATTACCTGATAAATTAAATGGGTTTCTTTTAAAATCACTACATTTTCATATACCATGGTATTTTTTACTATTATTTATTCTGCTTCCAATAGACATGGCAATTTATGCTCTAATACCACTTCTCATATCATTGGGATTTTTTCTGTATCTCCGCGGTTGCTTTCTCACAATAGTTGAATATAAACTGTGTCACGATGATACAAATATCATAGATCCATATATAATTGCATGCGATGAAGAAATTAATAATGAAAGTAGATACAGATATACTTTAGGCGTGGCAGCAATTTATTTTATTATAGTAGCATTAATTCTTAGATTAAGATATATCTACAAGTAGTTACAAATCTCTAATTTGAACACGTGTATGATTGTTAAAAAGTTTATGTCCAGTATTACAAGTATTAGGATTAAATGGATTAAAACGTTCTTCATTAAAAAGTAACTCATTAGTCATTTTAACAGGATGACTATCTGCTACAAGATATGAACTATTATACATATCACTATAAGTCCCGGGCATATAATACGCTTGGGGACATGCTTGTAATGGAAATATGGTATCTCTCAATCTAGTTTCAGTATCAACATTCGCTTGATAACCATTAAATGGTAGTGAGGTAGCTGGCGTGAACATGGTATCCGTATTATAAACAGGTTTTTGTTGACAGGGTACCGTTACAGGTTTTCGCACATCTAAAATTGGCATATGAACATAACGGGTTTGGGTAGGTCTGACACTATAACTCATTTTTATAGGTGCTGAGGTGGTATTGCGAGAATATATCCGATCACTTAGCTGTTGAGTCCGATTTTGCTGACAATAGAATACTCCATTTACTACTCCTTCCATCTTATACATAACCAAGATTATAATATAATTAAAATACCTAAAGATATAAACAAGAATATAATTACATGTGCGGAATTTTATGTATGTTGAATAGTAGTGCAACTGGACTTACCGGAGAGAAATTACTGAATTATGCACGTCAAGAATTTAAGAAAGGTGAATGCAGAGGCCCCGAGAAGAGTACTCTTATAATTCGCGATAATATCATCTTCGGATTTCATAGATTAGCTATTAATGGGTTTAAAAATTCTACCTCCGGTCAGCCTTTATTTAAAAATAATTGCACATTAATCTGTAATGGTGAGATTTATAATTGGAAAGAGCTTATTAGATTGAGTAATTCGGAATGTAATACAGGTTCAGATTGTGAAATCATAATTGATCTTTATAAAAAATATGGTATCAATGAAATGTTACAACTTTTAGATGGTGTTTTTGCATTCGTATTAGTCGATCATACAGACAAAAAAATGTTTGTAGCGCGTGATGCGATAGGTATTAGACCTCTATTTATGTGGTATAATAATATCTATCTAGATACAATACTATTTTCATCTGAATTAAAAATGGGAACGGGGTTACTTAAACCTCGTATGGAGCCACGCCCCTTTCCTCCGGGCCACTATATGACGATGCAATATAATAAATATGGATATAATTGTCAAGATCTAATTCCATTTTTTACACCATCAACATTTGCAAATAATGCAATTAGATATATAAAAGATACAGACAGGCTAATACGGGAAACTTTGATTTCGGCAGTCAGAAAACGTGTTGATAATACAGATAGAGAAATTGCTTGTTTGTTATCTGGTGGTTTAGATAGTAGTCTTATAACTTCTCTTGTTGTAAAAGAATTCCAAAAAGAGCATGGACCCGATGGAAATAAAATGGTTAATACGTGGAGTATAGGATTTGAAGGTTCAGAAGATCTTAAATATGCAAAGAAAGTGGCTGATTTTTTGGGAACTACCCATCATGAAATAAAATGTACAGAGGAAACTTTTTTAGCTGCCATACCCGAGGTTATTTATGCTATAGAGAGTTATGATACTACAACAGTCCGAGCTAGTGTAGGCAATTATCTTATATGCAAATACATAAAAGAGCAAAGCGATGCCAAAGTCATATTTAATGGAGATGGTAGCGATGAGTTAACGGGAGGATATTTATATTTTCATTACGCTCCAGGTTCTATAGAATTTGATATTGAATGTCGCCGGCTTTTGAAAGATCTTCATTTATTTGATGTATTGCGCTCTGACCGATCAATATCTTCGCACGGTTTAGAGGCTCGTACACCCTTTTTAGATAGAGGATTTGTGCAATCATATTTATCTATTCCAGCACATCTTCGTAATCATGTAATTGAGGGTCGACAAGAGAAATTTTTATTAAGACACGCATTTAGTAAGGGAGATTTTTTACCAGAGGAGGTCCTCTATCGTCAGAAAGAGGCTTTTAGCGATGGTGTTAGCACGCAGAAGGAATCGTGGTTTGAAGTCATTCAAAAATATGCAGCGAAAATGTATAAAGAATTAACTCCAAAGGCAGCGGAACAAGAATATTATAAAAAAATTTTTATTAGTCATTTTGGCGACTGCGAATACAATAAACATGTTATGCCATATAGATGGATGCCTCGGTTTATTGACGCGACTGACGCAAGTGCAAGAACACTACCAATTTATAAGAAATAAGTACGACTCTTTAAATTTATAGTTATCATTATAGTATAATTATAATGATAATAATTAAAAAAGAATTTGCAGGATCTCAAACGATTACAACCCGCCGTGTATTTTTTATTACCAATGATGGACTATCAAAATTATTTATAGTAACACCGGCATGTAATAAATGTAATATAGAAGAGTTAGTTTCTTGTTTACATTTAACTATCTTGAAGAAATAACTAAAATATTAAAATCACAATATATTTTAATATGAAGTTCAGTGACATAATACTCTCATTATTAATAATATTTATTTTCTTGATGTGTTGTTTAGTAAGTTATCTATCAAAAGGATTCAAACATATTCAGAACAACTGGCCCGAATATAGATGTAATCCGGTAATTATGCCATTTGCTGGGTATTTTGGACACGATACCGAAGAAAACTTTGCGCAGTGTATAGGTCAAATGCAATCTGGCGTCATGGGCGCATTTACGGCGGATTTGCATGCAGGGGCCCAAGTACTTAATAATAGTATCAGTAATGCCACAAATAGTATGAGTAGCATTCGTGGTCTTCAGGGACATTTACGTCCTGCCATGGGTGGACAAATCACAAATATTTTCGGAGTATTTCAGAATGTGCTAATAGAATTTCAAAAATTCATAATAGGTTTCAAGGATATGTTAATGAAGATTTTAGGGATTATCGCTACGATGCTTTATATGTTAAGTGGTCAAAATATGCTCGGAAACAGTATAGTTAATGGACCCATGATGACAGCATTAAAAGTTATCGGAGATGGTGCCTCAGCCGTTGGCCTATAAATTTGTATAATAACAAGCTTTAATATCCGATTATATATATATATAATAAATATGACTAATACTTGGACAGAACGTATAGAAAAGAAGTATTCAAAAGAGGGATATATGGACAAGTATGGTGGTTCTGTTTTATTAACAGGTATTACCCTTGGAATATTTGGCATGTTATTTGGTTATCATTACTTTCAGACGGATATTAAAGCACTCAAGAAAGACTGGCCAAATATTCGCTGTAATCCATTAATTATACCTTTTGCGGGTATTATAAATGCTCCACCAGATGGTTCAAAATGGGAGTATACGGCGGAAAATTTTGGGCATTGTCTAACAGGAATATTAACGGATGTTGTGAATATTGAAAAGGCTGGTATTACTGCATCTCAGAGTATTATGCAAAAGACAGTAGCTGGAATATCAGAAGCAATACAAGCCGTGCGAAATCTTATATCAAAAATAAGAAATATCGTGGGCGATTTAATTTCAAGTATTTTTAATAAAATACTCAACGTGCTTATGCCTCTACGTATGGTTTTAATTTCTTCTCTTGATTCATTAAATAAAGTGGCCGGTGTAGCAGTAACTAGTCTGTATACAGCATTGGCTGGTGTCCTATCAATGCGAAGTTTTGTATTTTTATTTCTAATTGGATGTATTTTTGTATTACTCACCGCCCTAGCGTTTACTGTTGGAATGATTTTATCAGGTGGCGTTGAAATGGTTATTCCATTTGTAGGGTGGGTTTTGGCAATTCCCGATTTTGCATTTTCTCTTGCCGGTATAATATTTATGATAGCTGTATTAGTAATATTTATACCCGTTGTTATTATTATTATTGAAATTTTAGAGTTAACCACTGTAATTCCCCAACATCGCCGCCGCCTTGCCGCGGTTCATCAAAAAACTAAAACGGCGATGGGAGAAGGATTTAAAAATCGTATTCGGCAGAGGCACTTCTGTTTCGATAAGGATACAAGAATATTTGTCAAAGGGCGCGGGGCAGTAAAAATAACAGATATTCATGTGAATGATATTTTATCAGATGGCGGAAAAGTAACCGCATTTTTTCAATTATCTCATAAAGACGACATGTATGAAATTAATGGAATAAAAGTAACTGGGAAACACAGAGTAGATGATCCAAATTATGGTTGCATTACTGTAAAAGATCACCCCGATAGTCAACCACTTCCCGACTACCGAAATTCTTCCGTATACTGCATCAATACTACAACTAAACGAGTTCCTATAAGAAATATGACTTTTTTAGATTATGATGAATTAGATGATATGGACATATCTACATTGCAACATATGATGAGTAAAAAATTATCTAATAAACAAGACAATACTTTTATACATAATAATTTAGAATCCGGTATTACAGGAAATACAGAAATAGAACTAGAAGACGGGCGTTCTGTTAAACTTTCTAATATTAAAATAAACGATCAACTCAAGTTCGGAGAGAGGGTTTTAGGAATCGTAAAGATTGATGGTAGAACGGTGGATGCAGTACGAATGTATACTTTAAAGAATACAAAAATAATAGGAACAAATAACATAAAAATGCTATCTAAAGATTTAGGAATTATTGCTCTATACAAAATAGATAATGAACAGATTGAAAATCCTAACTATCTATATAATTTAATAACCGATACTGGTACATTCATGATTAATGATATCAGAATTCTTGATTATCACGGTGGGTTAGGAATGCTACTGTGGAGCTCCAAATATTCCAATGAATCCTTAACAGCATAAATTTTTATCTATGAAATATGTATAGCTATGGAAATGAAATTACTGGGAATAAAATTCAGACCAATGGTAGTTGCCCTCTGTTTAATTGTGGGGATCATGATTGGATCTTTTGTACTTTGTTCGTGTGCAAAAGTAAGTTTAAAAGAAGTCAAAGAAAGTTTTCAAACTATGGGGGCTCCTACCCGCTATAATATGAGTGTGGGAGTACCGGGTTCTTATGGTGCGCGTAAATTACAAAGTATCGCTCCTCATTTAGATGTCAATCAGGGACCAAAACTTCCTCTCCCTCCTGGCGAATTATTCTTCTTTGCAGATAATAATTTTAAGCCAGAATGTTGTGTACCACCGTTTTCTTCTGTAAGTTCCGCAGATGGCTGTGCATGCGTAACAAAGGAACAAGTTGATTATATCAATGCGCGCGGCGGCAACCGGAGCGCATATGAAGTATATTAAAAAAGCAAATAAACATATAATATATTAACTCCTTAATGAGGCGTTCATATACTAAGATAAAGGAACCCGTGTATGCTACATGTAGCAAGTGCGGCGACAGGTTTAAATTAGATTATGGAGGAAAATCCCGTCGCCGTCCATGTAGATATCATATTTATGAAAACGGATATTGCACCGATTGTGGAAAACACCAACATGGTACGGGTGGTAATTGTTATCATATCCGAAGTTGTCATTTTCTAGGTATTGAATGTTGTACAATCAGTTAATTCGCATTTCGTACAATATCGTATAGGTTGTGAAAGCTGATATGGCATCATTGAATCTATGAAATCATTCTCCCATTCATGTTCGCAATTTTGAACTACAATAATATTATGCTCAAGAAGTTGTTCTTGTTTTTTTTCTATATCATATTTTAGATTTTTTACTTCTTCTTCTTTATAAAATAATGTATTTTTTAGGGTGTGAAGCTCCTCTTTTAATCTAGTTAATACAGCAATATTATCAGTCATATATGTAAGTATTATATCATATTTTTAAATATTTATATATAATATAATGCCATGTTCAGCTTGCGGCGGAGGAAGTTCATCAGCGAGACATTTTAATATGAAGGGGAAGTTTGTTCAACCAAAACCTCAACCAGTCAATAAAAATATTCGGGTTACACCAGCACAATATTTTTTTTTGCAGCAGCGGCATCTTAAAATGCTTGCGAGAGCGAGAAGTATGAGACGTACAATGCGTTTCTAAAGATACATTCCGAATGGAACGCAATTTATATCTTCAACTTTTATTAATTTTTTAACGATATCTTCAGTAACCTCAAAAGGTGAAGTTATCTTCAAAACAGTCTCCCCGTCAAATAGTTTACTATCAGGCTTCATCATTTTATATAAATTTATTTTTGTATAAAGAATCTCCAAACACCGCTTAAGATTGCGGACACCCTTTTCTTTTTCTGTAAATGTTTCAATTAGATAAGAGAGTGTATTATCTGGAATTTTGATATCATCCGGAGCAAAGTTAATATTTTTAGCAATTCGGGGAATAAGATGCTTTTTCGCGATTACGAGTTTATCTTTTGTACTATATCCAGCAGTATGAATGCGATACATTCTATCCTTCAGAATTGGATTTATTTTTTTCTCATCATTATAACTGAAAATATATAGTGTTTTGCTAACATCAAATGATATTGATGAGAAGTATTTATCGTGGAATTGATCACTTTGTGATGTATCTATAAGATGGGTTAAAATTCCAGTAATTTCTTCTCCTTTTGGTGTTTCGGAAATTTTATCAAGCTCATCGAAATATACTACTGGATTCATTGTTTTACTATTTAAGAGAATATCTACTATTTTTCCCCAACTACTACCCTCATATGTATATGAATGACCTTCCAAAAATGAAGCATCGGTAGCCCCGCCCAAAGCAATTAAAGCAAATGGTCTTTTTAGAATTTTGCTAATCCCCTCTTTAATAAGTGTTGTTTTTCCTGTACCCGGAGGACCGTGGATACCAATTGCAGAGCCGACACTATTGGGATTTGAAATGAGTTGTCCTAGATATTGCATTATTTGCATTTTAGCATCATTTAATCCATAAACACAATCATCAAGTATTTTTTTCGCCTCCTCCATGAAATTGGAACAAATTTCTTGCCCATCTGTTATTTTTATAGGCAGATGAGTAATATTTCCAAAAGGGATTCGCATGAAAGCATCCACCCATTGTTTAATTTTATAATATTCTCCAGAGCTTGGATCCATATAACTGAGAATATTTAGCTTTTTTAAAGCCACTGCTTTAAACTGAATTGGTATTTCCGCCTCGAGTAATGAAATCCTGTAGGGTTTATCAATATTTGTAAATTTATTTACTTCTTTCAATTGTTGAATTACATGTTTTTGAGCTGTAAGTTCCATATTTCTGAAGAACTTAAAATCATTAGTTGGTCCTCGGGTTCTGAAAAGTTTACGCAATTTTGCAACATTTTTGTCTTTTATTTTTCCGGCTTCTTTATCTGCCTGTACTTTGCGTTCTTTCTCGGCGGCTTTTGATAATTCCCCAAGATGTTTGAGCATTGCATCTTTCCCTTTTTTCTTGCGAATATTTACTAATTCCTGCATCTCTACTAAAAGGGCCTCTTGCGTAACCATCTCCTCTGTTTGTTTCGTAATATATTTTTTATGTATTTGTCGCCATTTTCGTTTTTCTAACTCTTTATCATCCAATTGAACATCAAAATGTCCTCGTTTTGCAACCTTAATAATTTTTCCAACATATGCTTCATCCCACCCCCTCGCTTTTACGACTACTTTATCACCAACTACTAGACTTTCTTTTTTATCATTAAGAGTTTTTTTTTCATCATCCTCCATATCCGAGTCTTCATCCTCCTCAGATTCATCTACTGTTTCTGCAAATCCCTCTTCATCTTGACCTGCCGCTGTAAATATAATATTAAATCGCATATTTTGTCCTAACATATTAATAATCTCCTCCTCATCAAACTCTTCATCTTCTTCTACAAGATGTCCATTAATATCATCATATTCGTCGCTATCTTCACCAGATTCTTCGTTATCATCTTCTTCTTCACTTTCTTCCTCGGTTTCTACGGGAATCTTCTTTTTCTTTTTCTTCTTTTTTACTTTCGTATCTTCACCGTCTTCCGAAGACTTAGCATTTCTCTTAAGTTTGTCCAAAGTTTCAAGTTTTTTAAGTCGTTCTTTGCCTGCATTTGATGGAAACATGCGCTGCATTAATTGTTGTAATTCTAATGTATTCATTTCATCCTCCTCATCACCTGGCAACCATTCTGGATCACTATCTGAATCAACATTATTTTTTCGCTTCTTTTTTTTATCTTGAGTACGCTTTGCTCTTTTTGAGCGCCGCCGCCTATTTCTCTTTTTAGGCGTTTTTGACTTTGGCTGTCGGTCTTTATCAGAATCTTTTGATTTTGGCATTCTTGAATTATAGTGATATATATTTTTAGGTATGTTTTATCATCAATTTATTGAAGTTTTGTTAAAAATACTTATTTAGATAAATTGAAAACAATCTAAATATTCTACCTGTAATATAAAGATGGCCACTAAAGAACAAATGAATCCATCAAGGATTATTGGAATGCAATTTAGTATTCTCTCGCCCGATGAAATAAGAAGGGGGAGTGTTGCAAATATTGTTAGTCGCGATACATATGTTAATAATAAACCAGTTATTGGGGGATTATTTGATCCGAGAATGGGTGTACTTGATCCAGGTCTAATATGTCCCACTGATGGACTAAATTATATGCAGACACCTGGATATTTTGGGCATATTGAACTTGCTCGGCCCATATTCTATATACAGTATTTAAATACTGTTTTAAAAATTCTTAGATGTATATGCATAAAGTGTAGTAAATTGCTCTTATCAAAAGATAAATATAGACATTTCCTAGATATTGCCACCCGAAATAGATGGCTTAAAGTATTTCCCATCGCGAGTAAGATAACTAGATGTGGAGATGACACATGCGATGGTTGTGGATGCAAGCAGCCTAAAAAAATTTATAAAGAAGGTTTGGCAACCATTATTGCCGAATGGCCCAATATCGAAGGAATCGCGGACGAAGAGGGGAATATTAAGGAGAAACTTACTATGAAACTTACACCAGAAATCGTACTTAAAATTTTCAGGCGCATCTCTGATGAAGATGTTACATTTATGGGTTTTAGTCCGCTATATTCGCGACCTGACTGGATGATTTGTCAAGTTCTTGCCGTGCCCCCACCATCGCTCAGACCATCTGTCAAACATGATGCTCAACAGAGAAGTGAGGATGATATATCGCATATTATTGTTAATATTATAAAGGCAAATAAAACACTTGATGAGAAACTAAAACAAAATGCTACAGCGAAAGTACTAGATGATTGGCATACTGTATTACAGTATTATTGTGCAACTATGATTGATAATAGAATTCCAGGAGTGGCCTCCGTTGCCCAGCGGTCCGGTCGTGCTTTAAAATCAGTAAAAGATCGGTTGGTTGGAAAAGGAGGGCGAGTGAGGGGTAATTTGATGGGAAAAAGAGTTGATTTTAGTGCAAGATCGGTGATTACTCCGGATCCTAACATTAAAATACAAGAACTTGGTGTTCCGCTTAAAATTGCTGAAAATATAACAGTTCCTGAAGTTGTAAATTCTCGCAATAAACCCTTCTTAACAAAACTCATGCTCAATGGGCCCGATAAATACCCGGGTGCAAAAATTCTAGAAAAGAAGTCTGGAGAATCTGTTTCATTGAGATATACCGACAGAGAAAATATTGAGTTGAATTATGGTGACACTTTACACAGACATATGATGGACGGAGATGCCGTTTTATTTAATCGGCAGCCAACACTTCATCGGATGCAATGATGTGCCATATTGTAAAGGTACTAAAACGCGGATCAACATTCCGTGTAAATGTTGCTGTTACAAAACCATATAATGCTGATTTTGATGGAGATGAAATGAATCTTCATGGTCCGCAAGATTGTGAATCTGCGGTAGAATTAAAATTGCTGGCTGCCGTGCCGCGCCAAATTATTAGTCCTGCTAATAATAAGGCAATTGTTGGAATTTTCCAGGATTCATTATTGGGAAGTTTTAGATTAACCCGACCTAATATTAACTTTGATATGCGACAAGCGATGAATCTGTTGATGAGTGTTCCCAATATTAATCCAAAGTTATTCAAAGATGTAGGAAGTACTATCAGTTCTTTTGAACTACTGAGTGAAATTATACCACCATTAAGCGCACGCTTTTCAAATGGACAACCTGATATGGGAGATGGAAATAATATTATAGACATAGAAGCTGGGAAATTTCTTAAAGGTCAGTTGGACAAAGCTGCTCTCGGCTCCGGATCAAATGGTCTAATTCAAAGTATTTTCAATGATTTCGGTCATGCAGCTGCAACACGGTTCATTAATAATCTGCAAGATGTTGTAACTGATTACATGAAATCAAGTTCTTATAGTGTTGGAATTAGTGATTTGATAGCTAATAAAGAAACAAATGACAAGATTGCCGAAACAATTTTCAAAAAGAAGAAAGCTGTTGTTGAACTTATCAATGAAACACACATTGGCGCATTTGAGAATAAAACGGGGAAAACCAATGAGGTGGAGTTTGAGACACAAGTAAGCGGATTATTGGAAGGCGCCGTGAGCCAAGCGGGAAAAATTGGTCGGTCCAGTCTTGAGAAAAATAATAGATTTGTTATTATGGTTAGTTCGGGAAGTAAAGGGAGTGGAGTGAATATTGCACAGATGGTTTCCTGCCTGGGTCAACAGAATGTCGATGGTAAACGAATTCCTTATGGTTATCAAGATAGAACGCTTCCCCACTATAATAAATTTGATGATACACCAGAAGCACGTGGATTTATTGAGTCATCATTTATCCAGGGATTAACACCGGAAGAATTATTCTTTCACGCTATGAGTGGTCGTGTTGGACTTATTGATACAGCTGTTAAAACAAGTCAAACGGGATATATTCAGCGACGACTTATTAAATCATTGGAAGATTTAAAATTTAATTATGATGGAACTGTTAGAAATGGAAAGGGAAAAATTATTCAGTTTTCATATGGTGATGATAATATTGATCCGATGAAGGTGGAAAGTCAAAACTTCCCATTAACTGAGATGACAATTGAAGATATTTACAATCATTTTGCAATTCCTTCAACATCCGGTCCAGAAAGTACCCAAAATATCAGTTATACAAAAAACTACACAGAAACGTATGGCGAGTCAGTCAGTACAT
>PVMS01075725.1_pt1 | contig 14752 bp, 10 predicted proteins | sample 1853461 | NCBI WGS metagenome assembly PVMS01 (sample SAMN08582032, study PRJNA380276) | Marine sediment metagenome, whole genome shotgun sequencing project. | isolation source: ocean sediment barecode stripped | collected 2017 | reverse complement strand
TCAAATAAATATGTTTTCCCTTAAGCATCAATCTCTCCTTTAAAAACTTCTGTAATCTGACCTTCCAGAGTGATATTTGAATAGGTCTTATCCGATTTATTGAAATCAATTTTCAATTTGCCACCTTTAGTTAAAATGGTTAAAGGGGGTTTTAAATCATACTTGTAATTTGCGGCCAATGCCACTGCGGTAACACCAGTACCACACGAAAGGGTTTCGTTTTCTACTCCCCGTTCGTAAGTTTGACATTTTAATGTTTGTTTATCCAGGTTTTCAACCAGGTTAACATTAATACCTTCCTTTTTAAATTTCTCGGAATAGCGAATTGTTCTTCCGGTTTCTACAATATTTTCGTTTTCTAAAACAGATACAAAGCGAACAAAATGAGGCGAGCCTGTATTCAATACTAGATCAAGATCTTGGTTTTCTATTCCTTTAACATCGCTCATGCTTACTTCTACAATATTATTATCAAATAATTGCCCATGATGTGTTCCATCAATGGCAGTAAAAGTGGATTCTTTTCCGGTAATGCCTAATCTGAATGCAAAAGCTATTGCACATCTGCTACCATTCCCACAAAAGCTTTGTGAAGCATCGGGATTATAAAAATCCATATGAAAGTCTGCATAATCTGAGGTTTTTATCAGGATCAAACCATCCGAACCAATTCCTTTTTTTCGGTCACACAATCTGGAAATAACCTCTTTATCTATAGGGAATAGATTTAACCGGTCGTCTATCATAATGAAATCATTACCGGTTCCTTCGTATTTGTAAAAGTTAAATATCACAGGGCAAAAATAAGGGTTTATTAGAAATCAAACTTATTTGAGGTTAACAAGATTTAACAAGGATTATTCAATTAATAGATTGATTATCTCGTTATTTTGTGAAGCGCAATAACAACAAGCCATGAAACGAGCCATAATAAAGTAATTATCTATCAAAGTGATGATTACAATAGCGAGTTCCATCTGACAAAAAAAAATAAAAAATAGACAGATGAAAAGTTTTATTAAAACCTTAGCAATAGCAGTTACTGGAGGAGTAATTGCTTTTGGAATGATTAAAATTTCAGAGCCCGACCATTCAGAAATAAGTATATCAGATTACCAAACTGAAAGAAAGATACCCCTAAGATCAACGGCTTTTGTTTCCGGAAATTCTGGTGATTTGTTAAACTTTAATTTTGCAGCTGAGAAAACCGTAAATTCAGTTGTTCATGTATTTACTGAATATAATGTAGCCGGAAGTTATGATCCGTTTGCCGATTTTTTTGGAAGACGAAACCCAGATCAGAAAGCACTTGGAGCCGGAAGTGGGGTGATCATCAGCAAAGATGGTTATATAGTAACCAATAATCATGTGATTAAAGGGGCTGATAATATCCAGGTGACTACGAGCGATAATCATACATATATGGCTACCGTTATCGGAACGGATCCTTCTACCGATATAGCGTTGATAAAAGTAGAAGCTACCGATTTGGATTTTATAGAATTTGGAAATTCAGATGAAGCAAGAATCGGGGATTGGGTCTTGGCTGTAGGAAATCCTTTTAATTTATCCTCTACTGTTACTGCCGGAATAATAAGCGCAAAAGCGAGAAACATAAACCTTTTAAGAGCAAATAATTTATCCAATTTTCCTATCGAATCTTTTATTCAGACAGATGCGGCAGTTAATCCCGGGAATAGCGGGGGAGCTCTTGTAAACTTAAATGGTCAATTAATTGGAATAAACACTGCGATTGCTTCCCGGAGTGGTTCTTTTTCGGGATATTCTTTTGCGGTGCCATCGAGTATAGTACAAAAAGTTACTAACGATTTGCTTGAATTTGGTGAAGTACAACGGGCATTGATTGGCGTGGTAATTCGTGAAGTAAACCAGGAAATAGCTAATGATTTAAATCTTGATGAGGTAAAGGGTGTGCTGGTAACCGGATTGTCAGCCAATGGTGCTGCGATCAATTCCGGGATCAACCAAAATGATGTGATCATAAGTATAAATGGTGTTAATACAGATAATGTACCTGAACTGCAAGAACTAATCGGTCGTTACAGGCCAGGTGATAGTGTTTTAGTTGAATTAATTCGTCGTGGTCAGGTTAAAAATCTTGATGTTGTACTTCGTAATAGAATAGGTAATACAGAAGTTTATCGTGCAAATGAATATAATGCGTCTGCAATTTTACAGGCTAAACTCAAAGTTCTAAATAATAGAGAATTACATGCATTGGGTTTAAGAAATGGCGTAATGATTACTGGTTTTACCGGTAATAAACTTCGTAAACTTGGGATTGAAGAAGGTTTCATCATTACTCATGTTGACCGAAATCCGGTTGCAAATCCAGAGGACATTACCTTTTATTTAGAACAAAGTCAGGGAGGTGTAATATTAGGGGGAATTTATCCAAATGGGCAAAAAGCTTCCTATGGTCTCGGTGTTTAATAAACACTTTCTATTAGTATCATAGTATTCAGGCTATCTATCTAAAACTCTTTATTTTAAGGTTAAGCAATAGTATTGTAAATGGGCAAAAAAATAATATAAAAAGTTTTTTTAGCTTTTAAAAGCAATTATTTTTGCGGCACTTTTTAGGAAGAGTGAGACTTAAAATAAATAACATTTCATCAATTTTCATTAGCTCTTTTCAACAATTTCAGAGCCTGAGTCAGCAGGCGCCAATATTTAGAATTCAATTTATTTCAAAAACTTTTAATTACATCCTTAAATAATATGAGTAATCTTAATTATAATAATGAGTTAGATGGTTGGATAAAGCGCGAAAAAGCCGCTTACGATCTAATTGGTTCGATTGGGAACCTGATCTGTAACAAATCGGTTGAACTGGTTTTGTTCAGAAATGCACTTGTAGATTTAGGTGCAACCGAAATTTTACGATTGCATAAGCATGCTAAGGATATGATTGGTAAACCGATCAATGTGATGCATTCGGCCAATCTTGCAAAAAGAATTCTTGAATTGGATCTTCCTCCGGCTAAAATAGACATCGGACTATTATCATTTGAATACGACGAGCAAAAAGATGATTATGATGGCATAGATGAATTTATAGTTGATAAACTAAGCAAGTTAATAGGAAATAAAACCAATTGGTTTGAACCCAAAGATGTTGTTCTTTTTGGTTTTGGGCGGATTGGTAGGTTGGCTGCCAGGGAATTGATCCGACAAGCTGGAAAAGGTCAGCAATTAAGATTAAGAGCGATTGTAACCCGCGGAAATTCTGATGCTGAAATTGCTAAAAGAGCTGCTTTGCTTCGCATGGATTCTGTTCATGGAAATTTTCCGGGTATCGTTCATGAAGATTATAAAAATAAATCATTGATCATAAATGGGCAGGTTGTTCATATGATTAGTGGTTCGGTCCCTGAGGATATTGATTATGCTCAATTTGGAATTAAGGATGCCATGATCATTGATAATACCGGTGCATTTCGTGATAAGGAAGCATTGGGCAGACACCTAAAAGCCAAAGGGATAAGCCATGTTTTATTAACCGCACCCGGAAAAGGTATTCCTAATGTTGTATATGGAATTAACGAAACTGATGTTGATCGTGATAACGATAAAATAATTTCTGCAGCTTCATGTACGACCAATGCCATCAGTCCTATTTTAAAAGTGATGGAAGATCGCTTTGGAATTGTTAGAGGCCATATCGAAACGGTTCATTCTTATACCAACGATCAAAACCTATTGGACAATATGCATAAAAAGCACCGTCGGGGTCGTTCGGCACCTATTAATATGGTGATTACCGAAACCGGAGCAGGAAGTGCTGTAACAAAGGTAATACCATCGTTGACGGATAAACTTACTGCCAATGCGGTAAGGGTGCCTTTACCAAATGGTTCTTTGGCCATTATCCAACTTAATCTGAGTAAGGAAGTAACCATAGAAGAGATAAATGATCAGGTTCGGGACGAAGCATTAAACGGTAGATTGATCAACCAGATCCATTATTCAATTGAAAATGATTTGGTATCATCTGATATTATTGGCGATAACAGTCCGGCTGTGTTTGATAGCCCGGCAACCATTGTAAGTAAAGATGGAAAAAGCGTGGTGCTTTATACCTGGTACGATAATGAGTTTGGATACACTAAACAGGTGATTCGATTGGCTAAGTACTTTGCGAAGGTTAGGCGGAAGAAATATTATTAACTGAGGCTTTATTAAAATCCCCAAGAACTTGAGTATTTATTTTTCATAGAAATGCATTTCCTCGATGTATTTTGCCACTGGTGGTGTAAGCAAATAGCGTACGTTTTTTTTATCGCGGATTTGCTTTCGGATGAAACTGGCCGAGATGGCCATTACGGGGACTTCTGCACAAAACGTTACATTAGGTTGATTTAATATTTTTTTTATTTCTTCTGAATCAGAATTAATATTCAGATCATATTCGGTGGGAACCCTGGGGTAAACCAAAACACCATAATTTTTAATGATTTCCTGATAATTTTTCCATTTTGGAAGTGTTCTCAGGTTATCCTCACCCATAATTACCGAAAACTGATTTGTAGGATATTTTTCAGCCAGATAAGTTAGCGTATCAATAGTATAAGAAGGCTGTGGCAAATTAAATTCAATTTCGGAAGCTAATAATAAAGGGTTTTCAAAAATGGCTTCGTTTACCAATCTCATTCGATGGTAGCCGCGCAGGATAGAAGCTTTGGTTTTTAGCGGGTTGAGTGGTGAAACTACGAACCAAACTTCGTCTATTTCGCTTCGTTGAGCCATGTAGTTGGCAATAACCAAATGTCCAACATGTATGGGATTAAATGTTCCGAAAAAAAGACCGATATGTTTTTTATCTGGCATTATTAGAAACTATTCCTCTTTTAAAAATTCATTTACAAATTCAACAGCCTCTGATTTTGCTACCCCCAGTTCATCATTTATAATTATTTTATCAAATTGGTCGGCGTATCCCATTTCTGAAACAGCTTTTTCAATTCTTTTTGTCAATGACTTGAGGTTTTCAGTACCTCTTTCATTTAATCTTTTGCCAAGTATTTTTATCGAAGGTGGTTTTACGAAAATTGCCAATGCATTTTCATTAAAATACTTTTTTAGATTTAACCCACCAATTACATCTACATCGAAAATAACATGTTTTCCTTCACTCCATATTCTTTCTATTTCAGATTTTAAAGTACCGTAAAAATTCCCTTTATAAACTTCTTCCCATTCTATAAATTCATCGTTTTTTATTTTAGATTTAAAATCGGATTCACTTAAAAAATGATAATCTTCTCCTTTTCGTTCGTTTTCTCTTATTGGTCGGCTGCAAGCTGAAATGCTAAATGAAATATTTGGATTCTCAGCAAGAATATGCTTTACCAAAGTTGTTTTACCGGCTCCTGAAGGTGCAGAAAAAATAATGGCTTTGCCGCTCATGATCAGAGTATGTTTAACAATTGCTCTTTTATTTTCTCGAGGTTATCTTTCATTAAAACCACCTCTTTTTGCATGGTTGCATCATTCGATTTCGAACCAATAGTATTGATCTCTCTTCCTATCTCCTGTGCTATGAACCCCAATTTCTTTCCTTTAGCCCCATCGATCTTAAGGGTTTCTTCAAAATATTTTAAGTGACTATCCAGCCGGATTATCTCCTCGTTTATATCAAGTTTCTCGGTATAGAAGATCAGTTCCTGTTCAAAGCGATCCGCATTTAGACTTACCCTATCTTTTATTTCATTGATCGCTACTGTAATTCGATTTCTAATTTTCTCCAATCTTATCGGCGCAAGTTTTTTTACGTTTTCGAGTTTATTGGAAATATCAGATAAATTAGTCACTAGATCGGTTTCGGCAGACTTACCTTCCTGTTTTCTGAAAAGTATCAATGCATTTATTGCCAGATTACAAAGTTCTATCAGCCCACTCTTGTCATCTTCTTCTAAAGTCGACTTTTGCGTTACCAAAACATCGGGTAATCTTATCAGGGCATTTAGCCAATCGGCTTTATCGATCTCAGGTAAACTCTCTTTTATCTTTTTTATATCATTGGCGTAATTGAGCATCAGATCGGTATTGATCTTTGAATTGCTCACATCACTAAGTGATTCGTAAGAGATCATTATTTCTGCTTTTCCTCGCCCTAGACTTGTTGCCAGTAATGAGCGAAGTGGCATTTCAAGCTCCCTCAATAATGAAGGTATTTTAATATTTAAATCGAGTTGTTTACTATTCAGCGACTTTACCTCAACCGTATATTTTCGAGAGCCAATTATATTTTCAGATCGACCGTAACCGGTCATTGAATATGTTGCCATTAAAATATTTTTGTGGGGCTAAAATACAAAACGGAATTGTTTAATCAGTTTTAAACACCAACCTCTTCCCTTTTACGATCTCGTCTTTGTCCATCAATTGTTTACGGAATATTCCGTCAGCAAATAACTGGGCCTGATCGCTGTAATGCGGACTCATAAAATTACCCGATTGACCAGAGGGAGCAACGCTTAAAGAATTCTCCACATCATTAAAATCTATAATGATCCTCATTTGAGGGCCAAACTTGGCGTAATTCACTTTTTGGGTCGAGATCAGATCAATTCCCGCATTGTTTAAAGTTTCATTTCCACCGGGAGCTTTTATTGGGCCTACATTAAAGGTGCTGCTTAATGCTTCTACTTTTCCCAACGGATGTTCGAAATACAATTGATGAGCATCACCCCAAGCCCATTGATTATGATCATTTCCCCAATCATTGCTGCAAATATCAAATGCTTCAATAAATGATTGTGTACATAATGTTTTGGCACTTTCCTTTTCCGGAGTATTTATATTATCCCACCAAGGTGAACTCTTGTCTGTAAATACAATAGGATATGACCTTTTCATTCGGTGTGCTGAAGCAAACATTTTAAAATAACTTTCTCCAAGTTCATCTAAATAAACCTGACTCATTAATAGTTGCAACCATCGATAATAAAAAACGGGCTCTCCCATATTTTTATCATGCGATCCATCCCATTTTTTCATCCAGTTAAGCATCTCGAGTTGTTGCTCATTAAGTGATAAGGCATCCACATTTTCGCATAAACTTAAATTTACGTCTCGCTCAACCGGTGATAATACATCGGTACTTATATTTTTAATCTGTTCCACATCCCAATCATTTTTAGACTCTAACAATTCCGTAACTCTTACTGCCCGATTTTCCGGAGCGTAATACCCAGGATAATATGTACTGTCAGGCATCATTCCAGGCTGATTATTACATGAATAGATATAACCCCGAGGAGGATTAACTGAATGTGGATTATCAGAAAAATCCCAAAATTCTGTAAGCTGTTCAGCAGGATCGGAACCGTCGTGTATTGCCATGGCTTGCATTCCTTTTGGGCGCTTTACCATTTTTGCAGACGCCCACCAGGCAATATTACCAAACGCATCTCCATAGTTTACATTTAAGCCGGGTGCATGGATCATCGATGCTGCATGTTCAGCCATTTTAATGTTTTGTGCATTGTTTAGAAGGTAAAACACATCCATCAATCGACTGGGAAATTTATTGTACGTCCACCAAAATGAAACCGGTTGCTCAACTTTCACAGTTAAAAAATCAGTGATTATTGGTCCGTTTTGGGTTTCCCGAATTGTAACTGTTTGGGTATCTTCACCTTTTATTTTAATTTCTTCGTTAATTACTATTAGATCCTTCCATTTATTATCGAATTTATACTTGTTGTTGTCTTCATCGATTATTTCATAATAAAGATCAGCATCATCGTTTTCGAACATGGTAAGCCCCCATGCAATTTGACGGTTATGTCCAACTAAAGCAAAAGGAACTCCTGCCAGGTAATTTCCATAGAACGAAAACCCGGGATATTCAATATGCGATTCATACCAGGATTGGGGTTGTGAAAATTTGATGTGGGTATCGTTACAAAATATAACCTTACCCGATTTGGTTTTGGATGGAGCCAGTACCCACGAGTTACTTCCTTGCAGAACAGGAACCGGTAGATCCTCCATAAGCTCATCAATTTTTATTGATAATTCAGCCAGAATAGTGTCGTTTTCTTTGTAGTTTGAAATAATGGTTTGCCCTGCCGGGTGTGTAATATTCATTCCGGCTATATATGCGGAGTCAGGATAGTTTTTAAGCACAAAATCGATCAGGGGTTCGGTTCTAAGTGTAAAAGCAAAACTAAAAGCCATGTAGCCTGCTGCTTCAACCATGTTGATCGGTTCGAATTTTTCAGGTTCTACACCTAATAACCTGTATTCAACCGGCCAATTACCTTTTTCGATAAAAGCGTTTATTCCTTCGAGGTAAGCCATTATGATTTTATACTGATCAGACTCCTTATCTTTTAATAGCAAGGGCATGTCTTTTTCTGCTCGCCTTGAAATTCCAAGGGTTCTGAAAAACCGGTCCGTTTTAACCAAATCTTTTCCAAATAATTCTGCTAGTCTTCCTGAACCAACTCTGCGGGTAAGATCCATTTGGAACAGACGATCTTGTGCATGTAAATACCCAAGGGTTTTATAAGCATCTTCCATGTTTTGTGCATAGATATGGGGGATACCATAGTTATCGAAGTATACTTCGGTCTCATTAATTAGTGAAAGGTGCTTGTTAACGCCTTCGTATTCCGGGCTTTGTTTTTTAAGGTAACCCCATATAAAAAGAGTACCCACAATTAAAACCAATACTAAGACCCATAAAATTCGTTTGAAAATCCGCATGTAAATATATTTGCGAAAAGATACAAAAAATGTGAAGCGTTGGTATTTAACATGGGGTTAAAGCCCCATGTAATACTTAATAGCTGGCAGCTAAAGGGCCATTGCTAATCCTCGCACTGATACTCCAATTCGGAAAATCCGGAAATATTTCCGGTGAAAGCCGATTTACGGAATCGCACCTTTATCATTTCAATGGGTACACCGTCAGGAACAGGATTGGCAGATAACTCTGTTCGAAAAAGAGCATCACTCAGAAATGTACTTGCAAATTTCCCATTACCTTCAAAAGTCATGTTCAATTCAGGGTGCTCAGTTGCGATATTTTGGCTAAATTCATCTGCGGCATAATGATATTCAATACCACCAGCTACAGCAACTGGCAAAATGTAACAATCATCTTCCGGAATGTTTTGAAGTCCCGAATTCTCTTCCAAAAAATTATCATAAATAATGGTGAGGTAATCATCTTCTTTAAATATGCCAGGGAATGGGCAGACCTTATCCACACAACCCGGAGGCTCAACCGTTACATGAAAGTCAACTGATTTAGGTTCTACGCCATCAATGGCCGAACCATCGTATTTTTTAGCCAGAAATGAAATGCCATCTGCATAAATTGTCGAAGCATCTACACCGTAAAATTGTGTGGCGATCATAGAAAAACTCCAAATATTATCCCCTTCGCTTGTCATTTTTAGATCTAAATTAGAAGCATTCCATTGTCCGTTTGGAACTGTAACCCCTTCTGAAGGTTCCCAGGTCCAGATATAAAGTGAGTCTCCTTCTAAATCGGCATCGACCAATAATGGACATTCGCATGCTGCATCAGCAACATTTACCATTAATCTTATTTCAGCGTTAACATTTGCCGGGTCCGGATCGATCCAGGCAGCTTGTCCTAAAGTTAAGGTTGCTATAAACGAAAAGGGTATGATTAAACTAAATATCTTTTTCATCGCGTACTTATTTTCTGTTAAATTCATAACGGTAACCCACATATTCGATCAATTCTCCATCGATGGTACAACTTCTATTAAACGAAAATTTAAGTTGTTGATCCTGAGGTCGGGTAGGGCCTAGCATCTCCAATTCGGTAACATTGCCCTCATCATCTTTAAGGTAAATAAACTGAGGGAAATTATCATCATCAAACTCCCATGTTCCACTATCGGGTAAGAAATTTCGTCCTATTTCACCTAGTTCAACTTCGAATGTAAAATCGGAAGAATTAAAAGTGATCTTCATTACGTCGGTCGAACCATCACCCAAATAAAAAGAAGATAGATCGCGTTCTGCCTTTGCAAGATCTGTCTGATCAACCTGAACGACACTATATAATTCCCAGGTTCCGCCAAGGCCTTCTATTTTACTACCGGGAGGATCTAGAGTATAGGTTTTTTTACAATTACTAACAACAAAAGATGTCAGTATTAAAATCAATAACAAGAATATTCTGTTTCTGTTCATCATTTTTCTATTTAATTACAGCCACCTGTTATGTTCATAATAAAATTCGAAGTGCTTTCTGAATTGGGGAATTGTAAGATCATACCCGGGCAATCCCAAGGCGCATCTCTAACCATAATATCCTCACCGTTTGCTCCTCTGCGTTTAAGATCAAAAGCATATCTACCTTCTCCTATCATTTCTTTTTTCCGCTCTCTTTGGGCGTGCTCAATAATTATATCGGCAGAACTTCCATCATTCAATAAGGCAATACCCGCTCTTTCCTTTATTTTATTTAAGTCTGTAACAGCACTTGATAAATCCGAACCAAGTTCAGCATTAGACTCAGCCCTTATTAACATAAGTTCAGTAAGATGCAAAAATGGAATATTAAAAAAATCGGTATCAAAGCGTGATACGGCATAAAAGTAATTAGGTGTATTTGCTTCTTTTATAGTAAACCAGTCTTTTCGTAAATCTGATGGCGTGGCAAAAGGGCTATTTTCGAAAAGTAACTCATAATAATCTCTTGTAACCCGCAATGTAGGCTGGTCATTGTTATCTGAACGATAATTACCGATCAATGATGATCCTCTATTGTCATTCAATTCAACAACCAGGGTAAATATATTTTCAGTTGAAATATCAGCAGACCAACGAGCATTCAAGGCATCTAATGTAAAAGGTCCCTGATCGATAATTTCGCTTGCATACTGCGATGCTTTTTGAAAATCGTTCATTTGAAAATATACTCTTGCCAACATTGCTTTTGCTGCCCATCTATCGGCGTATGGTACCCCATTTATTACATTGGATTCAGGTAAATTCTCAGCTGCAAACTCAAGATCCTGAATTACAATATTATAAACTTCTGCAACAGACGCCCTGGGTAACGCGTCGAAACTTAATTTATCGCGAATTGCAATACCCAAATGTGAATTGTCTGAAGTAAATCCATAAGGTTGTGCAAAAAGTTGTACTACTTCAAAGTGGTTTATTGCCCTTATAAATTTCCCTTCCGCTTCGAATCTAAGTTTGTTATCAGCACTAAGGTCACTGATCCTGTCAAAATTTTCTAACATGGTATTAACCCTCATAATAGAAGTATATGGGTCACCATAAAAGCTACCGATAGTCCCATTAAAAAATATAGTATGGCGAATATAAACTTCGTTATAATCATCATGATTATTTGGGCCATCGAGATTGTCTGAAAGCAACTCTGATAAATTTTGCTGATTTCCATTATATGTGTTTGCCATTACGTCATAACATGAATTTAACAACGTTTGCATGTCTTCAGTTGTCTTTAAAGCATCTTCAAATACAACAGTATCGTCTGGAGGTGGAATATCAATTAATTTATCACAGGACACCCATGAAGTTGACAAAATTCCGATTGATATTATTGTTAATAATCTATTTTTCATCATTAGGATCTTAAAATGTCATACTTAAAGTAAGATTGTAGGTTCGCTCTTGTGGCGCAGTTAAATAGGTAATATTCGGACTTAAATTTCTGTCTGAGGCATTTTCAAAGTCACGTGCAATCTCTGGATCTAAACCTTCGAAATTTGTGATGGTAATGAAATTAGTAATGCTTGCTCCAATTTTTAGATTTTTCAGAGAATAAGAATTAGTGATCTTAACTTGAGGGAAGTTATAATTAATGGATAACACTTTAAAGCGCATGTAATCCCCTTTTTTTAACCAAAGGTCGGTATTGATCCAGGGAGTTCCTGCACCATGCGTTTGTGTATCCATTGTTAATCTTGGATAAACAGCATCGGTCTGACCGGGTGTGGTCCATCGCTCAAATAATTCGGTGCGCATATTCCAATCGGTAACCACGCCTAACTGACGTTTTGAAGAAGAGTCGTAAATGTTTGATCCTAACGAATAGGTGATCAATAAATGTGCACTCCAATTTCTCCATCTAAAATTATTGGTCCAACCCCCATATACTTTAGGTAAAACAGAACCCACAGGAACGCGATCTGAAGGATCCCAGGTATTGGTTTCGTTTCCGTTTATGTCTAAATAAATTGGTAAGCCATTTTCAGGATTTACACCAACATATCGAACTAAAAAATTGGTTCCTATCGGATGACCAACTACAACACGGGTATCATTGGTACCACCGGATACTGCATCTTCACTATAAACACCAATACTTGTGATTTCATTGTAATTATGGGCGATATTGAATATTGATGTCCAGCTAAATTCTTCGTTATCAATAAATCGGGCAGTTAAATTAAACTCAATACCACGGTTTACAACTTCAGCTACATTATCCCAGAAAGTTGAAAATCCGGTTGAACGAGGCAAAGTAACATTCAACAACACATCTTTCGACCATTTGTGATAATAGGAAAATTCAAATAAGTAGCGATTATCATTTAGGCCTAATTCAAATCCTATATCGATATTGTTGCTTTCTTCCCATTTTAAATTTGGATTATCTAATTGTACAGGGTAGGAAATAGGTTGTCCTGCATAGGTTCCGTTAGCAGAGGGTGGTGAATAAATATTCAAGAACTGGTAGTTGGGTAAATCAGCATTTCCTAGAATACCCCAACTTGCTTTTATTTTCAAATAATTGAATGCTTTACTTGTCCAGAAATCTTCATCTGAAATAATCCATGCTGCTGAAACACCGGGAAAAAATCCGTTACGAAAATTACTCCCAAATTTTGATGAAGCATCTATCCGTGCTGTAGCTTGTATGAAATACTTGTTTTGATAATTATAGGTAAAACGGCCGAACGTACTCATAAAAGCAAATTCCTCTGTACGATTTACTCGGTGATCAAGATCAAGTGTAGTATCGTTTACATTAATATCTCTTGGCATAAAACCAGATTCACTGTAAAATTCATCCGGGGAAGATGAACCGTCCAGCGGTTGTGTAGTTACATTATTTAAGGTGTAATTTTCATTATGTCTGCTGTTTCTCTGATATTCCCATCCGCCAAGAATACCAAAATTATGATTTTCGTTTTTAGTCCAACTGTAATCTCCGGTTATAGATATGTTGTAATTTTTAATAAAATGAGGGGTCCACCTTGCGGTTCCAGCATGGTCAGATCTGATCAATTCCTGAGGTTCATAGGATTCTTCATTTAAATTCATATAATCATATCCTAAATTACCTTTAAAAAACAGGTTATTTATTGGGGTATAAGACAACGTCAAAGAATTAATAGTTCTAAATTCCTGAAACTCATCTCTTCTCAATTCACGTCGCCTTACCGGGTTAGCCCCATTGTCCCAAAAATCTCCTTTGGCATGATTTAATGTACTATCACCGGTTTCGGGATCTATTTCCCATTCATCGCTAAGCCAATAAATGGGATAAATCGGTAATGCGGTAGACATGGCTTCTCCAAGGCCGCCTGACCAGGCATTATCTACTCTAAAATTTGTACCGCTTACTAAAGATGTAGAAACTGTAGCTGATACTTTTTCAGAGATTTTAAAATCCATATTAATTCGACCTGAATTTCTAACATATTTATTTGCTGTCAAAAACGATTCGCTGTTGTCATGTGTGTAATTTCCATAAATTCCAAACCAACTGTTTTTATAGTTTATTCCTAAACTATAAAATTGTTTAATTCCTCTCGAAGTGGTCTCATCAACCCAATTTGTATTTGTGTTTTGTGCGTCTTCCCAGGAAATACCATTTGGTAATGGGGCTTGTCCACCATTTCCGTCGTTCTCCCATGCTTCCTGGTACAATTGCAAGTATTCTTTACTATTAAGCATATTTGGTTTTGCTGTGGGTTCGGTCATTCCAACTCTTGTACTGAAATCAACTGAAAACCCCTTTCTTTTAGCTCGTTTTGTGGTTACTAAAATAACCCCATTTGCACCCCTGGCTCCATATATTCCAGTTGAAGCTGCATCTTTAAGAATTACCACGCTTTCAATATCTGCCGGGTTAATGGCAGCCAAAGGGTTGTTGTTCATCGCACCCGAATTTCCAGTAATAAAGGGATCTTGGGTAATTGGTATTCCATCAATAACATAAAGCGGGTCACCACCGGCGCTTATCGAAGCAATTCCCCTAACCCTGACAATAGAACCTGAACCAGCCAAACCACTTCCCTGGGTAACTAATAATCCTGGAGCCTGTCCTTGCAAAGAAGATTCGAAACTAGGGGATTGCACCTCCATTATTGCATCAGAAGAAATGGTTGATATAGAACCCGTAAGGTCACGCTTTTTAGCTGTACCATACCCGATAACTACCATTTCATCAAGAATCTCTATTTCTGGTTCCAAAGCGATATTAAGCTTTTGTGTTTCGCCTGATTTTAAATTTATGGTTAATTCCTGGCGGGTATAACCAATAAATGTAAAGATCAGTTTTATTTTACCTGGATCGACTTTTAAAGTATACTTTCCGTCTAAGTCGGAAATGCTACCTGTGGTGGTTCCGTCAATAACAATTGTAACCCCCGGAATGGGATCCTTGTTTTCATCAGTAATTGTACCATTAACTTCCTGTGCTTGCAGGCCTGTAACGATAAAAATGAGGAAAAATGTGAAAAGCGTAATC
>PVMS01045388.1_pt1 | contig 14752 bp, 12 predicted proteins | sample 1853461 | NCBI WGS metagenome assembly PVMS01 (sample SAMN08582032, study PRJNA380276) | Marine sediment metagenome, whole genome shotgun sequencing project. | isolation source: ocean sediment barecode stripped | collected 2017 | reverse complement strand
ACCATCATCGTAAAGATCGTGGAAATAATCTGACCGCAGGATAGCAGCGGAGGGAAAAAAATCAGGCTCGGTAGAAAGGAGAAGCATCTGGAACAAAACCATATAGTAAACAGCCTTCTCATCCTGACTCCATCTAGATGCTACCCAGAGGTTATCAACTTTTGGCTTGAAGTTTCGTTCACCAATAGTGATCTGACCCGCCATAGCAATGTAGTTTCTACGTGGGTTAGTCAACTGCTCTTCAGACCGGGCAATGATTTTAGGATCATCGTCTGGTGTTGCCCACATTGGATCATCAAGGGTTTGAGCCACTGCACCTGGTGTGAACTCAGCTTCGATCAAAAAGTCAGGAATCGGCTTATTGGTCAATTTATCAATATTCTTTCGAGGACACAGAGAGTTAACGAAAGCCGCAATCTTCCAACGGTCTTCCACTGTAATCTGATCCTTGAAGTTCGGCATTGGTGTGCCGTTCATACCGGTAGAAATGGTTCGTACAACATTGAAGGGATTATAAGCATCTCGACGACTACCACGGAAGTTCCAGCATTGCTGCCAGTCAGCCGCAAGGATTGGGAATCCCCAGTCGTCCTTCATCGTTGGGTTACCATCGCCACGTCCTTCACCACCGTGACACTCAAAACATTTATTCTTAGTGAAGATTTTTTTTCCTTCGTCAATCGCTTCTTGTGGAACACCGAGGAAAAAATCCTGTCCAGGAAAGGATCCCTTCTCGGTTGCCCAAGGTTGTGAACCAAATTCCTGAATAAATACCTCTTCATCCTCAACATCGTTAAAATCACGGTCCTGAACGAGGGTCTTGACAAAATTGACTACTGCTACAATTTCATCTTCACCAAGGAACTCACCCCAGGCCGGCATAGCCGAACCGGATAGTCCATTTTTAACCGTTTTGATCAAATCCGCTTCCGTGGGAAGTTCCCCGGAGTCTGTGGTACGAATTTTAAATGTGCCTTGGATAAAGTTCCTCGGCCGGGTAAAGAGACGATCCGCAGAAGGACCATCGCCGCCACCTTCAACGCCGTGACACCATACACAACGCTTGAAGTAAACCTTTTTGCCCTTTTCAAGCAAATCTGTCTTGACCGCGTCCGGAGCTTGACCTTCTTGGGCACCAGCAATCCCCGAAAATACCAGGGAAACCAGCATCGCCAGAAGGAACGTCAGTCTCATTATTTGTTTTTTAATAGTCATGGTTCACCAAAAAAATTATTTAAAGGTTAAACAAGTAACCGATAATTAAAATCAGTTGTTATTCACCGCCTACAGACGATTCATCATCGAATGTCCTTGGATGCCATCCGGTATACCAGTACTCAAACAGGATGACTTTCCAGATCTCATCGGTTTTCAAATGCTCTTCCCAAGCTGGCATAGCAGATGACCAGGGAGTGGATTCGTTCGGCAAGCCTGGGCCGCCTTTAGATACCCGCCAGAACAGGAATGACTCCCTGAGCATGGCAATGGTTCCCGGATCAATAAAGTTAGCCGGTGTTGGGTTGAAAACGTGGGAGAACATCCCCAGTCCATTCAACTGATCACCATGACAGTAATGACAATTCTCAAAAAAGATGGTTCCACCCTCAGTTACGGATTTCATGTACTCATGTTTTTCCGCATCAAGGAAAGGGAAACTATCCTTGTAGTTATCCTGCTCATCGATCCTGAATGGATTCTGTGTCGTTTCCAAGGCGTAGGTCTTACCATGCACCTTGGTACTTGCTGGCGGTGCAGGGTGAACCGTCCGCAACTCAACCGGCTCATCAAACTTTGGATAAATTGATTGATAAGTACCCCATCCAACCAGAACTGGCATTGCAATGAATACTACGATTCGCGCTATTTTCCATTCACCAATAATGGTCTTAACAATAGGCTCTCGGAACTCGCGAAAAGTCCCGGGATCCTGACTGATGTACAGAAATGTTCCGATCGACCACAAAAACATGTAAGTGATGAACAGAGTCCATGGAATCGGTGGAAACAAAATAAACTTGAAAAAATAGAACCCTAATGCCCAGACCATAGCGGCCTTCCAGGCCATTGTAGGCTTAAGCCTGAGCGTTAAATTCACGATCAGAATAAAGGCAACTACGATCAGGTAATAAACATACCGGTTCATCACCCAACCTATCTCTTTGGGGGTAAAAATCGGGAATACTACGTTATGAAAAACGAGCAACCCTCCCACAAAGAGTAGAAAGCTAATTAATGTTTTGTTCATTTCTCTCTCCTGATTATCCTATTAACCCTCTGGAGGGGCTTCAGTCTGACTAATAAAATCCACCAACTTGTCGATCGCAGTTACAGATAGCTGAGCAGCGAAAGTCGTTGGCATCAACCCATCAGGGAAAAGCTCCCCCGCTTCTTCGTTAAACACAACGTAAGCACCTGGGTTGAGAATAGACTCTCTAACGTACTCTTTGGTATTGGTTGCTGATCCTTTGTAGTTCGGATCTTTGATTCGATCAAGCGCATTAGTTTTCTCATGCAACTTAGGCCCAAGCTCACCAACCGCACCTTCAATACCAGGGATCGTATGACAAAGTGGACAACCTAAGATGTTGATCATGTCACCGATAGCCTCACTACCATCAACAAATATGCGATCATCCCCACCTGTAGGTTCTTCAACGGGTATACCACCAGATGTCGGCAATGGCACTGTCACAGTAGCAAACTCACCCGGAGTTTCTTTCGACTGCAACCAGGCGATAACAGCGTTCACTTCAACGGGTGTCAAACTGATCGGCGGTTTGCTGATTACCGGCATCGGGCTCTTGGTATCGCCGTCCTTACCGTAATCTTTCACCACGTAACAGGAAGGACACATAAGAGATTCGCGGAGATAATCTTCCCCTGTCATCTCTTCGCCACCTTCTCTTCGGTAAGCCTCGTCACTTTCCATCGGCACACCTTTAGTCACACCAGTAGCAGGCTCTCTCTCGCCAACTTTTACAGGTTCATTCATATAGCGATCTTCCTTGATTCTTGTGTGGCTACGCGCCTCAACACCAAACAGGTTTGGGCAACGACCGATATTATCTCCCATATCGAATGTATGACACAAAGGACACTGACCTTTACCAATCGCCTTGTTACCACCAGTTGCGGCAGCCCCAAAGACGATGACTCGTCCCATCTCGGCATACTCTTCCATAGTGATATCACCGAAGTCCTGATTCGCATCAGGTTTTGGCGGCGGATCACTTCTCTGTTGCGGCAACCAGTTGGTGTAACCGGCGAGTACAACAGAAACCGTAGACCAAAAGAAAAATGCTCGTATTAGCGGGGGAGATTGAGCCTCAATATTCTGACTCTTTAAAAAGATTCCCCAAGTCAACAAGATTACAAGAACTGTCAAAACTTGGTATTGAAAAAAGAAATTAATTTGATCACCTTGTACGAGGTCAAACATATGGATCGTTTCCCAAAAAGATATGAGAAACAAAACCCCAAATATGCCGCCCCACAACTTGGTGTTCACGCCTTCGTTCTCCCGGCAATGCTTGATTACATTGGCAAAAGTAACCCCGGCGAACAGCGTGAACGCCATCGTCATAAACGTCCACAGTATGTCGTGCTGTTCTGGTAGCATTCCTATCTCCTCTCCTTAAAACTTATAAATTAAAGCTTGTTTATAAACTTTTATTAAAATCTTATTGCTGTTGCTGCGCTGGCACTGGTACGCCTTCTGATGCCTCTTCTCCAGTCTCAACAGCCTTGGCTGACAAGCTGGCAATCCAGAATACGATGATGAACTGAGTCCACACAAACAATGTGTTAAACGTCAGAATTTTTCCAGCTTCTCCGATGGTCAGCGTATAAGCATCCACGGAGTTGTCACGGACAACTTCTGTCACGTGCCAGAACAATCGAACAGCAGACCGGATATAACCCATCAGTCCCATCAGCCAGGTAAAGGAAATGGCCAAGAGAAAAATCGCGTAGGTACCAACTTTTGATTGGGTTCCCCACTGAATTTCCCCGTAGGAACCTGAATCCTTGAACATCGAAATATTAATTGCCATACCAGCAAACAATGTTGTCAGAGTAGTCACAACCTGAGGAACGGAAAGACCTACACGCTGATTCGCAGGAAGGAAATATCCATAAATACCCAAGAAAATAATGTTGGCTGCCGCACCGACAAAGATGGCCGCGATCCAACAGTTACCCACTGTTGCCCAAGGAACGGTAATCTTCTTATTTGCTCTTTGATACAGGAGAAAACACAGGATTGTGGTTACGATCATTAAGTTAACCGCTGTATTCTTCGCCGACATAACACCAAAGTGACCTATTACCGGATGTTGCGCTCCACCCATTGCTTTCAGCTCAGCAGGCGTCATCACGATAGTATGTGGTGTCATCCACATGGTGAAACAAACGATCAGCAGAAGGATCATGTACTTGGCGTATTTCATATACCGATGCGACCCTTTAATTCGGGACATCGAGTTATGCAGATACGAGTTAGCACCGAAGAACAGCAATCCGATCATTACCGCTTGAATGATGAACAACCAAGCCATGATTCCACCCATCAGGGTAATACCCATTTGCTGACGGAATGCATAAACTTCTTTCATCAACCAGTAACCAGCGAATGGCAGAGGAATCAGGCCGAAGATGGCGATGAACATAGCCACATAACAAACCCAGTCGTAATGAGCTCGTTCTTCTTCAGTCTTAGCTGTCAAATAATGATACGCCGCGTAAGCACCAACGATACCACCACCAAAAACGATATTACCAAGGATTCGGTGAATACCAACTGGGTTCCACAGAGTGGAGTGAATGACGTGCCAGATGTTTCCGAGGAAACGGCCTTGCTCATCGATTCCACCAGGTGCCTGCATGAAAGTTGCCCATGAGTTGGCAAGATACATAAGAACCGTACCTACCAGGTTGAGCAGTACAGACAAACTACAGTGAATCCATTTCAAGAACGGATCGTCATTCATCTTGTCCCAGCCGTAGTAGTAAACGTACAGAATTCCACTCTCCGCCAGAAACATAAGCGCATAAACGTGCATAACAGGACGGAAAATACCGGCCATGTACTTGAAGAACCCGGGAAACAATGTAATGAATGTGAAAAGTAGAATTCCACCGAGGATGGCTGTCCATGAATACGCAGTCAAACTGACCTTCATGAGGTCATGCGCCAGCTTATCGTATTTTACGGACATGATCGGATCGCTCTCTTTAGTTCGAATCCCGATGAACTCAATGAGCATACAGAAGATCGGAACAGCAAGAACGAAACTACCGAAATACAAATGCTGTTGATTTGCGATCCACAGGATAATCCGACTAGGAGCGAATTCATAATTATTGTAGTCCGAAGCCTCCATTTCCGGGGCAGGAAAACCGCTTACCGGTCCCTTCAGTGGATTGCCTTCCCAGTCCTTGTAGAAGACATCCTGACTCCATTCAATTTCCGGTTCGCCATCACCTTCAGCGACTTCTTCTGCTTGTACTTCTTTCGCGAATGCTTCTTCAGCAAACGCTTGACCAGCATAAGCTTCTTTGGCAAAGCTGTCGCTTGCCATACCCGGTAGCAGGAGACATATGACAAATGCCAATGTCAACCCTAGTGAAAATGCTCCGTGCCTGTTTATTTGTTTCCCCAACATGGTTTTGGCCTCCTTCTGGATCTTTAAGACCCGTTCAAAAAAAATTTCGGGAAAGTTTAGACCTATAACCAATATCTATTATTACTTCTCTATTTAATAGCGAATTATCTACAAAATTTGCTCAAACATTTTACCAACAGAACGGCTACGCGTCCCATATATAATATATAAATTTCAATTCACATAGCCTGCAAACCAGCTGCAAAAAAAACAACTTTGCTGCTTTTTTTTCAAAAAAACACATGCAGACTGGTCTGCCAGCGCCCTAAAATCTATCCCGCCAGCTTGCTTTTATATTTGACCAATCTGATTAATCTTAATATTTTCAACAACTTAAGACTCCGGGCATCTTCTTTCCGCCCTTTCTTTGGAGGCAAAAATGATGGCAATTTTTATCATATGGGACCTATTCATGTCAAGCTAAATCGGATTCATAATAATCCCGCAAAACACGATATTTGTACGGTTTAGAGCCCCCCTCAGGTTATCCTGATTCGCACCGAATTGGCGTGGGCATCCAGATGCTCCATTTCCGCCAGAATCACTGCCTGAGGACCGTTTTTTTTCAGCGCCTCCTGAGTATAAGAAATGATGCTGGTTTTCTTGATAAAATCATAAACTCCGAGTGGCGAAGAAAATCTCGCCGTACCACTGGTAGGCAAAACATGATTCGGTCCTGCCAGATAATCGCCAATCGCCTCGGGTGTGTAATGCCCCAAAAACACAGCACCGGCGTTATTGATTTTTTCCATCCACCGGGCTGGCTCTTCCACAGCTAGCTCCAAATGCTCCGGAGCAATCCGGTTGGCAAGATCGATCGCCGCTTGCAAGGACTCAACAACAAATAATTTACAGCCGTTTTTAAGCGACACCTCTATGATCTCTTGACGCTTCAGCTTATTCTTTTGTATTTCTATAGCCGTCTGTACCTTCTCCGCCACAGCGTCAGAGCAGGTAATCATTACCGGCAGAGCTTCTTCGTCATGCTCCGCCTGCGCCAACAGATCTGAGGCGACATAATCCGGATTGGCGCTGTCATCAGCAATGATCAATATTTCACTGGGGCCAGCAATCATGTCGATGTCTACAATCCCATATACCAGGCGCTTCGCCAAGGCGACGTATATGTTCCCCGGACCAACGATCTTATCCACCTTGGGGATCGTAGGCGTTCCAAAGGCCATTGCCGCTACTGCCTGTGCTCCGCCTACCTTGTAAATCTCGCTGACCCCCGCCGAGTCTGCCGCCACTAATGCATGCGGACTGATTTTGCCATCGGGTGAGGGACTGCACATGACAATTCTTTCCACACCAGCCACTTTAGCCGGGATCGCGTTCATCAAAACTGAAGAAGGATAAGATGCCTTGCCTCCGGGAACATAAATGCCCACAGTTTGTAATGGCCGCACCATTTGCCCCAGGGTCACGCCGTCTTCTTTATACTGCCAGCTTTCCTGCATCTGTTTTTGATGGTAACGGCGAATATTCTCTGCCGCGATTTTGAGGGCCGCCACTTCTTCCGTAGTTACTTGGGTATAGGCCTGCTGGATGGCTTTTTCACTGACTCTGATATCATCGAGACTATAATCACAACGATCGAATTGATTGGTATAGCGCAACAGAGCCTCATCTTTATCGTTCTTCACGGCGTTAATGATTTCCCGCACCGTCGAATCCTGCGTCGCCAAATCCAGATTGGACCGGTTGACCAGTAGCTCCACTTCTTTCTGGTATTGGCTGTCTGTATATCGAATTATTTTCACTGGGCTGATATTCTCTTTAAAAAATGAACTAGATTATTATGAGCTTAGCTATCTATAACTTCAGTTGCGCAAGCAACTTGGTGGTAGCGCCGGGCACCTGCACCCCGGACTGAACCATCAGATCGGAATGGACTTTTAGAAACCTGAGATCCTCGGGAAAATCGACATCATACCAGACCGGAAGCAGTTCCAATTGCACAGCCTGTTGGCGAATTCGAGCCAAGGTTTGCTCGAGCACCCGATCGGTCCCCCAGGAAACCTGGCTGAATACATCCACCAACTTACGGTTCATGCCAATCAGGTAATACCCACCATCGGTACTGGGGCCAAGCACAATATCTTTCTCTGAGGCAAAAGCCTGTTCAATATACTCCACCGGCAAGGTTGGGCTGTCGGAACCGATGATCACCACTTTTTCGCTCCCGGATAAAAACTGCTGAGCAAAGGCATTGCGCATCCTGTCGCCCAGGTCTTCACCTTGCTGAATAAACAGTTCGACTCTCGGGTCCTCGTTCCAGGAATTAAAAAATCCGGAAGTGAGCGAAGGCGTGATGCCGATCAAGCGTTTTATATTTTCTAGCTGTAAAAGCTTATCGATGCTATCCTGCAGGAAGCTGGTATAAAGGCGGAGTGTGGTCCCTTCATCCAACATTTGCCTGAGACGGGTTTTGACTTTCCCCGCAACGGGGTCCCGGGCAAAAAGTACCAAAGCCTTTTGATTATTACTTGCCAAATTTTGGTCCTTAGTAGTAGGAAGAAGATCTCTATCTTTCAGGGATAAAATGATTGACTCTAACTCTCCCCGTCCCTAAAATCCATACGGTTTCCCGGATTCATAGCTTATTCCAAGGTAACTCATTCTAATTAATTTTCCAGAGGGCTTCATTATCTACGATATCGACGTTCAACTATTCTACTGGATCAACACGCATTTTCAATCCCCAATGATTGAGAAATTCATGGAATTCATCACCATCAAGCAAAATTTTTATGCCTTTGCGGTGTTTGCGTTGGTATCAGTGGTATTGGTTTTCAAAAAACGCGGCATCATCTTTGTATTGATAGTGGCGGCGATAGTCGGCCTGAACGATTTTATCTGCCATAATTTTTTGAAAGAGTTTTTTGCCAGGGACCGACCTTGCCATGTACTTAGCGACCTGGCTCACATCGAAAATTGTTCCAACAGTTTTTCATTCCCATCCAACCACGCGAGTAATCTATTCACCGCGGCAACCTTCATAACTCTGGTATTTCGCAAAACACCCGCTACTATTGGGATTATCTACACCTTTGCGATGTTGGTCTGTTATTCTCGCGTCTACATTGGAGCCCACTACCCTTTCGATGTGTTGGCAGGTGCAATGTTTGGAAGCCTGATGGGATTTTTAGGTTACAAGGCATATTTAAAAGCCATAAACTTTGCTGAAATAAGGGAACCTGCCCTTGAACAATAATCGAATTCTTATTCTTAAATTGAGCTCGCTGGGAGATATCATTCATACCCTGCCTGTGCTCAGAGCTCTGAGAGAAAATCAACCCTCGGCATATATCGCCTGGATGGTGGAAGAGCGGCACATTGACCTGCTCGAAGGCAACCCTTATCTGGATGAAATTATCATCGTGCGTACCAAGGCCTGGAGGAAAAACTGGAGCTTGGAGACGCTTGGAGAAATCCGCCAAACTATCCAGCAAATGCGGCAAAGCCAGTTTGACACGGTACTGGATCTTCATGGCTTGCTGAAAACTGGCATCATTGCCGCCTTGTCAGGTGCAGATAGACGAATTGGATTCCCAAGAAAATTGTGCAAGGAAACAATCAGCGCCTGGTTCACAAATGTTAAGGGACCAAGAACAGGCATCGGGACGCATGTCGTCGAGCTCAACCACTCTTTGGCAAAACTGGCAGGAGCCGGAGACTTATCGCAAGCTCCATTGACCTTCCAGATTTCCACCGCCGCAGAAGAAAAAATCGATGAGTTCATGCAAAGCCTGTCGGATAAACCTCGTGTAGCAATCAATCCCGGTGCTGGCTTTGAATCCAAACAATGGGATCCCATTCGCTTCGCCAATCTGGCAGACAAAATTGTGCATGACCTGGACTATGAGATAATATTGACTTGGGGACCGGGCGAGGAAAGCAAGGTGGCAACCATCGCCGAAAAGATGGAGCAGTCCTCGGTGATTGCCCCGGCAACCACAATCAGGGAATCGCTAGAGCTTTATAAACGTCTGGACCTTATGATCAGTTGCGATTCCGGCCCCTTGCATATGTGCGCCGGGTTGGGAGTTCCGACAGTATCGATCTTTGGCCCAACGGACCCGGAACGCAACGGCGCTTACGGATCGAACCACGAGGTGGTCTGTAAAAAACTGCCTTGCAGTTACTGCTGGAAACGAGTCTGTCCTCTGGGAACACGTGAATGCATGGACAGTGTTCAGGTCGATGAAGTTTTCAAAGCGGTAAAAACCTGTGCAAACAAATTTATTCATCCAAAGAATCCAACAGAATCTTCAACCATTACCAATATTGAATAAACCCCATTTATATTCACTAAACGAGGTGAACAATGGCTATTGATAAAGAACTGCTTGAAATTCTGGTTTGCCCTAAATGCAAAGGCAACTTGGAAATGACTCCAGCGGAGGATGGGCTCATCTGTCAGGCTTGCAAGCTCAAATATCTGATCAAGGACGATATTCCAATCATGCTCGTCGATGAAGCCGAATCGATCGAATAGCCACCCCTAGTTCCTAAAGAAAACGATGAGCCAGTATTTTCGCTCGCTTGAAAAATCAGCTAAAACTCGATTGTGGCAACTTGCCGGTGGATTGTTTTCTGAAAACAAGTCCTTGCCCGAATCAGGGATTGACTTGCGCCAAGTGCGGTCCGTTCTGGTGATCCGTATCGACCGTTTGGGAGATGTGATTCTCTCGACGCCAGTTTATGCTTCCATTAAGCGCAACCTGCCTGATGCCAAAGTCACGGTTTTGGTCAACGGCGCTGGTAAAGGGATTTTGCGCGACAATCCAAATATCGATCACATCATCGAATGGAAAGCCAATAAACCCTGGGAAACGCTTTGGCAACTGCGCCAGGAAAAATTCGACATCGTATTCAATCTGAATAAAATGTTCAGCGGCACCTCTTCCATGCTCACTCGATTTTCCAGGAGCAAATGGCGTGTAGGATACGATCATCCACAAAGCCGCTGGGTCCATCAATTGTGGGTAGTTCCAGAGGATGACAATCGCCACGAAACTGCAAACGATCTGGAACTTTTACGATCTGCCGGTCTCTCCGATATCGTAGAAAAACCGGAAATATATTTTAGCGATGAGGAAAACACAAAAGTATCCTCCATTATTACAGAAAACAAAAGCCAGCCCGAGCAAGCCTTAGTTCTTATCAAACCCGGCACCCGGGTGGCCAAATGGGGATGGAGCCCAAAAAAGTTTCAAACGTTCATCAATCAAATAATGCAATCGGTGACAAAAAATGTTTTTATAATCACCGGGCCTGGAGAAGAAGAACTGGTCAGGACGATGGTTGCAGACTTGGACCCAAAACCCTTTTGCATACCACAACTATCAGTCAAGGAACTGGCCTTGCTGATCAAACGCAGTGACGTTTTACTCTGCAATCATACGGGCATCATGCACCTGGCTTCAGCCACTCAAACTCCCGTGGTAGCCATTTTCAAACACGGCAATGTCCAGCGTTGGGGGCCCTGTCATACGGAGCATGTGGTTCTGGAAGAAAGAGGCGACAATGACCTGTCGCCAGAAACAGTTTTTCAAGCTGTCGAAAAATTACTATCAAACAAATCCATCAGGAACCTTTCATGAGCGAAATTTTCAAACCACATACCGAACCTGTCGCCGCCCGCGGCCTGATTTTCAACGAGCCGGTGATATTCGAAACCGGATCGCCGGGACGAACGGCTTATTCTCTCCCTTCCTGCGATGTTCCCGAAACGAAATTGGAAGAGCTCTTGCCACCTGATGAAATTCGCGAATCGATAGAAGGTTTTCCCGAGTTGAGTGAGCTGGATGTGGTCCGCCATTTCACGCGCCTGTCGCAATGGAATGTGAGCATCGATACCAATTTTTATCCATTGGGGTCATGCACCATGAAGTACAACCCAAAAATAAATGAGAACATTGCCCGACTGCCCGGTTTTGCATTGCAACACCCCTACGCTCCCGATGAGTTTTCCCAGGGATGCCTGGAGGTGATGCACAATCTGCAAGAAGATTTAAAGGAAATCAGCGGCATGGATCATGTCTGCCTGCAACCTGCGGCAGGGGCTCAGGGGGAATTCGCTGGCATGTTGATGATCCACGCCTGGCATGAATCCAAAGGTCGGCAAAGAACAAAGGTCCTGTTACCCGATTCAGCACACGGCACTAATCCTGCCAGCGCCGCACTTTGTGGATACACCGCAATACAATTGCCATCCGGTTCCGATGGTTTGATCGATCTCGAAAAACTCCGGCAACAAATGGATGAAGACACGGCGGCCATCATGCTGACCAATCCCAATACTCTGGGCATGTTCGAAAAGGACATCGAAGAAATCTGCGACATCGTTCACGACAAAGGTGGGCTGGTCTATTGTGATGGAGCTAACCTGAACGCGGTGATGGGGAAAACCAGAATGGGTAATATGGGGATCGATGTGATTCACATCAACCTGCACAAAACTTTTTCGACACCACACGGCGGTGGTGGACCAGGCGCCGGACCCATTGGCATCAAAAACAACCTGGAACCTTTTTTGCCGACGCCGATCATCGAGAAGAACGACTCCGGCTATCGAATGAATTTTGATCGCCCGCAAAGCATCGGCAAGCTGAAAGCTTTTTGGGGTAATTTTGGCATCCTGGTCCGAGCCAGCACCTACATCCGAACTTTGGGTCGTACGGGAATCCGCGAGGCGGCAGAAGGTGCGGTACTCAACGCCAATTATATAAAGGCTCGGCTCAAAGACCATTACCACCTGCCCTACTCCGGTGCCAGCCTGCACGAAGTCATCTTCAATGACAAAGGCCAGGGCGTTACAACGATGGACATCGCTAAAACTCTCATCGACTACGGATTTCATCCGCCGACAGTCTATTTCCCGCTGATCGTTAAAGCGGCCTTAATGATCGAACCAACGGAATCAGAGTCGAAAGAAACTCTCGATCAGTTTATCGCGGCGATGATCGAGATATGCGAACGCGCCGAGAAAGACCCGGACAGCCTGCATCACACGCCCAACAAAAGTAAAGTATCGCGACCGGATGAAACCCGCGCCGCGCGCCAACCTATCCTGCGCTGGCAAAAAAGCTAGCGGGCACGCCCTTTAGATAATCCTTCTCCCCTTGAGGGAGAGGAGTTATTGAAGTTGCCTTTTTGTTGTTATTCAAAAGACCTTTACAGTAAAACCATCTGGATCATAAAAAGCATGAGGCTGGTGATGAGGATCGCGCCGATGAAATTTAGCGCCAAACCAGCTTTCGACATTTGCGGGATGCTCACCCAACCACTGCTAAAGACAATCGCGTTGGGTGGCGTGGCTACGGGAAGCATGAATGCGAAGGAGGCCGACAAGGCCGCTGGCACCATCAGATAAAGCGGGTGAATCGTCGAGGCAACAGCAATGGCCGCGAGGATGGGAAGGATCATCGTGGTGGTCGCGGTGTTGGAAGTCAACTCCGTCAGAAAAGTGATGCTGACACAAACGACCAATATCACCAACACCAATGGCATAGTCCCTACTGCCGACAATTGACTGCCTATCCATTGATCCAACCCGGTCTTGCCAAATCCTGCCGCCAGGGCGAATCCGCCACCAAATAACAAAAGAATTCCCCACGGCACTTTCCTTTGAACCGTCTCCCAATCGAGCACGAAAAATTCCTTTTTACCACCCAGCTCCATACCCTTACCACCATTGACAGGCAACAACATGAGCAACAATCCCATCGCCATCGCTACGGTAGCATCGTGCAAAAATTTTTGTTGAGCAAATAGCTCCGACCAGCCGGGAATGGTCAACGATCCGATAGCAATCGGTCGTCTAAAAATCCATAACAAAGCCGTGGCAAAAAAAACGACAGCAATAATTTTTTCGGCCCGATTGATCGGCCCCAGCGCATTAAGTTCCTGGTGGATTACTTCCGGACCGGTGCCACTGAACTCGATTCGATCCAATTTAATGGGCATGACCCATCGGCAAAGATAAATCCATACGATTGGAAGGAACACACATACCAGCGGCAAAGCCATCACCATCCATTGGAAAAATGAAATTTCCGGATTATCAGGAAACAGGTTTTTGTAAAACCCGGCAAAAACAATATTCGGCGGCGTACCAATCAACGTCCCGACACCACCGATACTCGCTGAATAAGCCACGCCCAACATCAACACCACCCCCAGGCTCTGAGTGAGAATTTTTTCTGTCTCGGAATTGCGCTCGCCATCGAGAGTGGCCTGTGCCGCCATTTGTCGAATCACCGCCATGCCGACCGGTAACATCATCATCGTGGTCGCCGTATTGGAAATCCACATGGAAAGAAACGCCGTCGCTACCATGAACCCGAGCACGATGCGGTTGAAGTCGGCCCCGATAGCGACAATGATCATCAAAGCCATGCGTTTATGGAAATTCCATTTCTCCATGGCGAGAGCGATCATGAATCCGCCAAGGAAAAGGAAGATAAGGTGATTGGTATAATTCGGCGCGACCTCTTTGCTCGACAGGATGCCGAGAAAAGGAAACAGGACCAGCGGGAGTAAAGCCGTCACCGTGACGGAAGTCGCATCGCCGATCCACCAGATCGCCATCAACAGAACCACCGCCAACATGCGCTGACCCGCAGGCTCCATGCCCTGCGGCAATGGCAAGAGCAAAACCGTCACGAAGGCCGCCAGCCCCAATAGCAAAACAATACACTGCCGCTTAAATTTTTTAGTCGCGTCGTCCAAGGAAATTCATACCTGCAATAATTGGAATTCTAGAATTAAATGGTGCTTAGGAGGTTATACGATGAAAATGAGGAAGCTTCAATATGAGATTAATTTTAGTAGGGGAACGACATGTCGTGCCCAAGGGTTCTGGATTTACCCCTTCGGGGCAAGAAGGCTTAGGTCGAATATCACTGCCGCGCTTCGCTCGCAATGACGAATTAAATTAGCTTGGAAACATTCTTTGGAAGATTCGGGTCGAGACGATGTGTTTGTCCATGTCTAACTCTTTCGGGGAATAACCGAGGGACAAGGCAACGAGTTGCGGCAGATGCAAAATAGGAATGGAGTATTTTTTGGCGATCATCTGT
>PVMS01063322.1_pt1 | contig 14755 bp, 15 predicted proteins | sample 1853461 | NCBI WGS metagenome assembly PVMS01 (sample SAMN08582032, study PRJNA380276) | Marine sediment metagenome, whole genome shotgun sequencing project. | isolation source: ocean sediment barecode stripped | collected 2017 | reverse complement strand
CCGGGGACGAGGCGAAATTCGGTTCGATCAATGGTGAAATCGAAAGAGAACGACCGTGGTTTGATCGAACCGAATTTCGCCTCGTCCCCGGTACCGCCCTGGGCGGGTTCCACTTTGCTGTAATTGATCTCGTTGTTGACCGTGAAAGATTCCGGATTTATCTGCGCGATAAATGGCGGTCCCGATGGCGGACCCGCCTGGATCGTTTCACCCTTGTCGAACGGAATGATCGTTAGTTTGACTAAAAATCCGTCGATCATCGCTCCTGCTTCCTCTCCAGAATCCGCAAGACTTCATCGACACAATCTTCCACGACGGCTTGCTGGTCGATGGTCTCCACCACCCCCGTACCCGGTGGCGCCGGATCCGGCTTGCGATTGTTTTCGACCCGGGCGCGGACCACTAGCTCTTTGATGTAAACAGGCATCAGTTACTCCATGGTGAAATAGGAATAGGCCAGCTCCATGCTTTCAACGACGATGTCGCTTGACTCGGCATTGAAACTGGATACGTCCCACTTTTTCGGCCACGCGTTATTGACCGTGAAAGTCTTGAGCGGCTCATGTTCTTCATTGAGCAGCGTTACCCAGACAGTGATTGGATCGATACTGAGGTTTTGCAGCGCATCCTCAACCCAGGTACGGACTACCGAACTGGTCAACAGCCCGCGTTTCAGGATCAGATCCGGGTACTTGGCTACCCCTGGCAGCTTGTGAGAGAAGCGATTTTCGCCACCCTCGGTCACGGTCTCGACGTCGAGTTCCGCGGACAGGCCCTCGACTTCGCGAAAGCGAAAGTCGTTGTCAGGGATCCCCGACAAATCGAACTCAACCCGAAAGTGAAAGCCCGCCGGCGGATAATAGACACCCATCGGATCACTCGTTCTTGATCGTGACGCCTTCGTGCGCCAGTTCCAGAGTCTCCAGAGCAACCTCGTTTCCATCGGCCTTCAAGTCCGTACTCTGAATTTTGGTCGGCCAGGCGTTCTTAATATTCCAGACCATCACCGGCTCGTGTTCCTCGTTAAGAAGGGTGACGGTCAGGTCGCGACGCTCGATCTTGTTCAGCTTGACGGTGTTCCACCAGTCGAAGAACTCGTTGTTGCCGGAGAAAACGCCGCGCTTCATGGTGATGTTGGCGTACTTCTGCATGCCGGGCATGCGCTGCTTGCTGTATTCGGGGTTGGCGCCATCCCGGTACTCGATGATTTCGGTTTCGACCTCGAGGCCCGTGATCTCGGAAAAGGCCACGGTGGATGCGCCCCATTCCAGCTGGAAATGAAATTGCGGTAATGGATAATCGGCCATCGACTTGATCTCCTAAATTATGAAGTGGGTAGCATGTGGCTGAATTCGAGGATGATGAACTCAGCAGGCCTAACGGCAGCCATGCCGATTTCGACGATCATCCGGCCCTCGAGGACGTCCTGGGCGCTCATGGTCTGGTTGAGGCCGACCTTGACGTAAAACGCATCTTCCGGCTTCGCCCCCATCAACGCGCCGTCCCGCCATTCCTTTACCAGGAAACTTTCGATCATGCTGCGGACCTTGGCCCACGTGTTGGCGTTATTGCCCTCGAACACGAATGGTTCGGTGGCTTTCTTGACGCTCTCCTCAACGTAGATGTAGAAGCGTCGCACGTTGACATAGCGCCATTCGTTGTCATTGCCTGCCAGCGTCCGGGCGCCCCACACCAGGCTGCCTTTGCCCTTGAAAAAGCGGATGACGTTAATCGATTTTCCGGTGCCGGGGTCGACGTTGAGCTGCCCATTAACGTCGTTGGTCATACCAACGGCGGGCCGCAGAACCTGATTTATGCTCACATTGGCCGGCGCCTTAAAGACCCCGCGGTCTCGATCCACCTTGGCATAGACACCGGCAATGGCACCGCTGGGCGGCAGGGTGACGCGCGCGTGTCGACGCAGGAAGTCGGCAACGGCATTGTACATCGCGCCGTCTGGCGGAATGGCGTCGTCAGGGTCGTCTGCTTCGAGATTCTTCTGTACGGGGCCTCCGTTTTCCTCATATTCCACGACGATCTTTTTGTAGTCCCCGCGCTGCTTGACGATTTCGAACGGGATGCCGGTTTCGAGAAATGGAAAATACGCCGATCCATACTTGCGCTCGTCTTTTGACGCCGGAACAGCATTTCGAAACAGCGCGCTGAGCTTCAGCGACTGATTGCCCAGTCCCTCATAACTGGCAGGAACGTCAGCCACCATGAAACGGTCCTGCAATTTCTTGCAGTGCGCCAGCGCCTTTTCCATGAAGGCCTTTTCATCGGGCACATAGTCTGCGTCATCAGCGGCTGCAGCAACGCCGCCCGGTTGCGGCTGTACTGCCGCGTCAGGACACAACACGATCGTGGGTTCGTCCTTCTGCTCCAGCGCCGCGAATGCCTCATTGAGCTGCACCGCAAAACCGGCTGCGGCTTCATTGAGGGAAACGATCCAGCAGGGACCGCCGCCGTTGGCGAAATACAGTCGCACGCTGTAGTAAAGAACCTTGTCCGGGACTCCCGGCGGGTCGCCGTCGAATGTGATCAGCGGGTCTGCTCCCGGCGGCTGGGAGAAAATCACCGTAAGATTCGGGGCAATTGCTGTACCGAAATACTGGATGTACTCCAACAGGGAGGTGATCCGGGTCGGCTTGTTAGTCAGGCTTTCGCCGATAACGCCGATTGCCTTCTCGGTGAATCCCAGGAAGGCGGGTACAGCGGTAGCGACACCCACAACGGATGGGGGAAGCTTGGCAACCTCTTTGATGACGACGCCGGGAGTATTTATGGCCATGGTCTTTTCCTCTGGTGCGATTGAAATTAGGCGCTACGACGTTTGCCTCTTGAAGTTCACGACATAGGTCGCAGCGTCTGTTGCGGTGTTCTGGACGGTCCGCCAATGCACGTCAACGGCGGCAACAACACTGTTTCTCGCCATCTCGTCATCGACGTAAATTTTTCGCCCGGGACCGGTGTTGGGAGCGACCCGGTAAGGTCCCGGCTCGGCCTTGCGCATATCGAGCGCCGGACCACTGAGATCGACTTTTTCTTCATCGAGTGCGATTGGTTGTGGCAACGCTACCCGGTTCGTAATCAGATGACGGATTTGCAAGGTGTCGGCACCCTCCACATCTTTGGCCTTCAAGGTGAACTCGTGCGGGTACACGCGGACGCTATCGTTGCTGGATACCGACGGCCCCGTGGACATTGGGGATTCAGTGACGGGATGCAGTTCACCGTCAGCCAGTAAATTGTCGAGATAGAACTGCGGTTGCTGGCCCTGCTCAGCCGGCGGATGAAACCGGGACAGTACCGTTGGCGATTCAGCGCTCATGGCAAACGACAGCACGATAGGATTCGTAATTGGCCCCAGGATGGCGTTGCCGGCATCGGGGTTGACGGCAAAGAAGACGTCGAATCCCGGTGGCCTGCTTTTGAAAACCAGCCGGTGATCTCGCATCATTGAAACCGAGCGTCGCGTGGGTCTGCAGCGCAAACCTGGCAGGTCTTTGGCGGTTCCGTGCTCCCGAATACGAACCCGGAACAGGGGGTGATAACGCACGGCTGAACTCATCGCGTAATTCTTCCATCAATCCGGATTTCCTTGATTTCGCGTTCATCCACAGCAAGGTCGGCCTGGATGGAAATGAGCCGAACCTTGTAGAGTACCGACGGGAAGTAGGCGCCCCCGAGCACACCCCACAAATGATTGAGCTCCTCAAAATTGAGATTAACGTGATCAAAAATCAGGCGCTTTATTCCCGCCGGCATCGGGTTGGTGGCGGATTGGTTTTCGGCGCTGTAGTGTTTTTTTCCCTGGAACCGTTCAACGGTTTTACTGAGATGTATCAATCCCGTGTCATATTCCTTGAATTTGAAAGCGAACAGCAAATAGAGGTTGAGATTGATTGGCGGTTCGATCATTTTCAACGCATCGCCCGTGCGTATATAGGGCGGTGCGTTTCTGGTTGTTTTTTCTTCTTCAATGTTGACCAGGGAGACGAAAACTCCCTCCAGGTCCGCCTTTTCTTTCAGGACATGGGGGTGTTCGAGGTGTACGTCGTCGGCCGAAATCGCCAGGTACTCCGACAATTCCCGTTTCACGTAATCCAGAGCCAAGTCAATCATCTCCCCCCCAAATTTTGCAAGACATCAAGCGGCAAGCCGCCGACATGAGTACATCATCTAAAACCGCGCATCGAATGTACGAATGGTCCAGCCACCCCCTCCTTCGCGCATGGTGGCGCACATGATCTTGTTACCATCTGTCCGAACATTGACCAGGCCGTATACCACACCAGTCAGGACGTATGACTTCCAAAAGGAACGGTCACCGCGCTTTCTTCGAAAGCGTCCTGGTGCTGCTTCCTTGTAATGCACCCGGGACCGGGTACCGGCGTCCTTTTGCACCGTGGCCGCGGTCTTCAACGGCTCGCTGAAACTACTGGGCGGCTGTGTAAACAAATCGAATTCTGTGTCATCGTCATCTGGAAAACCCGTAACCGCCACACGCTGGGTTTGACCCAGCAGCATGCTGCGCTCGATTTCCGTCGCGTAGACGAGAGGCGTAATCAGTTCATCATTTTCCGCGTCGATTTGTACGTGGCCGGTGAGCCCACTGGCGGCGATGATGACCGGCCGCGGGTGGGAGAAGCCTTCGGCATCGCCCGATGAAATAACCGTGGCCGCGGGGTTCAGATCCAACAAAAATGAGTATGAGATATCTTCGCTGCCGTGGTGGCAGCCCTTGGCTACGTCGCAGGCCAGTTCCCGCATATGCTCGCCAAAGCGGGTTCGGATGGTCTGCATGCTGTTCTTGTTGAGATCCCCGGTCATCAGGATTCGGGCATGGCCGTAATCGAATCGAAGCAACAGGCTGTGGCCATTGGTGTTCTGTGAATTGACTTTGTAATCCTTCACCGCAGGCGATCCCTGGCGCGTAAAGTTGATCGGGCCGAAAACCCGCACCGTGGCAGGCACGTCATCGGCAATTCCCCAACCTGGCAAATACTCGGGGTTTTCAATGTCGTTGGCGTGCAGGCCGATGCGATCGATGTTGGTGGTCTTTTTTCCGACCCGGGAAATAAACGTCTTCCAGTTGCCCTGCAGCTTTGGCACCGCACCAGTCTTGGTTCGGTCGACTGCGCTCTGCCCATTGCCCAAAAGTCGTGTGAGGTAGCCCTGGCTGGTCGGCCCCAGCCAGCGGCCCCGATCGTTACCGGTCAGCTCGAAGGTGTCGATTTCATCATCGGTGGGAACCCACCAGGAAACGCCCGCGTGAATAAACTGGTCGACCTCGACATTTGCCGCGTCCAGTTCGCCTTTGGCTTTCTTGGAGGTATTTAGCAGATCGCTCATGCCACCGTAATGATCAGCATCGCAGTGCGACGCAATCATCGCGTCGAGATGTATGGTGTGGTGCCCGTAATCGTCGAAAAACTTCCAGTCGACGAAATCTGCGGCATTCTTGCCGGTGATCTGACGTTCCCGCTCGTAACCGCCGTCGATCAGGAGGTGGCGACCATCGGGGGTTTTCACCAGCACGCCATCCCCCTGGCCTACATCGATAAAATAAACCTCGAGCAGGATATCGTCGCCAACATGATCTTCGTCGACCCAGCCTTCGAAACCGCGCGCATGAACCCGATAGCGGCCGTCGTGTGCGCCGTATACCTGTACACAATCTCCCCACAGCAGATCGAAGCGCTTGGCGTTGCCGTCGCTCTCCCGGTAAAGCGGCGCCCGGTACATTGTTGTCCCGCTCTTTTTCCAGGTCTTGATGTATTGCAACTTGACCAGATGGCCGCGGGCGATCCAACCGGTGTCGCCATCGAGATCGCATTGCACCCGCGTATTGCCATCGTCAAAGCTGTCATCGTCAATTTCGACGACAGCGCCCCATGGCAAATCGCGGTGTATGTCGGCGCCGGCCGATGCCTGGAAAAACCCGGTTACGAATGCCTCCCTGTCGTCAGCGTCGGTACGCAGGGAATAGTCTCTGATCCATCCGGTACTCATACTCCCCTCTTATTATTATTACCGCTGCGTGGGAATTTGTATCAACGTTGGCAATTGCCGTGTCTATCACGCCAGAAATCACGTCTGGCAAAAACGGGGGTCCATGCACCCTCCTTCCTTCTCCCGATCAAGAGACGGTTTGGAAGCTGATGATCCTTTTGCGACGCGAACCGAAGTGACGTTCCATTCCCGTATCGCGAGTAGAACGTTCCAAACAGATTGACTTGCAATTGCTCCATTCGGTTCTCCTGCACATCACAACATCTACGGCAATTGCAGCCGCTGGAATTTTGTCAATGATGAAATCTGCGGTTCGTTTTTCTTTGTTTTTGTCGCCTGCTCACTGGCCAATGTCAAGACCTGATGATCGCCTGCGTCGTCAATAATGGTTCAATTAAGACCAATTGTAGTCCATTATTGACGGGTAAGCATCTGTGTGTTCGCGGAACGCCCCGGGCGGGGAAGCAGGGAAGCCCTGAAAGTTTGAACGCATATCAAGAATGAAAAACAAAGAGCTGAAATGCATCACATTAAATTTTGGTGCGGCCAGCAACTGTTGGCACGCTCGCGGGGAGTCGGATTGGCGACCGCGCTTAAGTAACGAGCAAGTTGCGCAATAATCGTAGTACCTTCGTCGCTTCCAGTCGCAAGAGCGTGCAATGTGGGAATTTTTGGCTATACTCAGTGAAAAATAGGGAATGAAGTTGTCGTAGTGCAAAATTACGAATAGATGCTCAGAACAACAAGAAAGGCGTCGCAGCACTTATTCGGTGCATTTTGAGCTTTTATCCCGATCGCGGCTCTGCTGGAGAAAAAGTTATCCGGTGTTTGTGCAGGTTGATTTCCTGATCTTAAAGACTTTGAGTAATTCGGGCGGGAATATGTATACGAGACGAAGAACGAGTTTTTTAGTCTTCATGGCCTTGGTCGCAGTTTCGCTGTCCGATGCTGCCAGTGCGACCGAATTCACTGGAACAGTTACAAATAAACAGGGAGAGGCAATTCAGTATGTGGCGGTCGATATTCTCGGGCCACGTAAGATTTTCACTCGGTCAGACAGTAACGGCCAGTTTGACGTTGACCTCGTGGACGGTAGATACACGGTTCGCCTGCGTTATAAGAAAAAGACCACGGACTACTCGATCAGAATTGGGGGCGATTCCGGAATCAGTAGCAGGACTTTTGTGCTGGATTATTGACTTATGCCTCAAAGTGACTCTTCACATGGTAGTGGCAAACTTGATCGCCTCAAACATGATCTGGAGGTAGAGAAACTTGCGTTCGAAAAAGAAAAAGAGATCAATCGTCTCAAGGTAGAGAGCGATAAGTTAGCCCAAGCGCGAAAGGACACGAGGTCTCGCTTTGTTAGTAGCTTTTTGGTGACGGTCATAGTCACAGTAGGGCTGACTCTGTTTGGCCGATACTATGAGCACCAACGCGCATCGGAAGCACAGAAATCTCGCAAAGCTGAAATGACAATTCAGCTAATCAACGCTCGTGAGAAGGCTAACAATGATCTCAGAGCCAGCATGTTCAAGGTGCTCATCGACTTCTATCAGAAAGAACCAGGCCAGATGTCTGCGGTGCTTCTCCTTGAGTTGGTCGGACTCAATTTCAAGGACACAGTGCTCCTGAAGCCTGTATTCGAAAATTTATACCAGGATGAGAATACATCGGAGGATCAAAAGGAGGCGCTGCGGAGCGCGTCGCGGAAGATTGTAAATGATCAACTTGGAGCTATTCGGCAGTCTCGAGACGGAGAGGTTTGCCAGTTGACGCTTACGAAAGGTGAAACAAACTCAGCTTGGTGCTTTCCTCCACTGTATATCACCCTCATGGAATCAACCGACGACAGCGTTACGCTCCGTACCAATAGCAACGAGGGATTCATAAGCGAAGGGCGTGATACAGAAGGTGGTAGCGAGTTTGACGTCAACTACTTCGACATGCCAATGATCGACTACACAGTGTCATCGACCGGAAATGAAGATGTCTGGCGATATTCGATTGTGTTGGTGAGATCTTCCAATGAAGAGACCACAATTGCCGTTGCAAAGTTGCCTCAAGATTCGTATAGCGCACAAATGCCTTTTCGGTTTGATGAGCTGATGTCGGACTACATAAGTCCGAAAGGCAAAGGGGAGTAACAAAATAGTCGGCATATATTTTCTTCGAACTCGTATTTATCCGCTTGCCATTGGCTCGTGAACACCAATGCGGCCGAATACGTCTCTTATTGGACCTTTGCGTGGTGGTGATTCGATGACACATATCTCAGCAAAACATTCTGCAAACCAGTTCGGCAAAAAATTACGAGCGCATCTTCACATAGCCGGCCTCTTGATGCTCTCGCTGTTCGCCGCAGGCTGCGCTTCGGTGCCGCCCGAATCCGTGGAGCTTTCTTACCTGGTGGGTAAAGACCTGAGAGAGTTCAAGAAGTCGTACGATTTGTTGATACAGCAGCGCTTCGCCGATCATCGCGCGCGCCGACACGATTACCTTGAGAAAGAGTGGAATCCGGCCTTTATTGCGGTATGGATAGAAGACGGAATGCTTGTGGAAACGGCAAAAGGCCAGGTTGTGTACGACGAGGCATCGGACGAATTCGTTGCTCCCACACCCGGACGCGAGCAGCAGCAGCTCCTGTCGACAATTTACGACTGGAGTAATGCGGCGGTCGAGACCATAGAGGAAAAACGCAAGGAGTTAATAGATCCCATCGACCGTGATGAAGCCCGCATTCGCGCGGAGGCGGCTGCGGCGTTCGATCAGATAATACAAGCCAATGCTGTCGTAACGGCTCATCTAAGCAGCATTCGCGATGTCAAGGCGTTGCAGGACAGTGCGCTGGAGTCATTTGGCGCAAAAGATCTTGTTGATGACCTCAACAATCGACTGATCGAGTTATCCGCACACGCGGAAGACGGGTTGGACAAGATTCGCCAGGGCGATGAAATTATCGATCGCGCAAACGAAATACGAGATCAAATATTCGACAGCGACTAGGAGGGCCAGACAATGTCAAACGGCATGCGGAACCGGGCAAGAAGGGCGAAAGAAAAAGTCGACAAAAAGTTTGCCGACCGGGAAGCCGAGCTCATCAAAAATACGACATTTGATTGGGCAAGCATTAAGCCGGATCTTGCAAATGATGCTGAATACGAACGTCTTATGGCGATCGTCAAGGAATCTACCGAGAAAAACGAAACCCTCGGTCAGCTGGTAACTCGATTAAAGGGTCTTGTTGACGGTGGCGTAGCACTAGCGGAGAAGGTGAAAAACTTCGTCGTCTAGTTTTCGAGATTATTGGGACGAGCCAATGACAAATTATTTCAAAGAAAAATCGCTTCTCGTGCCGCCGACAGAGAGAGCGGCATTCAGCGATCGCCAAGCCTATGTCTGCGCGGAAATGTCAAGGCTTGCGTACTTCAGATTCGAGGGCGGTCATACTGTCGACGACATCTTAAGTGTCGCCAAAGAAATATTTGGTGAGAGCGAGAAGCTCGAGCTTCTCGATCAGCAAATAAGAACAATGTTGGCAGGATCCCCGGATGCGACACTGGAATCCCGGCTGGCTTTCGAGAAAATTCTCAACGCGGATAGCTTCAATCTGGTTGACGTCTTCGACAACGAAGGCACGCAGGCATTTCTGTGCAAAAGAACAGTCAAGCGCGAAGGAATGCCCGACAAAACGGTTGCGTACCTGGTTTTTCGTGGCACGGAGCCGAAGGACTTTCGCGACATAAAAACCGACATCAACGCATCGCTAACGCCTGTAAAAATAGGCGACGAAACGGTGAATTTTCACAAGGGTTACTACGAGGCGCTGAACCATATTATTGATGATATCAAAACGTCCCTGACCGGGACCGAACACGAGCAGCTGATTTTGTGCGGGCACTCACTTGGCGGCGCGCTCGCCATCGTATTCACGCGACTGGAGGCGGCCAGCGTCAATGGCGCTTGTTACACGTTTGGTGCGCCGCCCGTCGGCGGTGTGGCAGTGCAGTACGGCTTGAAAACACCGGTGTACGAAATCATCAATGAGCTGGACATCGTGCCGAATCTGCCGAATCCGTGGCTGGGCTGGTTCACCAGTATGCTGTTGAAGATGTTTCGCGTGCTCGCGAAGTCAGTCACACTCTTGGAAGGATTGCTGGCAACCGGCAACCTGGATAAGAAGCTGGAAAAGTACATCGAGATGATGACGCAATACCGGCACCCTGGTTACAAGAGTTATCTGGTCGGTTCTGGAAGTAACGCCCGGCTACGCTACAACCTGGGCTCTTTCGACAAAGTCCAACTGTGGACGAGAATGATCTTCAAGAAAGGTTTTTCGAGGTTCGGCAAGCTGGGCTCCGATCACATGATCGATGTTTACGTGAAAAAGCTGAAAAATCACGCGATGAAGAGAAATTAGCACAGCTCAATAACAGGAGGAAACCAATGCCGGTCAATCCGAGCAAATCGAGGACGATCCTGGTTGTGCATGGCGTGCAGGTCGCGAGCGATAAGAAGCTCAATCAGCACAAAAAAATCGATGAGCTGCTACGCAGCCGCCTGGGAAATACGCCGCTCAATTTCAAGGCAGAACTGTATCGCTACGAGAATCTAAACGATGCAACGCTAAAGAAATTCAAAAAGCTGATCGATCTAATCGCGAAAACCAAAGTAGGAGCAGTGTTGGCCAAGACTGCTCTCGACCTGGTCGGCGATGTAGTGATCAATCTCGCGGACGGAAGCACCGCTGCGAAGATTCGTGAGGGTTTGCGGGAAAGAATTCTAGATACCTACGACAAAGGCAACCCCTGTTACATTGTTGCCCATAGCCTGGGATCAATCTACGCGTTTGACGTAATCAACGAGCTAATGAACGAAGACGCTCTTTTTCTGCGTAGTTCGCGCAAAACCTGGCCCGTACAGGGGCTCACGACGATCGGCTCGCCTATTGGTTTAGGGATGTTTCGTACCCGAGGTCGCCGAACCGTTTCTCAGCTCGGCGCAGGTGACAAGTGGTTCCGCTGGAATAACTACTGGGACCGGACCGACCCGGTTGTATCCGGAAACATATTTGGCAAACAGATAAACGGATTCGATATTGCGGAAAAATACCGCACCGATAGTCCGGAGCAGGGCTGGGTCATACGCGATATCGATGTCGATACTGGCAAAGGCTGGTTAATGGCGCATGTCGCGTATTGGGATAGCCCGTTCATGGGTGACGGGTTGTTCAGTATGGTAGCCAGTTAGTACGCGGAGGACGTAGTGAGCAATACCTTCAGACTGTCCCTGTTAGTCGCTGTATCTCTGTTGCAGGGTTGTGCAAACTATTTGTACACTGGCGAAATCACCGTGGTGGATCGCGAGGGCGAACCTCGCAAGTCCGTTTTGTACTGGTCCAGAACGAAGGCGTGGCTGGGCAAGCCAAAGGCCGGGCATGCAATGTTACTGACAGAATGCGGCGTGCCAATCCGCTACGATCAGCGGCCGGACCAGATTGTTTTTCGCGGTACGCCCAATGAGGACCGGATTCCCGGGCAGCCACCACCGACTGCCGACAATCTCGAATGCGGGAACTTCGTCGGCAACGACTCGCTGGTCGATATCGAGGCTGGCGATGTACAGCTAACCGTGCTTTGCGAGGGCGTGACGGGTGATTTCAGCGCCGTTGAGAGATCGTATTTAAGTGCGCGCCCGGAACCCTATACGTTTGTCGTCAGCCGGAGCAAGACCGGTAGCTTTTTTGGGAAAGTTCCCGATGCGCCGGCGACACCGGATTGCCGATGAATTGACTGGATAATGCCATGCGTCAGATGAGTCAACGGCCGGAAAAAAATAGATTCTCGCAATTGAAATCGCTGACCGATATGTTCGCGATATCGATGGCGGTCAAATGGGCTGACAAGATGGCAAAGGGCCGCTGACGGCCCATTGCGGAAGGTTGTTGCATTATCCGTTGAAATTCGATGTTGTAGGAGACCGATCATGTCTGAAATCGAAGGAAATCCTGACTTCCACGGCGATGAGCCGATCGAGCTTCCGAAAGAGGACAAACTGGACCGCATGCAATACGCAGAGTCATTTGCTGCGCTTTGCAATGAATGCGACAGCGCATTGGCCATTGGTATATTCGCGACATGGGGCGTCGGAAAAACGTCATTGATGCACCTCATCGAAACGGAGCTCGATAAGAATCAGCATCATGTCGTCTGGTTCAATGTCTGGGAGCACCAACATGTGGCGAACCCGGTACTGGGGCTCGCCTATGCCATTTCGTCCACAATCAATGACAGCACTGCCCAGATCAAGAAGCTGTTGATGCTCGTTGCAACGGCGCTGGGGAGTCAGGTACTGAAAATGACAATCGGCATGAAGTTGGCGGAGCTGATGTCCCTCGGAAACATTTACGAAGAAGAGCAATTTCTCACACGCGACTCATCCATGCAGTTGCGCGATAATCTGAAAGCACTGGTGGATAAGGCACTACTGGATTCGGGGAAGAAACGGATTGTCATTTTCATCGATGATCTGGACCGATGCAGTTCGGACAAAGGGCTGGAACTGCTGGATGCGTTGAAGCTCTATTTCAACCTCAAGAACTGCATCTTTTTCATTGGGGTCGATCGGAATGCTCTCCAACACAGCATTGAAAGGAGATTCGGAGAATCGACAACGGATGGAGTGAATTATCTCGATAAGATTATTCAGTTACCGTTCACGATCCCGCTAATTGACCGAAACACGCTACTCAAGTTTATTACCTTATTACTGCCGGAGAAGCTGGCTGACTGCAAGGAGCAGCTCGAAAAAGGATTGGGGCGTAACCCCCGGCAAGTAAAACGTTTCATCAATACGCTGGCACTCAATCACGAACTCGCCAGAACCCGCATCAAGAATTATGAGATCGGTGTGCTCTGCGCACTACTGCTGATTCAGTATCGTCGACCAGAACTCTACCAACTCGTTAGCCTCAATCCCTCTCTCTTGCACGACCTGGTCCGGAAGGACGACCAGGCTGAAAAGATGCGTGCAGACTACCTCGGGGACGACCTGGAACTGGAAGACGTCTTGCTGGGGATTGAATTTCCCCCGGTCGAGGAATTGTCTCGCTACTTCTATCTGACGGACGCTGCAGGCATGAAGCAAGACGAGGCGCGGATATCGACCTCGACAACAGAAGCGGAAGAGCCTTTTGAGGAACCCGGCTTCGAGTTCCTTGACGAAAAGAGCATTGAGCGCGAGTTAAGCAGCTCGCCGACCTATTCTTCAGACGAACGCATTGTCGATAAGCTGTTGCTGTATCGCACTCGAAGGCAACGGGTGTGGCTCATCACATCGCAGAACCATATGTATTGCTTGATCGATGATGCCAAGACCCGATTAGGAAAAAGGGTTGTGCAGTGGAGACAAGAGTTACATCCCGAGTTGGCTGTGCAGGCATACGAATCTTCCAAGGGCAATCAGGTTATCGATATCGGCCAACGCAAACGGTGGCTCTACTCGAGACGCCTGCATCCGGATGCGCGTGCACTTGAGCGCCGCGTATTCCAGATGATCGCTCCGGGTGAGGATGTAGCTCCTTGATATGGAGAACTCGTAAGCATTTCGCATGTAGGTGAAAATCCCTCAAAATAAATGGAAAAAGATTGGTTTAAGAGTCTTCGATATGACAACAGTTGTCATTGCTGAGTACGGAGATCGTTATGCACCGTACTGCAATCAAGTCCGTGAACGCCTCCTGATCGATCAATAAAAACAATCAGTTAAAATCCAACATCTGCCTTCGGGAGGCAGGGGCCGGAGGTTCAAATCCTCTCACCCCGGCCAACTTTTCCCTTTCCAGATCAACCCTTTACAGTGCCCTCAGGTAGGCCACTGTCTTTTTGCGGACCCGCGTGCGGGAGTTTTTGTCGGGACCCGCATTTGCCCTACTCAAAGATATTAAACGGTTGAGTCAATTAGCAAAGCCACTGCCTGAGTACGGCAGTACTTGCACAGTACCATCAGATTGCAATCTCGTTATTCGGGCGAAATCTCATCTACAGCCACGCTGCGCTCAAGCCCGTTATTCCGGAAACCCACGACCACTGCCGTAGGCGCGTCCGCAGAGAGCGCCATGTCCGGATTTTAGGGAAGTATCGAGAAAATCGGCCAAGTATCTCATATCGAAACCGGTCCTCGGCGGGCTGCATCATGTGTACCAATGGGCTGCTTAAAATCACCGATGGAGTTTATGCGCCGCTACTTAGTGAAGAGCATGAGACGGATAACAATTCCGTCGGCTCGACCCTTACTGCCACCCTTCTCGTTCCAGATGTTTTGATAGTTCAGACTCACGTTGAAACTTGGGCTTGCCCACCAGGTAGCACCCACCTTCGCGACCTTCATTTCGCCGCCATCCATGGCTCCGTCAGTCAGATCGATCTCAGACCAGCGTAACGCAAGCTCCAGCGCACCGTGGCCACCGTGGTTAATGTCCCGCGCGACAGGCAAGGCGCCGAATACACCGTGTTTCCGATTGTAGGGGCGCATCTCACCGGTCACGGCCCAGCTACCAACGATATGGTACCCGCTGAACGTCAGATTGCCGAGACCCGGGGCATCAACCTCATTTCTCGTTAGCTCGCCCAGGATCCAGACGGGTCCTTTGCGCCACGAAGCCTCAAGATTGACAAGCACTGAGGAGTTGGCATCGAATAAACCTGTGTCGACGAAAAATGGTGCGTCCCGAACCTCGGGT
>PVMS01112916.1_pt1 | contig 14758 bp, 14 predicted proteins | sample 1853461 | NCBI WGS metagenome assembly PVMS01 (sample SAMN08582032, study PRJNA380276) | Marine sediment metagenome, whole genome shotgun sequencing project. | isolation source: ocean sediment barecode stripped | collected 2017 | reverse complement strand
GCCCGGTCACGACCGCGAGAGTTCCGTAGCCCCCATCACGCGCCCGGAGTGGCACGACCAGGATCCCGGCGGGGGTTCCCGCCTTCAGCCCCGCCGCCTCGAAGGAAGCCTCGTCCGGGACCGAGTCCAGGATGACCGGTCCATCTCTCTCCAGCGCCTCACCGCTCACGGTGTCCGCGGGAGGATACCGGCTCCCCTTCGCCTGCTTCATCGAACCGGTTGCTGCCGCTACTTCGAGCAGTCCATCTGACGGATCGAGGATCTGCACGCTTGCTCCCGTGCCGTCGAACAGCTCGCGGGTCTGCGATGTGACGATGCTGAGGATGGCGGATAGGTCCAGCGTCTCGAGCATGGAACTGGCCGCGTCGCACAGCTCGGCAACGCGGCCGGTCTCGATGAATCGCTCGCGCGTTGTCTCGCCGGCGCCCTTCAAGACCTCTCCTCACGCAGCGGTCCGGGTCTCCCCGCCCGAACCCGGATCGGGGTATCCGTAACTATGAGACAATATTTCACACCGGGGAGACGCACGCTAGACGGAGAAGCCGACGACCGGGGTGGAGACCGCGAACTGGGACACAGCGTCCCGCCTCATCGGCAGGAAAGCGGGACGGATGGGACGGTCAGTCTCCCCCGCCCTCCCGTGGTCCCCGGAAGGCGACCGGCTTTCCGAGCAGCTCGGCGTACACGATGCCTCGCGCCAGGGGCGGTAGAGAGTCGAGCCGGCCGAGCCCGGCCGGTGCCGCCCGCCTCCTTGCTCTCCGATCTTCACGCGGCCGCAGAACCGGCTCTTCGGCTTCATCCCGGCGCCGGACCGTGCCCTGAATCTTTGATCGGGACCGAATCATCGAAGTTCGATCACGATCTCTCGCCGGCGCAGCCGACGGGCTCGGAGCCGGTACCTTGCTCGGAGCCCGTGCCTGGCCCGGGTCCGGGAGCGTGCGGACCGGCGGAGGAGGCCGCACTGTCTTCCCGGCCAGCAGCTCGCGGATCGCGTCGTAGGCTTCCCTCCGCGTCTGCTCGGCTCCCGTCGGTTCCGCCGGCTCGAACGGTCTTCGCCCCCGTCGAACCGCCGGCTGCTGCGTGCGTTTCGGAGCCGGAAGGTGGACGTCGGTCCGATGCTCGCCCGGAGGTGGAACCCGCACCGGATCCCGGCGCGGCGGATCCGTTTCTTCGCCCCCGGCCCGCAGGCTTCGCTGCTTCGCCTGCCACTGCCCCAGGGCATCGAGCGCTCGATCCTGGGCCTCGTCATGCTCAGCGCTCGTGTCAAGGCTGTCGGGACCGGACTGGTCAGCCTTCTTCTTCGCCTCTGTGATGAAATTCCGGAACACCGAGAACACGATGATCGCGAGAATCAGGACGAACCCGTCCACGGGCTACTCCCTGTCGTCCTGCGGGTCGTCCGGACCGGCGATCGCGTCCCGCATCCGCGTGTCGGCTTCCACGTTCCGATACCGCATATAGTCCATGACCCCGAGCTTCCCGCTTCGTAACGCCTCCGCGAGCGCGAGAGGAACTTCGGCCTCGGCCTTGATCACCTGGGCCCGCGCCTGTTCCACCTGGGCACTGAATTCCTGCTCGGTCGCCACCGCGAGGGCCCGGCGCTCCTCCGCTTTCGCCTGGGCGATCTGCTTGTCGGCCTCGGCCTGGTCGATCTGCAGTTCGGCACCGATGTTCTTGCCCACATCCACATCCGCGATGTCGATCGACAGGATCTCGAACGCCGTTCCGCTGTCCAGCCCCTTGGCGAGAACCGTCTTCGAGATTCTGTCCGGGTTTTCGAGCACCGCCTTGTGGGAATCGGCCGAGCCGATCGTGCTCACGATCCCCTCGCCGACACGCGCGAGGATCGTCTCTTCACCGGCGCCGCCGACCAGTCGGTTGATGTTGGCGCGCACGGTCACGCGCGCCAGCGCGATCAACTGAATCCCATCTTTCGCCATCGCCGCGACCTTCGGCACGTCGATCACCTTGGGATTCACCGAGACCTGGACGGCTTCGAACACATCGCGGCCCGCCAGGTCGATGGCGGCCGCCTGCTCGAACCCGAGGTCGATATTCGCCTTGTCGGCGGAAATCAGCGCGTTCGCTACCCGGGCCACGTCGCCGCCCGCCAGGTAGTGAGCCTCGAATTCATTCACGTCGAGCGTCAGGCCGGCCTTCGTGACCGCGATCAGCGGTCGGACGATCGCCGGCGGGCTCACCTTCCGCAGCCGCATTCCGATCAGGCTCCCGAGTCCCACGTTGACTCCGCTCGCCATTGCCTCGATCCACAGCCGGACCGGTACCGCCCAGCTGACGAGCAGCAGGCCGAGAAAGACAATGATGGCGATGAAAATCGCGCCGACAGCTGTTGCGTCATTCATGACAGTGTGTCTCCTTGCGGGCCGGAGGACCGCAGACGGGGCCGCGTTTACGACTCACGCGGCTCTGATTCCGATTCAGTCGGAATCTCGCGCACCACCAGGCCCGAGACTCCGTCACGCACTACGATGACCTTCGTCCCCTGTTCGATCCATGGCCCTTCGGTCACCACATCGAGTCGGTCATCTCCGAACCCGGCCGTGCCGGATGGCCGCAGGTCCGTGAGAGCGGTCCCCGATGACCCGATCATCGCCGACAGATCGGGCGCGGACAGATAGCCCGTTTCCCGACTCGTCGAGCGCTTGAGGAAGATGCCCGCCATTCCCTTGCTGTGGGGAAGGTGGCGCAGCACGCCGAAGGCGAGAAGCCCCAGGGCCAGCAGGGAGACCGCCAGGATACCGAGTGCACTGATGACTTCGCTCATCGTGGGATAGCTTCCGAGCATGCTGAGAGTGACGCTCGCCAGGATCGCGAGACTTCCGAGAATCCCCGCGACACCCACGCCGGGGACGACGAGCACTTCCAGGGCTACCAGGACGATACCGGCGCCGAGCAGCAGGAACTCCTCCAGTCCGGCGAGATGAACCAGCCACCGGGCACCGAAGAAAGCGGCAAGGCAGATCATTCCAAGCCCGCCCGCTACCCCGAACGTCGGGGTCTTGATCTCCACCAGCAGGCCCAGGAATCCGAGGCTGAGCAGCATCGGAGCCAGGAGCGGGTGGGTGAGCAGGCGGACGAGCTTCTCGGCCCAGTTGGGTTTGACGTCAACCGTGGTGGCACCCTCGAGCCCGGTGCGCGCCAGCAGTTCCTTCCAGTCCGCCACGCTCGCATCCGCCACGCCGACCTTGATCGCTTCCTCGGTCGTGAGGGTGAGCAGCTTCCCTCCCGGAACGAGTCCGTCGATCTCCACTGACTCGTCCACCATCGCTTCGCCGATCAGCGGATCGAAGCCCTGCTCCTCGGCCAGGGACCGAAACTCCGCGCGCATCGCGCTGACCATCTTCTCGGAGGCTTTGTTGCCCTGCGAGTCCACCGGCGTCGCTGCGCCGAGGCTCGAGCCGGGCCGCATGTAGACCTCGTCTGCGGCGAGCGCGATCATCGCGCCGGCCGACAGCGCCCGGTGGTTCACATACGCGGCGGTGGGCAGCCCTGCATCCCTTACGGCATCGACGATCTGCCAGGCAGCGTCGATCCGGCCGCCTGGAGTATCGATATCGAGCACGGCGAGGTCGGCGCCGCTGCTCGCGGCCTCCTCCAGCGCGCGCTCGACGAACGGGGCGAGCCCCAGCTCGACCGTCCCCGTCACCGGGATCCGAACGACGACCGGCGATTCCTGCAGCCCCGCGGTGAGCGTGGAGACCGCGGTCGCCGCCAGCCCGGCGGCGAAGACAGCGGCGGCGAGTCGCGGATATGTCTTCATGTGTGTAATGATAGCGCCCGGTGGGGATCGACCCAAGACGTTGCCCGATCGGCGGGTGAACAGCTTCGCCCACCGTGCGGGAAATCTCCGCCCTGTCATCCGATCCGGACTGCCGCTAGCTTTTTTGGTTGCCGTTGGAATGAATCCAGCCACTGACCGGGAGATGAGACGAAGATGGCCGAACAGCTGATCGGGTACGAGGTGCAGGATGGTGTCGCGGTTCTCATGATAAATAACCCGCCCGCGAACACGTATACGCACGAGATGATGCTGGAGCTGGATGCAGCGATCGTGAAGGCTCGATTCGATGAGAACGTTCACGTGATCGTGTTGCGCGGGGCCGGCGATAAGTTCTTCAGCGCCGGGGCCGACATCCAGATGCTCCAGACCTCCGACCCGTACTTCAAGTACTACTTCTGCCTGCACGCGAACGAGGCGCTGAACCGCCTCGAGCAGACTCCGAAGCTCGTGATCGCCGCGCTGAACGGCCACACGGTCGGCGGCGGCCTGGAGATCGCGCTGGCCGCGGACCTGCGGATCGCGAAACAGGGCGGGGGCAAGATCGGTCTGCCGGAAGTGACGCTCGGGGTACTCCCGGGCACGGGCGGAACGCAGCGTCTCGGCCGGCTGCTCGGGAAGTCCAAGGCGATCGAGGTGATGGTCGAGGGCTCGACTTTCGAATTCGAAGAAGCGGCGAAGCTTGGAATCATCAACAAGATCTTCGAGGCCGAAGGCTTCTTCGACGACGTGATGGAGTATGCGAAGCAGTTCGTTCCGCCCAACAAGGCGTCCCGGGCCGTCGGACGCATCAAGCGGGCGGTGTGCAGCGGCGTCGAGGTCCCGTTCTCCGAGGGCCTGGCGATCGAGCGCGAGCTGCAGCAGCTGCTGTTCCAGGGGGACGACGCACGCGAAGGCCTGAACGCCTATATCGAGAAACGCGCGCCGCAGTTCACCGGGAAGTAGGGCTTCGACTCGACCGATAACCGGGGCCGCGGCAACCGCCGCGGCCCTTCCCTTCCAGCCCGGAACCGACCGAACATGGAACAGCGCACAAAACTGTTGATCGGCGGCTCGTGGACCGAGGGTCACGACCGCTTCGAGACGATCAATCCGGCGACTGAAGAAGTCATCGCCGAGGTGGAAGAAGCGGGGCCCGAGGAGGTGGACGCCGCCGTCGGCTCCGCCCGCGAGGCGTTCGAAGACCCCGCCTGGCGTGACATGGACGTGCACCGGCGGGCGGAGCTGCTGTGGCGGCTCGCAGATCTCGTCGAACAGAACCTCCCGGCGATCGCCCGGGTGGAGACCTCGGACAACGGCAAGCCGCTGTTCGAGTCGGCGAAGGTCGACATTCCCTTCGTGGTCTCGAATCTCCGCTACTACGCCGGCTGGGCGGACAAGCTGGCCGGCGAGGTGATCCCGGTCTCCGGCCCGTTCCTCAACTACACCCGGCGCGAACCACTCGGAGTCGTAGGTGCGATCGTGCCCTGGAACTTCCCGCTCAACCTGGCCTCGTGGAAAGTCGCGCCGGCTCTCGCGTGCGGAAACACGGTGGTCCTGAAACCAGCCGAGGAGACCCCGCTCACGGCGCTGCTGCTCGGAGAACTTGCCCTCGAGGCAGGGTTCCCGCCGGGGGTCCTGAACGTGATTCCCGGCCGCGGCCCGGTCACGGGACAGGCGCTCGTGGAGCACCCGGGAGTCGACAAGATCTCGTTCACAGGATCGACCGAGACCGGCCGGATCGTGATGGAAACGGCGGCCGCGACCCTGAAGAAGATCTCGCTCGAGCTCGGCGGAAAGTCTCCGCACGTCGTGTTCGCGGATGCCGACCTGGACGCTGCCGTCCGCGGGGTGATTACCGGGATCTATTACGGCAAGGGCGAGGTCTGCGCGGCCGGCTCACGGCTGTTCGTCCAGGAGTCGATCCGGGAGGAATTCCTCGAGAAGCTGGCGGCGCGAGCCGTGAAGACCACGATCGGCGATCCGCTGGAACCGACGACGAGGCTCGGGCCGCTGGTCTCGAAGGCCCAGCACGAGCGGGTGCTGGCGTATATCGAATCGGGTGTCTCCGAGGGCGCGAGTCTCCTGGCCGGCGGAAAGGCCGCGACGGTAGACGGGCGGGGCTATTTCGTCGAAGCGACATTGTTCGACGGAGTCAGGCCGGAGATGCGGATCGCCCGCGAGGAGATCTTCGGACCGGTGCTGGCGGCGCTCCCGTTCGATGATCTCGACGATGCGATCGCACAGGCGAACGACACCCCCTACGGTCTCGCATCCGGTGTGTGGACCCGGGACGTGGCCAAAGCGCACCAGTTCGCCGCAGCGGTGAAGGCGGGCACCGTGTGGGTGAACACCTACAACCGGTACGATCCCGGCTCGCCGTTCGGTGGATTCAAGAGCTCGGGCTTCGGCCGGGACCTGGGGCGGCAAGCGCTCGACGAGTACACGCAGACCAAGAGCGTCTGGGTGAGCCTGCAGTGAGCGCGCCGACTGGACCGGGCTCGCCGGCTGCACCGGGCACGCCGACTGGACCGGGATCTTCGGTTGATTCCCGCGATGCACTGATCTGCGGGGCGCTGCGCACACCCGTCGGGCGCCACGCAGGCGCCCTCGCCACGGTTCGGCCGGACGACCTCCTGGCCCTCGTGATCCGCGAGCTCATCGACCGGCAGGGCGTGCCGGCGGATCGAATCGAGGATGTGGTGATGGGGTGCGCGAACCAGGCCGGAGAGGACACCCGGAACGTGGCGCGCATGGCGTCCCTGCTCGCGGGCCTCCCCGTCGAGGTGGCTGGGCAGACCGTGAACCGGCTGTGCGGCTCGGGCCTGCAGGCCGTGGTCAGCGCCGCCCACGCCATCAGGTGTGGAGAAGGCGACCTGTTCGTCGCGGGCGGCGTCGAGAGCATGTCCCGCGCTCCCTGGGTGACGCTCAAGCCGGCCACCGGGTTCGCCCGCATGGACCCGGTCTCCGCCGACACGACGATCGGGTGGAGGTTTACGAACCCCGGGATGCCCGCCGAATGGACCGTGTCGCTGGGGGAGACCGCCGAGATCACGGGCAGCGATCCGCTGGTCACGCGTGAGGAGCAGGACGCATTCGCGCTCGAGAGCCAGCGGCGCGCGGCGAGGGCGCTGGAGGAGGGGCGGTTCGACGAAGAGATCGTGCCGGTGGAGGTCCCTCAGCGGCGCGGCGAACCGCTCGTCGTGCGACACGACGAGCACCCGCGGCCAGAGGTCACGGCGGAGAGCCTGGCACGACTTCGACCTGCCTTCAGGTCCGGCGGGACCGTGACGGCCGGCAACTCCTCCGGAATCAACGATGGTGCAGCGGCGTTGCTGCTGGCGAGTCGTGACGCCGCGCGGGAGTACGACCTGAAGCCGCTCGCCCGGATCGGCGCGACGGCCGTCGCCGGCGTCGAACCGCAGCGCATGGGTCTCGGACCGGTCCCGGCGGTCCGAAAGGCGCTCCAGCGTGCCGGACTGTCGATCGACGACATCGACCTCGTCGAGCTGAACGAGGCGTTCGCGGCCCAGGCGATCCCGTGCATCCGCGAGCTCGGGCTGGATCCGGCCCGGGTGAACGTCAACGGCGGTGCAATCGCCCTCGGTCACCCCCTGGGCTGCACCGGCGCCAGGCTGCTGACGACTCTCGTTCACGAGATGAGACGTCGTGGTGCCCGTACCGGCCTCGTCACGATGTGCATCGGTGTCGGCCAGGGGATCGCGACGATCGTACATGCAGAGGAATCGGCATGAACCACGTTCTCCTCGATGTCACCGGCGGGATCGGGACCGTGACCCTGAACCGGCCGGAGAAGCTCAACGCGTTCTTCGGCGCCATGCGTGACGAGATCGGCATGGCGCTGGAGGAGGTGGCAGACCGGGACGACGTTCGCGTCGTCGTCGTGACCGTCAGGGGACGGGCGTTCTGCACCGGGGCGGACGTGGGCTCCCTGGCAGGGCTGCTCGAGCGTGGCGAGCTGGAAGAGGCGAACGCACTCGTCACCGCGGGAAGGCGGGTGATCGGCGCCATCACTTCCATGTCCAAGCCGGTCATCGGGTCCCTTAACGGGCCGGCGGCCGGTGGAGGAGCGAATCTCGCTCTCGCGTGTGATCTGCGAATCGCCTCGGACCGGGCGTCGATCGGCCAGACGTTCAACCGGATCGGTCTGCACCCGGATTGGGGCGGAACCTGGCTGCTTCCCCGTCTCGTCGGACGGGCGCGTGCGGCGGAGCTGTTCTTCTTCGGCGAGATGATCGATGCGACCGAGGCCGAACGGCTCGGCCTCGTGAATCGTGTCGTACCGCACGATGAACTGGAGGCGGCGACCCTGGAATGGGCCGGCCGCCTGGCCGCGAAGCCTCCTCTCGCGCTCGCGCTCGCGAAGCAGGCGCTTCAGCGCTGTTTCAGCGCCACGCTCGACGAAATGCTGGACTACGAAGCGGAGGCCCAGGATCGGTGCTTCCGGTCGGCGGACGCGCTCGAGGGAACGAGGGCGTTCGTCGAGAAGCGGCCACCTCGATTCGGAGTCGGAGAATGAGTCGCGACAGCAGGGTACGAAAAGCCACATTGGAAGACCTGGACGAGATCACGGCGATGTGGGTCCATTATATTCGGATCAGCCGGCAGAATCCCGCCTACAAGAACATCCCGCCCGGCGGGATCGAAGCTCGGCGCTCGCTGTTCGAGCGCCACGTTCGCGGACCCGACTCGGCCGTGTTCGTGATCGATCGGACGGACGGTGGGCTGGATGGAATGCTCTCCTGCTGTGTTGAAGAGAACGTGTCGTACTTCAGCCCGCCGCGCTTCGGACGTCTCCAGACTCCGTATGTCAGGCCGGAAGCGAGAGAGCGTGGACACCTGCGGCGACTTCTCGACGCCGCATATCGCTGGGCGAGAGCGATGGAGCTGACGGAGGTTCGCCTGTACACCAGCGCGCTCGAGGAGAATCCGAATCGCCTCGCCGAGGAGTTCGGCTTCGAGGCGATGGCCATAATTCGACGCAGACCGATCGCGTGGGATTACCCGGCCGAATCCCCGCCGGAGAGCGAGTGATGGGCTGCGACCCCGAGCCCGTCCCGATCCTGAGTGTGGCCGTTCTCGGCGCCGGCACCATGGGTCACGGTATCGCCCAGGTCTGTGCCACAGCCGGGCTCGACACCCGGCTGTTCGACATCGATGAAGATGCCCTCTCCGGTGCCATGGAGAAGATCGCCGCGAACCTGGAGCGGGGAGTGGAGATCGGGAAAGTCGAGTCGGACCAGCGGGACGCGGCGCTGGAGCGACTCACGCTCGAGTCCGGGCTCGAGGCGGCGGTCAGCAATACGCAGCTGGTGATCGAGGCCGCTCCTGAACGCCTCGAGCTCAAGCAGGAGTTGCTGGCCCGGGCGGCGGCTGGAGTCGCGCCAGACTGCGTCCTGGCGTCCAATACGTCCTCGCTGTCGATATCCGCGATTGCCGCGCCGATTCCCGGACCCGAGCGGATCGTCGGCATTCATTTCTTCAACCCCGTCCACATCATGGCACTGGTCGAGGTCGTGCGCGGGGACCGGACGGCCGAGCGCGTGGTCGAGCAGGCCCGCACGTTCGCGAGGCGCCTCGGCAAGCAGGCGATCGTGGTCCGCGACAGCCCCGGATTCGCATCTTCGCGGCTCGGGCTGGTCCTCGGGCTCGAGGCGATTCGCATGGTGCAGGAGGACGTCGCTTCCCCGGCTGACATCGACCGGGCCATGGAGCTCGGGTATCGGCACCCGATGGGCCCGCTCAGGCTCACAGACCTGGTGGGACTGGATGTCAGGCTCGAAATCGCGCGGTATCTGGACCGGGAGCTCGGCGGTGATCGATTCCGTCCCCCGGAACTGCTGGAGCGCATGGTCGCTGAAGGAAAACTCGGAAAGAAGTCCGGAGAGGGCTTCTATCGCTGGAACTGACGAAAGGAACTCATCATGAGCGAAGTGCTCCTCGTCGAGAAGCTGGAAGGGCGGATCGCCCTGCTCACGGTCAATCGACCTGATAAGCTGAACGCGCTGAACAGCGACGTCCGGAAAGCGCTGTTCGAGACCTTCAGGCAACTGGCCTCGGATGACGACGTACGGGTCGTCGTGATCACCGGCGCCGGAGAGAAGGCGTTCATCGCCGGCGCCGACATCGCCGAGTTCAAGGATGCGCGCGCAGTCGAGCAATATCGCTCGATGCAGGCCGGAAACATCTACTCCCTGTTGGAGGAATTCCCGAAGCCGATCATCGCGATGATCAACGGGTTCTGTCTGGGCGGCGGCTGCGAGCTGGCGATGGCGTGCGACATGCGGATCGCGTCGTCGCGCGCGAAGCTCGGCCAGCCCGAAATCAACCTGGGGATCATTCCGGGCGGCGGCGGAACTCAGCGACTCCCGCGACTCGTCGGCGAGGGGCACGCGATGAGACTCATCATGAGCGGTGCGATGATCGGGGGAGAAGAAGCCGCGCGGATCGGCCTGGTCGAACAGGTCTTTCCGCCCGAGGAGTTGCGGGAGGAGACACTCTCACTTGCCCGGACGATCGGCAGTCGCTCCCCGATCGCGCTCCAGGCGGCCAAAGAGACGATTCTCGCCGCGCGACGAATGCCGCTGGACGAGGGGCTGAAGTTCGAGCGTGCCTGGTTCGGCATGCTGTTCGCGACCGACGACAAGGACGAGGGAGTCGGGGCGTTCCTCGACAAGCGGGAGCCGCAGTTCCGCGGATCCTGACCCGTCGCTCGCGGCAGCGACCGCGGACGACTGAGGACGACTGAGCCGGATGCAAGAAGGCCCCGGCCGATCCTGGATCGGCCGGGGCCTCGCTGCGCCAGCAAAAAGCGCCCTTCAGGCGGGCAGGACGCTTACGAGCTTTCGTCCACCGCGCTGATTGCTGAACGTCACGACGCCGTCGGACAGCGCGAACAGCGTGTCATCATTCCCGCGCCCCACGTTGCGGCCGGGATGAATCCGTGTGCCGCGCTGGCGAACGATGATGTTCCCCGCGATCACCACCTCGCCGCCATATTTCTTGACGCCGAGGTATTTCGGTTTGCTGTCGCGGCCGTTGCGGCTCGACCCGACTCCCTTTTTATGCGCCATGACTCACTTCCCTTCCCGTGCCTTGATCGCCTTCGCGACGTCGGACTTCAGGATCCGGCCGTCCTTGCCCGACCCCTCGAGCGTCGACAGATCGATTCCGTTCTCCTCAGCCAGGCTGCGGGCCGTGTCGGTCGCGTCAACCGCGGACGGCTCCTCGGTCGGAGCTTCCACCACGGCCGGCTCTGCCTCGACGTCCGGTGCCTCGACGACCGGTGCCTCGACCTCGACCTGCTCTACCTCGACGACCGGTGCTTCCACCTCGACCGCCTTCTTCCGCTTCGGCTTCTCAACCTTCGCGGGTCGCTCGACCGAGCGACCGGTCCCCAGATCGATATCCACGATCCGGATTTCCGTAAAGCCCTGGCGGTGTCCCTGCTTCCGTCGGTAGCCCTTCCGGCGTTTCATCTTGAACACGATGATCTTCTCGCCGCGCCCGTGGCGCACGACTTCGGTAGCAACCGAGGCTCCCTCGAGCGACGGTTGTCCGATGATCACCTGCTCGTCACGTTCCGCGAGCAGAACGTGGTCGAACGTGACCCGCTCACCGGGCTCGGCGTCCAGACTCGGCAGCACAAGAGTCATGTCCGGCTCCGCGCGGAACTGCTTTCCCTTCGCCTCGAATATCGCGTACATCAGTCTCGTGTTCCCGGCCAGGTGTTTTCCGTCGATTCGTAGCCCGAAATGATAGTGTTGATATGCCTTGCTGTCAATTCCGGAATCGGGTGAATCAAGCGATTGAGTAGCGTGTCGTGACGTCCGTATCCGCCGGAGCGGCAAGCAGGCGATACTCGTCGTGTCCGAGCAGCGGATCATCCCGGACATCCAGGTCCATCCCGCACTCGCGGCTCGTCGTGCGCAGGAACTCGGGCTCCTGCTCCAGCAGGTAGAGCGCGACCTCCGGGTGGACACGCATGGTGATCGCTCTCTTCTCCCCCGACGATTTCGCCCGCCTGAACGCACGTTCGATGCGCCGAACGACCGTCTCCGGCGCCAGGACGCGTCCGGTGCCGTCGCAGCTCGTGCAGGGCTCGGTCATCATCTGCACGAGGCTCGGGCGAACCCTCTGCCTGCTCAGCTCGAGCAACCCGAGATCCGAGATACTGAACACCTTCGTTCGAGCACGGTCCCGGCCAAGATAGCTCTTGATCTCCTGCTGAACCTGCTCCCGGGCGTCTTTCTCGTCCATGTCGATGAAGTCGCACACGATGATCCCGCCGATATCTCTCAGGCGGAGCTGCCGTGCGATTTCACCCGCAGCGTCTATGTTGGTGCGCAGAATTGTCTTCGCTGGATCCTTCTTACCGGTGTAGCGACCCGTGTTCACGTCGATCGAGACGAGCGCCTCGGTGTGCTCGATCACGATGTGTCCACCAGACTTCAACTCCACTCGTCGGTGGAATGCGGCTCGGATCTCCTCCTCGAGCCCGAACTGATCGAAGATCGGAGTGTCACCTTCGTACTGCCGAACCCTGTCCAACAGCTCCGGGGCCACCTGCCCGAGGTAGGACCGGATCTCGTGGTGCAGTTCCTCGTCATTCACCGTCAGCAGATCGATCTTCTCGCTGAACAGGTCGCGGATGATCCCGGAGGTGAGCTCCTCCTCCCGGTGCACCAGCGCGGGCGCTTTCATGCTCTCTACCCGCCGCTCGATCCTGGTGTACGTCTTGCGAAGAGCCGCGAGTTCTTTCTCGATCGTCTTGCGGTTCAGTTCCTCGCTGACGGTCCGGACGATCACGCCACCCGATCGATCTCCCAGCGCTTCGCGCGCCACAGCCCTCAGCCTCGAACGCTCTTCCCTGTCCTCGATCTTCCGACTGACCCCGACATGGTTGCTGTCGGGGATGAACACTACGAAACGACCCGGGAGGGAAACCTGCGATGTTACCCGTGGCCCCTTGGTGCCGATCGGCTCCTTGGTGACCTGTACGAGAATCTCCTGGCCACGCTCGATCTGGTCCTGGATCGGCGGGTAGCGGCGCGACCGGCGGCCGTTGCCGTTCCCGTTTTCGTCATCGATCTCTTCAGCGAGATCAGACACGTGCAGAAACGCCGACTTTTCGGTCCCGATATCGACGAACGCGGCCTGGATGCCCGGCAGCACGGCCTCCACCCGTCCGAGATAGAGATGCCCGACCATCCGCTCGTCTTCGGCCCGTTCGTGCATGAGCTCGACGAGCTTGCCGTCTTCGACAATCGCCACTCGGGTCTCTGTCCCGGCGGCGTCGATCACAATTTCCCTGCGCATAATTATCCAGGCCCCGCGAATCGGCGGGGAAAATTCAGCGTACTTGCCCCATAAGCGAAAGGGCCGCGGCGTGTCCGGCTCGCGGCCCCGGGGTCAAATCTACGGTCAGTGCCGCTCGGACACCACTTTCGACGTTCAGCCCTCGAGTTCCCGGAGTAGTTCACGGGCGATCAGGATCCGCTGAATCTCGCTCGTTCCCTCGCCGATCTCCGTGATCTTCGCGTCCCGCATCATCCGTTCGACCGGATATTCCCTGCTGTAGCCGTATCCGCCGTGCAGCTGGACGGCGTCGATCGTCACGTCCATCGCTGTCTCGGAAGCGAACAGCTTGGCCATGGACGCTTCTTTCTTGTGCGGGCGACCAGTCTGCCTCAGCCATGCGGCATGGTAGGTCATCAGGCGCGCCGCATGAATCCGCGTGGCCATGTCCGACAGCTTGAACTGGATCCCCTGGAACTTGTTGATCGGACGACCGAACTGCACTCGCTCTCCGGTATAGCGAAGCGACGCTTCGAGCGCTCCCTGCGCGATCCCCAGGGCGTGAGCTGCGATGGAGATCCTGCCGCCATCCAGCGTGTCCAGGAATACCTTGAATCCCTCGTTTTCCTCGCCGATGAGGTTTCCCACCGGAACCTCGACATTGTCGAGCACGAGCTCGCGCGTGTCTGAAGCGTTCCAGCCCATCTTCCGGAGCTTCTGGCCGGTCGAGAACCCGGGCATCGGAACCACCGACTCGCTGTGTCCGAATCCCAGCTGCTTCGCCAGCTCGAGATCACAGGTTTCCTTGGTGACGATGAATGCGCTGACCCCACGGTTGCCTGCGCCCGGAGTCGTAACCGCTGCCAGGATGAAGACCTCGCCGACACCACCGTGCGTGATCCACGTCTTCTGTCCGTTGATCACGTAGTGGTCGCCGTTGAGCTCCGCTACCGTGAGCATCTGACTGGCGTCCGAACCCGAGCCCGGCTCCGTCAGGCCGAATCCACCCAACACCTCTCCGCTCGCGAGCGGAGTAAGAAACTTCTCCTTCTGCTCGTCGGTGCCCCACCGATACAGCGGGGTCGCCGCAAGGGAAATGTGGGCCCCGACCATGATCGAGTGGCTGGCATCCACTCGAGCCAGCTCCTCGGACACGAGCACGGATGCGATGAAGTCCATCCCCGCGCCGCCGTACTCGTCAGGGAACGGAATTCCGAACAGACCCAACTCCGCCATTTTCTTCCCGGATTCCCACGGAAACTCTTCCGAGTCGTCGAACTGCGCCGCTATCGGAGCGATTTCCGCTTCCGCGAACTCCCGAACCATGTCGCGGAGCATGTGGTGATGGTCTTCGAAGTACAGCTCCAGATCGGTCATGCGCTCCCCAATTCGAGGCCTGCTCGCGTGGTCTCTCCGGCAGTGCGGCCGGGGTCGGAACAACTCCGGTCAGCTCCCGAAGAAGCTCAAAAACTACCGGAATCGGTCGCGGCGGGAAACCGGGGCGCCCCGCTCGGTCGCCGCCTCAGCGGCTCCCGGCATCGATCGTCGGCTCCGTGTACCGCTCGAGCCAGCGAAAGTCCAGCTCGTCCGTTCGAGCGAGATAGACGTAGTCGCGGGAGAACCCCACGAGGGTACGGCCCGGCGGGAGCTCGACCTGGCCCG
>PVMS01072874.1_pt1 | contig 14758 bp, 10 predicted proteins | sample 1853461 | NCBI WGS metagenome assembly PVMS01 (sample SAMN08582032, study PRJNA380276) | Marine sediment metagenome, whole genome shotgun sequencing project. | isolation source: ocean sediment barecode stripped | collected 2017 | reverse complement strand
TCGGCATGTGCTCACCGCACCACGCGAAGATGTCGCGCACGATGCGCATGCTCGGCCCTGGTGGGTAGATGTAGGTGTTCCGGACCATGAACTCCTTGAGGATGTCGTTCTGGATGGTCCCGGCGAGCTTCTCGGTGGGCACGCCCTGCTCCTGACCCGCGACGATGAAGCAGGCCATGATGGGCAGCACCGCGCCGTTCATCGTCATCGAGACGGTCGCCTGATCGAGAGGGATCCCGTCGAAGAGGATCCGCATGTCCTCGACCGAGTCGATGGCGACGCCGGCCTTGCCCACGTCGCCGGTGACCCGCGGGTGATCGGAGTCGTAGCCCCGGTGGGTCGCGAGGTCGAAGGCGACCGAGAGCCCCTGCTGCCCCCCGGCCAGGTTGCGCCGGTAGAAGGCGTTCGACTCCTCGGCGGTCGAGTAGCCCGCGTATTGGCGGATCGTCCACGGCCGGTTGGCGTACATGGTGGCGCGCGGGCCGCGCAGGAAGGGCGCAGCGCCCGGCAAGGTGTCGGTCCAGTCGAGGTCTGCGAGATCCTCGGCAGTGTAGAGGGGCTTGATCCGGACGTCGTCCGGAGTCGTCCACGCCAGCTCTTCCAGCTTCTTGCCGCGCAGCTCCTGGGTGGCCAGCTCCTGCCAGCGCGCGAGGTCGGCACGCTGCTTGGGGTCGACGCTCATGGGGGTCTCCAGGAAGGGCTCGGGCCCGGACCGGCCGGTGCCCGGCGTTGAGGATGGGTGGGTTGGATACTCTAGCGATTCCCTACATCGAACGGCGGTAGCGGCCGCCGACCGCAAACAGTGCGTCGCTGATCTCGCCGAGGCTGGCGACCTTCACCGTCTCCATCAGCTCCGCGAAGACGTTCCCGCCGCTGCGCGCCACCTCCTGGAGGCGCTTCAGGGCCGCCGGCCGCGCCGCGGCGTGGCGCGCCTGGAAGGCGCGCAGGTTGTCCACCTGCTGCCCCTTCTCGCCCTCGCTGGAACGCATGAGCTCCCGCTCCTCGTGGATCGCCTCGGGCGTCGGATTCTCGAAGGTGTTGACCCCGATCACCGGCAGCTCGCCCGAGTGCTTGAGCGCCTCGTAGTGCAGGCTCTCGTCCTGGATCTTGCCGCGCTGGTAGAGCGTCTCCATGGCGCCGAGCACACCGCCCCGCTCGGACAGACGCTCGAACTCGCGCAGCACCGCCTCCTCGACCCGGTCGGTGAGCTCCTCGATCACGTACGAGCCCTGCAGCGGGTTCTCGTTCTGCGAGAGCCCGCGCTCCCGGTTGGGGATCATCTGGGTGGCCAGGGCCCGGCGCACCGACTCCTCGGTGGGCGTCGTCACCGCCTCGTCGTACGCGTTCGTGTGGAGGCTGTTGCACTGGTCGTCGAGCGCGGTCAGGGCCTGCAGGGTGGTGCGGATGTCGTTGAAGGCCATCTCCTGGGCGTGGAGCGAGCGGCCCGAGGTCTGCACGTGGTACTTGAGCTTCTGGCTGCGCTCGCTGGCGCCATAGCACTCGCGCAGGGCGACGGCCCAGATGCGCCGCGCGACCCGGCCGATCACGCTGTACTCGGCGTCGAGACCGTTGCTGAAGAAGAACGAGAAGCTCGGGGCGAAGTCGTCCACCGCCATGCCGCGGGCGCGGTAGTACTCGATGTAGGTGAAGCCGTTCGCCAGCGTGAAGGCGAGCTGGCTGATCGGGTTCGCCCCGGCCTCGGCGATGTGGTAGCCCGAGATCGAGACCGAGTAGAAGCCGCGCACGGCGTTGGCGACGAAGAACTCCTGGATGTCGCCCATCACCTTGAGCGAGAAGTCCGTGGAGAAGATGCAGGTGTTCTGGGCCTGGTCCTCCTTCAGGATGTCGGCCTGGACGGTGCCGCGGACCCTCGAGAGCACGTCGGCCCGGATGCGCGCGTAGGTCTCCGCGTCCACCACCTCGTCGCCCGGGACGCCGAGCAGCGCGAGTCCCAGGCCGTCGTGGCCTTCCGGCAGCTCGCCGCCGTAGCCGGGCAGATCCCGCGCGGCGAGCTCCGCGCGCACCGCCTCCAGTCGTCCCGTCTCTCGCAGGTGTTTCTCCACACCCTGGTCGATCGCCGCGTTCAGGAAGAAGGCGAGCACGGTCGGCGCCGGCCCGTTGATCGTCATCGAGACCGAGGTGCTCGGTGCGCACAGGTCGAAGCCCGAGTAGAGCTTCTTGGCGTCGTCCACCGTGCAGACCGACACGCCCGAGTTGCCCACTTTGCCGTAGATGTCCGGCCGCTCATCCGGATCGCGCCCGTAGAGCGTCACCGAATCGAAGGCCGTGGAGAGGCGCGCCGCCGGCTGGCCCCGGGAGATCAGGTGGAAGCGCCGATTCGTGCGCTCGGGCGGGCCCTCGCCGGCGAACATTCGCGCCGGGTCCTCCTCCTCGCGCCGGAAGGGGAAGACGCCCGCGGTGAACGGGAACGACCCGGGCAGGTTCTCGCCCCGGAGGTACGGCACCAGCTCGCCCCAGGCCTCGGTGCGCGGCAGCGAGACCTTGGCGAGCTTCGTGCCCGAGAGGGTCTCCACCTGGTTGTCCACCGGGATCTCGCGATCGCGCACGCGGTAGATTTGACTCGGATCGGTGTAGCGTGTCCGGGTCTCGGGCCAGCGCTCCAGCGCGTCGCGCAGGTCATCGTCGAGCTCGTCCAGGGCCTGCTCGCGTCGCGCCCGCAGCGCCGTGACCACCGCGGCGTCGGCGTCCGGATCGAGCGCCTCGGCCGCGCGCGCAAACGCCTGGGCGTCGGCGGCGAGCGCCGCCTGCTCCTTCGTCTTCGTGTGGAAGCCGCGCACCGTCTCGGCGATCTCCGCCAGGTAACGCACCCGCGAGCCCGGCAAGAGCCCCGAGGTCGCCGCGCCGGCATCGGAGGCTTGCGGGTCCGCGAGGGGGCGCGCCGCGCCCGGGTCGCCGAAGACCCGGTCGCGCAAGGCTTCGTAGAGTCGGTCCGTGCCCGGATCGTCCCAGCGGCTCGCGATCGTGGCGTAGACCGGCGTCTCGGCATCGGGGCGATCGAACGCGCCGCGGTTGCGCTTCCACTGCTTGCGCACGTCGCGCAGCGCATCCTCGGCGCCGCGGCGGTCGGATTTATTCAGGACGATCAGCTCCGCCAGGTCGAGCATGTCGATCTTCTCGAGCTGCGAGGGCGCGCCGTACTCCGGCGTCATCACGTAGACCGGGACGTCGACCAGATCGACCACCTCGGAGTCGCTCTGCCCGATGCCCGCCGTCTCGATCAGCACCAGGTCGAAGCCCGCCGCCTGGAGGACGGCTGCCGCGCCGGAGACCGAGCGCGAGAGCGCCCGGTGGGCCTGGCGCGTCGCCAGCGAGCGGGTAAAGACCTGGTCGCCCTGGATGGCGTTCATGCGGATGCGGTCGCCGAGAAGCGCCCCTCCGGAGCGGCGCCGGGTGGGGTCGACCAGCAGCAGTCCGATCCGCTTCTCCGGAAACTCGAGTCGGAAGCGGCGCACCAGCTCATCCACCACGCTGCTCTTGCCCGCACCGCCCGTGCCGGTGAAGCCGATCACAGGCGCCGGCGCTCTGCGACGCGCACCAGACAGACGCCGCAACAGGGCGTCGGCCTCGCCGCTGCCCTCCTCGCCCTGGGCTTCGAGCCAGCTGATGCAGCGCGCGACGGCCGCGGCGTCCCCCGACCCGACTCGCTCAGCCGCGTCGCCGAGCTCCGGAGCCGGCTGAGCCGCGCATTCGTCGACTATGCACTGGATCATGCCCTCGAGCCCCAGTCGGCGGCCGTCCTCGGGGCGGAAGATCCGGGCCACGCCGTTCGCTTCGAGCTCGCGGGCCTCCTCGCCGGTGATGGTGCCGCCGCCGCCGCCATACACACGCACGTGGGGTATGCCGAGCTCGGCCAGGCGCTCGACCAGGTAGCCGAAGAACTCCATGTGCCCGCCCTGGTAGGACGAGACGGCCACGGCGTCCGAATCTTCGTGCAGGCAGGCCCGGGCGATCTCCTCGACCGAGCGGTCGTCGCCCAGGTGCACCACCTCCGCGCCGAGGCTCTGGAGGATTCGGCGCATGATGTTGATGGCGGCGTCGTGACCGTCGAAGAGCGAGGCCGCGGTGACGACGCGAATGCGGCGCGGCGACTCAGCGGCGCGGCTCGCGGCCGCCGGGGCGCTCACGCGGACTCCCGGCTCGCCGGATCCGGGTCCGGGCCGATGCGCTGGCGGACGTGGTCGCGGTAGCTGCCGATCTCGCCGCGCAGCTCGTGGAGGTCGCGGAGGCGGGCGTCGAGCTCGCCGAGCCGATGGCCGAGGGCCCCGTCGAGGCGTTGGAGCATGTCGTGAGTGGAGCCGCTGATGGCGTAGACGGCGTTCAGCTCCTTGATCTCCGCCAGGGAGAGTCCCAGGGTCTTCAGGCGCTGGATGAAACGCAGCCGCTCGAGCTCGTCGGCCCCGTAGACGCGCCGGCCGCCCGCGCTGCGCCGAACCCCCGGCAGCAGGCCCACCTCCTCGTAGTACCGCACGGTGCGGGCCGAGAGCCCGGACGAGGCGCAGACCTCGGAGATCGAGAGCGGGTCGGATGTCGTTTCGGTTTGCCAGCTCACGTCAACTGGCTAGCACATCGGCCCACCCGACGCATGGCTGTACCCCCGGGGGCGAGCGCTGTACGATCCGGGGACCCGATGCGCCGTCGCCCGCCCTTCGCGCTGTTGATCGCCGCTCCCGCCCTGCTCGGCGCCGGCGGGGCCGCGCTCCTCTCCATGAGCGAGGTGAACACCGCCAAAGCCGCCCTGGCGACGACCGGCGCCGTGCTCCTGGCAGTGCGCCTGCTTCCGGGGCGCTGGCCCCCGCGATTGCGGCGCAGCGCAGACGCGGCCCTGCTGGTGGCGGGCCTGCTGGGCGCTGCGGCCTGGACCAACTGGGGCCAGTTCCACTTTCCGGGCTTCGGCCACCCGTCCGAGACCTTCCACTACTACCTCGGCGCGAAGTACTACGAGGAACTCGGGCACACGCGACTCTACGCCTGCGTGGCCGTCGCCGAGTCCGAGGCCGGCGTCCCGAACGTCGAGGCCCGCTTCCTGCGCGACCTCGAGACGAACTCTGTGGTGTCGGCACGCGCTGCGCTGGCCACACCCGAAGCGTGCCGGCAGCACTTCTCACCCGAGCGCTGGAGCGCCTTCACGGCAGACGTGGCCTGGTTCCGCGACAAGCCGAACCCACGTCGCTGGCGCCTGATGCAGACCGATCACGGCTACAACGCCACGCCGGTCTGGGGCTGGCTCGGCGGGCTCCTCGCCGCCACCGGCCCGGCGACGGACACGCGCATCGCGGCGCTGCGGCTGCTCGACCCGCTGCTGCTCGTCGTCGGGTGGGGGGCCGCGGCGTGGATCTTCGGCTGGCGCGCCACCTGCGTGGCGCTGATCTTCTTCGGCACGAGCTATCCGTCGCAGTACGGCTGGACCGGCGGCGCCTACCTGCGACAGCTGGAGCTCGTGGCGATCGTCCTCGCCCTGTGTTGCCTGCGCCGCGAGCGCGCCCTCGCCGGCGGTTTTCTGCTCGGCCTGGCGGCACTCTTTCGTGTGTACCCTGTGCTGCTCTTCGCGGGCCCGGCGCTCCAGATCGGCGTGCAGAGCGTGCGTGCGAGGCGGCTCACCCTCGAGCCGGGGCAGCGTCGCCTGGTCCTCGGCGCCCTGCTCTCCCTGGTGGTCGCCCTCCCCGTCGCCGGCTTTTACACGGGTGGAGTGGCGGGGTGGCAAGCCTTCGCCCAGAACAGCCGCGTGCTGCTCGACACCCCGCTGCGAAACCACGCAGGGCTTCGCACCTTTCTCTCCCACGAGTCGGGCTTGCGCGCGGACGCGCGGGTCGACCCGAGCCTGGACGATCCCTATCAGCCCTGGAAGCAGGCGCGGAGCGCCGCCTTCGAGCGCCGGCGCCCGCTCTTTGCCGCGCTCGTCGCCGGCTTCGTGATGCTCCTCGGGGCGGCGGTGGCGAGGCAGCCCTTGTGGGCGGCCGTTCTCCTCTCGGCCGGGCTCGTGCCGGTGGCGCTCGAGCTCACCTCCTACTACTTGGCGCTGCTCGCGGTCTACGGTTTGCTGACGGTGCGCTACCCCCCCGTGGGGGCGGCGCTCTGTGCCCTCGCCGCGGCGGGCTGGCTGCTCGCAACGCAGCTGGCCTTCTTCGACGTGATCTTTCCGTGGATCAGCCTCGTCAGCGCGCTGTTCGTGGTCTTCGCTACAGTCTGGGCCTGGCGGGCGGTGCCTGTTCCGGACCCCTCCAAACCTCCGCCAGCGGCCTGATGGGCCATTCTGGCCGGCCCCCGACAGTTGAATGCCGTGCCAGCCGGTGGATACGATGCCGACGCGTCTGTGATCCCAGGTCACTCCCGGATCCTCCACCCACGAGAGGTTGGTTCTTCTTGGTCGAACGACGCTTCCCGATCCGCGCGCTGCTCCCGGCGCTGCTCTCCGCACTGGTCGCGGCCGGTGCGGCCGCCGACGAGACCCTGTCGCTCGGCGAGGCGCTGACCAAGGCCCTGGAGTACGGGGACGAGGCCCGGATCGCGCGCCTGGAGACGGACCGGGCCGACGCGGTCTTCGAGGCGAAGCGAGCGGGCTACCTGCCCCAGGTGGGCCTCACCAGTGAGGCCGGCTGGTCGAACCGGATGGACGAAACGTTCATCGCCGCGAATCCCGACGGCGGCTCGAGCGAGTTCAGCTTGGCGACCATTGCCCCGGATCGCGCGTGGCTGCAGCTCTACCTGAGCCAGACCCTGCTCGACCTGCGCCAGTGGCGGGAGATCGAGCGTGAGCAGCTCGCCTCCGAGGTGGCCCAGGTCGCCGAGACCAGCGAGCGCGACAACGTCGCGTACCACGTGCTCAACCGCTACGCGCGGCTGGTCCAGCTGGAGCGCAAGGCGGCCGTCGCGGACGCTCGTCTCCAGGACTCCGAGTGGCTGGCGGAGCAGGCGAAGAACCTGCACTCCGCGGGTCGGGTACTCGAGATGGACAAGAACCTCGTCGGCCTGCACCGCACCGACGCGGAGCTGGCCACGCGCGGCTGGGCCGCGGAGATGGACACGGCCCGCGCCGAGCTCTGGCTGGCCCTTGGCGAGGACGAGCCCCTGCGCATCCCGGTGAACCCGGCGACGCTGCCGCGAGTCGACCCGAAGGATGCCAGCTACGGCGCCATCGAGGCGGTGCCCGCCGCACCCGAGCTGCGCATCCTCGACCTTCGCTACCGCATGCAGGAGGCCTCGGTCGCCGCAGCCAAGGCGGGACGGCTGCCGACGATGAAGTTCGTCAGCGGCTACTCCAACTACGGCCCGAAGCGCTACGACGCGTACACGGACGAGGTCTGGGTGGGGGTCGACATCAACGTGCCGATCTTCGACGGCTTCCGCAGCACCAGCGAGATCCGCGGCGCCGAGCGCGAGGCCCAGATCGCCCGGCTCCGCTACCAGAAGACGCTCAAGGCCAAGCGCGCCCGGGTGCGCGACCTGATCCGCCGCCTGGAGAACGGGGAGTCGCGCCTCGACCTGGCGCGCCAGCGCGCGGACTCGGCGTCCGAGCACGTCAAGCTCGCCGACCTGAACCTCCTAGCGGAGCGCGGTGCGCTCACCGCCTCGATGGACGCCCGGGAGCGGCACACGCGCCGCGCGCTCGAAGCCATCGACGCGGAGTTCGCACAGCTCGAGTCCTGGGCCCAGCTCCAGCGGGAGCTCGGTCGCCTCACCTTCTCGATCCTGGGTCCCCTCGCGTCCGGCCCCGGCTCCGCCACCGCCAACACCCCGTAGACACCATCATGGAATCGGCCCAAATTACCAGCAGACCCTGGCTGCTCGCCGGGGGAGCCGGAGCGCTGCTCCTGACGCTCACCCTGTGGTGCGCGCGCGCGCCGGCGATCCCGGTCGACGCGATCCTCGCGCAGCGGGCCCCGCTGCGCGTCGAGGTAAACACCAACGGTACGGTGGAGGTGGTGCCCGACGCGGAGCTGCGATTGCACGCACGCCTCGACGGCCGCATCGTCGAGATCGCGGAGCCAGGAACCCGGGTCGCGGAGGGAGACACCATCCTCCGCATCGACGCCGACCTGGCGTCGTCCGAGCTGGCGGCCACCGAGAGCGAGGTGCTCGCCGCCCAGGAATCGCTGCGCGCCGCGCGTAGCCAGCTCGAGCTCGTGGGCAAGCGCGCTGCCACCGATGACGAGCTCTTCGGTCAGGGCGCGCTCACCTCCCAGCGCCACGCCGAGAGCCAGGCGAATCTGCGCGAGGCCCGCGAAAGGCTGCGCAACCTGGAGAGCGAGGTTCCGCTGCGGGTCGCATCCCTCGATCACCGCATCGCGCAGCTGCGCGACCAGGTCGAGGCCGCCACCGTGACCGCGCCGTTCGGCGGCACGGTCTACCGCACCGAGTTCAAGAAGGGCGAGATGGTCCGCCTGGGCGATCCGATCCTCTGGGTCGCCGATCTGACCCGGCTGCGGGTTCGCGCCAACATCGACCAGGTCGACCTGGGGCGTGTCGACGCCGGACAGCCCATGCGCGTCACCACCAACGCCTACCCCGATCGCAGCTGGTCGGCGGTGATGACCGAGCTCGTCCCCCACGTGGTGGTCAAGGACAACCGCTCGGTGGTCGAGGGCCTGGCCGCGGTCAAGGCGCCGACCGACGGGCTGGTGCCGGGCATGACCGTCGATGTCGACATCGTGGTGGACGACGTCGCCGACGCCTTGCAGGTTCCGCCCACCGCCGTCTATACCGCGGACGGCGACCCCTACGTCTTTCGCGTGAAGGGCGGACGCGCCGAGCGCACCCCCGTCGTGCTGGGACGCTCCAGCGTCCGGGCGATCGAGATCGTCCAAGGGCTCGAGAGCGACGACCGGGTGATCGTCAGCGCGTCCAACGAGCTCGCCGACGGAACCCGCGTCGAGGCGCACGTGCGGGATGTCGCAGCCCGCTAGCGAGTCTCTGATCCGCCTGGCCGGGGTCCACAAGACCTTCGGGCACGAGGGGGTCCCGGTCCACGCGCTGCGTGGCGTCGACCTGGAGGTCCGCCGGGGGGAGTTCGTGGCGATCATGGGGCCCTCGGGCTCGGGCAAGTCGACCTTGCTCCACGTGCTGGGCCTCCTCGACGCGGATTACGAGGGGACCTACCAGCTGGACGGCGAGCGGGTGGACGGCCGCACGGCCGACGATCTGTCGCCGTTGCGCAACCGATCGATCGGCTTCGTCTTCCAGCAGTTCCACCTGCTGCCCCAGCTCACGATCCTCGAGAACGCCGCCCTTCCCGCCCTCTACGCCCGCGACCGCAGCCCGGCCGAGTGCGAGCGCCAGGCCCGCGCCCGACTCGGCGAGATGGGGCTGGGCGAGCGACTCGACCACCGACCCAACGAGCTCTCCTCGGGGCAGCGCCAGCGCGCCGCGATCGCCCGCGCGCTGGTGAACGAGCCGCATCTCCTGCTCGCCGACGAGCCCACGGGCGCTCTCGACAGCAAGAACGTGACGGAGATCCTCGATCTCTTCGGCGCGCTCCATCGCGACGGCGCCACCATCGTCCTGATCACCCACGACGGCGAGGTCGCCGCAGCCGCCGAGCGCACGATCCATGTGCGCGACGGGCAGACCCTCGATGGACTCGCTTAAGCTGCTCCTCCGCTTCGCGCTCGAGGGCCTCCACGGCCAGCGCGGGCGCTCCCTGCTGACGATGATCGGCATGGGGATCGGTACGGCCAGTGTGGTGGTGGTGGTCTCCATCGGCCTCGTCGGGCGCGACTACGTCGTGTCGCTGATCGAAGGCGTGGGCTCGAATCTGGTCTTCGCCTACGGCACCGGCATCGGCCCGACGCCGACCGAGCTCAGCTTCGAGGACCTGGAGCTGATGCAGAAGCGCGTGCGCGGAGTCGCCGCCATGGCGCCGGTGCTGAAGGACGCCTCCAACGTCCCCATCCGCGGCGAGGCTCGCGTCATCTCGGTGCTGGGATCGACCGCGGACTACGCTCCCGTGCGCAACCTGAAGATGATCCAGGGGCGCTTCTTCACCGACGCCGAGGACCTCAGCTACGCCAAGGTGTGCGTCATCTCCAAGGAGCTCTGGAAGGAGTACCTGGGCGAGCGGCCGCTGGGCGAGGCGTACCTGCGCCTGTTCGACCTCAAGTTCCGCATCATCGGCGTGTACCGGGAAGGCGTGGAGACGGCCGCCGCCCTGGAGTCGAGCGAGGCGGCCGGCATGGTGGCCATCGCGCCCTACCTCACGATCAAGAACGTCGGCAACACCCGCGTCGTCGACGTGGTCTACATGCAGGCGCAGGGCCCCGAGTACGTGGCGACGGTGGTCAAGGACACCCGCGAAGTGCTGGTCTCCCAGTACGGCACGCTCGACGGCTATACGATCCAGTCCCTCGACACCTACCTGGTGCTGGTCGAGCAGGTGTCCAACGCCATCACGCTCGGGCTGATGGGAATCGCCAGCGTCTCGCTGCTGGTGGCGGGGATCGGGATCATGAACCTCATGCTGGTCACCGTGAGCGAGCGCACCCGGGACATCGGAATCCGCCTGGCCCTGGGCGCCGGGCGCCGGGACATCCTGCTGCAGTTCCTGATGGAGGCCTCGATCCTGAGCCTCGCCGGCGGACTGCTCGGCGTGGCCATCGGCGCGGGGCTGCCACTCTTCTTCGGCGTCCTCTACGACGTCCCGGTCCCCGTGTCGGGCGCCAGCGTCGGCATCGCCTTCGGCGTGTCGCTGGCCGTGGGCGTCTTCTTCGGCCTCTACCCGGCCCGCAAGGCCGCAGACATGAACATCGTCGACTCGCTCAGCTACGAGTAGGCCCTCTGCAAGGGATCGACGCTGCTAGCATCCCGGCCCGACCCAGGAGTTTGAGAGAAATGAGAATCGGATCCGACGCGCACAAAGAGCTCTACTGCCAGACCTTCTTCGAGGGCCACGTGAAGTACGAGCCGCCGGACCTGCTATGGCCCGAGCTCGAGGGTGAGCCTCTCGAGCTGCTGCGCGGCCTGCCCTTCTGGACCCACGCGCGGCAGTTCGAGTCCGACGCCGGCCCGATGATCCGGGCCGTGGCGGCGGTCGAGCCCGACCCGCTGATCCGCCAAGCGCTGGAGCTCCAGGCCTTCGAGGAGGAGCGCCATGCGCGCCTCGTGAACTACATGATCGAGCGCTATCAGCTCCCGGCCGAGGAGGCGGTGGTCGAGGTCCCCCAGGATCCGGTGTCCGAGTTCATCGACTTCGGCTTCGAGGAGTGCCTCGATTCCTTCGGCGCATTTGGACTCTTCAAGGTCGCACGGCAAGCCGAGGTCATTCCCGACCCCATATTCGATGTGTTCGAGAACGTGATGCGCGAGGAATCGCACCACATCGTCTTCTTCATCAACTGGTTCGCCCACCGCCAGGCGAACCGGAGCCTCGGCGCGAAGCTCCTCCGCATGCCGAAGTCGCTGGTCCACTACGGCAAGGCCCTCACCAAGATCGGTGAGCTGCTCGGGGACGACGACGCCGACGACGGCGCGGACTTCATCGTGAAGGGCGCCGAGGCGTTCGTCGACAACCTGACCCCGCACCTGGTGATCGACGCCTGCGTCTCGGAGAACGAGCGGCGCATGGCGAGCTTCGATCGGCGCCTGCTGATTCCCAAGCTGGTGCCGCGCCTCGCCGCCTTCGGCGGCAAGGTGCTCAAGCTCGTGCCGGAGCGTCTCTTCAGCGGCGGCGATTCACCGGGCGGGTCGACCTCCCCGACCGCCGAGGCCACACCCCGCGCGGCCTGAGCCCGCTCCGCCTCGGGCGGAGGTGCACTCGTGAAGAAATTCGTCGCGGCCATGCCGTGAACCATTGGGGGGTGGCGCCGTCATGAAGCGATTCGTGGCGGCCATGCTCGTGCTGGGCGTCGTGCTGCTCGGCGTCGTGGTGGCGCGCACCGACCTCGGCGAGGTCGTGCAGCGCCTGGGCCAGCTCGGCCCGGCGGCGCTGTTGGGCATCTTTGCGGCATTCCTGCTGGGCCACGTGGCGTTGGCCGGCTCGTGGCTGATCACCCTGCCCGGCGTGTCTCTCACCCCGCGCTGGCTCTACGGCGTGTGGAAGGTGTTGATGGTGGGCTCGGCGCTGGAGAGCGTGACGCCCTTCGCGGGCCTCGGCGGCGAGCCGGTCAAGGCGATCCTGCTGAAGCGCCACTACGGCATCCCCTACACCACCGGCGCGGCCTCCCTCGTGCTCACCCGGATGACCGACCTGTTCGCCCAGGTCGCCTTCATCGCCGTCGGCCTCGCCCTGCTCTTCCGCGAGGGACACCTCCCAGTGGCGTACCGCTGGGCCGCGGCCGGCGGCATGGTGCTGATGCTCTTCATGGTGGGGGGCTTCTTGCTGGTGCAGACCGAGCGCGGCTTCTCGCGGCTGCGCGGATGGCTGGAGCGCGGCTGGCTCGGCGATCGTCTCGGGGGACGCGCCGTGGCGGCGCTGGACGCGGCCCACGAGGTCGAGGACCAGCTGGTCGATTTCTACGACGTGCAACGCGGTCGGGTCGCCGCGTCGTCCTTCGCGGCCCTGCTCGAGTGGACCGGCAACGCGGTGGCGGTCTGGATCGCCGTGAACGCCTTCGGCAGTCCCATCGGCTTCGACGACGCCCTCGTGATCGAGGCGTTCCTGGCCCTCGTGCGAACGACTTTCTTCTTCGTTCCCGGCGACCTCGGCACCCAGGAGGCGGCCCAGGTCATGATCTGCGGCGCCATCACCGGCTCCCCCGAAACCGGCCTCGCCCTCGCCACAGTCCGCCGCGCCCGCGACCTCCTCTGGATCGCCTGGGGCCTGGTTATCGGCGGCGGCTACTCCTTGCGCGACGTCACACGGGAGGCCGCGGCGATCGAGGCTGGCGAGAGGCCGGCGGAGTAGGGAGTGCGGGGTGGCGCTGCGGTGGGGGCGCCTCGCAGATACGAGCCTACGCGGGGCCGCGATCGGAGGACGGTTTCTCCCCCCACCCACCACTCGGCGGGGAGTACCCCCACCGTGGTTGTTTGTTGGGGGGGTGGGGCAGCGGCATCGCCACAGCGAGTTGGCAAGCCACCGCGGCAAACACGAGGCGCTATGAAACGACCTCGCGGTCCTCGCGCTTGCCCATGTAGCCGAAGAAGTCGCGGGCCTCGCCGAGGCGGACTTTCATCTGTCTCCAGTCGGAGAGCATCTCGCCGAGCATGCCGGCGATCTTCTTCGGGCGGAAGAAGAACTTCTTGTAGAACTCCTCGACGCCCTCGAAGACGTCGCTGTGGGAGAGGTGCGGGTACTCGATGGAGGTGACCTGGAAGCCCTTGTCCATCAGCAGCTCGCCGGACTGGTCGCGCAGCCAGCCCTCCTTCTTGGCCTGATCGTAGAGGTAGGTTCCAGGGTACGGCGCCGGGATCGAGACCTGGATCGTGTGGGGATCGATCTCCTTGGCAAAGCGGATCGTCTCCTGGATCGTCTCCTTGGTCTCGCCGGGCAGGCCCATGATGAAGCAGCCGTGCATCTTGAGTCCCAGCTTGTGGCAGTCCTCGGCGAAGCGGTGATAGCCGGTGACTTTCATCCCCTTGCGGATGTTGTTCAGGATCTGCTGATTGCCCGACTCGAACCCCACCGTCATGAGACGCATGCGGTTCTCCTTCAGGATCTTCAGCGTCTCGTAGGGAACGTTGCCCTTGGCGTTGCAGCTCCAGGTCATCTTCCGCTCTGCGAGCCTCGGGGCGATGAGCTTCGAGATGCCCTCCACGTGCGGAATGTCGTCGGTGAGCGTGTCGTCGTCGAAGAAGAACTCGCGGAGCTGCGGGAAGTAGTCGAGGCCCTTCTGCACCTCGTCCGCCACGTGCTGGGGGCTGCGCGTGCGGAACGTGTGGCCCTCGATCGTCTGGGGCCACAGGCAGAACGTGCAGCGGGAGCGGCAGCCGCGTCCGGTGTAGAACGAGAGGTACGGGTAGAGCGCCTCGCCCACCTGGTAGTCCTCGACCCGCAGGTCACGGGCGTAGACGTCGGTGACGTGGGGCAGCGCGTCCATGTCGGTGGGCACGGGCCGGTCCTTGGTGTGGACGACCTTGCCGTCCTCGCGGTACGAGAGGCCATCGATCTCGCTGAGCGGGCGCCCCTCCGCGACCTCGAGGCAGGTGTAGTCGAACTCGCCGCGGGTCACGAAGTCGATGGCCGTCGACGCCTCGAGGGAGGGCTCCGGCTGCACCGAGACGTGGGAGCCGACGAGCCCGATCTGCAGCTTCGGGTTCGCGTCCTTCAGCGCCTCGCAGGTCTTGACGTCGGAGCGGAACGACGGCGTGCTCGTGTGCAGGATGGCGAGCTCGTGCTCCTTCGCTGCCGGCAGGACATCTTCGAGCGTCGTGTCGGCCGGCGGCGCGTCGATCAGCTTGCTGCCTTCGACCAGCGCCGCGGGATGGGCCAGCCAGGTCGGGAACCAGAACGAGCGAACCTCGCGACGCGCCTGGTAGCGGGCGCCCGCGCCTCCGTCGAAGCCCTCGAAGGACGGCGGATTGAGGAACAGCGTCTTGCGCATGGAACTCCGAGCTCCCGTCTGGGGATCATCACGCCCAGTCCCGGGCGCCGCGTAGGATAACAGGCCGCTGTCCCCCGTCACCCAGCGGTGGAAGAGGCTCCCGCACCGAGCTTCTCCCGGTACCAGGCGATGGTGGCGCTGAGGCCCTGCTCCAGCGTGAAGGACGGCTGCCAGCCGAGCTCCTTCTCGATCTGCGACACGTCCGCCGTAGAGGAGCGCACGTCGCCGGCCCGGGTGGGCGCGAACACGTGCTGTTTGGGCCCCCCGGT
>PVMS01023234.1_pt1 | contig 14762 bp, 16 predicted proteins | sample 1853461 | NCBI WGS metagenome assembly PVMS01 (sample SAMN08582032, study PRJNA380276) | Marine sediment metagenome, whole genome shotgun sequencing project. | isolation source: ocean sediment barecode stripped | collected 2017 | reverse complement strand
GACTGCAAGTCCGACCGGATCTTCTCTTCGACTTCACCACTGCGGACTCGATCACGCAATTCTTCGGCTTCTGATTTTACTCTTTGACCGGGTTCACTGTCCTGGATTTCTTCAGCGGTTTGCTTAAGTGAGTCGCCCAACTCAGCCAAACCTTCACCAATTTCTTTTTGCAGGTTTTTACGCTGCTCACTCTCCCAGGCACTGATGAAGATTTTCTTTAGATTATCTCCCAGGTGATGGAATTCCGATGCCAGATTATCGGTTGTGTATCCCTCTTTGGGATCGGGTGTATCAGACATATGATTGGACCTCCTGTATTTAGATTTATTCTGAAAGGATTGTCGAAAAGGAATTCTTTGGAAAGTCTTCTATTCTTGGATCTACAAGCAAAACTTTCGTGGCCTTATTTTGCCTTATATTGTATTTTTCTGCAAGCGAGAGATGAGTAAGCGGTAAAATTGTTATTCAAAGTAATGCGAAAGGAGATCTTGAAATGAGCTTAAGTATGAAACATAAAGTGGAGAGATGGACTGGGGATTCACCCCCCAGCGAAGCTGATCTTCGTCGCTTGCTCAATGAGCAGGGATTATCTGAATATCGTTGGTCAAACTCACCTGGAGATATCTATGGTGCCCACAGCCACCACTTTCATAAAATCATATACGTCGTTCAAGGATCGATAACTTTCAACCTGCTGGAGGAAAATGAGCAAGTGAAACTCAACTCTGGAGACCGACTGGATCTACCAAGCGAAGTGACTCATGAGGCAGTGGTAGGACAGCAAGGGGTGATTTGCCTGGAGGCTCATCAGAATTCTTAAACTGAAAAGTGGGTATACCAAAGATGATGAAATAGTTTGTAGTGGGAGTGTGTGGGTGATCAAGCGCGATTCACCACATTCAACGGAAAATCTCTGGAATTAAGAACTCTGAGCTGATCGTCCATGCAACTTATCTCTTTGATCAGCGTATATATAGATAGAAGGAAATTGATAAGGAGATTGTCATGCACCGTATAAAATTTTTAACAATAATTGCGACATTAGCGTTTACCACATTAGCCTGCACATTCACTTTTAACAATCAGGTGCAAGGTGTATCGGTTGGGTCCATGAAGACATTCGAGATTGAGGTGCCAGCTCCTGATTCTGATAAGGTTTCAAAGGTCAATCTTGAGTTTGGTGCTGGAGAGCTGAATCTAAGTCCAGGTGCTGGTGGATTGCTGGTATCGGGGACAGCAACTTACAATGTGGTTGAGTTTGAACCAAAAGTTATTGTGACTGATTCAGGGGTAAAGATCTCACAACAGGTCGATAATATCAACCTCATTCCAATACTTGGTGATGAAATAAATAATAGATGGGATCTGGAATTAGGGAACTCACCGATGGATCTCGACATTGCTGCTGGTGGATACCAGGGAAAATTCGAACTTGGCGGAGTCCCCTTGCGCGAGTTGCACATTGCTGAGGGAGCCGCGGACACCAGTCTATCATTTTCAGAAGTGAATCCAGTTGAGATGGATACTCTGCGATATGATACCGGAGCTTCCAGAGCTTTACTCTCTGGGTTGGCAAATGCTAATTTTAAAGCTATGGATTTCCGGAGCGGGGCTGGAGATTACCGGTTAGATTTTTCGGGCGAGCTGCTGAAGGATGCAGACGTAAGTATTAAAGCTGGTTTGAGCAGCATCGTGATAGTGGTCCCTGAAGGTACACCAGCGACTGTGAGATTCGAGGGGGGGTTGACGAATGTTGACGTTGGCGGTGAATGGCGGATGTCTGGCAACGTGTATACTCTTTCTGGGGAGGGTCCAGAGTTGACCATTTCAATTGAGATGGGGGCTGGTAATCTGGAATTACGTAATCGATAAATGCGGCAAGTAAACCAGTCTCAATGGTGGTTTACAATAAATACGACCCGCAGCTGATTGCCTGCGGGTCGTACACGTTAATTATCCTTCCAGCTAATCCAGGGCGTTGTATCCCGGTCCTTCCTGGAAATAATCGTAATTGGGTTGAATATCCTTGGTAAAGTCGATGGTCTCACCAGCTGCAAGCGTACGGACACTCTCAAGGTGAACTGGTTCGTCGCGACTATCGCTGCCATCGTAAACCTCATCGAAACCAGCAGTTCCCTTGGGCATACTGAGCTTTTCGTCGCCTTTTGCATCATATGCGTCAGGCACTTCATCTTCAACGAAGATTGCTTCAAATGGGCATTCCGGTATGCAAGCCCCGCAATCGATACAGGTATCCGGGTCGATGTAGTACCACGGCCACTCTTCAACCGGTTTGCCAGGGACAATGCATTCCACCGGGCAAACATCTACGCATCCAGAATCTCGCAAGCACAAACTTGTGATAATGTAAGTCATTGAATGAACCTCCCAATCTTTGAGAATGTTTAAATGGGTTTGACGATAGTTAATTTTACCTCAAATCCCTGCAGCTGATGGGTGTATTGGAATAAACTCAGGCTGCTGCTGCATAACGGCGAGCGACCTCTTCCCAATTGACCACATTCCACCAGCTGGCTACATATTCAGGGCGGCGATTTTGGTATTTCAGGTAATAAGCGTGCTCCCAAACGTCGATTCCCAAAATGGGAATTAAACCTTCCATCATGGGAACGTCTTGGTTTGGCATAGATAAGACGGCCAGTTTGCCATCCTTCACTCCGAGCCAGGCCCAGCCGCTCCCAAAACGGGTGGCTGCAGCTTTGGCGAAAGTATCCTTAAATGAAGCGAAATCACCGAACGCATTTCCGATTACGGAAGCTAATGCGCCAGAGGGTTCTCCACCCCCATCAGGTGACATGACTGTCCAGAAGAGGCTGTGGTTGAAATGACCGCCACCGTTATTGCGTACTGCTGTGCGTATGTCCTCCGGGACGCCAGCCGGATCGGTTACCAATTCCTCAAGAGATTTACCAACAAGGTCGGGATGTTTATCCAGGGCGGCGTTTAAGTTGCTGACATATGCATTATGATGTTTACTGTGGTGAATTTCCATCGTCATTGCATCAATGGAAGGTTCCAAGGCTCCATATGTATATGGAAGTGAAGGCAGTTCAAAAGTCATAATGTACTCCTTTATTAATTTAGTAATTTGATTGGGGTTGACTGTTTGATGGATTGTGTTGTAGCATAGCTGGAAGTCAGTCGTTAGGGATTGTAACATCGCTTGAATACTTGTCAAGATTATCGCTCCTCCTTACCATGAAAAAGCCGACTCAACGTCCGTTTCTGCCGCCATTATTGGTGATTGTTTTCGGTATTTTAGCTGTATCAACGGGTTCGATCTTCGTCAGGTATGCTCAGGTTTATGCCCCTTCGATCTTCATTGCGGCGTATCGTCTGGGTTTAGCTACCTTACTTCTAGCACCCGTGGCGCTTCTCAGACATAGATCTGAGTTGAGAGGAATTCAAGGGCGTGATCGGACGCTGGCGATAGGATCAGGAATATTCCTGGCCTTGCACTTTGCGACCTGGATCTCATCCCTGGAATATACTACGGTGGTCAGCTCAGTGGTGCTTGTATCGACTGCGCCCTTATGGGTGGCACTGCTTTCCCCAATCACCGTTAAAGAACCATTGACAAAACCGATCTTGATCGGCATGGGGATTGCCTTTATGGGTGTGGTTATCGTTGGGGTAAGTGATGTTTGTTCAATTCAGGGTGGTAAATTGCTGTGTCCTTCGTTAAATGAGTTCATCCGTGGTGAGGCTTTTATTGGCGACCTATTGGCTTTGGTGGGAGCATGGATGGCTGCTGGATATTTGTTGATCGGCAGACGTTTGCGAGTAAGGATATCGCTGGTGCCATATATCTTTGTGGTTTATGGTGTCGCGGCGATCGTCCTGGCGATCTTGATGTTTGCTTCCGGGCAAACAGCATTTGGTTATCCTCCTCAAACCTATTTATGGTTGATCTTGTTGGCTTTGGTACCACAGATAATGGGGCATTCAAGTTTCAATTGGGCTCTTGGTTATCTTTCTGCAGCATTTGTTTCGATCACGTTGTTAGGCGAACCCATAGGTTCAGCTGTACTGGCTTACATTTTGCTTGACGAGGCGCCGACTGCTCTAAAAATTTTTGGTGCTATACTTATTCTCGCTGGAATTTATGTTGCATCCCGAGGCGAAGTAAAAATCGCAACGCCACAGGATTAATCGCTAGAATCACAATTTCCATCACTTAACAGTTTTTGCATCACTAAGATTTTGGTAGCATTTCCATGGATGAGAAGTTTAAATATTTAATGGATAATTCCTATGGCGAAGAGATATCCCAAAGAAACTAGCCGGTCAAGCCAAGGACAAGAGCTGGATAGTTCAGCCTCAGTTACGAACGTATCTTTACGTTTCCTTGGTGGGGTGCAACGTTATGCCTGGGATATCGCTGGTGTATTGCTCCTGACTCTTGGGTTGCTGACACTATTGGCATTATTGAACCTTACTAACGGGGTGGTGATTACTTGGTGGGCAAGACTCTTGCAACGTTGGTTTGGTCTGGGCAGCTATCTATTCGTCCCGATTACTTTGGGTATCGGCATTGTCTTGCTTCTTCAACGATCAAATGCATTAGAGAAAATCCGCTGGGGAAGGATATTGGTCCTGGAGGTCATGGTCTTCGCCATATTAGCTCTCTTAGCGGTAGTAGCCGAAGAGTCTCTCGAACGGGCTTCCCAAGGATTGGACGGCGGACTCGTTGGATGGGGATTGGCAGAGCTGATGGGGACGATCATCAAACCGGGTTGGTTACTGATCTTGATTTTATCTGTGGTGATTTTCCTTACAGCACTAGTTGGTTCAGGCGTAACCAATTATCTTGGACGACTAGTGCAGGTCAATGCAGCTGTTGGTGTCGAAATGGGCGAATCTGAACCTGCTGTGAGCATTGGCGATGAGGTTTCTGCTGAGAAAACTCACCAGAAGAGGGTAAAGGTGACCCGTTTACCTGCAGAATACCGCAAGAAATTTAAAATCCAGGTGAACGATGAGAAAAGCGCTAACCCTCCAGTGCGCGACGAACGGCTGCCAGACCTGGATTTGCTGATCAATGAACAATTGGCCAAGCCTGATGAGCGTAATATCAACCTGACTGCTGGAATGATCGAGAAAACTCTAGCAGAATTTGGCATCCCTGTCCGGGTCATAGGTTTCCAGGTAGGTCCAACAGTGACTCAATTCGCGGTAGAGCCGGGATTCGTTGAGAAGGCTGCAAGTGAGGATGAGATCACCCGTCAGAAGGTGCGCGTGGCGCAGATCTCATCCCTTTCCCGCGATCTGGCGCTTGCCTTATCTGCACCCAGTCTACGTATTGAAGCACCAGTACCTGGACGACCTTATATTGGAATAGAGGTGCCGAATACACGCTCCACAGTGGTCAGGTTGCTACCAATTTTGGAAACGGGAGCCTTTTATAAATTTGGTTCTCCTTTGACAATCGCTCTGGGTAGGGACGTCTCCGGTCAGGCAGTTGTTGCCGATCTGGCCAGCATGCCGCACTTACTGATCGCTGGGACGACTGGGTCCGGAAAATCTGTATGTATCGCTGCCCTGACCACGTGTTTGGTGATGAACAATACGCCGGAGGATTTGCGGATTGTGATGATTGATCCCAAGATGGTTGAGCTGGTGCGGTTCAATGGACTTCCACATTTGTTCGGAAAAGTGGAGACCGATCTGGAGCGTATATTGGGGGTCTTGCGCTGGACGGTGGCGGAAATGGACCGGCGTTATAAGCTGCTTGAAAACTCCCGGTCGAGAAATATTGGTACTTACAACCGGAAGATGCGCAAAAGACGGGGCTCAGAAGCGCTACCGCACATTGTGGTGATGATCGATGAGCTGGCGGATTTAATGATGTCAGCACCTGAACAAACCGAACCGGCGCTGGTCCGCCTGGCTCAAATGGCAAGAGCGACTGGTATTCATCTGGTTGTGGCCACGCAGCGTCCCAGCACAGATGTGGTCACGGGTTTGATCAAGGCCAATTTTCCAGCCAGGATATCCTTTGCTGTGGCTTCATCAGTCGATTCGAGGGTGATTCTCGATGGATCAGGAGCAGAATCGCTGCTTGGGCGGGGGGATATGCTCTTTCTGCCTCCAGAGGCAGGCTCTCCCCTTCGAGCGCAAGGCGTGATGGTCACCGATCAAGAGATTGAACGGGTGATCACTTTTTGGCAGGAGAATCATCCCCAGGATGAAAGTCAATCTCCTCCCTGGGATGCTTTGATCGAACAAGAAGCGATATTGGCTCAGAAAGACCAATTAATCGATAAAGCGATCGCAATTGTAGAGGAGACTCAAAGGGCCAGTGCTTCCATGCTTCAGAGGCGTCTGCGAATTGGATATCCACGTGCAGCTCGGTTGATCGATGAACTAGAAGAACTTGGTGTGGTTGGACCTTCACAAGGCGGAGGCCGGGAACGTGAGGTACTGATCGGCCCTGAGGACGAGCTATCCGCTTGACAGTCGCTCTCGCTTGGGTTAGCATAACTGATCGTGAAATTTGTGTTAGAAAAAGGATTTTAATATTGTGGAACAGGTCTCAGAGGAAAAAAAGCAAGTTACATTTACCGACCAGATGCGCCTTCGATTCAGGGGGATATTAGATCCGATCGGCGCGTTCTTAAATCGTATTGGGTTGATGCCTAATACGATGACGATCCTGGGATTGCTAGGAAATACCATCGGTGCAATCCTGCTGGCTCAAGGCAGGATGACAATAGGCGGTTTAATCATACTCGCAATGGGACCGGTGGATGCACTAGATGGCACAATGGCTCGTCTGCGTGGAGAGTCAAGCGAATTTGGTGCTTTTGTTGATTCAGTAACAGACCGCTATTCAGAATTGGTGATTTTTGGCGGTCTGCTTATTTATTATATTCAACAAGGTAACTGGACTGCTGCACTTGTGACTTACATGGCAGCTGGAGGTTCAGTGCTCGTTTCATATATCCGGGCGAGGGCATCCTCCCTCGGGTACGATACCAAAGTTGGGGTATTAACCCGCATGGAACGTTATCTGGTTTTAGCTCCGACGCTGGTATTAAACATCCCATTGGTTGGCTTATGGATCATTGCCATACTTGCCAATTTCACTGCGCTGCAGAGAATTAGGGATATACGTCGCCAAACCCGACCCAAGCGATCGGGTGTCAAGGAGAGATAAATGGGTATTCAGATTGGACAGATAACGATTTACTATTACGGAATTATCATTATGCTCGGGGCGGTAGCCGCTGCCTGGCTGGCTGCTGTGGAGGCACGTCGCAAAGGGCAAAGCAGCGAAATCGTTTGGGATGGGTTGGTCTGGGTATTAATCGGAGGCATCATCGGTGCACGTATCTGGCACGTTTTAACCCCTCCCGCATCAATGGTTGCAGCTGGATACACTACTATGTACTATCTAACCCACCCGCTAGATGCGATCAATATTCGCGCGGGTGGTCTTGGTATCCCCGGAGCAGTCATCGGTGGATTGTTTGCATTGTATATCTTCACTCGCAGAAGAAAGCTGGATTTTGGTTTTTGGCTGGATGTTGTTGCGCCTGCATTAGCACTGGGACAAGCAATAGGGCGCTGGGGAAATTTTCTCAACCAGGAACTCTACGGGAGTCCAAGCGATCTCCCGTGGGCGATTGAAATCCAACCTGAAAACCGTCTCCCAGGATATGAAAATCAGGCAACATTCCATCCTCTTTTCCTTTATGAATCCATATGGAATTTTGGGATCGTTGTTTTGCTACTTTGGTTAGGACGAAAATACAAGGACCGCTTGATCAACGGGGATTTATTCTTGATTTATTTAATCGCCTACCCAATGGGACGGTTCGCCCTTGAATTCCTCCGCCTCGATCCAGCACAGGTGGGGGGGATTAATATCAATCAGACCTTGATGTTATTTGTGGCAATTTTCGCAACGGGTGCATTAGTCTGGCGACATCGCAAACGAGGCAGATCGGATGTTAAGTCGGTTGGGGTCGAAAAATAGAAAAACGCTTTTAGATAATAAATCATGATTGTCACTGAAGACCTCAGCAAAGAATTTGAGGAATTCATTGCGGTTGATGGAATAAACCTGAATGTCAGGGCGGGTGAGGTTTTGGCCCTTTTAGGGCCAAACGGTTCCGGTAAGACCACTACAGTACGCATGCTTACCTCAATCTTGCGACCCACGCATGGTCGGGCGCGTGTGGCAGGATTTGATGTGGTTGAAGAGGCAGACCAGGTGCGCGCAGCGGTTGGTGTTTTAACCGAACACCATGGATTATATTCACGGATGCCGGCTGATGAGTATCTAGATTTTTTTGGTCAGCTATATGGCCTCGATCTACCGACTCGTCGAAAACGGGCCGACCATATGTTGGAAGAATTTGGATTAGCCCCGTTTAAAAAACGCAGAGTGGGAAATTTTTCGAGAGGTATGCAGCAGAAACTGGCATTGGCACGCACATTACTGCATGAACCCCCAGTACTATTATTAGATGAACCCACATCCGCGATGGACCCGGAAAGTGCGCGTTTGGTCCGAGATGCCATACAGGCCTTACGCTCATCTGATCGAGCAATTATCCTCTGCACGCACAACCTGTCCGAAGCTGAGAAACTGGCAGATAAGATCGCCATTATCCGTTATGGATCAATCATTGCCGAAGGAACTACAGAAGAGTTGAAGCAAAGATTGCTCGGACCAGTAGTGTATGAGGTCCGGTTTGGCTTTTCCCAAAGTTGCGATCAACTGAAGCTGCCGAATGATCTGCAGATCAGCGTCCGTGGTGAGGATTGGCTGCGCTATCGCTCCTCCCATCCAGAAGATGATAACCCATTGGTCTTACAGTATTTATTAGGCCAGGGATTAAAGGTGGTAAGTTTGGAAGAAGTACCACGCAGCCTGGAGCAGATTTATCTGCAGGTGATGAACGAACCAGGGGTAATCCAATTTGAGCCATCCTATGTTGGATAAATTGCGACCCGCTTTTGTCGTTACACGCCGAGAGGTGCGGGACCAATTCCGTGATTGGCGGATTATGGGTCCTATATTGCTATTGGTGGTCATGCTGCCTCTCTTGATGAATTATGGCTCCAGCCGATTTCTCGCCTTCGCGGATCGTTATGGAGCCCAGATTGAAGCCGCTCAGGTGTTCCCATTCCTGCTGATGGTTGTAGGTTTCTTCCCAGTTACCGTGGCACTGGTTTTGGCACTCGAAAGTTTCGTGGGTGAAAAAGAACGACGCAGCATCGAGCCCTTACTGAGCAGCCCATTGAGCGATTTCCAATTATATTTTGGCAAGTTGTTAGCAGCATTAATACCCTCCTTAATGGCTAGCTATCTTGGTATGGCTTTGTATTTGATCTGGGTTTATTTTCAAGGTATTTGGTTTCCAACTGGGGGTTTGTTGGTGCAGATATTTGCCTTAGCCACCACGAACTGTTTATTAATGGTGAGCGGCGCGGTAGTAGTATCATCGCAAACCACTTCGATGCGAGCAGCAAATTTGTTAGCAGTCTTTATTATCCTACCGATGGCAGTCTTGCTCCAGGCTGAGAGCGCGGTAATTGTTTGGGCTAAAGATGCTGTACTGCTCTGGACCTTGGTCGGCGAAGTCATCATTGCCATTTTGCTAGTCAGGTTAGGAATCGCCCATTTCAATCGTGAAGAACTAGTCAGCAGAGAATTTGATTCCTTCGACCTGCGAGGGGGGGCTTCATCCTTTTGGAAGGATTTTCGAGGGGATGCGAATTCACCATTGGATTGGTATCGGCGGGAGCTGCGGGAAACATTTGTGAAGATGCGACTGCCCGCTCTTTTGGTAATGGCAGTCTTGATCGGAGGGCTCGTTCTAGGAGCCAGCCTGGCAGACCAATTCGTTATACCGTCAGATTTTATCAGCATCGATTCGATCAAAGGTGGGACGATCGATGGAATTCAGAATGTACGTTTTTTTGACGACAGCAGTATTCCAGTGGTTTGGCTGAAAAATCTGCGGACAATATTCCTGGCGACTATCGCAGGATTGTTATCTTTTGGAGTGCTGGCGATGATCGTGATGGTCGTGCCAATCCTATTGATAGGGTTCTTTACGGCGACAATTGCCAGCGCGGGTCTGTCTCCAGCATTATTCCTGCTCGCGTTTGTGGTACCTCATGGTATATTGGAGATTCCGGCGCTCATATTGGCTGGTGCAGCGATCTTGCGTCTTGGAGCTACACTAGCATCACCGTCACCTGGGCAGACGATTGGAGAAGCATTTCTGGGGGGGATGGTAGATTGGGCAAAAGTGATGGTAGGTATAGTGCTACCACTCTTGCTCGGAGCAGCAATTTTGGAAGTTTTGGTGACACCAAGAGTGGCTATGTGGATATTTGGTGGATTATAAAATTATTGTAAGGAGTGAGATCAAAGGAAATTACATGGTAAAAGTGATCATTTTAGGTTCATCCAATGCAATCCCCGAGGAAAATCATGAAAACAGCCACATGGCTTTGGTTGGAGACGATAGATTAGCTCTGATCGATTGTGTCAACAACCCCATAGTCAGGTTGCATAAAGCTGGTTTGGATGTAGAAGATGTGACCGATATAATCTTGACTCACTTCCATCCCGATCATGTATCTGGAGTCCCGTTGCTTTTAATGGATTTGTGGTTGTTAGGTCGCAAAAAGGAATTACGAATTTATGGTTTGGATTACACCTTGGATAGGCTTGGGACGATGATGGATCTCTATGGTTGGGATACTTGGCCGCGGTTCTTCCCTGTAAAGATGCATAGGTTAGAGGAGAAGGACATGTCCTTGGTACAAGAGAATGATCAATGGCGAATATTCTCATCTCCTGTGAAACATATCATTCCAAATATCGGTCTGCGCATTGAATTTCCCGAATCTGGGAAAGTGTTTGCATATTCATGCGATACTGAACCTTGTCCTCAAGTGGTTCAATTAGCTGATAGTGCCGATATCTTAGTCCATGAATCTTCAGGGGCTTCACTGGGGCACACAGATGCAACTCAGGCAGGAAAGATTGCAGAGGGCGCAGGTGCTGACAGCCTTTACCTTATCCATTATCCGAGTGGAAAATTCAAAGACAATGATATTATTGCCAAAGCCTCGCAGGAATTTAATGGACCAGTAAGATTGGCCGAAGATTTTATGGAGTTCGAGTTCTAAATTTGGGGGAATCCCAGGTAGATCTAACTGCCAATAACAAGGAGCTGTTAATTACCAGCCTTCAATGAAAGGGGTCCAATCCTTGTTTTGGGTTAAATGCCTGGCGAAGATATAAACTGCTGAGGAAGGTGGTTCGGATGGTTTTCGTAAGAGGTGCAAATGAGCTTGTTCAAGCGTACGACCTCCCTTGCGATGATTGCAGGCTGGACAGGCTGCTACCAAATTGCTCCATTTATGCTCACCCCCCTGGCTGCGTGGAATTATGTGGTCGATTGTCAGCCGAGCAACATTCTTCCCACAATATTGACAGTTGTAATTATCGCGCCGCAAGACCTCCCGTTTACTTAATTTGACTCTTGTGCGAGGTCTTTTGATCATCCTTTCAAGGCGAATAATCGATGGACGTGGGTATTTCTGCGACACGGTATGAATAAATCCGCGCCCATTGAGGATGATTGAAGCTTTACTGGTCATCATCAAACCGATGGCACGCCGTGTGTTGCAGATGTTTAGCGGCTCAAAATTCGCGTTCAATACCAGAACTGGTTCCAACATAATCACACCTTAACTTTGCGAATTATAGCACGGGTTTCCCACCAAATAAATAGGATCGGATTCTTAATTGATGAAGCGGATTTACGCCTTCTTGCATAGATTAGTATAAAATCCTTTATAATCTACCCAATGAATATGCAAGCGGAGCGACAATTGTACAACCCTGAGTTAGCCTCCAGACGAAGTGAATTAATCGCCTGGGGGAGTGCAATACTGGTAATTAGCACCTGGATTCTGTTATTATTTTATGTTCAATCATTGTCTTTCTGGCTGTCGCTCCTTGGCATTCCTCTAATCCTTATTGCAGCAGGTATGAGCCTGGGTAACTGGATGGACCGACACACTGTTTTGAAATTAGATTCTGAGAGCATCTTCTTCAGCAACGGTTTACGCCATGTGCAATTAAAGTGGCAGGAGATCCAGGAAGTGAGAGTCTTGCCAGCCCAGTGGGGGAAAAAGGTGCAGGTTTTTAGCGAACGGTCTTACTTTGGATTTCACACGCTTGGTGAAGTGAGGGCGAATGGGAAAGTGGTAGGCAGAACGGGATTCGTGGATGGAGATCGAGTATTAGAACAAATTCTTGACCGAGCTGCATTGAGTGAGGTCAAACAAGTCGAAGTGGGAGGCCAGCAGGAAGGTTATTATTACTCACGAGAATGAAATTTCTGCGATGGGCTTGAGGCGCCCTCTGCGCAGAGGGCGCGTTTTGTTTATATAGGGCCTGAGAGGCTTTCAGACAGGATGACATATCCTGGAATAAGTCTTCCAGGTGAATATTGAGGAGGTGAAAGATGAAGATGAATATCGAAGAACAAGTTTCACACCTGATGCGCGGTACTGAGTATGGCGATGAAGATTTAAAGAAATCGATGGCTGATGAATTGCGCCAGCGATTAATTGAAACAGAGGCAGATGGCCGTCCACTGAGGGTGTACTGTGGTTACGATCCTCGCACAACGGATATTCATATCGGTCATACCATCACCATGCGTAAATTACGCCAGTTTCAAGAATTGGGTCACGAAGTGACTTTTTTGATCGGAACCTACACTTCTTTGATAGGCGATCCCTCAGATAAAGATAAAATGCGCCCCCAGCTAACACCGGAGGAAGTGGAACACAATGCCCGCACATATGCGCAGCAGGCATTTAAGATCCTTGATCCAGAAAAGACCAAGGTGCGCTACAATGCCGAATGGCTCTCCACGTTGACTTTTGCTGATTTGATCAATCTGGCATCGAATTTCACGATTCAGCAATATCTCACCCGGGAGAATTTCCGAAAACGCTGGGAAAATAGGGACGCGATCTATTTGCATGAGACTTTTTACGCCATCATGCAGGGTTATGATGCATATTCCTTGAGAGCAGATGTACAGATTGGTGGAACCGATCAGCTCTTTAATATTGTCACCGCGGCACGCAAGGTGATGAATTTCTTGGGCGAAAAACCCAATATCGCGATCATCATGGCCATCCTTGTTGGTACAGACGGGGAGGTCAAGATGAGCAAGTCGATCGGCAACCACATCCCTATCCTGGCTCCCCCGGATGACATGTATGGCAAGGTGATGAGCATTCCAGATCAAGCGATGAGCAATTATTTCCCTCTCGTGACACGCTGGCCAGAAGAAGAGATCGAAACCTTAGAAACCGGGCTTAAGCAGGGACGTTTGCACCCGCGGGATGTAAAAATGAAACTGGCGCGGGAGATCGTCGAGATCTTCCATGACCAAGAAGCTGCAACGAGCGCCGAGAAGAATTTTGTGCGCGTCTTCCAAAGGCATGATCTGCCAGAAGATATGCCGGAGTACGCACTAAACCCCGGGCAGAGTGTGCTGGATGTACTGGAAGCCAGTGGAATGGTCAAATCACGCAGCGAGGGACGACGCTTGATCAACCAGAATGGGGTGCGCCTGGATGGGGAGGTGCTTGACGATCCCAACCAACCTTTTCCGCACTCTGGTGTGCTGCAGGTCGGCAAACGGCGTTTCACAAAAGTCCACTAGCACTCAAGTCCCGCAGGCCGTTGTTCATCGGCCTGCGGGACTTTTCTTTTCTGAGTAGGATTCCTTGACTACTGAACAAACGTTCTATTATAATGTACTTATCGGTTGTCCTGACGAGTAAAGGTTTGCTCCTATGACTATCTGGCAACGCATCCTGCGCGCGCTGGGCTATGCCCCTTCGTCACGCCTGGCGTTCCATGCGGATGAGGACCTGCTTCAATCCCTGCAGACCATCGCCGAGCGCGAACAGCGCCGTACCGGCGAGGTCGCTTTTGAGTTACTCAGCTCGGCTTTAGCGCAGCGCCAGGTGAATGATGGGCTTGTGGCTCATTGGCGTTTTCTCTCTCCCCGCGAACAACAGGTGGCAGCCCTGACCCGCCTGAATTTTACCAATCGCCAGATTGCCGCCAGGCTGATGATAACCCCAGAAACTGCCAAGACGCACGTACGTAATGTGCTGCGCAAATTTGATCTACACAGTAAGGCAGAGCTGCGACGAGCTCTGGCTGACTGGGACTTCAGCGCCTGGCTTCAGTGAAGAAAACCGCACCACTATTGGCCGGCATATCTGGCTACCAGGTCGTTTCTCCCCACCATATCCGGTTCACCCGCGCGGGTACCCCGATCATTCCCTACCTCTCCCCTGTAAATGGGATTGTTTTTCGCTCTGAATTGGGCTAAGTTAGGGGTATGAACACGCTACTCAATCCAGTTCCAGGTGATTTACTGCTTGTTATAGCGCCGCATGCGGGAGGTGCGATCATGTGGAATCTGATAGCCCGTCTGGCCTGCCGGGGTGTCTTGCGTCTATTGGATGGTGGCAATCGTTTTGATGTCTACCGGTGCAATCTGGCGGTTGGGCATACCCTGGGTGGTCAGACAGCGGATTACCAGCTATTCTGGAACGCATTCGCCTGGCGCGCGCTTTTACCTGCTACCAGTTGGTGGCTTTGTTGAAGGAAACACCCACTCAACCGGTTCCCACGTTGGTTCTGGATTTGTTGTCGACGTTCTACGACG
>PVMS01017702.1_pt1 | contig 14763 bp, 13 predicted proteins | sample 1853461 | NCBI WGS metagenome assembly PVMS01 (sample SAMN08582032, study PRJNA380276) | Marine sediment metagenome, whole genome shotgun sequencing project. | isolation source: ocean sediment barecode stripped | collected 2017 | reverse complement strand
GTGTAATCTGTGTAGCCCCGCAGACGGACCACACGGTTGCGGGCCTTGCGGTTATTGGAGCGCCAGCCGAATGCATAACCTGAATCCGTTGGGTAAGCGATCAATCCACCACGTACTAAAACGCCGATAATATGATCCAGATGGCGCGGCTTGGGGCCATATGGATTGATTTCGATACGTTCGCTCATTATGAGTGTATTTTACCCGCCTGCTAGCCTTGTACTCAATTGTAATTCGGAAATTAGTTTAGTTGTTGAGAGCGAAGAGCGGCCCACAGATTACACAGATTTCACAGATAAAGGGCAAGAGCTTGTTAGAGCAGAGTTTTACCTGTTAAAAACCATCAAACTTCACGGATTGTGAAAGCCCACAACAAAATCACCTGGTCCAAATAAATCTGTGTAATCTGTGTAATCTGTGGGCCGCTCTTAAATACCCATGTAATTTGTGGGAAACTTGTCCAATACTTTTCAATCTTAAAAAGAGGAAGTTTATCTATGTGGTACGTCATTCATGCATCCGATCGCGAGGATAGCTTAGAGGCTCGCAAGGCAGCACGGCCTGCGCACCTGGAACGGGTTCAGGTTTTGATTGATCAAGCGCGATTACTGGTCGCGGGTCCGATGCCTAATATTGATTCTCCGGATCCCGGTCCGGCAGGGTTTAGTGGTTCGACGATTATTGCCGAATTCGATTCATTGGATGATGCACGCGAGTGGGCCGGTTCTGATCCGTATGTTGAAGCCGGTGTTTATGAGTATGTTGATGTCAGGCCGTTTATAAAGGCCTTGCCATGAATGCGGGACGTGTTGAGCGGATACAGACGCTGCTTGGGGCGGCGTTTGCGCCGGAGTCACTGGATGTTGAGGATGACAGTCACAGGCATGCGGGTCATGAAGGTGCGAAAGGCGGATTGGGGCATTTCAATGTTTCGATTGTCAGTTCGCATTTTAACGGTATGAAAATGCTGGCGCGTCACCGGGCGGTTTACGCTGCTCTCGGTGACATGATGCAGACCGATATTCATGCGCTGGCGATCGATGCAGTCGCCAGCGATGAATTGTGACCGGGAGTCTGTCATTCCGGACCGAATCCGGATCCATTTTTGGTGGGTAGAGCAAATGGACCCCGGGTCAAGCCCGGGGAGACGGAGTACGGTGGTTAAGGAAGCTCTACAGCCCCAGGTGGCTGCCAGCCTTTCGCGCGGTGCTCGGCGATGATTTTTGTACCGATTCCGCCGCGAACATAGAAATCTGCACTCAGTCGCATAAAGCGGGGAGCGGTGGCCTTAACCAGGTCGTCGAGGATTTCGTTGGTAACCGCTTCATGGAAAGCGCCCTCGTTGCGGAAGCTCCAGATATACATTTTTAGAGATTTTAGTTCAACACATTGCCGGTCCGGAATATACTCAAGTAACAGTGTGGCAAAGTCCGGTTGGCCGGTCATTGGACACAGACAAGTAAACTCCGGAATACTGATTCGGATGGTATAATCACGCTCTGGCTGGGGGTTTGGAAACAGTTCCAGTTCCTTACTGGGCTGGGTTGCCATAAATTACTCCGGAAAATAAAAATTGGATGGGCACTTTACTCATCTCTGACCACAGATTCAATCTATGCGACTGACTGCAATCAAACTTGCTGGTTTCAAATCGTTTGTTGATGCGACCACTTTTACAGCTCCTACCAACCTGACCGGCATCGTCGGGCCCAATGGTTGCGGCAAATCCAATATCATTGATGCGGTCCGTTGGGTCATGGGTGAGGGCTCTGCAAAAGTGCTGCGCGGCGAGTCCATGGCAGATGTTATTTTTTCCGGTTCAAGTACCCGCAAACCGGTCGGTACCGCCAATGTTGAATTGATTTTTGATAACACAGAAGGCCGGATCGCGGGCGAGTTTGCCAGCTATAACGAAATTTCAGTCAGACGCCTCATTGGTCGCGATGGCGTCTCGCAATACACACTCAATGGTACTCGCTGTCGGCGTAAAGACGTTCGCGATCTGTTTCTGGGTACCGGCCTTGGTTCTAAAAGTTACTCCATTATTGAGCAGGGAATGATTTCCAGGGTGGTTGACGCCGGGCCCGAGGAAATCAGATCACATCTTGAAGAAGCCGCCGGAATATCCCGATACAAAGACCGGCGTAAGGAAACCGAGCGCCGCATCAAGCACACGCGGGAAAACCTCGACCGTCTGGGAGACCTGCGGGAAGAGATTTCCAGCCATTTAAATCGTCTGAAAAGACAGGCGAGTGCCGCCGAACGCTACAAGAAACTAAAAATTGAGCAGCGTGAACTTGAGTCAAATCTGTTGGCCCTGCAATGGTCCGCGTTGCAAAAAAACGCTGTGCTGGGCCTGACCGGATTGTCGGTTCAGGAAACTGCCATGCAGGAACAACTCGCAGAGCAACGGGCTGCTGAAGCGCGTATGGAAGCCATCCACCAGGAGCAGGCCGCCGCAGGTGAGGCCTTTAACACGGTCCAGGGTGAGTTGTATTCCATCGGCAGCGACATCGCGCGGCTGGAACAGTCGATACACCACAGCAAGGAATTGCAGGACCGGCAAAAGAGCGAATACGAGGAGACTTCGAAATCTTTGCAGGATATGGAACAGCACATGGTGCTGGACCGGGCCCAGGTTGAGGACCTGACTACCCGCTTGGCAGAAGTTGAACCGGCACTGGAGAAAGCGCAAAAAGATGAAGCGGGCGCGGACACGGAGTTACATGCGGCAGAGGCCGAAGTGGCGTCCTGGCAGGAAAACCTTGAACAACATCATGTCAAGAACAATGAACTGAACCGCAATGCTGATAGTTTACGTGCGACCGTTGAAATGCTGGACGACCGTATGCAGGATGCTGCAAGCCGCCTCAGAAATTTAGCCGGTGAGACCAAGGGTAGCGATACCGGCGCTCTGAGCCTGGAACTGGTTGAGATTGAGAAACAGGGTGGGGTTGTTGCGAAACAGTTGGCTGAGCAGCAACAACACTTGGAAAAGGGTCGCAAGGCGCTTGAAAGCAAACGTCAATCCTTGCGTGAAAGTACTGCCAGACAACATGAGTTGCAAGGTGAAATCAACCGTCGCGAAGGTCGGCTGGAATCATTGAAGGCCTTACAACAGGCAGCACGTGAAAGCGCTAAAGGTGCGGCCTGGCTTGAATCAAACGGACTCAAGTCCGCGCCACGCCTGGTCGCGCATCTTGAGGTCGAAAAAGGCTGGGAAGCAGCCACCGAGACGGTCTTGGGTTTCTGGTTGGATTCGGTTCTGACAGAAGATCCGGCGTCATTATCCCCGGGACTGCAGCAACTGGCCGCAGACGGTAGTGGCGATGTTGAGTTAACCATACTGTCGAAACAATCTTCTGGCATCAAGACCGTTGCTGGCAGCCTTGCGGAAAAGGTTTCCGCGCCGGACGTGATCATCGCCCAACTTAACCAGGTACAGATTGTGGATTCACTGGAATCCGCCTTCAAGGCAAGCGCGGGTAAACAGGACGGCTCATCGGTCATCACTGCTGAAGGGCAATGGATCGGCCGGGTTGGGTGCGGGTTGCGGGTAGTCAATCCGGCCAGGCGGGTATGCTGGCGCGTAAGCAGGAAATCAAGTCCCTGCAACTGGAAGCCGATCAACTTCAGCAGCAATGGTCCGGGCTGAATGAAGCAAATCAGATCGAGCGCGATGCACTGCCGATCTCAGAAAACGCGATAACTGAACTTCAGCAGCTGGTCAATGAATTGCATCGAGAAAGCTCCGATCTGGCCAGCCGCTTAAATGCGGGGCAAGCCAGGATCGCGGACCTGAGTGGCCGTCAAAAACAGATTGCCGAAGAATCAGCCGGATTGCAGAAACAGCAAAATGATGACCAGGCACAGATCAAGACTTCGCGGGTGGAGCTTGCATCGCTGGTCGATGAAATGGCCATCACCGAAAAGGAGCGGGCCGAACTGGATACACAGCGGCAGTCCTTACTGGAGCGCCGTGAAAAAGCCCGTATCAATGCCCGCGAATCACGTAACCAGCGTCACGGGTTGGCACTGCAAACTGAATCAAGACGCGCCAGCCTGGAATCTCTACGACATTCATTGCAACGTATGGACTCACAGGTCAGCCAGTTGCAGCAGCGGTACATTGATCTGAGTGAACAAATTGCAAAAAACGAGGATCCGGAAGAGCAGCACCGCGCAGAAATGGACGGTTTGCTAAGTACCCGGGTTGATGTTGAGCAGCGTTTGATTGCCGCCCGGGTCAATGTGCAGGCGCTTGAAGAGGATTACCGTAAACTGGATTCAGCCCGTCAGGTCTGCGTCAGACAGGTTGAAGAAATTCGTGGTTCCCTGGAAAGGGCCCGCCTCCAGCAACAGGAGGTGGAACTCAATGCCCGCAACCTGCTGCGCCAGGTTGAACAATTGGGCCATGAAGTTGCAGAATTGGCAGAAGCACTGCCCGCAGATGCCGATCCGCTAGCCTGGGAAGAAAACCTCGAGCGTCTGGGTGTACGTATAACCCGTCTGGAGCCGGTTAATCTCGCGGCGATATCCGAATATGAAGAGGAACTCAAGCGCAAGGAATACATGGATGCCCAGCACGAGGATCTTGTAAATGCGCTGGAAACTCTTGAGAACGCGATCAAGAAAATTGACCGCAAAACCCGCACGCGTTTTAAGGATACTTTTGAGAATGTTAACAAGGGCATCCAGGAACTGTTCCCGAAGCTGTTCGGCGGCGGTCACGCCTACCTGGAACTCACCGGTGATGATTTGTTGACCACCGGTGTATCGATCATGGCGCGACCCCCCGGCAAACGTATCAGCAGTATTCACCTGTTGTCAGGTGGTGAGAAGGCTCTGACCGCGGTGGCATTCGTGTTTGCCATTTTCCGCCTGAATCCGGCACCGTTCTGCCTGTTGGACGAAGTTGATGCACCACTGGACGATGCCAACGTTTTACGCTTTACGGCGCTGGTGAAAGAGATGTCTGAAACTGTACAATTTGTCATTGTCACACATAACAAGATCACCATGGAGATGGCACACCAACTGAGCGGTGTTACCATGCGTGAGCCGGGTGTTTCAAGGCTGGTTCAAGTGGATCTGGACGAGGCTACCAAGTTTATCGGAGACTGATGTGGATATTTCAACTTTCAGATGGATACTGATTATTGCCGGAATTGCCATCGTGGCCGGTATCTTCCTGTTCGGAAACCCCGATAAGAAACGCAAACCAAAGGCGTCACGAAAACGTACCCGTGCACAGCAGCAGGAGCGGCGTGAACCTGCACTGGATGCAGAACTAAGCGATTATGACGTTAGTGATAACAATTCCGACGCCAGGCAAACAGAACTGGCAATCGGCGAGGGTTCAGATGATGGCCATCGCATCGAGCCAAAATTAGAGCCAGCAGTGGATGAAATGCCCAAAGCTCCCGCCGCACCACTGCCGGATAAAATTGTCACCCTGTTTTTGCAGTCACGCGACAACCACATCATCACCGGTATCGAGTTACTTGATGCTTCTCTGAAATCAGGTCTGGTGTTTGGTAATCACGATATTTTTCACCGTATCAACGAAGAAGATGTGGAACCGATATTCAGCATGGCCAACCTGACCAAGCCCGGGTCGTTTGACAAAACAGCCTGGAACACCATAGAAATCAAAGGTGTAACCATGTTTATGACGCTGCCTGGTCCAAGAAGTGCGCTGGATGCATGGGATTCCATGCTGGCAACCAGTCGCAGATTGGCTGAGTTGCTGCACGCAGATTTGCTGGATGAAACACAAAGTGTGTTCACCCGTCAGCGCTCCTTACAAATCAAGGAAGAACTACGCGAATACGACCGGCAGCAAAAAGCGGAGCTATGACGCAGGCAGAAGCACAACAACGTGCTGATGAACTGCGCGGTCTGATCGAACACCATAATCACCGCTACTACGTTCTGGATGACCCCGAAGTTCCCGACGCCGAATACGACCGGTTGATGCGGGAACTGGAGGCACTGGAAACCAGTTACCCGGCTTTAATAACACCCGATTCACCCACACAACGCGTCAGCGGTACGCCGATGGACGGTTTTGAGACCGTCCGGCACCGGGTACCGATGTTGTCGCTGGGAAATGCATTTTCCGATGAAGAAGTGGCAGATTTTTTCCGCCGTGTTTCACAGGGACTCGAGCGCGATGATATTACCTTCGCAGCAGAGCCCAAGTTGGATGGCGTTGCGATTTCCTTAACCTACATTGATGGTCATTTGACCACCGCGGCAACCCGTGGCGATGGTGAGCGGGGCGAAGATGTCACTGCCAATGTGCGCACCATCGGTGCTGTGCCGCTGAAACTTCATGGGCAAGGCTGGCCATCATTACTGGAAGTTCGCGGGGAAATCTACATGCCGCGCGCCGGTTTTGACAGATTTAACCGCCAGGCGACAGAAAAGGGTGAAAAACCGTTGGTCAACCCACGAAACGGTGCCGCCGGCAGCCTGCGTCAACTCGATCCAAAACTGACAGCACAACGCCCACTGGCATTGTTTGCCTATAGCACCGCAACCCGTGATCACCTGCCCGATACCCAATATGAGACCTTGATGCGCCTCAGAGATTGGGGTTTCCCTGTTAATCCCGAAGTTCAGCGGGTCAAAGGCCTGAGTGGTTGCCTGGAATACCACAGCCGAATGGAGGCCCTGCGACCTGAATTGGGCTACGACATCGACGGCGTGGTTTACAAGGTGGATCGCTTTGATCAACAGGGTTTTCTGGGTTTTATTTCAAAGGCCCCACGTTGGGCCCTGGCACATAAGTTTCCGGCTGAAGAAGAAATTACCAAACTATTGGCTATCGACATCCAGGTCGGTCGCACAGGTGCGCTGACACCAGTAGCACGACTGGAACCCGTATTTGTGGGTGGTGTCACTGTCACCAACGCGACGCTGCACAACGAGGGTGAAATACGCCGCAAGGATGTCCGCCCCGGTGATTGGGTGGTGGTCCGCAGGGCGGGGGATGTCATCCCTGAAGTCGCCCGCGCTATTCATCAACGGCGCGAATCCGAGTTGCCTGAATTCCATATGCCCGAAGTCTGTCCGGAATGTGGTTCGGCAGTCGAGCGCATAGAAGGGGAAGCCGTCACACGCTGTACCGGCGGCCTGAGCTGTCCGGCGCAAATCAAACATGGCATACGCCATTTTGCCACCCGTAAGGCCATGGATATCGAAGGACTGGGTGACAAACTGGTTGATCAATTTGTCGAAGAAGGCCTGATCAATACAGTGGCTGATCTTTATCACCTGACCCATGAACAGATCGCTTCGCTGGATCGTATGGGTGGAAAATCGGCTGAAAACCTGCTCAAAGCACTTGAAGCGAGCAAAAAGCCGCCATTTGATCGCCTGTTGTATGCCCTGGGTATAAGAGAAGTTGGTGAAGTAACTGCACATTCCCTGGCCGCACACTTTGGAACCATGAAAGCATTACGAGAAGCTGGTGAGGAGGCTCTCACCGAAGTGAGCGATGTCGGACCGATTGTAGCCAGTCATGTCGCAGCATTCTTCCAGCAGGAAAATAATATCCAGGTCATTCAAGCGCTAAGTGAAGCCGGTGTGGACTGGCAACCACTTGAAGATGTGGGCGGAGAACAACCGCTGGCTGGTGAAATATGGGTACTAACCGGTGCCTTGTCGATGCCGAGAATTCAGGCCAAAAACCTGCTTGAATCATTAGGCGCAAAAGTAACCGGCAGTGTTTCAGCCAAGACCAGTACCTTACTTGCCGGCGAAGCAGCAGGTTCCAAGCTCACCAGGGCGCAGAAGCTGGGTGTAAGGGTCATCTCAGAATCTGATTTTGTTGAATACCTGGAAAAGCAGGGTGTTGATGTTTCCTGAGGATTGTGAAGAGCGGGTTTTGTAGTCAATCACCCCAGGCTCGGCAACAGCATTCGTACCCTCAGAGTTAAGAGCACAATCGTGCAATTGGTGACCTGGTTTCATAAACTGCGAAACCTGTGGGATTGGTGCGGCTCTGCTCTTTGATTTCGAAGCCAGCTGAAATTGAAGCTCCCACAGTGCCCGGCCGGGATACGGGTACCTTCCTTCTGGGACCGTGAGCCGACAGGACGTCGGCGATAGAGCGTTACAGGGGTGTACTTGAGCGCGTCTCAGGAGGAGGGTCCCCGTAGCGCGGCGCCCAGTTGGCACATGCTCTTAAGAATTTAAAAAATGGATTCCGGATCGGGTCCGGAATGACTAATTTGCATTAGTCATCATTCATCAAAAATGACCCGATGAATTGGAGCCGGGCGTTTTTCTGTGGTGACGTAAATTTCCTTCCCGTCCGTTGAATATGTAATCGCTTCGTTCTGCACAGCTGGCGGGCCGACCACTTCCTCAGGTTTTCTCTGCATTGCTGTCAGCCAGTCTTCATTTTCCTGGCGATGATAGCGGTACAGGCTGCGGTAGGTGATGACCACGGCTTTGGTGCCGTCGGGTGAAATGTCGAATCCTGTTGGTTGTGAAATCCAGTCTGTCCTGCCGCCCCAGTGACGTCGGTCAGATGGGGTTGGTGGCCGTAACTTTGATGTGGTGCCGAGGAATTTTAATTCGGCCTGGTCTTGTGACAATGCGGTAACAAGATCGATGGCGTATAGACGCGGTGGTTTGTCGCGTTTGCTCAGCAGTAGAATTTGTTTGCTAATTGGATCATAGGCCATGGATTCACAATCACGTGGACCGTCGGGGTAAGTGAGAGACAGCCAGTGCTTCAACTCTTGCCGGCCAGCATACCGGTCGTCCTTTCCTGTTTGTGGTTCCTTGATAAAATACAACCTGATGGATTTGCGTTTTGACCAGTTGTCGCCGATGTCGCCGACCACCAGCCAGCGTCCATCATCCACGGGGACTGAGGTGATATCTTCCCAGTCTTTGTTCTTGGCAGGGACGATGGTCACGAGTCCAACATCGGCACCGGTTTCATCAACGGCATAGATGACCGGTTTACCTTCATCATTGTGAACAAAAAAATCACCATCACGTGAGTAACTGGCCTGCATGCCACTGGCTTCGTTGAGTTTATTGGACGCTAGCCATCCAGTACGCGATATGGCGACGGGCAGGGTTTCAGGTTCGGCGGTTTGCTTACTGCTCTGTTCTTCACATCCAGACGAAAACAGCAGCACGAATGGCATGAGCCATAAAGATTTTACAAGTTGCATGCCCCATTGTAGTAGGGTGGACATTTATGTCCACCGTACGAACGCCTTAAACTGGCAAAGTCGTTTTGGACCATGTAATGGTGGACATAAATGTCCACCCTACCGGGACTGTTATCAATGGATTTTCCACAAATACCCAACCACCACGCATTGGCCATGTTGCTGATGACCGGAGTAGCCTTATTCCTGTTCACGCGTGAAAAAATTCGCCTGGAAACATCCAGCCTGGCGATCCTGATGATGGTGGTTGTCGGTTTTGAGATTTTTCCGTTTGAAAGTGCGCGTGGTGCGATTGAACCCATGACATTTTTCTACGGGTTTGGTCACGAGGCGCTGGTTGCCGTGTGTGCCTTGATGATCGCCGGTGAAGCATTGGTGCGCACCGGCGCGCTGGAACCTGTCGCCAGGCGGCTTGCGAAATTGTGGAAGTGGAGTCCGAAGTTTGCGTTGTTGTTAACCCTGATCGTGGGCGCTGTTCTCAGTGCGTTTATGAATAACACGCCCATCGTTGTGTTGATGTTGCCAATGCTGATTGGAGCTGCCGTACGCAGTAATACATCGACCTCCGGTGTGCTGTTACCGATGGGTTTCGCGACTTTGATTGGCGGTATGGGAACGACCATTGGTACCTCGACCAACCTGCTGGTGGTTTCGGTCGCTGCTGATATGGGTATGATTCGATTTGGCATGTTTGATTTTCTGTTGCCGGTGGCGATTGCCGGTAGTGTTGCGATATTGTATTTATGGTTGGTGGCGCCCCGCTTGATCCCGGAACGTACCCCGCCGATGGCCGATATCTCCAACCGTGTATTCCAGGCTCATTTGCTATTCGATGAAGACAACCCGTTGATCGGGCAGTCGCTTGCAGATGTCATCCGTAAAGCCGGGGGTAATTTACAGGTGAAGAAGATCATCAGGGAAAAACAGTTGTTTATTTCCCCCTTGCCGGATGTCGAAATCAGGGCAGGGGACAGGATTCATGTCACCGCTACTTCAGACATGCTGAGGGAATACGAGGCGCTGCTGGATGCCAGGCTTCTGGCCGGACCGGATTCTGAAGAGACCATTGCCGACGGTGACGCCCAGTTGGCCGAGGTTGTGGTGACCGGCGGCTCCCGTTTACGCGGGCTCAGGGTCGCCGATGCAAGGCTCAAGGAACGTTATGGCCTGGATCTGCTGGCGGTGCATGGTGGTGGTGATGTGTTTACCGCCAGTACGCCAGGCTTGAATCAACGTCAACTCAAGGCCAGCGATGTGCTGCTGGTGCAGGGTAATTCCGAGGACATACGTACGCTTAAAGTCGGTGGCGAACTGCTGGTCCTCGACAGCACGGCGGATTTGCCACATTCTTCCAGGGCACCGCTAGCGCTTCTGATCATGGTGGCGATTGTGTCATTGGCCGCTTTTGGGGTTATGCCGATTGCGATGAGTGCGTTGCTAGGTTGCCTGGCATTGATCGGCACCGGTTGTTTAAAGTGGCAGCAGGCCAGTCGTGCACTCAGCACACAGGTGGTGTTGATCATTGTGGCATCGTTGGCGCTGGGCTCGGCCTTGATGAAAACCGGCGGTGCGGAATACCTGGCCCAGGTGTTTCTGTTTCTGACCTCCGGGCTTGCACCTACCTGGATTCTGTCCTTCCTGATGCTGTTAATGGCCGTTATGACCAATGTGGTCTCCAATAATGCAGCTGCTGTGATTGGCACGCCCATTGCGATCAGCATCGCCCAGGAGCTGGGTATGCCATTGGAGCCTTTTGTACTTGCGGTTCTGTTTGGTGCCAACCTGAGCTTTGTGACGCCGATGGCTTACAAAACCAACCTGCTGGTGATGAATGCTGGCGGGTATAAATTCAATGATTTCGTCAGGGTGGGTACACCGCTGACCTTGTTGATGTGGGTGGTTTTGACCGGGGTGCTGGCGTTTGCTTATGAGTTGTGAGCCCGTCATTCCGGAGATATAGATCCCGTCATTCCGGATCAAGTCCGGGGTGACAGGTGTGGTCCGGGGTGACGAAGTATGTTGTTGCCGTGGTTTAAGATTAGGCGTGTATAAACGCTGCCAATGCCCGGGTAACATCCGCTGGTTTTTCAATACTGGATGAATGCCCGGCACCCGGAATAATCACCATCTCTGAATTTGCGATAGCATCCCGAATGCGTTCTGATTTTGCGGGGACTGTTGCAACATCCTGATCACCGACCACGATTAAAGTCGGTGTGCTGATTTGACCCAATTGTTCGTATACCCCTTCACGTTTGATCACACCCATGGCCGCACGACTGCTGCCGACCCTGGAATTGCTGCGTATCTGTTGCTGCCAGTGCTCGCGGGTTTCTTTGTGTGCGTCATCTGTAAGGAAATCACGGCCAAACAGAATCGCACTCAATTTTTTGACCAATGGACCAAAACCAAAAATACGTCCGGTGAACGCCATCATTCGATAACCGCCGACATTTTCTTTGGGCTCAGGATCAGCAGAAGTCTCAAGTAAAGATAAAGACCGTAGCAGGTGAGGGTGGTGAATCGCCAACCTCATTCCGATAAAACCACCCATTGATAAACCGACAAAATGACAGGGTCCACAGTTGAGTGCTTCAATCAGCTCTACGGTATCCACAGTCAGGTTATCCATATCGTAGTCGGAACCCGTGACTTCACTTTCCCCCTGCCCGCGCAAATCAAAAGCAATACAGCGATATTCTGATTTGAATGCTTCGACCTGCGCGTCAAACATGTGGTGGTTCATCAACAGGCCATGTACGAACAGGATGGTCTCAGCACCATTGCCGTGCTCTTCGTAATGCAGGCTGACGCCGTTGACCCTAATTGAGGACATGCCAGTTATTTGGCTGTATATTTAAATTTCTGACCACCAATTGAGGCTTCATACATCAGGCCGCCCTCAGCAATGGTAAAGACTGCCACACCCTTGTCGTAATTCGCATCAGCAGATGCGCCGAAGGTGATTGCAACTGCAGATACCTGTGCGCCCATCTCGAAATTACCGCGGGTGAAATGGTCGAATGCGGTTTTATCCCTGAACATGATGTATTCGGAATAGACCTGACCACCGAGTTGAAAGCCGATGGTGACTTGTGACAATGATGTTTCACCCGCGGTGGAGTCTCCACGAATGACCAGACCCTTGCCGTAGGCACCACCGATACCAATGCCGCCTTTACCGACTTTCGGCAATACCGCATAGGCATACGCTGTATCAAACCATTTTTTGAATGCGGGATCTTTCCCCTTGGCTTTGATGATGGCCTGGGCAACAGACAGTTCCAGTTTGTCACTGGTGTCGGGTTCCCATGCCTGGGCAATGCTTGTTGCAAAAACTGCAACGGAGAAAATCACTAGAGTTAGAAGTTTGTTCATCGTGTTCCTTTATCGAATAAATAGGCTAAATTGGTGCCGGTAGTTTAGCCGAAGCTGAAAGAAAAAGAGGCGCAAATGCGCCTCTTCTTTAACTTTTTTGGTATAGCAATTCAATCAGGTTTTACTATTTGAGTTCAACCTTGAATTTTTGGCCACCAATTGCGGCTTCATACATCAAGCCGCCTTTGGCCTGGGTGAAAATAGCCATGCCGTCAACGAAAGCAGCATCCGCTGATGCACCGGCTGTAACGGCTACTGCCGAAGCTTGTGCGTTCAACTCATAATTACCTTTCTTGAAGTTGCTCAATGTCGGTGAATCCTGAAAGAAAATGAACTCGCTATATGCCTGGCCACCCCACTGGAAACCAAAGCTCAGTTGCGTCAGTGTGACAACAGCAGTTACGGCGCCGTTCTCATAAAGAACACCTTTGCCACGAGCACCACCAATACCAAAACCGGCTTTGCCGACCGTTGGAATGACCACGTATCCGACTGACTGGCTTATGAAGCTGTCAATGCTGGAGTCTTCCTTCCTGAATGCTGTCAATGCCTCCTGGGCCTTGGCGTGAAGTTCTACTGATTCGTCTTTATTCCACGCAGACATTGCCAAAGAAGAGCCAATTGCAAGCGCCATAACAAGGGCAGAAATAAATAACTTTTTCATATGTTTCACCATTAATTACTGTTTGTTGAAATGTAACAAATTGCATGGATATTGTTTAAACAGCCAACGCATGTTGGCAAAAAATTGCTAAACAAACTATGCAAATAATCCCTGAGTCGCGAGAGAGTCGCTATTGCGGTGATTATATCATAAGGAATGAGGCAAGGAGCCTGCAAACAGGGGGCGCTTGGAACTCCGCTCATTGTCCTAATTAACAAAAAAGGCCTGCATTTCTGCAAGCCCTTATCTTGTTTGGCTCCCCGAGTCGGACTCGAACCAACGACCTAGTGATTAACAGACTTTAGTTGGTGCTTCCCACCCCATTGCAGATTATTCACTGATTCTGTACATACCCTATATAAACAGTGTGTTATACATCATTGCCATTCCACCCCATTTCAGCCTACACTCTACATTGTGTTTGCCGTTTGTTTGCCAATTAGGAACTAATGAGTGCCTATCACTAAGCTCACAGGGGTCGCTATACGGGGTTTAAAGCCCACCAAAGAGGGTGGGCGACAGTACCACTTTGATACCGAACATAAGGGCCTGTGCTTGCGTGTAGGGGCGCGTGATAAGACGTGGGTGTATCACTACAGATTCGATGGAAATTTGCGTAGTCCGGCGCTTGGAAAATACGCGCCTGGCCGCAATGACCACATGGACAGGGCAGGGGCAATTGTAGAAGCCAATCGAATAGATACACTGGTCGAACAGTCTATTGATCCGAAGGGCAAGAAAAAGACGGTCACACCAAAACCAGCCGCAAAGAATCCCAACACACTAAAACGTCGAGTTAAGCAGTTTTTAAAGCTGTATAAGCGTCAAGTGAAGTTATCCACCTACAAGCAAGCTGAAAGGCTACTTACGGGTACTTATCTGGCTAGTTTTGAGGCAACGGACGTTAAGAAAATCTCCCGCGTTGAGCTGGTGGAGCTTCTGGAAGATATGAGCGACACTCCTACTCAGGCAAACCGCCTGCAAGCCTACCTGAGCAAGTTTTTTAACTGGTGCTGGGATCGTGGCTATGTTGACCCCTCCCCGATGGTTGGATTACAAAAACGATTCAAGGAACAATCCCGCAAGCGCCATTTATCCGGCGAAGAGATAAAAGAGTTATGGAAGGGCTGCAAGGCTCTTGGCTACCCGTTGGGCGATTGGTGCTTGTTTACGCTGGCAACAGGGCAAAGACCTGGCGAGTGTCGCAACCTGAGCAGAAATGATATTCATGACGATGTTTGGCTGGTAGAGGGCGGCGATCCAAAAAACAAAGAACGTCACCGGATACCCTTGCCCAAGATTGCGCGTGAGATTATTAAGAAAGCCCCAGAACTGGAAGGCTCTTATGTGTTCAGTACCACAAACGGGGAAAAGCCGATAACGCAAGGCGGCAAGCCCTACGGTAATTTGTATGGGGCTGTAGAGATAACTGACTCCCCGCAAGCGCCATTTATCCGGCGAAGAGATAAAAGAGTTATGGAAGGGCTGCAAGGCTCTTGGCTACCCGTTGGGCGATTGGTG
>PVMS01148448.1_pt1 | contig 14767 bp, 8 predicted proteins | sample 1853461 | NCBI WGS metagenome assembly PVMS01 (sample SAMN08582032, study PRJNA380276) | Marine sediment metagenome, whole genome shotgun sequencing project. | isolation source: ocean sediment barecode stripped | collected 2017 | reverse complement strand
GATAGGGTACACGATTTGCGTTCTGAAAGTTATAATCGAATGTACTTCTCTTTTGCTGTATTTATTTACACATGTGTGTGCGAAGGGAATCCTGAGGGCACGATTAAGAGTAATCCTGTGACATCCTTGCAAGATTGGGCTGCTGAACTTGCATTCAGATTGGCGAGTTGGAGCCCAGTAAATGTAAAAGCACCGGATTGCGCTTACATATCATCCGGATCTCGCTTAAACCGATGTTAGATAGATCAAGTCACAATCGGCGACTACAGACTTAGACGTGCGAAAAGCGACACTAATCTATAACCCACTGGCTGGCACTTTGCATCTCGATCCAGTGATCGATGTTGTGGCCGATTTTTGGCGGGAACATGGATGGGAGGTACAGATACAGCCGACCCGGTATGCTGGTCACGCCCGTTCGCTAGCCCGAAAAGCTGTCCAATCCGGTAACGAGTTGGTGCTTGCAGCGGGTGGAGATGGAACCCTTGGGGAAATTGCAGGGGGTCTTGCCGATTCAGAAACAGTCATGGCACCGTTGCCTGCCGGAACTGGAAACTCTTTCACTCGAGAGTTGATGCTGGCCAAACCTGGATTTTTACGTAGGAGGACTCTCGTAGATGCCTGCGCGAAACTAATCGAAGGTCAAGTACAGCACATCGATCTTGGCTGTTACAACGGAGACGAGCGCTGGCTTTTATGGGCTGGAGCTGGTGTTGATAGTTACGTCATTGCTCATATCGAGCCACGGTCCAGGTTTGCTAGAAGGCTGGGAGGTATTGGCTATCTCGGACTGGGAACGCCATTTCTTTCGCGATTTCCAGGTGTTGAGGCGACGGTTACCGTCGACGGGAGTACTTTCCAGGACAACTATTTGATGGTTATCGTGAGCAATTGCCGGCGCTATGCTGGTGGGAAATTCCTCTTGAGCCCTGATGCGAGTCTCGACGATGGATTGTTCGAAGTCTGGATGTTTAAAGGTCGAGCAGGGTGGGGGATCTATCGGTATCTTGCTTTCATGGCCATTGGCCGACATCTAAATCATCCGGATACCTTAATGGTAAAAGGACGAGATATTACAATTGAGACCCAGCCGTCAATACCGTTTCAACGCGACGGTGATCCAGCCGGGTCGACGCCGATGCGCTGTTGGGTAAAACCAGAATCACTACGGCTGCTTGTGCCACAAGAGGTCTCTCCGACTCTTTTCAGCAAACCTGGCGAGTTATTTGACCGGTAATATGTCGACATCGATCCGCTGTTTCTGCACTTGCTAATTGCCCCGTAATCGCACTCACTAGGATTTCCAAGAGCGAGCGAGAAATTGTCACTGTTTCAGTTTGCCTTTGAATTCATTTTTACATAAACTCACGACGGTGGACAGGATTGACTTTCGATCTGACACTGTTACCTGGCCAACGCAGTCCATGCGGGAGGCCATGGCCGAGGCGTCTGTTGGCGACGACGTCTATGGGGAGGATCCTACTGTAAACCAACTTGAGAAGCTGGCGGCGGAATTGGTTGGAAAAGATGAGGGACTGTTCGTTGCCAGTGGAACAATGGGAAATATCACAGCTATCCTGAGCCATACCACCCACGGAGATGAGGCGATAGTTGGCCATGACTCCCATGTAATGAGGGCAGAAGGCGGAGGAATGTCCAGATTGGGTGGAGTTATGCCCAAACCGCTGCCGACAGATGATCTGGGAAGAATGTCATTAGAGCAAATCGTAAAAGCGGTAAGCCCTGATGATCCACATTACCCTATTACAAGGCTTATTCTGGTCGAAAACACTTATGGCAAAAAGAATGGCTACCCACTTCCGCCTGAGTACTTTGCTGAGGTTTACGATATCGCCCAGGACCATGGATTATCAGTCCATATGGATGGCGCCAGATTATTCAACGCAGCAGTTGCTCTGAATGTAGACGTGAAGACCATTACCCAATCTGTCGACTCAGTGATGTTTTGTCTTAGCAAAGGGCTTTGCGCTCCAGTTGGGTCGATACTCTGCGGTTCCTCTCCGTTCATCAAGCGGGCGCGGCGCGAGCGAAAAGTTCTAGGAGGCGCTATGCGCCAGGCAGGTATCCTAGCCGCGGCCGGATTAGTCGCCTTGAATGAAATGATTGAGCGGCTAGCCACAGATCACGCCAATGCTAGCAAAATCGCAACAGGCCTCGCTCGTATTCCTGGTGTCGACGTCGATCCGGATTTGGTCCTGACTAACATCGTTTTCTTTGACTTGAATAATGATGTTGATCTCACAGCGGAGGCTGTGGTAGGTATGATGCGGGCCAGGGCTAACATTTGGCTAGATGTCGACGATGAAAAGAGGATGCGAATAGTAACGCATTATTGGGTTGGGGAAGCGGAAATCAAACTCCTACTGGACCAACTTGAGGAAATTCTAACAGACCGACGATTATCATGACGGATCTGATTGGATCGGTTATTGCCCATTATCGACTCGATAGTTTATTGGGTGACGGCGGCATGGGAAGCGTGTACCGTGCGTATGATCTTAACCTAGATCGATCAGTCGCCATCAAGCTAATGCATGCCCATTTCGCGCGGCGGTCAGAGTTTCGGAGTCGTCTAACCCAGGAAGCGAAGGCAGCCGCAAATCTCGACCATCCGTCAATCGTTAGTATCTACGAATTCGGCCAGGCCAACGGTGATCTATACCTGGCCATGGAATACATCGGTGGAGGAAGCCTTCGAGCACATCTTGGCCACCTCCAGAGTGAGGGCCGCTATCTACCCTATCTACAAAGTATGCAAATTGGGGCTCAAATTTCTGACGCCCTGAATTTCGCACATGGCAAGGGGGTCATCCATCGTGATGTGAAACCAAGCAACATCATGCTCAAACGTCTAGATCGGGCGGATGAATCCGGCGGCTTTGCCTTCCGGGCGGTGTTGACCGATTTTGGATTGGTGAAGCTACTCGAAGGTGATTCGCTGACCCAGACTGGCATGACCATGGGAACGCCGACATACATGTCACCTGAGCAATGCCAGGGTTTACCGCTAGATGGTCGCAGCGACCTTTACTCTCTAGGGGTTGTTATCTACGAGCTGGTAACAAACCGTCTACCTTTTGAATTCAAGTCACTTTCTGAGGCGATGTCTGCCCACATGCGCGGTCAGAAACCTGTCCCGGCCCGCCAGATTCGCGCAGATTTGCCTGATTATCTTGACGATCTTCTTAACAAAGCCCTGGCAAAAGATCCAGATGATCGATTTGACTCAGGACAAGAAATGGCCGAAGCATTACGTGCTTCAAAGAGCGGATTTACTGGTTCGTCTACTCTGGTGCTTGAATCCAGTGAGGCGTCCGCTGTGGCCAGTATGGAACAGGATATTCCGGATTCTGGATACCGGCTTCGGATTGAAGCCCCAGGGCAGGAAAGCAGTTTCGCCCAGATGAACCAGGTTGTGATTAACATAGGTCGCAACCCTGACAATGATATCGTCCTGCCAACCGAGGGCGTGTCACGACGCCACGCCCAGTTCAAGTGGACGTCGACCGGATGGATTATCCACGATCTTGGGGGTATCAACGGCACAAAGCTTGACGGAAGTCGATTGAGGTCAGGTGAGGCCGATGTCTATCAAGCGGGCTCCACGATCGAGATTGGCCCATATAAGTTAGTTCTTGAATTCCCAGAGACGGATGTATCACCACTTGCGGCCGGGCTACTGGCGTCTAAGGCGGTCGAATCTGACGATAAGCTGCCTGTCGAACCAAGTCAGAAACGTGCTCCGCTCGAACTATATTTAGCCAAAGATACCATTTCAATTGATGCTGGCCGTGAGACCGAAGTCGTACTCGAAGTTGTTAATCGAGGCGATGAGGACGATAGGGTAAGTCCAAGGATTCAAGGTCTGCCGTCTAGTTGGGTATCTCATCCTGAGATTTTCATTCACGTCCCTGCTGGTGAAACTGTCTCCATACCGCTTGTTATTCACCCGCCCCAACACACTGAAAGCCGGGCAGGACGACAACGATTTCGAATCGAACTGGTATCTCAGCGCTATAGTGGGATGGAACCGGCAATTTCAGCCACGCTAATTATCGGGGCATTTGAATCGTTTGAGATGACTATGGAGCCTCGAAGGATTCGATTAGCCGGTAATATCAGAGTCACGATTCGAAACACTGGAAACGCCAAAAACGACTTCAGTGTTGTCGGTCGGAATCCAGCCGGAAAGATAACGATTCGGGGTGAGCGTGGCAGAATCACTCTCGAGCCGGGACGGACTGCGACAGTCGATCTGCGGCTGGAAGAGCGAAGGCGCGCCATCTTTGGTAGCCGGGAAACCACAGATTTCGTCATCGAAGTCACGACCGCTGCTGGCGCCCACCAATCAATTAGAGGAAAAGCTACGACAGGTCCTCTTCTGCCCGCCGGTGTCGTATACGCGCTGGCCCTCATCCTGGTCTTCGTATGTGTACTTGTTGCCCTTGTTCTTATATTCCAGAACCTTCGATCGGGGGAGGGTTTTGGCGGTTTTGACTTTATTGGCGATTCCAATTCGCCGGTCGCATCAGCGGCGACATTGACGTCCGAGTCGGTCGCCCCCTTGTCAGCCCAGGAGACGAGTCAAGCGGCAACGGCAATTGCCTCGGGAGACCGCGACGGCGACGGATTAAGCGACAGTCAGGAACAATATTATGGTACAAATCCCGAGAACCCAGACACAGATCAAGATCTTCTAAGCGATGGTGAAGAGCTGCTCTCCTTGGGAACAAATCCATTGCTCCGAGACACTGATGGTGACAAACTTTCTGATGGGGAGGAAGTACGTTCCATAGGAACCGACCCATCCAATCCTGACAGCGACGGGGACGGTATTTTGGATGGGGATGAGATTATCATGGGCAGCGATCCACTGAACGACCAGGACCCCCCCAGAGTCTCGACGGCAACTTCTCCTCCACCGAGTAACACTCCCGCTCCATCAACACCCACCAGCACAGTGGCGCCTACACCTGTCGACACCCATACGGCGATTCCGACAAGTACGCCGATCCCATCAGATACACCTTTACCGACCTCTACTGCGACAGAATCACCGACGGCAACCTCATCGCCAACAGAAACGCCTACCAATACACCAACCCAGGTTCCAACAACAACACCATCGCTTATCTGTGCAACGACACCCCCGATGATTGACGGCATGATTCAGGGCTTAGAATGGGGAAGCGCTCCACTTTTAGAACTGATGCCTGAAGGAGACGGTGACCGGATTGCGGTCATTTATGTATTGAGAGATGCAGAAAATCTCTATCTAGCATCAGTGGTGCGCGACCCTACCAGCGATCCGGCGTCGGATTCTATCGAGATCTATTTTGATGCAAACAATAATGCCGGAGACCCTGATATCGGAGATCGACTGTTTCAGGTGATGCGAGATGGGGCTCAGCTAACCTGGACTGGGATAGGAGATAATAGTGATGATAACAGTTGGGATCCGCTCTTAACCAGCCCAGAATGGAGCGCAGTAACGGGCGAGCCAGAAAGTGATAATTGGGTTGTCGAAATCAAGATAGAGTTGAAAAAGGATCTGACCCAGCTAGTTAATGGGGATTCATTCGCGTCGATGTTTGCTGTTCAATATACTGGTGATGGGGCGCAATGGCCTGAGGGGGCTCTTGGCAACAATGCAAGCACCTGGGGGCAATTTCTCAATAGTTCATGCCAGCCGTGACTAACTACCGGGAATGGACATGGCAGAATTGGGAGTTGGACATCGATCGATTACGGCATGGTCGCCCTGACTTGGTTGTCGCCTGACATTGGCCATTCACAGATGCCGATACGTCTTTGCTCGCCTCTACGTCTTTAACCACTCTAACCAATTCTCTATATCGCTCAAATTCAACGTGAAGCGATTCGACAATGGTCTCAGGATCGGGCGTTAGACCGGCATCGGGGCAATTCCGACCAACACTTCCCCTGCATAGCTTATGATGCTCACCCCAAGGCCAAGTCTTCCGGACTGAGGTACCCAGAACATTACACTTCGAATAGCCTTGCCGGCAAAGTAGCGAACCTCTCGTGGACCCGGAACATTTGTCATCACAGTCGTTGCTTTTTTCTCAAAGATATCGACGATAATGTCCTCGATCTTCGGCGATACGAGACCCATGGTATTCAGAATTCCAAAGGCAACGATAGCCTCCGGTGTGCCTTTTATCAGGTCCATTCGTCGTTTTAACTCGGATAATCTCTCGAGGGGATCCTCAATGCCGACAGGCAGGGACAGGAAAACAAGTCCAAAGGAATTGCCGAGTTTTAGCTCTTCCTCGATTGGGCGCAGATTGACCGGAACGACGGCTCGGAAATCCAGCCCGCCTATCGGTTCGCCTCGACCGCGCAAATAACGTCCTAACGCACCACTGACGGCGGACAAAAGAATGTCATTGACCGTTCCCCCAGCTACACGACCGATAGCTTTGACATCAGATAGCGGAATCGGCTGAGACCAGGAACACCGTTTTCGTACTCCTAGCTTACCTTTGAAAGGTGTTTCAGGATCTGGAGTGAGAAGGAGAAGATGGGCCAGGGCAACAGCGCTGTCGACACCTAGTTTGGCTGTCTCTCTGACCCGAACAGGATCCGACAAAAGATCCAGGGCTTGCTGCAGAGCCGCATTGGCCCTTTCATTGCCTGAAGAGGTCGAGAAGGCACTTATTCTTTCATGCTCGGGGACCGCACTTTTCATTTGCTGCCGGTCCAGTCCCTTACGGCCGTCTGAAGCAACGCTAGGCTCGTCGTCCGTTAGATCAAGGAGTACTTTGACAAGCGCGATACCATCAGCAATACAATGATGAAGCCGGCATAGTAAAGCACACCCATCCCCGAAATTCTCAACAAGATGGAATTGCCACAGCGGTTTCGAGAAATCCAATGGGGTGCTCATGAAGTCATTAACAAGTTCCTCGAGCGCCGATTGGTTGCCGGGCGAAGGCAGTGCAATTCGATGCAGGTGTGCGTCTAAGTCGAAGTTGGCGTCATATTCCCAGTAAGGAGGAATGGCGGGAATGACAGGTTGGACAACACGTTGCCGAAAACGATCGTATCTGAGAAGACCCGACCGCAAGGTTTCTCGGAGTTCCAGGAAGTCAAGAGGCTCATCGAACATGAAAATCCCGGTTATCATCATCAGATTAGTCGGATCTTCCATGCGCAACCAGGCCGTATCAACCGGTGATAGATAGGGCTTTTTACCGAGGATTCGTAACATTGGGGGACTCCGTTGCGCACAGCTCTAAATCATCTGCCGCCAGTATACCATATTGGACAATGAGAGGCGGCTCCAACACGATGTAGACGATCTTACTACTCGTGGCTATACTGTCGAAATGGACGATAACCCATTTCCTGGGCCAATCCAAGCAGGCGCCAAAGCTATCCCATTCCATCTTCCGGATGAAGAGGGCAAGATACTTTCGTTTAGCAGTGAGTTGTCAAAGGGACCTATGGTAATTGTGTTTTACCGGGGCGACTGGTGACCGTGGTGCCAACGCCAGTTGGTGCAATTGGCCAGGATATATGATCAGTTTGAGGAACTAGGGGCAAGCTTGTGGGCTATATCACCACAGAGCGTTGAGAAAAACCGCGTGCTGGTCGAACGACGAGGGCTTCCATTTCCCGTTCTTTCTGACGACGACCAAGATGTAATCCGGCGATGGGGGGTATTTAACGACGAGGACCCTAAAGGCCGAGCAATACCTTATCCGGCGACATACTTGATCGATCAAAAGGGCCGGATCACCTGGGTGCACATCGGTCAATCTACCAGGGATCGTCCTGCTTCAGATGACATCCTCTTACAAATTAAGCGAATTAACAATCGCACCGCCAAACAGGAGTGATCGAATAACCGTCGAGCTATAGGGGCCACTGAACTACATCTGAAACGACAATGAGTAGCAAAACGCTGGCAACGAAAATATTAGATTCGCTGGGTATTTGGTATCAAGTTCATTCCTATCCAGAAAGCGAGCGAGATGCCACTCAGATCGCCAAGATTTTGGATATTCCCGCGGAGCGGGTGTTTAAGACTCTCGTTGCGGTGAGGAGCCAGGCAAAGCCTTTACTGGTGATGGTCCCCGCAAGTCACCAGCTCGATCTGAAGAAGCTGGCCAGGCAGATCGGCGAGAAAAAAGTAAAACTTGCCACCCATATTCAGGCAGAGCAAATGACCGGTCTTCAAGTGGGGGGAATCTCACCCTTGGCACTATTAAACAAGGGATTTGTAAACCTTCTTGATAGCTCGGCAACGAATTACGAGACGGTGTGCATTAGCGCCGGAAAGAAGGGGTTGAATCTGGAGATTAATGTCGCAGATCTCAAGGAAGTCTTAGACGCAGAATTGGTTAACGTGATCAGTTAGATTGGATCTTGCGATTTCATCGATCTGAAAAGCTTAGTGGGTTGGGTCTATCTCTTCACGAGTGTCTAAGAGCAAGCGGCAAAAACGAGCGATAAGGCGCCACCTCGACAAAGGCGTCCAAGACGACCAGATTAGCCCGACCATCGCTGATAACCGCGACTGTCGGGAGCAGCAACGTTCGAGTCGATCTCGTAGCCGTGACCGCGAAGGCTAATGTTATGGTCTGATGGCCCTCGATTGAACCGCGCCATTCGATTAAGTGATCTGTTGCCGACAATGCCCCTGACGTCGACGTAATTGAGCGAAGGTTAAGAGTGAGTTTACCGGGAAAGTAGATTGTTGCGGTTGCTACGCCAGCAACCGATAAGGAGTTGCTAATTTCCATATGATAGATGAAATTGCTGCTCATATTGGAATTTTGGGGCGCGGATACTAATTCGGATGATGATAGGTCGGCTGTACCAACCCAGAGTGGAATAATACGCTCAAACGACAGCTTGTGGTTATCGTAGAAAATCCTGAATTTATTCTTGACCAGAGTACCTTCCTGGACCGAGGGATCGACCTCGGCCCGGTAAGAGATGATATGTGTATCGTTAGCGGAGATTTGACCTTGCCAGATAAGTCTGTGCATTGCCGGATCATATTGCGCTCCTCCGGTAATGGAGCCGGGATCTAATTCGAGTACGTCTGGCAACGTATTGGTAATGATTACGCCACTTGCGGGTGCCCCACTGACAGATCGCAGAGTCACAGTAAAAGAGCGGAAGGAACCCGCTTCAGCTGCTGTCGGAGTAGATTGAGAGTCAACATCGAATGTGCTGTCTCCAAGGTCGCTCAGCCAACCGATTATCTGGTTTATGGCCGAGCTATGGACGTCCTCAGGGAGCGTTTCGAAGGGGAAAGCCCAAAATACAGTCCGCCAATCATCGCCTTTGCTCGACACGCCGGCCGCCATTCCGCCATCATGCCATAGCGATACATCGTTGCCATCCATAGCCACCAATCCATCGGCGAAGTTCTGATAAGGATTGAAATCAAGAACTATAGGCCGGGTCAGGATATCGAGAAAAGTGGGACTGGCTCCCGCAAAAACCAGTGTTGGTGTTACAGACGCTTGAAAAGACCGAACGCCGAGATAGTGTGAGGAAAACGGATCCTCCGGATGCATGTCTAGATAATCCTGGCTGGTAAGAAATAGACGACCGCCGTGGTCAAGAAATGATGCCAACGACTCTTGCTCGTCATCGGTGATAGGGGCGAACCAGTCGTAGCCGGTGTACCAGATAACGATATCATAGGCGTTCAAGGTTTGTGATGGAGGACTGCCGCGAACGATTGGGGAGGAACCGATTTCCCAGAAATCGTAATCGAACCCGCCAGCATCTAAGGCAGATCGATAGGTTAATTCTTGATCATACCAGCGATCATCATCCACAAGGAGTATGGCGCCCGGTGTCTTTAGGTGAACCGGGAAGGTCTCACTGTATTCCGGGCTATATACGGACGTGGCGACGATGCTAAATTCTTCGACCGTATCGCGTGACGCACCGGAAGGGACGTCTACTATAAAGGTTGTTCGTCCAGCCTGACACGAACCTAGGGTTAGGGTATTTGTAATGATTGACACCGGCCAGTTGTTTCCGCTAACTTCTAGATGGACAGTGTCGGTAACCAACTCGCTGAGATTGATCACGTCAATAGTTTTCGTTAATCTGTATCCCGGAACGGCTATATCATTCAAAAGCTCTGGCCTAAATCCGATTCCTATATCCCGGTCCGGTAGGGCAAAGTAGTCAAAGGCTCGAGAGATCATCTCGCTCCGGTTCTCTGCCCCAGATACCCCTTCGAGTCCAAATCCAAGATATACAATATTGAATGGCTCACAGACACCGGCTTGAAGACCGGCTAGCGATCCATCATCATATTCAAGGGCGGCTTCGGTAAACGAGCCAGATCGGATGCCGACATGATTCGTAGCTTCCTGGTTACCGGCACTACCAGCTCCATTGAGCGTAATGGCCATAGTTGCAAAAATGGATTCCTCAAAGCCTGCTATGGAAAATGGTGGCTCCATCTCTCCTTGATGGATGGCATCTAGCTGCTCACTCCACCAGGAATGGGAACCGAGCAATAACTCCTCGAAAGCGCCAACATGTTGACCGCTTATGAACAAGTAGCCGCCCTGAGCGAGGTATGATGAAATGACGTCACCAGCGCCGATCTGAGCAGGAGAGTCGGTAGGTGACGACCAGACAACCGCATCGTATTCCGACAGCGTCTCGGCCGATGGAACGTCTTGAAAAGGATCCCTGATTGAGATTAGGTCGTGCCTGTAATTATTCTCGGTCAGAGCGGTTTCGAAGAACCCAATCTGGCTCCGATAATACCACTGACCACTATCGACCAGGAGCGATTCTGGACCCTCGCGCAAGACGAAGTCGTGGAGCAAATTAAGCCCAGAGGACACCGCTACCATTGCTTTGCCCAATCGATGGCCTTCTGACGAAGCCACAAGTTCATAAGTTCCCTCAGGCAGCGAAATAGTGTAACCACCCGTTTCATCTGTAATGGTCGCAACAGGTGTATCGTTGGCATAAACTGTTGCCTGAAGAGGAATTCCGCTCTCAGCTTGAATCACCCTTCCGGCAATAATGCCTTTCGGCTCTTCGAGTAAATGAATATCAAAAATGGTTGTTTGGCCGCCAGTAACGGCGATCTGGTCCGCTGTAAAGTGCTCTTGTCCGAATACATCGACTGCAAGGCCATATAATCCCGGTTTGAGATATGCAGAATATCTTCCCAGCTCGTTCGTGGTGTAATTTAGCCGGGATCCGGTAGTCGTCGTGATCCGCACGGTTACTCCGGGCAGCGTCACTCCTCCTCTGACCACTTTCCCAGCAAGTAAGCCGCCTGACACTTCCATTGAAACAGCAGAGTAAGCGTCGACCCGTCCCCATCCGCTGTTGAATGAAGGAGATGGTGAATCGATAACCATGGCAGTTGAGGTCATGATGGCGCTGATCTCCGCCTCATTAAGTGCCGGATTAGCTGATAAGATGAGGGCGAACACCCCTGCGACGTGGGGGGTAGCCATCGACGTCCCGTCACGGTAAGCAAATCCACCTCCTGATTGGGCCGAGAGGACGTATGCGCCTGGGGCTACGAGGGCAGGTTTGATTTCAGCCGTATGGTCGGATGGTCCGCGAGACGAAAACCAAACGACTCCATCGATGTCATCACTAGCCCCAACCGAGAATGTGTCAGGGTACCCGGCTGGTGTATGTATAGTACCTCCCGCGGGCCCGTCGTTGCCTGCAGCGAAGACAGGAATTATTCCTGCACTTTTTAGGGCAAGTACATCTGGTAAGAAATCGGTAAGATTGGCCATGGTACCCCATGAGTTGCTGGCTATGTCTGGACCCAATGAGGGCTCACCGTTCGGCGCAAGCAGCCACTGAAATCCGGCATGAATGTTACCAATCGTACCGAAGCCATTGGCATCCAGGATGCGAACGGCGATCCATCGTGCCCCGGGAGCAACACCAATCCCACTCGTCCCGACGGCGGTTCCAGCTACATGTGTGCCATGTCCGTTGGGGTCGAAAGGCTCCATTGTTCCATCGAGAGCGTCAAACCAATTCGATGCGTGGTCGGCTTCTGCTCCTCCCGTGAATCCTCGATAGTTACCTAGCAAGGCAAGATGTTGCCAATCTACTCCCGTATCAACCAAGGCGACTGTGACGCTGGATCCGTCGATTCCCAGGCCGTCCCAGACGTGACGGGCCCGAATCTTTTCGAGCCCCCAGGGAACATCAGAAGGCGACTGTTCGAGTAAGACATTGCCTTGTTGAATCATACGAATGGGCTCGTCGACGATCACATCCTTTACCCCTGGAAGCGAAGACAGCTCGGGGATAATCGATAAATGTCCTCTGACTTGGATCGCGTTTACAATCCAGAGTGGATTATATGAGGAGACCATATCCGTATCTTGAAGCGACTTTAGGAGATCGATCAGATCAATCTGACTTCGCTGTGCGACGGACTGTAAGGCATTGACTACAGCGTAGCGTCTCTCAAGCTTATCGATCGGGAGGTTCAAATTATCCAGGTCGGCCGATGCCTCGAGGCTAATAAGAATATCGACCTCCTGCTCACTATCCCCACCGGCTGACGGCTGGCGAGGCTTGGTATCGATCGACTTCAAGAAAGTACTCAGCCGGCTTTCAGCGCTTGCGGTCTGGCGAGAGATTAGGATTACCAGCGATATGACCATGGCCAGGGACAGCAATAGAGAATATAGCAGCCAAATGGCTCTCTTGGTCTGGCGATTAATCTGTGGCGAGTGATCGGAAAACAAAGGCGTATTTCTCTCTGATCTGGTTGACGAGCCGAACAAACCCCGTAGCAAGCGTATCCGAGCAAGGGCAAGTGGTCCGGATTTAATTACTACCGGGAACCCTTGATGATTAAGCTGGCCTTTGATGGAGAATAATGGTCCTACTCAAGATCTCTCTGTGACCAGAGGATCAGCCCGAGGGCGAGCGCTCCGCCTACGATGCCGAAAATAGCGCCAATTACAAGTCCAAAGCTAAAAGGCTCGCTTGTGGCATCGGCAAGCCCTGAATTAAAGACGAACTCTCTTATGGTTTCTTCCAAACCCTCGACGATAGTCGAGGCCATGAACCAAGCCAGGAACCAGCCAAGCATTAGCAACAGTATTTGCCACCAACGGAACTTGAGCTCGGTCTTCTTTAGGACGAGACCCATTGTTAAGCCGGCCAAGATAGCCAGAACGAATCCGAATAATGCGTTCTGCATAGTATTTACCCGCCGATCTCCATGGCACTCACGAACTCGACCCGATCTGAGATCTGATGGACTTAAGATAAGAAAACATCAATAAACTCAGCGACAGCAAAAGCTAGCATCCAGCCAAGCGCAATTAGTAGTACCTGAATAAACTTTAGCGACGGTTCGACGATTCGAACAGCCAGTCCAGTTAAGAATCCGCCAATAATTCCGCCTAAGGCAGCGTAGAACGTAGCGACAATGGCACTCGCTGTCTGGTCATCCAAGCCAAATTCGGTAAGCTGGGAAACGGGTTCGGAGAAGGTATCGGTGCCCCAAAACGCTTGAATCATGCCCCAGGCGACAGACCATCCTACGATGACAACGATCCAGGCAGCAATCATGAGTATTACAGTCGCAGCTAAGGATCTTCCCCCGGGAAGCTGGACCCACCGGACTTGCCCGCTTTTTACTGAGGCCGGTGCTTCCGATGGCGTTCCGGAAACAGTTATTTCATGGATAACAGATTCTTTTCCCTCTAGCTTCGATTTTGTTTGAGCAACCATGGTTGAGCTGCTTGTCCCACCAGGTGCGACTCGGCACGGATTAGGCTGAAACTCAAACCGGCAAGAACTGCTGTTATCTGAACCCTCCAAGCGTATACTCAGCTCCGAATCGCTCTTGTTCACCAAATTTACCTGAGCGACGCCCTTATTTCTAGATTCAATATTGTCAGGGGCAATCGCGATTTCAAAAACCGGCGGCTGTTGCCTAAATTCGGCTTCAAATTTTCGCATCAGACCGGGCGCCTCGGCAGGGTACACAGATACGATGAAGGGGTGTGTTTTTGGTAAATCGGTGGTGAGCGACTGCTTTGGGGTAACTAACAGGGGTACTTCAACCCTACTCATAGGCGCAACCGCCACAACATTAGGGTTAAATTCGAAATGACAGGCCTCTTCAGGATCTGAGGCTTCGAGATGCAACGTTAGTTTAACCTCGGCAAGATTTTCCAGACGGACCGAGTAGCGAGCTGAAGCTGAGCCTTGCTGTATCTCCGGCCGGATCCCAGCGGTGTATGTCGGAGGGATCTGAACCCACTCACCGTCCACTTGACTCACTGAGCTTGGCGCTTCGGCCGGTCGGGCCAGTACAGTGAATTGTACGACCTGAGACTCTTCTGAGGACAGCGGCGATTTTGCTCTAACTGAAAGTTGAGACGCCGCCCGCTGACCTGCCAATACTCTCAAATTAGACGGCTCGATATTATACTGACACGCCGCTGCAGGATCCTTCGCCTCCAGCTGGATTTGAAGATCATCTCTGCCCTGGTTCACCAGGGTAATTGTATATGTACCTGACAATGCTCCCTGTTGTGTCTCAGGATCCAGGCTGATCTCAAAAGAGGGCAATCCTTGTTCCCATTCACCTTGAGTTTGCTGCGCCAATTCCGGCGCGTGCTGCGGTCGAGAAGTCACAGTGAAGAAGTGTCGCCTGACTTGATCTCCAACCTGCGGCGTCTGTGAGCGAGCGGTGAGAGTAGCCGAACCCGTCTCTCCGGGTTGG
>PVMS01140863.1_pt1 | contig 14772 bp, 16 predicted proteins | sample 1853461 | NCBI WGS metagenome assembly PVMS01 (sample SAMN08582032, study PRJNA380276) | Marine sediment metagenome, whole genome shotgun sequencing project. | isolation source: ocean sediment barecode stripped | collected 2017 | reverse complement strand
GTGGTTGGACAGCGACCCGTTGTGCACCAGGCACAGATCCTGGCCGGTGGAAAACGGGTGCGAGTGTTGCGTGGTAATCGCACTCTCGGTAGCCATTCGCGTGTGTCCCAGCGCGTGGCTGCCGGCAAAGTCCTCGAGGTGAAAGCGTTCCACGAAATCACGTGGCGCCCCGGCTGCCTTCTAGATTGCTCTGCTGCTGCCGGCGCTCTTGTTACGCAGCTCCGGGCAATTCTGAGCCAGCCAGGCTCTGACTTGCGGCAAAGGGGAGGTGGTGCTGACAACAGCATGGCTGGCCCGAACCTCTGTTGTGAATTCCGTATTGAACTCCGCGGCCAGTTGTAAACGCACACCGTCCCAGTCATAGTCGTCTTGCGCCGCATGCAGGGTCAGCTTGGTGCTGGACGGGCCGTGCCCATCTCGGTAGACGGCGACGCCCGCGCTGTCCGGCCCTCGTTCACTCATCTGCACCAGCATTGCACCCAGCATGGTGCCCAGATCCTTATGAAGATCTTTGTTTTTATAATAGATTCCTACGATTCCACACATTTTGGTCAGGCCCGTTGATTAGCGTGAACAGTGTACTCTGGAATATACTGGTGGTAAAGTATGTTTCCTCACAGGAAATATAAATCCGAACCATGGCCAAGCATCAATATGCATCGGGGCAGGTCGATCCCGCTCATGTCCAGCCTGCGGCTAATGAGCTGGAGCAAGCCATCGGCAGCCAGGTTAATCGTTATCGCAAGCAACTCGGGCTGACCGTTGCAGAACTGGCCGAGCGTGCTGGATTGTCTTCGGGTATGCTGTCCAAAATTGAAAATGGCAACACTTCCCCTTCACTCGCGACTCTGCGGGCGCTTTCGATTGCGCTCAACGTGCCAGTAACAGCACTTTTCAGGCAGTTCGAAGAGCAGCGCGATGCAACTTACGTTCGTGCCGGGCAGGGCCTGCCAATCGAGCGCAGGGGAACGCGTGCCGGCCACCAGTACCAGTTACTGGGGCATAGCGTACACAGCGACGTTTCAGTCGAGCCTTACCTGATTACCCTGAAAGAGGATTCAGAGGTGTTCCCGATCTTTCAGCACGGTGGGGTGGAATTCATTTATGTGCTTGAAGGTGTCGTGGTCTATCGCCACGCTGACGCCACTTATCGTCTGTCCCCCGGAGATTCTCTTTTCTTCGATGCCGATGCACCCCATGGACCCGAGGAACTGGTGCAGGTACCGGTCCGGTTCCTGTCCATCATCACGAATTCGAACGGATAGCGCCAACGCGTTGCCTGCCAGGGGTAATCTCGGGTCAGGGAACGGAAATCAGCTTGTCGGAGTGGCCTTTGGCACATCAGTCATTCCTGTAAATCTGTCCGCCTTTCATCACGAAGCTGACCTGGCCAAGAAGGGAAATATCATCCAGCGGATTTCCGTTGACTGCGATGATGTCTGCCAATTTTCCCTCGCTAATGCTACCCAGCCGGTCTTCGATCCGGAGCAGTTGCGCCGCCGTTATCGTGGCGGACTGGATGGCTTCCATTTCCTTCATGCCGCCCTCGACCATGTAGACAAATTCCAGCGCATTGTCTCCGTGTGGCGACACGCCGGAATCGGTTCCGAAAGCTATGGTCACTCCGGATTGATAGGCTTTGGCGAAAGTATCTGCGATTTGCGGGCCAACGGCCGCCGCCTTGGGCCGCACTACGGCCGGAAAATAACCTTCTTCTTCAGATTTCAAGGCAACAAATTTTCCGGCTGAAATAGTTGGAACGAAGTAGGTGCCGTTTTCCTTCATCAGTCCCATGATTTCATCAGTCATGAAGGTGCCGTGTTCAATTGAGCGTACTCCGGCAATGACTGCGCGTTTCATGCCTTCGGCGCCATGAGCATGCGCGGCGACATGGAAGCCATAATCACTGGCGGTCTGGATAACCGCCACCAGTTCTTCTTGGGTGAACTGCGGGTTCTGACCGCTCTTGGCCAGGCTAAGCACTCCGCCTGTTGCCGTTATCTTGATAAAATCGGCGCCGTCCTTGTAACGCTGGCGCACGGCCTTGCGCGCATCTGCGGGGCTATTGACGACACCCCGCTGCGGACCCGGATCTCCCATCAGGTCGTGTCTGAATCCATTGGTGGGGTCGGCATGACCGCCGGTTGTCCCCAGTCCCTTGCCGGCAGAAAAGATTCTGGGGCCGCTGGCAATTCCTTTGTCTATCGCATTTCTCAATGCAATGGTCGAGTTATAGCCATCACCGGGATTTCGCACCGTGGTAAATCCGGCCTGAAGCGTGATCTCGGCGTAATGTGCCGCGAGCAGCGCCTGGTCAGCCTCGTTATTCTGAAATCGCTTGATGTAGCCATTGCGCGACAACTGGCCATCCAGATGTACATGCATATCCATCAGGCCAGGCAGACAGGTATCGAGCTTGATACGTTGCACCTTCAAATCGGAATAATCATTCTCGCCAAGCGACTTGATGCGGCCACCCTCAATCAGGATTTTTCGGTCTCGCAGCACTTTGCCCTGCTCAACATCAATCAACCGTGCACATTCCAGCACGGTGTTCGCTGCATGGGCGGGTAAGCAGCAGGAAAACAGGATGACAATGCCCAGTAGTGGTTTCATAGGGAACTCCATGGATCTCATATTGATTCGAATCAGCTCATTTTTCGGGCTAAGGTCTGCGGCCGGATTTTTGTGTTACCGGTCCGGTTGATCTCAACCCAGCAGTTGCCCCATCCTGCCGGTCAGAATCGCCAGGTAATTACCCAGGGCATAACCGATCATAGCCATCAGGATGGAGGCGGGCACCAGTGATTCGCGGTGATGCGCGGCAACGATAGGAGCCGATGCCGCGCCGCCAATATTGGCGGCTGATGCAATCGCCAGGGTATGCACGTCTACCCGGAACAGCCAGGCGCCGAACAGGATGAATACGCCATGGATCGCGATCCAGACGTAGGCCATGAGGACGAAAGCACCCATGGTTTCCAGGCTGGCGCTGCTCAGGTCCATGGTCGCGCCAATGCGCGCCACGTAAACGTAGATGATGGCCATCGCAATGGAATGCGCGGCGGGTAATTTTCGGGCCGGTGTGGTCGAGGCAATCAGGGCCAGGGTCGTGATCAGAAGGATCACCCAGGTACTGGCGCTGATCACGGTGGCGCCGCCGATCATGACCGGGGGCAGCACTTCGGATAGCTCCAGCGATATCCAGGTGAAACTCAGCGCAATCAAGGCGAGGTACAACAGGGAGGTCATGCTGGGTGCTTCCTGGTGGTGGTCGAGGTCGGCCGCGGCCCGGTCCATCATCTCAATGCGGTCGGCCGGCACGCGCATCCAGCGGTTGAATCGTGCGGCAAAAGCCTTCGAACCCAGCAAAAGAGGCAGCCAGATCAGGTAAACCATCTGGTCGGCCGCGGCGGCCATGGTCATGTGCTCGCCGCTGCCTTCAAGCGCCGCGTGCGCAGCCGTCATATTACCGGTGCCGCCTATCCAGCTACCCGACAGGGTGCCAAAAGCTTTCCAGCTATCCTCGGGCAAGGGGAACTGGAGCGGAAACCCCTCCGGCGTGGTGATGGACTGGCCCAGCGAGTAGGCCAGGAAACCGCCAAGCACCACCCCGACGCTGCCGATCAACATCACGAAAACACCTTTGCCCATGATGCGCACAGCGCCCAGTACATCTACATTCAGCAGCATCAGGCAAATAAAGACCGGCAGGCCATACATGCGTAAAAAATCATAAGCTGCGCTTTGGTAAGGGATCAGTCCGGTATTGGACAACAGAACCGGTGTGGCATAGATGAAAATCAATGGTGGAAGATAATTGAAAATCTTCCAGTTACTCTTCTTCTCCAGCCAGAACCAGAAACTGACCACTGCGACCAGTACAGCCATCACGCCTACCGGTGTTGATATCAGTGCATTATTCATTATGGCTCCGCTCACGCACTCCATCCAAAAGACTACAGGCTAATTCAAGTGCATCCAATAAGCGAGGCGTTCCACGTCGATCCTGAAAGCATCCCCGATTCTGGGAACTTCGGCGGCCGCCGCGGGGTACTCGCTGTATTCCACCGTGGCGATCAGATGCCGCCCTGCACCGGCTGCATACACCAGTTCCGCCAGGTGAGGAGACAGTGTCACCAGCCGCTTAGCGGGGGTGCCAAGTTCCAGCGTGGATCCATCCGCCTGGGTCAGTGATATTCCCGCGCCGGCTTGTACCGGGCAGGAAAGGAGCACAAAGCTCAGGAGTACAAAACCATATCTGCTGAATCGCATCAGGGAAAACGGTGTCCGCTGACCGAAGACGAGCGATCAGGCAATGACGCCGATCAACAACAGCAATGCGAGTGCGGTCATCCACACGCCCAGGATCCGCCAGGCCAGGTCCATCGCCTGCTGCAGACTGATCATGGGGCCATCCAACTGGTCGGCGTAGCCGTCCCGCGCGGCATGTCCGGTGAGAACAATGCTGCGGGCGCTGGCAAGCAGGAAACCGTTATCGCCTTCGAAGAGCCCGTGGCCCTGCTCATTGTGGTACTGCTTCCAGGCCACGAATACCGAGTCAAAATCCGTTGCAACGGCCAGAGAAAGGGTCATCAGCTGAGCGGCTGGCCAATCCATGATTTGGCGCAGGCGGATAAACAGGCCCTTTTGATCGTCCGATAAGGGATAGTCCTCTTTCACCAGCCAGTCGACCACTCGATAAAGAAATGCGCCGACTATACCCAGTACGGCGAACCAGAAAATGATGCCGAACCAGCGCCGCAAGGCTTCCCGGAAAACCGATTCCACGGCCAGCGCGCGGCAGGCATCGTGGTCTTCCGGCACCGGGCCGCCGGTAGTTTTCCCAGTGCTTCCTGCCTGGAATCTTCGTCTTCCGATTCGATAATCGCGGCTACTTCAGTGTCCAGATCCTTCGGCCCATAGGTATAGATCAGGAGGATGATCGCCAGCAGGAATGCGCCGGTTGAGCCGAACGCCGAATAGAGTAGCTGGTTGATCATCAACAGCAGCAGGGCAGGCAGGGCGATAAGGATCAAAAATCCGAGTATTTCCTGCCATCCGGGAAATTTGCCAAAAGCATCGTTAGCGAAATTGATCCAGGAGCCAAGCCACCTGTTTTGCCGAAGCCGTCCCAGTTCACGGACGAAATGGCAAAGTGCGAAGGCGAGAAGAATCGCAATAATGGTCATTAGCTGGTTTCCTTACCTTTGGCCGGATACCCCGGCCGGGCCGGTTCACTTGCCGATAATTCTATCAGAGGCCGCGGCCCGCTTCAGGATAGCGGAACAATCTTTCAATCAGCGCAGACTTCTCGCCTTACGAACCAATTGTTCCAGGTCTCTTCCGCAGCGCTGGAAGTACCAGTCAGCCAACAGGCGGAAGGCGATTGAGACGGGAGGTGGCAGGCGGACCGAATCCTCCAGGATTGCCTGGTTCAGGCCGGCTACCGTGTACCAGCGCAGGTCCTCCAGTTCCTCGGATACCGCGCATTCCCGGCTTTCGGCTTCGGCATAGAAACCACACATCGCCGAGGCGGGAAACGGCCAGGGTTGTGAAGACACGTAGTGGATTTTCTTCAGCCTGACGCGGGCTTCTTCGAACACTTCTCTGACCACGGCATCTTCCAGGCTTTCGCCTGGCTCGACGAATCCGGCCAGTGTTGAAAAGTGTTTCGGCGGCCAGTTGCCGTTCCGCCCCAACAGGCAGGCGTCGCCCTGTGTCACCAGCACGATAATGGCCGGGTCAATGCGGGGAAAGGACTGGCGGGCACATTCTTCGTTGCTGCAGACCAGTTTGTGGCCGGAGGAAAACAAGCGGTTCGGATGCCCGCAAGCGCCACAGAAGCCGTGCCGGTGCTGCCAGTAGTGCAGAGCCTTGGCATAGGCCAGCACACCGGCATGCTTGGCATCCATGTCCACGGACGCGCGGCGCAAGTCGATAAATTGTGCTTCCGGGTGGTTGCTGAGCACCTCTTCACGCTGCGTGTCGTTGATGGAGACCGCGAAAAAATAGCGCTTGCCATCGGTTCCGAGCAGAGTAGGGGGCTGAATGGCGTCCAGCTGATCGAGTTCGCCTGGCTTCAGATAGACTGCAATCTGTCCCTGATCTGTCGTTTCCAGCAGATTGCGGCTGCGCCAGAGCGTGACGAATCGTGCAGAACCTGATCGCCGCGCCGATTTTACCCAATCTGCATCATCGCGATACTCAACCAGCCGGTCGAGGCGAACTGATGTGAAGCGGTTGCGGTGGGAGCGCGTGATCCGGTCAATACTGAGATCGACTGCGGTCACCGATCAGACAGAGAAAGAAGAGCCGCAGCCGCAGGTGGTGGATGCGTTGGGATTACGAATCACAAACTGGGCGCCCTGCAGGCTTTCGGAATAGTCCACCTCGGCGCCCATCAGGTACTGAAAACTCAAGGGGTCGACCAGTAGAATCATGCCATCATTCTTGATAGCGATATCATCCTCGGCCTGCTCTTCGTCAAAGGAAAAACCATACTGAAATCCCGAGCAGCCGCCACCACTGATATAGACCCGCAACTTGAGATTCGGGTTACGTTCTTCCAGGATCAATTGCTGGACCTTGCGGGCAGCAGCGTCGGTAAACACCATGCCGGGCATGGCGTTCGTGCTGGCCGTTCCAATTTCTGTTAGCTGATCCATGTATTCCACTTAAAACAATGACATTCCGATTGACTCACTATGGTGGCTTTCGGCCTGTAAATCAATGTTTGCGGCGGTATGAAGCCCTGACTCATGGCTCAATTTCGGAGTCCCTGACGTCCTGTTTTGCCGCAGAGTTCAACAATTTTTTCCAGTCAAAAGTCCGGCTCACCGGCTTGCGCTGGTCTTTCACATCGAGCGTGACCAGCAGACGGGTTGGGCTGAAGTTTTCCGGCAGGGTCAGGTAGCCCTCGAACTGCTGAAAATACTTGAAGCGGAAAGAGGGTTCGGCCGTGGCGCCATCGCTCAGCTGGGACCAGAAGAGCGTCACGGGCCGGTTATCGAGAATGCCCTCCACATCCAGTTTCAATTTTCCACTGATAATGGAAGCCCGGCGGATATTCTGGGTCAGGGTCAGGACGTATTGAAACACTCGGTGTGAATCGGTTGTGCTCAGCTCCGCCTGGTACACGGCCAGACCGGTCTGTTCACCACCGGTTCCTGCCAGGCGGCGATAAAAATCGAGCTCTGACTGCAGCAGGTTCAATTCAGCCTGCCGCTGACTTTCATCCTCCCTTATCAGGCGATTGGCCTTGCGGATGACTTCCGTCTCCCGCTCAAGCACGGTCAGCCGCGCCTGGGCCTCTTTATACCGCCTGGATATCATTGCGAGTTCCTGGCCAAGAAATTCAGCCTGATCCTTGAGCTCCGGCACTCCCGGCTCGACCTTCGAGACGGCCAGTTGGTACACCACCAACAACAAGGACGATACCACCAGTACCGTAAGCAGCAGTGCTTCTGCCGCCTCGCCAATAAACGGGATCTTCCTGGGCAAGCGAATTTTGATAGCCACGGGCTCCTGTGCCGCACAACGTCAGGGTTAAAGTATGAGGCCAGCTGGAGCAGCAGGGAAGATAAGCAGCAGAAAACGGTACAAAAAAAGCGGCCGAAGCCGCTTAGTCCCTGTTGCTTTTTATCATTATTATTTGTTCTGTTATTGTAATTATGGGCAAGACCCCAGAACTGGTGAAGTTTATACCTGTTTAGGACTAACTCCGTCAAGGGTTAATAACATTTTTTTCTCAAAGGATCGTTCCCATGCTGTGGTTGAAGGCATTTCACATCATATTCGTGGTGACCTGGTTTGCCGGTCTGTTCTATCTGCCCCGCCTGTTTGTGTATCACGCCATGGCAACGGAGCAGAGCGTACGCGACACGCTGAAAGTCATGGAACGCAAGCTGATGGTGATGACCCACATCGCCGGTGCACTGACCTGGCTGTTCGGTATCCTGTTGCTGTACAGCCTTCCCATCTGGCTGACCAACGGATGGATGCAAATCAAACTCGGCCTGGTTCTGCTGCTGGCCATATACCACTTCTGGTGCAGCCACCTGGTCAGAGACCTGGCAGCTGACGAAATCAACCACGGCCACAAATGGTATCGCTGGCTCAACGAATTTCCCACCCTGATCCTGATCTCCGTGGTACTGCTGGTCGTACTCCGGCCCTTCTAGAATCCCGAGAATTGCTTCTCTCATGTAAATTGAAAAGAACAATTTATCCGCAGATTTCGCAGATTTCGCAGATTAAAAAAAAGAGAAATTTGAGATTGGGATTGCGACAGCTGAAATTCTGAATTTCTCGGACAGCTTGGAAGAATCAAAAACCCTTGCTTTTTGTATTGAAATTCAGTCCGTGACACGCCAGCAATAAATTGTCCTTTTGCTCTTTAATCTGCGAAATCTGCGAAATCTGCGGATAAATAATCAAGCCTGAATATCGCGAAAAGGTGTCAGCCAGTCACGGTCGGGGTCGGCGATGACCAGGAATTCGGGGTTGAGGAGGGAGTCTTTGCGGTTGTATTCGAGGGCTTGGCCGTCGAGTTTGATGATGCTGCCGCCAGCTGCGGTGACGACGGCGTGTGCTGCGGCTGTGTCCCATTCGGAGGTGGGGCCGAGGCGCGGGTAGAAGTCGGCTTTTCCTTCGGCCAGCAGGCAGAACTTCAGGGAGCTTCCCATGCTGACCAGCTGGTAGTCGCCAAGAGCGGCCAGGTGCTGTTCGAGCTTTGGGTTGGCATGAGAGCGGCTGCCTACGACCACTATTGGATCGGCGCAGGGACGGCGCACGCTGATCTGCACGGGCGCCTGACCGGGTGAGTAACGCATGGCGCCGGTTTCGCTGATACCGGTATAGCAAACTCCGCTGACGGGAACGTAAACGACGCCGCCAACCGCTTCGTGGTTTTGGATCAAGGCAATATTGACTGTGAATTCTCCATTGCGGTTGACGAATTCCTTGGTTCCATCCAGTGGGTCCACCAGCCAGTATTCAGACCAGCCGGAGCGGGTGTGAAAGTCGATTCCGGCGGATTCCTCGGACAGAAGCGGGACTTCGGGCGTCAGGGCGGCAAGTGCATCGCGGATCATCACGTGACTGGCCAGGTCGGCCTGGGTCAAGGGCGAGTCGTCTGCCTTGTGTGTCACGGAAAAGTCCTGTTTATAGACCTCGAGAATGGCATCACCCGCCCGTCGTGCAAGCGCAATGAGCTCGGGCATGAGCAGTTGCAGGTTCACAGAGCCCATCAGGATTTTTCAGCTGCCAGGAAATCACGCACGATATATAGAGCAGCGATGGTTCTGCCTTCCGTGCAATCTGCGCGAGCCGTGAGGGTGCGAAGGTCTGCGATTGGCCAGGGCACCACTTCCAGTTCCTCCGGTTCATCACCTTCCAGTTTCTCAGGGTACAGGTCGCGGGCCAGAACGATATGCGTGACGTGCGTCATGTAACCTGGCGCCAGGCTGAGGCTGGCCAGATCGATCAGCTCGCGGGCGCCAAATCCGATCTCTTCTTTCATTTCACGCTGTGCCGCCTGCAGTACGGATTCGTCTTTTTCCCGGCGGCCTTTGGGCAAGCCAATTTCGTAGTGGTGTAATCCGGCCGCGTATTCCCTGGCCAGCAGAACCGTCTCATCGTCTTTCATCGGTACGATGATCACAGCACCCAGGCCATGGGTTTTCATTCTCTGATAAGTCCGCCGTTCACCGTTGGAGAATTCCAGCTCAAGTTCCTGAATCCTGAACATGTCGCTGGGGTCGCGCCAGCGGCTGTCGAGAATGGTGGGGAGTTGCTTTTCGCCGCTGTGCGGCCCTTTCCTGTCGCTCATGTGGGTCCCGGACCGGCATTCAGCTTATCGAGTAACAGGGAATGCAGTCCCGGTGTGGCGGCCAGTACCGATGTGGTGTCCAGGCTCACTGCCTGTCCCTGCAGATCGGTGAATACACCACCTGATTCAGTGACGATGACGTACAGTGCCGCGATATCCAGTATGTTAACGTCCGATTCAATGACAGCGTCAAGCTGGCCGGCCGCCAGCCGGTGATAGTGGTAGTAATCGCCGTAGCCCCGGGTGCGTTTGACCCGGGCAAAAATATCGCCCAGGTTGGACCAGTATCCGGAAGCGGCCATCGACTGAAGATTTCCTGTAGACAGAGAGGCGTCTGACAGCCTGGAAACGTCGCTGACACTCAACAGTGAATCGTCCAACCGAGCACCGGCGCCTTTCGTGGCCCAGGCCAATTCTCCCGCCACGGGAGCGGATGACACACCCAGGATCAACTCGCCGCCGTGCATCAGGGCGATTTGGGTGGAAAACATCCCGTATCCATCGACAAAACTTCTTGTGCCATCAATGGGGTCGACCAGCCACAGGTATTCGGCATCAGCCTGCTCCTTGCCGCCTTCCTCACCGAAAAATCCATGCTCCGGAAACGCTTCGAGCAGAATGCGCCGGATAATCTCCTCGGCGCTGCGATCGGCCACCGTGACCGGTGTATGATCCGCTTTGATCTCGACTTCAAAGTCACCACGGTAATGGCGCATGATGTCTTCCGCCGCAGCTTGTGCTGCTGCGACGGCAACATCAAGGAATGGACTCATCGTGGCATATTACCCGACAGGGTCAACTCCAGAGTACCATTCTCGAGAACCGTACCGAGGTGGGCAAGTTCTTCAATGGCGTATTGTTTTTCCTCAACCGCTTGCAATAGCAGGTTGGTCCTGTACTGGGCAGCATTGAATCTCACATCACCCGATATCGTGATGTCGGCGCCTTCCTCGGACTGTATGTTTACGATGGTAAAGCCTTTTTTTCTGCTCAGCAGCATCATGACAGTACCCAGAGACTCTTCCAACAGGCCGCTCAGGCCGGCATCAGTCCAGCGAATCGTACCCGTGGCCAGCCTGCCGGTATAACCGGTAAGAGCCGCACGATCCAGATCCAGTTCAAAACGTCCGCTCAGGAATACCAGCGGCACCACACTGCTGAGGTCAACCCATGCGGCGGGAATATAACCCTGTACGTAGCGCAGTTCACTGGCTTGTTGGCCTTCGAAATCGACGAAGACGCTCATCTCGTAATCCAGGCCTTTGCCTTCGACTCTCCAGGTCGTCGCGGGAGGCGTCAGGCCATTAATGGTCTTGAAGTCCCACTGGACATCGCCCAGCATGACATCATTCCGGACGAGTTGTTCGACTCCGCCCTGCCACAGCGTACCCGTGAAACGGGCATAGTCAGTGTTCTGGCGAGACCAGTTGACCTGGTTGAGCACCCAGGCTGCCGGTATTTTCCATACCGCAAATCCCACGATCAGCAGGACGACTCCGAAAAATACGAATAGTTTTACAAGCGTTTTCATCATAAGCTCCAGATTGTTGCCCCTGAAGCCGGGCGAGCAGACCCGGCTCAACACCACCCAGTGAATCATAGCAGAATGAGGGCTGCCAGACCCATTTCGGGTGATTTTTCAGGTGGATTTACTGTTCAGATTCGGTGAGCAAATTCCTTGAACTGGGAAGCTTTAGCCGGGATCAACATGAAGAAAGACGGGTATTATGGGCCTGAAATGAGACTTCATTTGTAGATAAAGGCTCACCGACTAAAGTGAAAACCCATTGAGAGTTCCCAGAATTCATACCGACAGTGCACTCGAGCCGGACACGGAGATTTCGCTACAGGGTGCAGTGGCGCACTATCTGCTGCGGGTGTTGCGTGTGGCGCCGGGTCAAGCCGTCGTTCTGTTCAATGGCGACGGCTCGGATTATGCCTCCAAATTGATCAGTGCGGCGAAGAAGAATGTGTCTTTCCGCATCCGCAGCCGTTTGCCCGCCCGGGCCGAGTCTCCACTCCGGATTACGCTGGTTCAGGCCCTGAGCCGCGGTGAGCGCATGGACCAGAGCCTGCAAAAATCGACCGAACTCGGCACAGCATCATTCCAGCCTGTGAACACAGAGCGGGTAGAGGTCCACATCAGATCCGACCGCCTGGACAAGCGCATGCAGCACTGGCGCAAGGTGGTCATTTCCGCCTGTGAGCAAAGTGGCCGAGCCATCGTCCCCCCGGTTTTCGAACCGCTGGATCTGACGGACTGGCTCGGCCGCGAAAGCGGCGCCACGCGCATCGTTGTGCAGCCTGGAGCGGAATCCGCGCTGGCACAGATCGAAGTGAAAGACAAAGTCGAACTCCTGATCGGCCCGGAAGGCGGCTTCAGCGACCCCGAATTGGCCATGATGCGCCTGCACGGAGTGCGGGCAGCAAGCCTGGGCCCAAGAACCCTGCGCACCGAAACCGCCGGCCCCGCCGCCATCGCCATCCTCCAGTCCCGCGCCGGGGATCTTGGTTGAATCTACTTCTATATCCACGACTATTAGACCGTAAATAGCCCGCATCACGTAATTTGAAAAGAGCTATTTATCCGCAGATTTCGCAGATTTCGCAGATTAAAAACAAAAATACATCTTATTATTGGCTGGTCATGCTCTGATCGGCCTCGCCAAATATCAGCGGCTTTTGGAATTATTCGGAGCCAGCGTCAGACGCCTTCGACCGTGCGGAGCGAATACAACGACTGATAAGCTCAATAGTCGTGAGCGTTTAACCAAATTGAAAACACTCCGCGTCCTGATGTGCTTTTGATAACCTCAGGCTATTCGAAATACTCAGAATATCAGCCGGCACAATCCCAATATTTAATTGTCTTTTTGTTTTTAATCTGCGAAATCTGTGAAATCTGCGGATAAATAAAAAAGGCCAAAATCCCGGAACAAGCTGTCGGTTTGGACTGGCTTGCCGGTTGGGGGCAGGAGATTAGTCGTCGAGTTGGGTGATGGGGAGGGCGCCGTAGGCGGCGTGGGTGACCAGGTGGGTGAGGCGATCCAGGTCGGGCACGATGGCTGACTGCTCTTGCAGGGTGATGCGGCTGAATACACCCAGCGCTTTCTTGTCGTCGCCGGTCTGCACCAGGTCTGCTTCCTTGACGTTCAGCATGCGTGGCAGATCGCTCAGCAGAATGCCCAGGTAGGGAACACGGGCAGAGTCACCCAAGGACTTGATGATCAGGATTTTCGATTTAGAGGAGATTTCGCCTACATCACTGCCGTTGATCAGGGCGGTGAAACTGAATACCGGCACCTGACGGTTCTCCCATTCGATCTGACCCAGCAGCCATGGAGGCGCAGCTTCGAGGACAGAGGGTTCCTGATAATCGGCCACCTCGGCCATTACGCTGGTCGGTAACAGAAGCGCTTCATCCTCTGCCGGGGCGATCATGCAATGAATGACAGGGCTCTTGCCCGCCTTGCGCATGACTTTCTTGGAGCCTGTTCGGCTTGAATTTCTGTTACGCCCGGCCGCAGCGTCTGCAGCCATCTTCTTTGGCTTTTTCCGGGCTACCGGCTTTGCCGCAGGCGTTTTTCTTCGCTTTTTACGGCCCATATCAATCCGACCTCCGCATCTGTAATTCCATGTTCAGCATTTCTCCCACCTGGGCCACCAGTTCTGCTTCCTGGTATGGCTTGGTCAGGTAGGCATTGGCGCCGGATTCACGTGCTTTCTTGCGGTGTTTCTGCCCGGCGCGGGAAGTGATCATAACGATGGGCACGTGGCGCAGGCGTGCGTCCGAACGCACGTGCTGAGCCAGTTCGTAGCCATCCATGCGAGGCATCTCGATGTCCAGCAACATGAGATCGGGAACGCGCTCATGCAGGCGTTCGATGGCGTCCAGTCCATCCTGCGCCGTCACTACTTCAATGGAATGGTTTTCCAATACCCTGGAGGTGACTTTACGCATGGTGATTGAATCGTCGACAACCATCACCAGCGGTCGCTGTGTTTTGTCCCTGGGCACGACTACCGGCGCAGCCGGCTCGATGGCATTTTCCAGGCCGCGTCGTATCAGTGGCCCCATGTCAAGAATGATCACGACCTGGCCGTCACCGGAAATGGTGCCACCGAGTATGCCCGGAATACTGCTGATTTGCGGGCCAACCGGCTTGATGACGACTTCCTGGTGCCCCTGCAGGCCCGAAACGCGGAAGGCAGCTTTACTGTCTCCACTGCGGATCATCATCAGGGAAATATTTTCACTGTCCAGCGGCAGGATGGGCGCATCCAGCAAAGGCTCCAATTCCAGTACCGGGAATTTCTCTCCAGCGAACTCATAAATCGGCGATTCACCGGCAGCCAGGCTGGTATAGTCCGCGGGCGTCATGCGCGCCACGCCGGCGACACTGTTCAGCGGAATGAGGAAAGGCCGTTCATCCACGCTCACGCCGATGGCCTGCATGACGGCCAGGCTGAACGGAATGCGGATCGTGAAACGGGTACCCTTGCCGGATTCGGAGTGGATCTCCATGGACCCGCCAATCTGCTTGATCTCATTATTGACGACATCCATGCCTACGCCGCGGCCGGCGAGTCCCGTCACTGTTTTCGAAGTGGAAAACCCGCTGTCACGAATAAATTCCATCAACCTGTGCGTTTCGACCTTATCGTCTTTGCTGATCATGCCACGCTCGATCGCCCGATTGCGCACCGCATCCAGATCGATGCCACTACCGTCATCCTGCACCCGGATCACGAATTCAGTGGCTTCGGCTTCGACCGTGACCGTGATTTCACCTTCTTCCGGTTTCTTCAGTTTGCGCCGTTCCTTGGGTGTCTCGATGCCATGCGCCACCGCATTACGCAGCATGTGTTCCAACGGGGCTGTAATACGCTCCAGAACGTTGCGGTCCAACTGGTCACTGGAACCGGCCATGTGCAGTTGC
>PVMS01020552.1_pt1 | contig 14775 bp, 14 predicted proteins | sample 1853461 | NCBI WGS metagenome assembly PVMS01 (sample SAMN08582032, study PRJNA380276) | Marine sediment metagenome, whole genome shotgun sequencing project. | isolation source: ocean sediment barecode stripped | collected 2017 | reverse complement strand
CCATTTGCCATGGCAAATTCTATTTGATTTGAAAAAAAATTGATGATATCTACGACCAAATTGTTATACGTAGGGTCTGTTTGCATCGACTTAGGTGTGCCTTTGATATGCATAAGCACTACTGGAACCCTGTGCTTGGCAATAACCTTCACCATCTCTGGGTCGAAACTCAATCCACTAATATCATTAACCATATTGGCGCCAGTTTCGAGAGCTTTTCTTGCAACATTGGATTTTGTTGTATCGACAGATATTGTAATGCCTGAATAATTACGCACACCTTTGATAACAGCAATTACACGATTCACTTCTTCTGCATCTGAAATGTGATCAGCCCCTGGCCTTGTGGATTCTCCACCAATGTCAATAATATCTGCGCCATCCTGTTCCATTTTTAAAGCATGGTCAATCGCCTTATCCTTAGAATAGTAAGTACCTCCATCAGAGAAAGAATCTGGTGTTACATTTAAAATTGCCATTATTAACGGAGATTCAGGGCGGACGTTAAGCCACTTAAGAAATTGTTTAGATTTCATATTTGATAAAACTGGAATGAGTACGTTGCATCTGTAGCACTCATTGCTCCTTTGAATATGGCGGGTGCTTGTTTATACGCTTGTTTCGGGCTTTTTTGTTCTGGGCTTAACCTTTTTCCTGACTGGTTTTTTATTATTTATCAGCTTTGTGATTTTTTTGCCAGACATAATTTTCTTTATATCTTGCTCGTCGATTGTTTCGTATTTAAGCAACTCTTCAGCCATTCGATGCAGGATTTTTGTATCTTCCTTGATTATAGACTCAGCGGTATCCCGCGCCTGTTTAATGATTCGAGTAATCTCTACATCAATCATTCTGGCTGTTTCTTCACTATAATCACGATGTGTCTGAATTTCTCTTCCTAAAAATATTTCTTCATTCTTTTTACCAAAAGTCATTGGTCCAAGCATCTCACTCATACCCCATTCGCAAACCATTTTTCGTGCTATCTTCGATGCTTCTTCAATATCGTTTCCGGCTCCTGTTGTCATTTCATTGAATATTAACTCCTCAGCTGCGCGCCCACCCATCATAATAGCAAGGCGGCCTTCAATGTATTTCTTGGCGTAACCATGTTTTTCATCCAACGGAAGTTGCTGCGTTAAGCCTAGTGCGCGTCCGCGTGGTATAATAGTAACTTTATGCACCGGATCAGCACCCGGAATCTTCTCGGCAACCAGTGCATGTCCTGCTTCATGATAGGCCGTTAACTTCTTTTCCTCATCGGTTAACACAAGACTTCTTCTCTGAATGCCCATCATAACTTTATCTTTTGCTTCTTCAAAATCCTCCATGTCGACAGACCCTTTTCGCTTACGAGCAGCAAGCAGGGCAGCTTCATTTACAATATTTGCCAGATCGGCGCCAACCATGCCTGGTGTACCTTTTGCCAGTAATTTTAAATCAACCTTACGCTTATTTAAAATTATGTTCTTAGCATGTACTTTAAGTATACCAAGTCGACCTTTAACATCCGGAATATCTACAATAATTTGACGATCAAAGCGTCCTGGTCGCAGTAAGGCTGAATCAAGCACATCAGGCCGATTTGTTGCTGCCATCACAATAATATTTGCATTTACTTCAAAACCATCCAACTCAACCAGCAATTGGTTGAGAGTTTGTTCACGCTCATCATGACCTCCTCCTAAACCAGCGCCGCGTTGACGACCAACAGCATCTAATTCATCAATAAAAATTATGCATGGAGCACTTTTCTTTCCCTGTTCAAAAAGATCGCGAACACGGGAGGCACCAACACCAACAAACATCTCAACAAAATCAGCACCACTCAAACTATAGAATGGAACACTGGCTTCCCCAGCAACGGCCCTTGCCAATAATGTCTTCCCGGTTCCAGGTGCGCCCAGCAATAAAACACCATTCGGTATTTTTGCTCCTAATCGCTGAAAACGCTTCGGATGTTTAAGAAAATCAATTATTTCAACTAATTCCTCTTTTGCCTCAACGCATCCAGCAATATCATTGAACGTTACTTTATCCACACTGGATGACCATGGCTTGGCTTTACTTTTTCCAAAATTGAATATATTCCGCATTCCACCACCAGCAGCACCTTGCATTTTGCGCATTATAAATACCCAAAATCCTATCAGCAATATCCAAGGTAGCATATTTAAAAGGTATCCGGTCCAATCAACGGTTTTCTCTTTAAAACTGTAATTCAGGCTGTATTGGTCCCACTCATCCAAAATTTCGCGGTCAATAAAAGGAAGGGTTAAATAAAACCGCCGGACATCTTCAAAGGTTCCATAATTTGTTATAATTGTTTGCGGTGTACTCAATTCACCATGAAAAATATTTTCAATGATGGATGCTCCACTTATTTGACGCTGCACCAAATATTCCTGATAAAGGGAATACTCAATTTCAATTTCTTTCTTTGCACTGTTTGTAAAAAGGCCCGACAAGAAAACTGCGGCAATAATTATCACGACCCAAATCAAAGAAGTTTTACTGGCCCGTTTCCACTGAAAACCAGTCGGTTGTTCACCTTTTTTATTTTCTGGCTTAAGTGGTATTTTTCGATTCCCAGGCGGATTTAGATTAGGCCTTTTCTCTTTTATAGTTTTTTTTGGTGATTGTTTTTCCATGTTATTTTATTTATCCTTCAAGACGATAAATCGCCGGTAAATGTCTTAATTTTTGGTTGAAATCCAACCCATATCCTACAACGAATTCAGGTGGTATTTCAAATCCTACTAAATCGATCTCAAAATCTACGTTTGCAATATCAGGTTTCATTAAAAAGGTCGTTACCATAATTGATGCAGGCCCGGCACCTTGCAAACGTTCTTTAAGAAACTTAATGGTTAGACCGGAATCAATGATATCTTCTACTATCACAATATGCCGTCCGGTGATATCAGCAGAAATGTCCTTTAATAATTTAACCGTTCCAACCGATTCCCGACCAGAGTAACTGGTTAATTTAATAAAATCCATTTCACAATCTATTGATAGGTGCCGCATCAGATCTGCCATAAATATGAAACTGCCATTTAAAACGCCAATGAAAATCGGCACTTCATCCTTGAATTTCTTTGATAACTCAGAAGCTAATTCTTTCACCTTAGCATTAATTTTCTCTGCCGAAATAATTTCAGTTAGTTCTTGCCCTAAATATTGCATTATCCCCCTACCTTTGGATTAAGCGAAAGTTCCACAAAATTATTAGTCTTTTCAGTGATTTTAACCGAGTCACTTATTTGCTGACCACAGACCCAAACGATCTCTTCATCTGCGGTTAGCAAAAGTTGGTTGATTTTACTAAAACGATCCAATTTTCTATCAATTAAAAAATCGCTGATTTTTTTTGTACCCTGCATGCCCAAGGGGCGGAAACTATCACCTTTTTGCCAAGTTCGTATCACTAATTTTTTATTTTCTATCTTTTCAAAATCAATTAGCTCACAAGTTTGGTCATTTTTCTTATAATTTTGACGATCAGACCTTTTCACGCTAAATGTAAATCCATCTAAATTAATAGTCTGGTCTATTGCAATGCTTATTGGATTGCTAATATTGGGCATTGATCTACGAATGATCCAATTATCACGATCATTAAGTATAATCCAATTATTCGGTAGAATATGCATTGATCCGGTTGTTGACGATAAAATAAACTGTTTTGCTGACTCCCATTGGCTCAGTGTCCAGCGTTCAGCAATTTTACCTGATAGCGCATTAGTTATAAGCATTATTTTTAAATAAGTTGAATACTTATCTAAATCAGATTTTAATATTTGTAAAATACCTTCCGATTTCCTTTTTACAATTGCTGCAGCTAAAGGACTAATAAGAGCGTTCAATGAATTGAACAATTCATTAGAATGTTGGCTCATCCTGTAAAAGTTTTTCACTAATCCAGGTATTTCAGATTCCCAATCCTTGACAACCTTATGACGTATAAAATTCCTGGATCGATGTAAGTCTGCATTAGTTTCATCTTCGATAAATGGGATATTCTCACTTTCCACATAATCCATTATAATTGATTTAGAAAAAGGTAGAAAAGGTCTTATGATACAGTTATAACTATCCTTAATTCCGGATAAACCCATAATGCCTGTACCGCGCGCCAATCGAAATAAAATTGTCTCTACCTGGTCGTTACCATGATGAGCAGTGACAATTAGATCAGCTTTAACCGCATTGCGTATATTTTGTAGGCTTGCATATCGTTCAATTCTTGCCCATTCTTCTAGTCCACTTGCAAACTTTTCCGCGGGAGGATTAAGCAGATCAGATCGGAATTGTATGTCCAACTTATTACATATATCGTTAACGAATTTCTCATCTGAAACTGCCGATTTTCGTAGATTATGATTAATATGTCCCACGGTTAAAGTTAATTCTAATTTTTCCTGCAGATTTATCAGAGCGTAAAGTAGAGCCATTGAATCTGATCCACCTGAAACTGCTACAAGGACATGCTGCCCGGTTTGAATCAACTTTGATTTAGTAAGGTATATTAATAAATGGTCCGTAAACAAACTGGGATTAATTGACATATTTTTTAGATCTAACGAATTTTAGATACAATATCTACTACTTCAGAAGCAGAGTTAATAATATAGAAATGGATACATGGAACGCCTGCTTTTACTAACTCATGACACTGTTGAGTTGCCCATTCAATACCAATTTGCTGGGTTCTCTCATCATCTGCTTCTGATATTAAGTCCGATAATTCTTTGGGAATATCAACCATAAATGACTTTGGAATGTCCTAAGATGACTTTTCCTTGAAACAATTTTTATCCCCGGAATAATAGGAATATTGATCCCAACCGATCGACAGTTTTCTACAAATTCAAAATAGGTTGCATTGTTAAAAACCATTTGTGTTACTAAATAGTCAGCGCCGGCATCCACTTTTTTCTTTAAAAATTTCAAATCTGTTTCAAGGTTAGGTGATTCAAAATGTTTCTCAGGATATCCACCTACGCCAATACAAAAATCAGTTGCTGAGGCATCTTCTAAATCTTCTAGATATTTGCCATGATTCATATCTGCGATCTGTTGTACAAGACCACCAGCATAGCGATTATGAGATTTACCACTAGTTTCAAAATGATTCTTTCTAAGGTCATCCCCGCGCACTGCCAACACATTATTGATTCCAAGATAATTCAATTCAATAAGGGCATCTTCCGTTTCTTCCCTAGTAAACCCACTGCATAATAGATGTGGAACTGTTTCAACATTATATCGATTTTTAATTGCAGCACTTAATCCGATTGTACCGGGTCGTTTACGCTTGATGTGCCGTTTCACTATTTCTTGGTCAATGTCTTCATAATAAACCTCGGCAGAACGACTCGTTAAATCAATAAACGGTGGCTCAAATTTTATCAGTTGTTCAACAATCGAAAATATATCTTGAATATTACCACCCCGTTTGGGCGGAATAATTTCATAACTGAATAGAGTATTTGAAGCTTTCTCTATATATTCTATTACCTTCATGCTTTAGAATTTAACTTATCCCCGATAGGAATTAAAAAGGGGTTTCTCAATATTTCATCTTTTATAGTCGTAGACGGCCCATGACCAGCGTGAATGATGTCTGAATGAGGAATGATCTTAACTAATTTCTCAAGCGAATATTCGAGTGTTGACCAGCTGCCACCGGGAAGATCAGTTCTACCAACGGAACCCTGGAATAATGTATCACCGACAAAAACATGACCGTTTATGTGATAACATGTTCCTCCGGGAGTGTGTCCTGGTGTAAACACTAATTTGATATTAAAGTCAGCAATCGAAATTGCATCTTCATGTTCAATCCAGTTAGTGACTTCAGGTTTATTGCCTATCGTCATACCAAACATGGCACATTGACTTTCAAACATATTTAGAATGAATTCATCCTTACGGTGTAGCCAGACTGGTATTTTATAGCAATCCACCAATCCATCAACAGCACCGATATGATCCAAGTGGGCATGCGTGCCTAAAATAGCGACCGGTTTTAGAGAATTTTCCTCAATAGTTGTAATGTACAATTGAGCATCATATCCCGGATCAATTATCAAACAGTTCGAACTGGAATCAGAGAATACAATGTATCCATTCTCCGCGAATGGGCCGGAAGTGACAGTCTTAACTTTTAGAATCAAATGTGGTCGAAGAATAATTCCGACAAACATTGTATTTTATCATCGTAAGAATGAGGATATAAAAACCACTCTGCCGCTGCAATACTACTCAGGATTGAATTTCCATCCTGCGGGGTAAAACAGAAACCGCTAACTTCATGATCATTTCTTACATGCAATGTTTGCTCAACTATTACAGTTTGATTTAAGATTCTACCATAATGCCCCTGATCACGGCCAAATGAAAAAACTGTGTTGGTCATGTCCTTCTCAGTTAAGGCGACATACGGATTATTATGCAAACGATCTTTTACTTCATTTAAACTAATGGGTTCATCCAGAACTAAGTTAAACCAAATTACGTGCATATATTGACTGTTTACCTTTAATGCTGAAGAGAATAGATTTAAATCAAGATTTATCGTTTGAAAAAGCAGTGCTGCATCTTCGGCATGATGAGTGCCATACTTGCTTGAAGAATGTGTTCCCACCTGCGGAGCTGGAATAAAACTGGAGGCCTGACTGATATCGTTAGCACGACGAATACATACAAATTTTCCGCTAACCAAATTATCCGGATTCGTCATTAATGCAATCGTATTTGTGATGCAGGATAAATTATGCGTGTTACAAGATACTATTTGTATATATTGGTCATCCGCTGTTAACGCTTTATCATTAATACCGCGTGCATATTTTTTACCAAATCCATGCTCACTTCCCTGAGCCAGGAAACCTTTCACATTATTCATAAATCTTTGATAAAAGGCTTCTTTATTTTTATGTCCAATACCCCTGGGAGTGCAATCAATAACAACCGTGGCCCTTTTTATGGCTTCTTCAGTTTCAAAATCTGCATCCATCCCTAAAGATTTAAATTCTTTTTGTTTATTCTCATCGACAGCTAATCGGGCACCCCGATGAATAATTCCATGCACCTTTGGCCTATCGCTTTTCGAGGCAGAATTCTTATGAAACGTTATATCATCAATTCCCAGCTGATCACGATAGTCACACAATAAGCCAATCAGCGGTTCACCGATTGTTCCTGTACCTACTACATGCACTATTTTACGAGACATTATTTGTACTCCCCGGTACCGATTGATTATGGTTTTTTGTAGTGATTTTATCCTGCCTTATTTGATAGATAAACCACCCAATTATTGTAATGAAAACAATTAGTGTTGCCGAAATGAAATTGGAGAAAAAATTATATTCCATCAGAATATTCCTAATTTTTTTTGTTTAATAAATGAACCCTGAACCTTAGCATCAACGCATATAATAATGTAAAACAAATCATAGAATAGAAAAATGGAAGTAAAATAGAATCAGATTGCTGGGCCATCTTGACTTGCGGATGGGACTGAATTTCAGGTGTCCAAAACTTAACGGATAGAAATATTAACGGTACATCCACAAAGGCAATTATCCCCAACACCGCCGCATAGCGTGCGATGCGTTCTGGATGCCCCCCAAATTCTCTGAGCATAAAATATCCAATATAAATTAAAAAAAGAATCAACGTTGTAGTCAACCGCGGTTCCCACACCCAGGGTGTTCCCCAGATTGGCTTAGCCCAAATCGGCCCAGTAATTAACACCAGCGCCGTAAACATTGTTCCTAGTTCTGCTGCAGCCAATCCCACGCGATCCCATTTGAAGTCCTTTTTAACTAGAAATAATATTCCTGCAATCATTACAATAAGGAATGAAAGGAAACCAGTCCAAGCTACTGGAACATGAAAATAGAATATTTTTTGTGCCCAGTGCTGGTCGGTAATCATGGGTGTGAGTTGAAAAACGGAGTAAATATTAATGCTCATTAAAATAATACAAATGATAAGCCAAATTTTATTTTTAGTTATAGCAAGAAATTGCATTATTCCTCGGTGATTTGATCAAAAATTATGTATCCTAATAACCCAAATATTACAATAAAAGAGAACAAAATTAGAAGCCAAAATTGCCATTCAATCCAAGGCTGATTATTGAGTAATCCAGTGGTACATTTTGTAATACCGATGATAACAGGTGAAACCAGTGGGAACATTAAAATCGGTAATAAAACTTCACTCATTTTAACACGCATCGCCAATCCCGAAAGAAAACTGCCGATCACCATGATCCCCATGTCACCAAGCAGCACAATTCCCATACCTGCTAACCAAGAAAAATTCGCACTGACTCCAAGAAAAAGTATGAAAGGCGGAATAATTAAAATTTCAGCAAGGATAAGGAATAAAACACCACTGACCCATTTTGCAAGAAAAATCACACCGCGATCAATTGGTGCAGAAACCATCAGACTAAATGCATCAAATTCTTTCTCGAAGGCATACATCCGATATAAGCCTAGGACTGATATAAAAAGAACCATTATCCAGAATAAACCAGGGGCAAATGATTTAAAAATTGTTGGCGACACATTAAAGGCAAATGCAAAAGTTAATATTACAGTTAATCCAAAAGTCAGCATTGAAATGCTAATTTCCTTTGACCGCAATTCAACAAGTAATTCTTTTTTTAACAATAATAGAAACATATTTACATAATCAGATTGTTATAACTTTGAATGATGCGATCGGTGTCAGCTTCACGGAGATTAAAATCCTCGTTACATCTGCCATCTTTCAGGATTAGTAATCGATTACAGATCTTGATCACCCAATGAATATCGTGCGCTACCAATATGATTGTCTTCTCTTCAGCTTTCCAATTTTTCAGCGTTGATTCAACTAATTTGATTCCAGCGGAATCCAATCCGGTTATTGGTTCATCGAACAATAATATTGACCAGGGGATGAGTTTAGCAAAAGCAAGTTTTAATCTTTGTAACATTCCCTGCGAATAAACCTGGATTGGATCACTTAGTTGTCCAACTAAATCCATCTCTTCTAACGTTTTTAAAATCAGGTTTTGATCTGCCTGCTCGCCATACAGTTGCATCGCAAAAGTTAAATTTTCCTGCCCGCTTAGAGCTGAATACATTCCAGGGGAATGCCCGATGTATAGAATGTGTTTCCGTAAATTATATTTTCCACTCGATAGCTTTTGATCATTGTAATAAACAGATCCACGGTCAATACTGGCCAAACTGGCTATCATGCGCAGCAGGGTTGATTTGCCAACACCATTTTTACCCATTAATCCAATTACTTCCCCTTGCTTTACAGTTAAGGATAAATCGTCAATTATTGGACGAAAATAAAAAGACTTATAAAGGTGTTTTAAGGTTAACAATGGTTTGTGGTGGATTACGAATTTGTCAGTTTATTCAACTCTGCAATTACGCCGGCAACTTCCTGTTTTAATTCTGAGCGAGTGTTCTTGAAATCGGTATCATCAATCTTACCCAGTTCAAAATCCATTTCCAGCTCTTTGATATCTCGATAAATAGTCCTTTTCCGGATCTGCAGGGAATCCAGGTTATTTACGTCTTTTAAAGGCTGTAATTCCTGATCAAATAATGGTAGAACAACGTAAATAATTGATCCAATGAATACACAAAAAATCATTATTGCATTTAGTAAATCCATATTTATGTACTCCTTTTTGGCCAGAGTGCAACCATAGTACCAAAAATTAACACCCAACCCCCAAACCATACCCACCAAACCAATGGGTTGATCATAATTTTAAGGTAGGCTATTGATTTTTCAGTGTCGACACCTGAAAATACCGAATAAATATCCTGGTAAATTGTTGAATATATGTCCAGTTCACTGTGTGGCTGTCGGCGGTCTGGATTTGGGTTACGATGCAAATATATCCGTTTTTCAGGATGCAAGTTTGTTATAAAGTTTCCCTCTTGATCAGTTATCGTTAAATCACTAATCCAGGCAAAATGATTTGAACGCTCAGTTGTTCGTATGTCATTCAAAGCAATTTGATAATTTCCAAGATGATCTTGCTGACCAATTTCCAAACTGAATTCCTTTTCCTGATTAAAAGCGTTTCCAGTGAATCCTACAAACATGAACACAATCCCGAGATGGGCGATATAGCCACCATAACGGCTACGGTTTTTTCCGATCATTTGCAGAAGGGCTTTCCAAGCGGCCTCTTTAAATCGCCGCATCCTGGCTGACACTCCTCGATAAAATTCGCTTGCAATCGCGACGGTTACAAACATGCTAAACATTACCGATAATAGAACATAACTGCGCAATCCCATGACCCACGTCAATAATCCACCTGCTAATGCAAAGAGAACGGGAATGGTGAAGTGCTTGATCAATCCCTCTTTAGAAGTCCTTCGCCAGGTTAATAATGGACCAATTCCTGCTAATAAAAGAAGCGATAATCCCATCGGAATAGTGACTTGATTAAAAAATGGTGGTCCGACCGTGATTTTAGTTCCTTTCACAGCCTCAGATATTACAGGAAATAAAGTTCCCCAAAAAACGGTGAAACAAATTGCTACAAAAATCACATTATTGAACAGAAAACCACTTTCACGCGAACTGAAAGATTCGATTTTCTTTTCAGATTTCAGGATTGGTTTTCGATACATCAGCAGAGCAAAGGAACCAATCAATATAAAAAATACAAATCCAAGGAACAGTGGACCCAGTGATGAAGTAGCGAATGAATGAACTGATGACATTACTCCACTACGAGTCATAAATGTTCCGAAAATTACCAGCGAAAAGGTGATGATTATCAAGATCATGTTCCAGATCTTGAGCATGTTCTTTTTCTCCTGGATGATGATCGAATGAATAAAGGCCGTTCCTGTCAACCAAGGCATGAAGGATGCATTTTCAACCGGATCCCATGCCCAGTAACCGCCCCAACCTAATTCTTCATAAGCCCACCAGCCACCCAGAATAACACCGGCGCTTAAAAATAACCAGGTGACTAACGTCCAACGTCGGATTGTTCGCACCCAGAGCGGGCTGGAGTCACCAATGATTAGCGCCGCTATTGCAAAAGCGAAGGGAATTGTGAAGCCTACATAACCTAAATAAAGCATTGGCGGATGAATTGCCATGGTGGGATTCTGCAATAATGGATTGAGCCCATTGCCATTGGCAACGATAAAATTAGCTTGAGTGGGTTCAAATGGATTAGTCACAAAGTTGGTTAGTACCAGAAAGAAAAACTGCACTAAAACCAATATTATAATTACCCATGGCATTAATTGTAAATGTTTTCTGTGATTCTGAAGAATTGCAATTAAGCAATAAACCGAAAGTACTGCGAGCCAGAAGAGCAGTGATCCGGCTTGTCCAGCCCACAATGCAGTGAATTTATAGATTAGGGGCGTTTCCAGACTGGTGTAGTGCGCGACATAATCAACATCAAAATGGCTTACAAATAGTTCATTGACCAGGGCCAGTGTTGCGAATATTGATAAAACTGAAACGAGTATCGCCAACCTGCGTCCCGTATAATAATATTTGATATTATTGGATCTGATATAGAGCCCCATTATAAAAAATGTTAATAGGGCAAATCCAAATGCCAGATTAAGCGTTACACTCCCCGTCACCGGAATCATAATGATTCTTCCACAATGTTTGATTCATCGCGCAAATCACCCTCATATCTGGAGGCACATTTTGTCTGAAGCTGATCAGCAACAAAAATGTCGCCATCATAAATACCTTGAATAATCACTTCGATCTCATCTTTAAATAAGTCAGGACGGGTACCATAATAATGCACAGGCAGATCATCCTCGCCTTGCTCCATCACAAAATTTGCGCTTAATAAATCATCTTCATCAATTTGAATAGATCCGGGCTGGATTGTTCCACCTAATTTTACGAGTGAATTGTCATAATCGGCTTTTAATTCCTCAATTGATAAATATTCGACTAGGATTGGATTATCATCACTTGAATTAGTCGATACCCAAAAAATCCAGGCCATAGTTATCACCGCCAAACCACTAATAACAACAATAAACTTCCTGCTATTTCCCATCGTATTTCCTTTCTTTATCTCTATATGATTGTTTTTTCCTGCCACTCGCCAAAGACTGATTTCATCGCTGAAACAATTTCACCCAAAGATGCATAAGCTTCAGCTGCTTCAATAATTGGAGGCATAACATTTTGATTTTTTTTGCATGCATCTGTTATCTTTTTAAGAGTCTTTTGAACAAATACATTATCACGTTCTTTTTTAATTTTTATTAATGAATTATTTTGTTCACGCTCCACTGCTTCGCGGATTTCAAGCATGGGGATATCAACCTGCTCATCCTTTTTGATAAAATCATTAACGCCAACAACAATACGCTGTTTCTCATCGACTAAACTTTGATATTTTACGGCAGAATTTGCTATCTCTCTCTGGAAGAATCCCTTTTCAATTGCCGGGATTACGCCACCGAATTCTTCAATCGTTTTAAAATACTCCTCAGCTTCAGCTTCCAATCGATCAGTCAATGATTCGATTAACCATGATCCTCCCAACGGATCGGCTACATTGGCAACACCTGTCTCATAAGCTATTAACTGCTGAGTTCTTAAAGCTATTTCAGCTGCTTTTGCGGATGGTAAAGCCAGCGTTTCATCCATTGAGTTGGTATGCAAGGATTGGGTACCTCCGAGGACGCCCGCCAGCGCTTGAAAAGCTGTTCGTGCGATATTAATCTCGGGTTGTTGAGCAGTCAACGAACACCCAGCCGTCTGGGTATGAAATCTCAATTTCCAGGAGCGTGGATCCTTCGCCTTATATTTCTCACGGAGATGTTTAGCCCAAATCCGGCGAGCTGCCCGGAACTTGGCAATCTCCTCAAAAAAATCAAGATGCGAATTGAAAAAATATGATAATCTTGGAGCAAATTCGTCCACATCCATGCCAGCTTTCATGGCATATTCGACGTAGGTAAACCCATCCGCCAGAGTAAATGCAAGTTCCTGAGCAGCGGTTGAGCCAGCTTCCCTGATATGATAGCCACTGATCGATATTGTATTAAACTGGGGCAGATTTTTGGCACAATATTGAATCATATCGGTAATAATACGCATCGAAGATTCAGGTGGGAATATCCATTCTTTCTGTGCAATGAATTCCTTCAGAATATCGTTTTGTAATGTACCACGCAGTTGATCAAGCGCGACATTTTGTCGCTTGGCAACTGCTATATAAAAGGCCAAAAGAATTACCGCCGGGCCATTAATTGTCTGCGAGACTGAAATTTTTCCAAGATCAATACCATCGAATAAAATCTCCATATCCTTGAGGGAAGTAACGTTCACCCCGCATTTTCCAACTTCTCCCTCTGAAAATGGATGATCTGGATCGTACCCCATTAAAGTGGGCATATCATATGCGACAGATAATCCATTCTGACCACTTTTTAGTAAAAAATGAAAGCGTTCGTTGGTTTCTTTGGGTGATCCAAATCCGGCAAATTGACGCATTGTCCATAATCTTCCGCGATACATATTTGCATGCACGCCGCGCGTATAAGGGTATTGTCCCGGAAATCCCAATTTTTCCAAATACTCCTGACCGGATTCATCATTGTAATAAAGAGGTTCAACTGGTAGACCGCTAACGGTGTCAAAATTATATGTCCTGTTAGAATTGTTCTCAGATTCAGTTTTCCACTTGTTTAATTTTTCCTGAAACAGGTCTGATTTCTTACTCACTTTTTCCTCACAATTCTAATAATTACCAAATCACTTGATCAATTTTTTACATTCCCGAATTATACTAGAACTGTCAAGTCCCAATTGTCGTAATAATTCATTCCGCGAGCCATGTTTGACAAAGGCATCCGGCAGACCCATGATACTAATTTTGCCGGTATATCCGTTGGTTGTTATCCATTGTGCAACATTTGATCCAAAACCACCTTTGATTGAACCTTCTTCAATTGTGATGATTTTATCAAATCGCTTAACCAGACTATGAAGATATTTCACATCCATCGGTTTAATAAAACGACAATTAACAATTTCACAGGATATGCCATTTTTCTTCAATTCAAGCGCAGCTTTTTCGGCTAAATATACCATAGGCCCAACAGCCAGTATGGCAATATCTTTCCCTCGGACAGTCAGCTCCCAATCGCCGATGGGGAGCAATTCCACCTGATCATTCTCTGCAAATTCAATCGATTCAGATTTAGGATAGCGAATACTAAAAGGTGCATTTTTTTGGTTCAAAGCAGTATACATAAGATGCCTTAATTCGTTACCATTTTTTGGAGCTGAAACAATCATTTCAGGAATACAAGACATGTATGCAATGTCCAACGTACCATGATGCGTGGGCCCATCTTCTCCTGCTAAACCAGCCCGGTCAAGGCAAAAAATTACCGGGAGTTTTTGCAGTGCAATATCATGTATGATATGGTCATAAGCGCGTTGTAAAAATGTCGAATAGATAGCAACAAAAGGACGAATACCAGATATGGCTAAACCGCCTGAGAATGTAACCGCATGCCCTTCGGCAATTCCGACGTCATAATAACGATCCGGAAATTGCTTAGCGAAGGGAACTAATCCAGTTCCTTCGCGCATTGCTGCAGTAACACAGACAGTATCAGTTCTATTCTTGGCAATTTCACAAACAACCCTGCCGAAAGCTGATTGAAATGTTGGAACACTATTGGCAGATTCATGTGCATCATTCTGTCGGCGTGG
>PVMS01149276.1_pt1 | contig 14783 bp, 10 predicted proteins | sample 1853461 | NCBI WGS metagenome assembly PVMS01 (sample SAMN08582032, study PRJNA380276) | Marine sediment metagenome, whole genome shotgun sequencing project. | isolation source: ocean sediment barecode stripped | collected 2017 | reverse complement strand
TGGTTTCGGTGATCACCAACATCGGCATGGACCACACCGAGTTTGCCGGCCCGCGCCTCGAGGACATCGCGCTCGAGAAGTCCGGCATCGTCAAGCCGGGGAGCGCTGTGCTGATCGGGGAGACCGATCCCGAGCTGGTCGAGATCTTCGAGGCGGCGGGCGGTGCGACGGCGCTCGTTCGCGGCCTCGACTTCGGCACCGACAGCAACTCGTTGGCGGTCGGAGGACGAGTCCTCGACCTGCGCACGCCGACCACGATCTACCCGGACGTGTACGTACCGCTGCACGGCGCCCATCAAGGCGACAATGCCGCGATCGCGCTGGCCGCCGTCGAGACGTTCTTCGCCGCACCGTTGTCGGAGGAGGTCGTCAGAGAAGGGTTCGCACAGGTTTCGATGCCTGGACGATTCGAGGTGCTCGGGCACCAACCGTTGACGATCGTCGATGGTGCGCACAATCCTGCCGGCGCCGACTCGTGCGCGCAGGTGTTCTTCGACGACTTCGATCCCGAGGGCAGGCGCCTCTTGATCGTCGGTTCGCTGCGCGAGCCGACCGAGCTGCTCGCCGCCTTGCGCGCCGATGAGTTCGACTTCGTGTTCGCGGCGACCGCTCCGTCGCCGCGGGGAGTGAAGTCCACCGATATCGAAGATGCTGCTCGAGCGCTCGGGTGCGACAACGTCGCCGCCTTCGACACGGTCGAGGCCGCATGCGCTCGGGCGCTCGAGTACGCAGATGCCGATGATGCGATCCTTGCCGCCGGGAGCCTCTACACCGCGGGCGCTGCTCGGCCGGTGCTCGACCGCGCCACGAATTGACGACACCGGACGCGCGTCGTCGAACCTTCGGCGGCCGGACGTTCCGGCCCGGTGTGACCTTCGCCGTGCGACGCGGTACGGGTTTCCGCGGGCCTCTAGTCTCGCGGCATGACGAGCACCGAGCCGCTGTTCTTCAACCCGCTGACCGAGGGTTACGTCGAGGATCCTTATCCCCACATAGCGGAGATGCGCGGGGCGGATCCCGTTCACTTCACGCTGCTCAACCAGTGGATCCTCTTCAGGTACGACGACGTCTCGCGGCTACTGCGCGACCCTGCGATGAGCGTGCAGGAATCCAAGGTCGAACTCGCCGACGACGAGCGCGTCGACATGTTCCTCGAGGCGGCGGGCGGGGACATCGAGCAGAGCACCAGCATGCTCGGCGCCGACCCGCCCGATCACACCCGGCTGCGTCGGCTCGTCAGCAAGGCGTTCACGCCGAGCGCGATCGACGCCCTCCGACCACGTATCCAGGAACTGGTCGACGCGGCGCTCGATGCGATCGAACGACGGGGTAGTGGGGACGTCGTTGCCGACCTCGCCTTCCCACTGCCATTCGACGTGATCTCGGAGATGCTGGGGATGCCCGCGTCCGACAAGGAGCAGATCGCCGAATGGTCGGCCGCCGTTGTCAAGACCCTCGACCCGATCATCAGCCAAGACGAGATCCGTGAGGCGGTCGCCGCCGACAGGGCGATGACCGACCACGTCGAAACGGTGATCGAGTGGAAGCGCGAGCGACGCGACGACGACCTCCTCACGGCGCTGATCGACGCCGAGGAGGACGGTGATCGGCTCTCGTCGCGGGAGTTGCGCGACCAGATCGTCCTGCTGTTCATCGCGGGCCACGAGACCACGGTCAATCTGATCGGTACCGGGATCTACGAGCTGCTGCGTCATCCCGATCAACTCGACATCATGCGCAACGAAGCCAACGCGGTCAACGCCATCGACGAACTGTTGCGCTTCGTCAGCCCGGTGCAGCTCTCGCGTCGGATCACGCTCGCCGAGACGCGATTCGGCGACAAGACGATCCCGTCGGGGAGCATGGTGCTCGCCGGGCTCTCGGCGGCGAACCGCGACCCCGCGAAGTGGGGTCCGACCGCGAACGAGCTCGATCTGCTCCGCGAGGGGGCCGGACAGCACATGTCGTTCGGGAGCGGGTCGCACTACTGCCTCGGCTCGTCGCTCGCCAAGCTCGAGGCGCAGGTGGCGATCGGCTCGTTCGTCCGGCGCTTCCCCGACGCGCGCGTCGACGGCGATGTCGTCTGGAACGGTCGCATCAACCTGCGCGGACTCGAGCACCTCCCCGTCACCGTCGCCTGACCATCCGCGGTCGACCCGCCGGACCTCCCCGGTTCAGCGATAGCTTGCGCACCCATGTCAGATCGCACGCTCGTCCTCCTCAAGCCGGACACCGTCGAGCGCAAGCTCGTCGGTGAGGTGATCTCACGATTCGAGGCCAAGAACCTCGACATCGTCGCCATGGATCTCCGCACACTCGACTCGGCAACGCTCGAGCGCCACTACGAGGAGCATGTCGGCAAGGGTTTCTACGCCGACCTCGTCGCCTTCATGTCGCGCGGACCCGTCGTCGCAGTTGTCGTCGAGGGCCCCGAGGACACGTGGGAGGTAGTTCGTGGAATGATGGGTGCGACAAACCCGCGCACGGCTGCGCCGGGGACGCTGCGTGGCGACCTGGGGATCCTGTTCACCGAGAACCTGGTGCACGGCAGCGATTCGCCGGCATCTGCCGAGCGCGAGATCGGGATCTTCTTCCCGAATCTGTAACATTTAGGGGTTCGTCGTCTGGCACCGTAGGAGTGCCGGGCGAGCCGATCCAGATCTCACAGCGCGCGAAGGAGGGATAGCGATGGCCCGCAACAACCGATTGAGTCTCGGTCGCGACCTCGCCATCGATCTCGGTACGGCAAACACACTGATCTACGTGCGCGGCCATGGTGTCGTGCTCGATGAGCCGTCGGTCGTCGCGATCAACGCGAACGACGGGCGCCCTGTTGCCGTCGGCATGGAGGCCAAACGCATGATGGGCCGCACGCCGAACCACATCAAGGCGATCCGACCCTTGAAGGACGGTGTGATCGCCGACTTCGAGGTTTGCGAGAAGATGCTCCGCTTCTTCATTCAGAAGGTGCACGGGTCGAGGTGGAGCAAACCGCGGATGGTGATCTGCGTCCCATCGGGCATCACCGGGGTCGAGCAGCGTGCGGTGCAGGACGCGGCGGAGTACGCGGGTGCCCGACGCCCTGTGCACATCATCGAGGAGCCGATGGCGGCGGCGATCGGCGCCGATCTCCCGGTGCACGAGCCTTCCGGCAACATGATCGTCGACATCGGCGGTGGCACCACCGAGGTCGCCGTCATCTCGCTCGGCGGCATCGTCACGGCGCAGTCGGTCCGCGTCGGCGGTGACGAACTCGACGAGGCCGTGTTGCAGTACGTGAAGAAGGAGTTCTCGCTGGCGATCGGTGATCGCACGTCAGAGGAGATCAAGATCCAGATGGGTACGGCGTGGCCGCTCGAGGAGGAGTTGACCGCCGACATTCGAGGTCGAGACCTCATCTCCGGGCTTCCCCGCACGTTCGGAATCACGACCGAGCAGGTGCGCGAGGCGGTCGCCGAGCCGCTCGCCGCCATCGTCGATGCGGTCAAGACCACCCTCGACAAGACACCCCCCGAACTCGCCGCCGACATCATGGAGGACGGCATCACACTCACCGGTGGAGGAGCACTGCTCGGCGGCATCGATCAACGCCTGACGCATGAGACCGGTATGCCGATTCGCATCGCCGACGAGCCCCTCTACAGCGTGGTCATCGGTTCCGGGCGTGCTCTGGAGAACATCGATGCCATGCGCGGACTGATGTCGCTCGGCGGCGAGGACTGACGCCCCCGACCCATCATGGCGATCTTCTCCGTTGGGCGGCGACGGGTCATCGTCGCGCTGTTGCTCAGCTCGGCCCTGTTGCTCACCCTCGACGTGAGGGGGAGCGTGGTGATCGATCGGGCCCGAGATGAAGCGTCGCGCGCGATGGAGCCGATCGACGACGCGGTCGACGCGATCACGACTCCGATCGTCAGAGGCTGGAACGGGATCGTTGACTACGACGACCTCGAGAAGCAGAACCAGGCGCTACAGGACCAGATCGACCGTCTCGTGGGCACCCAGGCCGCAGCCGAGGCGAGCGTGATCGAATACCAGGAACTGCTCGCCCTCAACAACCTGCCGTCGCTCGCCGGCATCGACACCGAGGTGGCCCAGCTGATCGGGACGACATCGAACAATTTCGATCAGGTCGTCGAGATCAACAAGGGTCGCTCGAGCGGCATCCAGATCGGCATGCCGGTCGTCAACCAGGCGGGCATCGTCGGCAAGATCACCGCGGTCACCCACACGGCATCGCGCGTGATGCTGGCGACCGACCGCCGTTACACCGTCGCCGTGCGGATCATCGTCGGCACACCGTGCGTCGAGGAGTCGCCCGTCGAGACGTCGCCCTCGGGCCTGACCGACGACGAGATCCTCGACCTGTCGACGACGACCACCTCCGTCGACGATCGCGACCCCGCTAGCGTCGTCACCGACAGCACGCTCCCGGGAGGCGCCGGACCGACGACCACGTTCCCCGATCTCAGCGGACTCGTGCCCACGACCACAATCGACCCGCTCGACGCTCTGGCCGAGACACCCGCCACATCGACGACGACCACTACCACCACCGTTCTCGGGGTGGTCGAGAAGGAGTTCGGCGCGCTCGAGGGCAGGGGCGGTCAACGACTCCCGCAGGTGCGCTTCCTCCAGAACAACCCCGCGCTGACCGAACTCGAGGAGTGCGATCTGGTCGAGACCGCCGGCGGGTCGCAGAGCCTCGCGCCCCAGGGGATTCCGGTGGGCCGCGTCGCCAACCGCGCCGACCGACCGGGGTCGGGCGGCCCACTGCTCGACGTCGAGCTGTACGCCGATCTCGACGCCCTCAACTTCGTCCGGGTCGTGCTGTACAAGCCGCTGTCGGAGATCGACGAGTGACCACTGGCACGCCCGACCCTTTCCGCGCGCCGGGTCGGTGATCGCTGATGCTCGCTGCATTCGTGCAAGGACCGTTGATCCGGGTGATCCCGGTGGGGATCATCCTGCTCGCGCTCCAGCGCACGCTCTTCATCGAGTTCACCGTCGACGGTGTGATCATCCAGGTGATGACGGCGTTCGCAGCGGCCGCCGGCGCGGTCGGGGGGAGTGAGCGGGGAGCGGTCGTCGGATTCGTCCTCGGGATGATGTTCGACCTGGTCGAGGGCACACCGCTCGGGTCGACGGCGATCGCGATGACGATCGCCGGTGTGGTCGCAGGTCTGCTCGCGCTGATAACCCCCGACCCACAGTGGTGGCTGCTCGCGATCTTCACGGGGCTCGGAGCGGCGGCGGCGGAGATCGCGGCGCCCGTCATCCGAGTTCTGATCGGCGAGGTGGAGCCGTTCGACGCGAGGCTCGCGGTCGTCGTGCCGACGGTGGCGGTGTCGGCGGCCCTGATGAGCCCGGTGCTCGTCCCGATCGCGCGATGGTGTCTGCGACTCAAGCCGGCCGAGTGGAAGGAATCGACGGTCGACGCTGCGACATGAGTTTCGGTTCCCGGAAGCTCTGTGGCATGCGTCCAGTGACGTGCGCGACCAATCGGGGGTCGAAATTGGGCAGACTGGTACGTCATGAGTTCGCGATCAGAGGCCGTCGATGGCCGTTGACAAGAGAGCGGCGCGCCTCGGTGTCCTCGCCTTGATCGCCGCGTTGCTGTTCGGGCTCGTCGGTACACGCCTCTGGTTCCTTCAGACGGTCGAGCAGGAGACGCTCCAAGAAGACGTCGATGCGACCAAACTGCGCACCGTGCCGCTGCTCCCCGAGCGCGGCCGCGTCTTCGATGCCGATGGTCGCATCCTGGCCGACAACGAGCGCGTGCTCACCGTCGGTGTCGACTGGCAGGTCATCCGCAGCCCGAGCATCCGCGCAGAGGTCTTCCGCCGACTCTCCGGCTGGATCGATGTCCCGGTCGACGAGATGGAAGCGAGGTTCGAGAGCGGCATCGACAGCCCGTTCCTACCGATGCCGGTCGCCGAGGACATCGACGAGCGCACGGCGATCGCGCTGAAGGAGCGCATCGAGGATCTGCCCGGGGTTTCGATCATCGAGGACTCGCGACGCGTTTACCCCTACGCGCCGCTGGCGAGCCACATCGTCGGATACATGGGTCGCATCACCAAGGAGAACAAGGACCACTACGTCGACGCCGGCTACAACCTCAACGAACGGGTAGGCCAGTTCGGCATCGAGCTGAGCATGGAGGAAGAACTCCACGGCCAGTGGGGCTACGTCACCTACGAGGTCGACCACTCGAGCCGGATCGTCAGGACCGTCGCCGAGGTCCCGGCGATCGACGGGCAGGATGTGCAGATCACGATCGATCTCGATCAACAGCAGTACGCCGAGCAGGCGCTCGAGACACAGCTCAAGCTCCGCCGGTTCCAGACGGCGAAGAACCCGCTCGATCGCGAAGAGAAGTTCAAGAAACGGGTCTTCCCCGAGTTCCCCCCGGAGGTGCCGTACAAGGCGCCGGCGGGCGCGGTCGTCGTCCAGAACCACGACACTGGCCATGTGATCGCCCTCGCCAGCTATCCGACGTTCGACAATCGCTGGTTCGAATCCGACCTCGGCGAGGGCAAGTTCGAGGAGTTGTTCCCCGCTGTCGACGAGAACGGCGACCCGATCGATCCCGACGAATCGATCCTCGTCAACCGCGCGATCCAGGGTCGGTACAACCTCGGGTCGACGTTCAAGCCGTTCACGGCGTACGCCGCGCTGAGCAGCGGTCTGCTCTCGATCGACGACTACTACCTCGATCAGGGCAGCTACAAGATGGAGTCCGTCGCCGACGACAAGTGCAGTTCGGGCCTCGTGCGTTGCGTCTACAAGAACGCCACGTGCAGCGGCACGGGCCGGCCGTGTGTCTACGGTTGGGTCGACGTCGAGACAGCGCTCGCGGTATCGAGCGATGCCTTCTTCTACCGCGTCGGCGAGCTGATGATGACCGAGAACGACTACCAGCCGGTGCTGCAGGAGAAGGTCGAACTGTTCGGGTTCGGTTCCGACACGGGGATCGCCCTCCCGTACGAGTTCGACGGAACGGTGCCGGACGCCGAGCTCAAGGCCGAGTATGCCGACCTCGGAGTGATCAGTGAGGCCGAGGGCGAGAACTACTTCACCGGCGACAACGTGCAGTTGGCGATCGGGCAAGGGCTGCTCTCGGCGTCGCCACTGCAGCTCGCCAACGGCTACTCCGCGATCGCCAACGGCGGGTTCGTGATGAAGCCCGAGCTGATCAAGGCGATCTACGAACCGGGCGTGCCCGACTCGGCGACGCCCGGCTACGCCGACGTCGCGGAGGGCCGCCTCGCGACCGAACCGAACGTCACCGGTGAAGTGGTGAGGCAGATCCCGATGCCGCCGGCGATCCGCGCGGAGATCAACAACGGTCTCACCCGTGTGATCAGGGGGCCGGGCACGACGAGCGACTACTACCACTCGACGACCGGCGAGAAACTGTTCTACTTCTACCCGAGTTCGGCGATCCCGCTCGCCGGCAAGACCGGTACGGCACAGGGCGCCGGCAACTACCCGTGGAACGACTCCTCGGCGTTCACCGCCTACAGCCAGGATCCGAACCGGCCCTACACCGTCACCGCCTATCTCGAGAAGTCCGGCTACGGTTCGCGCGCTGCGGGCCCCGTCGTGAAATGCATGTTCCTCCAGTTGTCGGGCATCGCCGTCGCCGACGAGGTCGTCCTGAGCGACCCGCTCGACATCGAATCGACCGATCCGGCGCCGAACAAGTGGTTGAGCGACACGTCCTGCTTCGACGGCCGGTTCTCGAACCAGACGACTACCGAGTAGCGGTCAGCCGTGGCCACCTCGTTCCTCTCGCGCCGACCGGACTCGGGACTCGGCAACATCCGCGCGAGTCCGGGCGCCCCGAGCCGCAACATCGACTGGGTACTGCTGATCGCGCAGTTGGCTCTCACGGTGATCGGTTTCTTCATCGTGTTCTCCGCGTCGCGCACGCGGGTCCTCGACGACCCGTATGCGTTCGTCACACGTCAGGTGATCTTCGCCATCGTCGCCGCCCTCGCCATGGTCCTCGTGATGTCGGTCGACTACGAATGGTGGAAGGAGCGTGCGGCGTTCCTGTACGGGTTGACGATCGTCATCCTGTTGCTGCTGTTCCTACTCGGCATCGCGAGCGGTGAGGACCGGATCTCGTTCGATCTCGGGCCGTTCAACGTGCAACCTGCCGAACTGGCGAAGTTCACGACATTGTTGATGCTGGCGAGCTATCTCGCCGAGGAACGCAGCGACGAGGTGACGTATGCCCGCTTCCTCGGCGGCTTGATGATCGTCGGCTTCCCCGCGGTGCTCGTGATCGTGCAGCCCGACCTCGGGTCGGCATCGGTGATCATCTCGCTCGCGATGGGGGTGCTGCTCGTCGCCGGCGCCAAGGCGCGCTACATCGCGATGATCACCATGCTGTCCGTGGCGACGGTCGGCGCCGCCTTCCTCGGTCGCCTCGTCAACGACTACCAGGCGGCCCGCATCCGCGCGCTGCTCAATCCGACCGCCGCGGGAACCGACGACACGTACCAGGCCGAGAACGCGATGCGGGCGATCGGTACCGGTGGCATCTGGGGCAAGGGCTGGTTGACGGGGCCGCTCACGAACGGCCGCGACATCCCCGTGATGTGGGCCGACTTCCCATTCGCCGCGGTCGGCGAACAGTTCGGACTCGTCGGCTCCGCGGTGGTACTCGCGCTCATCGCTGTCGTTCTCCTGCGCATCTGGCGGATCGCGCACCTCTCGCGCGATGTGCTCGGCACCTACCTGTGTGCAGGTGTCTTCACGATGATGCTCTGGCAGGCGTTCCAGAACATCGGGATGACGCTTCGGATCCTTCCCGTCACGGGCCTCCCGCTGCCGTTCATCTCCTACGGCGGATCGGGACTCGTCGTCTACTTCGCGATGTTCGGCCTCGTCCAGAGCGTCCACATGCGTCGCATGCGTTAGCTCGCCGTCTCGGTTGCTCGGCCTCACGGGGGTCGTGTTGTGGACACGGTTGGTCGGCCTCGCGGCAGGCTTGCTCCCTGGCGGTCGCGGCGCCGCCCGGTCTCGGGTTCGGGTACACGGCAGCCGGTAGCCTCATGGGGTCATGACTTCGATCTGGTCCGAACTCGAGCCCCTGCTCGCACGTGTCCAGAAGCCGGCCCGTTACATCGGCTGCGAGGACGGCATGATCGAGCCCGAACACTCCTCCGGATGCGTCGCGTGGCTACTCACGTACCCCGACACGTACGAGATCGGGCTGCCGAACCAGGGGCTCCAGATCCTCTACGAGATCATCAACGAGCGCCCCGATGCGGTCGCCGAACGCGCCTATGCCCCGTGGTCCGACCTCGAGGCCGAACTGCGCCAGGCCGGTCTCCCGCTGTTCTCGGTCGACACCCACCGCCCGGCCACCGAGTTCGACGTGCTCGCGTTCAACCTGTCCGCCGAGCTGGTCTACACGAACGTTCTCAATCTGATCGACCTCGCCGGCGCACCGGTTCGCGCCGAACACCGCACGGCGAGCGACCCGCTCGTCATCATCGGCGGTCACGCGGCGTTCAATCCGGAGCCGCTCGCCGACTTTGTCGATGCGGCTGTACTCGGTGAGGGCGAGGAGGTCGTCGGCGAGATCACCGACGTCCTCCGCGTGTGGATCGACGGTGGCCGTACCGACCGCGCAGGAATGATCAGGCGACTGTCGTCCGTGCCCGGCGTGTATGTGCCGTCGATGTACGACGTCACCTACGACGACCGGGCCGACGGTGGCCGGATCCGGTCGATCGTGCCGCGATTCGCCGATGTGCCCGAGACCGTCGACAAGCGGACCATCGCCGATCTCGGCGAGTGGCCGTACCCGAAGCGCCCGCTCGCCCCTCTGTCGGAGGTCGTCCACGATCGGTTGAGCGTCGAGGTGTTCCGCGGCTGTACGAGGGGCTGCAGGTTCTGCCAGGCCGGGATGATCACCCGACCGGTGCGCGAGCGGCCTGCCGAGCAGGTGCGCACGATGGTCGCCGAGGGACTCGCCCGGACCGGCTACGACGAGGTCAGCCTCACATCGCTCTCGACCGCCGATTTCAGCGACATCGAGGCGTCGGTCACCGGCATCCTCGCCGACCGCGAGGCGTCATCGCCACTCGGATCCGATGGCAGCCCGATCGGGTGTCCTACCACGATCAATCTGCCCTCGTTGCGGGTCGACGCGTTCACGGTCGGCCTCGCCGCCGGGGTGAGTTCCGGTCGTCGGTCGGGTCTCACGTTCGCGCCCGAGGCGGGCACATGGCGATTGCGCAAGGTGATCAACAAGCTGATCCTCGAGGACGACCTCTTCGGGGCCGTCGAGTCGGCCTTCTCCGAGGGATGGACCCGGATGAAGCTGTACTTCCTCATCGGACTCCCCACCGAGACCGACGACGACGTACTCGCGATCGCCGAACTCGCCAAGCGATGCGTCGCGATCGGCAAGCGGTACACCAACCGGGCGTCGGTCACCTTGAGCGTCGGCGGCTTCGTCCCCAAGGCGCACACGCCGTTCCAGTGGTTCGGGCAGAACACCCGCGACGAGTTCGCGCGGAAGGTCGATCTGCTGCGCGGCGCGACACGTCGGGCGGGGAGCGTCAACCTGAAGTGGCACGACCCCGCAGCAACGACGGCAGAGGGCGTCGCGAGCCGCGGCGACCGCCGCGTCGGCCGGGTGATCGAGCGCGTCTGGCGTGCCGGCGGCACATTCCAGGAATGGGGCGAGCACTTCGATTTCGATCTCTGGACCGAGGCGTTCGAGACCGAGGGCCTGTCGCTCGACTGGTACGTCCACCGGCACCGCCGCGACGATGAGGTCCTGCCGTGGGCGCACCTCTCCGCGGGCCTGCACAGCGACTTCCTGTGGGACGATTGGCAGGCGGCGCTCGCCGAGAGCGGCGTCGAGGACTGCCGTTGGACCCCCTGCTACGACTGCGGCGTCTGCACCGGCTACGGGATCGAGCACGTCGTCGCCTCGCCGATCCCGCCCGCCGGCGGGAGCCAGGGCACCGGCCAGGATCTCGGCCAGGGCGTCGAGGTTCACGTCGATCTCACCCCGAGAGCCGTCGCTCAATCGGTGGGGGTTCCCGCGTGAAGCTGCGTCTCCGCTACTGCAAGCTCGGCAAGGTCCGCTTCGTCAGTCACCGCGACGGTGCTCGTCTGTGGGAGCGGGCGCTGCGTAGAATGGCTCTTCCAGTGGCGTACACCGAAGGATTCACCCCCCGTCCGAAGCTCGGCTTCGGGCTCGCCCTTCCCACCGGCGCCGAGTCGATCGCCGAGTACATCGACATCGATCTGGTCAAGGGCGCCGAGGTCGATCCCGGTGACACCTCACTCGTCGACGCATTGTCCGAGGCGCTCCCCGTCGGCGTCGACGTAGCACTCATCGCCGAACGCGACCCGTTGGCCGCATCACTCCAGGAGGACGTCACGTCGACCACCTGGGAACTCTCGGGAGCGGGCATCGAATCAGCTGATCTCGATGCGGCGGCCGAACGACTCCTCGGCGCCGACGAGGTGCTCGTCGACCGGGTGCGCAAGGGGCGGAGCAACATCGACGACGTGCGACCGCTGATCCGGTCGCTGGGCGCCGACCCGAGCGGCACCCGGTTCGTCGCCGAGCTGGTCACGATCGGGCGCGCGCTTCGGCCCTCCGAACTCGCGTCGGCGGCATTCCCGGGCATCGACCCGCTCGGGGTCAGGGTGCTGCGCACCCACCAGTGGATCGAACACGATGGCGACGTGCGGGAAGTGCTCCCGCTGCCGGTCGCCGCCGCGCACGCTCGCGAGGGCAGCGCATGAACGGGCCCGTCAACCGTCGGGCCCGACGAACTGACACGGCCGAGGCCGCGCCGAATCAGCGCGCCGCCGGTGGCCAGGAGGTCGGCCTGACGCCGGGCCTCCCGAGAAGGGAACATCCCCACCATGGATCATCCGGAAATCGATCAGACCTCGAAGGAGCAGTCGGGCGAACGCGCTGAGCGCGAGAAAACGCCGGCAGAATCCGCCGACCAACGAACGGCCGACAGCGGGTCGCACGACGATCGCAACGACATCGAGATGCCGAAGCCGCTCAGCGAGGGGCGACCATCTGTGGCCGCCTCCGAGAAGGCGCTCGTGCGCAAGCCGAGGATCGGCGACACGATGCCGATTCCGACGACGCCGCCACCCGGCCCGGCCGACCCGTCGGGCAATGGAGACGAGAGTGCGGACGCGAAGTCCGACGGTGGCCAGAAACGTCGCCGGCGCCGCGGTGGCGGTGGCGGCCGTGGCACGGTGCGCGGCGGTCAGGCCGGCGACGGCGGCGGCCGGAGTGCCGAACAGACCAAGCAGCCGAAGTCGAAGGGTGCGCAGCCGCGGAAGGGTCGGCGCGGCCGCGGGCGCGGCCGATCCGAGTCCGATGGCGCAGCGGATGCCACGCTGCGCGAGCGACGCCGGGGTCGCGAGCGCAACGGAAAGCCGCTCGGCCGCTACTTCATGGCGGTCCAGGTGCGGCCCGGCATCTCACAGGTCGCCGTGCTCGAGGGTCGGAGTCTGATCGAGCACTACGTCAGCCGTCCCGCCGACGACGTCACCCAGATCCACGGCAACGTCTATGTGGGCAGGGTGCAGAACGTGCTTCCGGGCATGGAGGCCGCATTCGTCGACATCGCGACACCCAAGAACGCCGTGCTCTATCGGGGCGACGTGCAGTACGACCCCGGAGACATCGAGCAGAGGGGCAGCAATCCGCGCATCGAGGACATCCTCAAGAACAAGCAGCTGATCGCCTGCCAGGTGACCAAGAATCCGATCGGTCACAAGGGCGCTCGGCTCACCCAGGAGGTGTCGCTCCCCGGACGCTACGTCGTGCTGATCCCGAACTCGAAGACGTATGGGATCTCCAAGCGACTCCCCGACGACGTACGCAAGCGGCTGCGCGGCATCCTCGATCGGGTGAAGCCCGACGAGCACGGTCTGATCGTGCGGACGGCGGCCGAAAACGCGACCGAGGAAGAGCTTCGCGCCGACATGACGATGCTGCTCGACCAGTGGGAGGAGATCGCCGCGAAGGCGGCCAAGGTGCAGCGCCCGACGCTGCTCTACCGCGAGCCCGAGCTCGCCGTCCGGGTGATCCGCGAGGAGTTCAACGCCGACTACCGGGGGGTGGTCATCGACGATCGCAGACTGTTCGAAGAGGTACGCGCGTACGTCGAGGCGTTCAGCCCAGAGCTCTCCGACCGGATCGAGTACTACGACCCCGAGGCCGAGCAGCTCTCGCTGTTCGAGCGCCACCACATCCACGAGCAGGTGCACAAGGCGCTCGACCGGAAGGTCTGGCTGCCGTCCGGGGGCTCGTTGATCATCGAGCACACCGAGGCGCTATCGGTGATCGATGTGAACACCGGCAAGAACGTCGGCAAGTCGAATCTGGAAGAGACCGTGTTCCACAACAACCTCGAGGCGGCTGAGGAGATCGCCAAGCAGCTACGGCTGCGCGACATCGGTGGGATCATCGTGATCGACTTCATCGACATGGAGATCCGTGACAACCGGGCCAAAGTCGTCGAGGCCTTCCGCAGCGCGCTGGCGCGCGACAAGACCCGCTCGCAGGTGTTCGACATCACCGAACTCGGTCTCGTCGAGATGACGCGCAAGCGGATCGGCGAAGGCCTGCTCACCGAGTACTCCGAGCAATGTCCCGACTGCGAGGGGCGCGGCGTGCTCGTCGACTACAGCATGCTCGACTGATCGTTTCGTTCGTCCACGGGGTCAGTCACCGAGCGCGGCGAGCGCGGCGAAGTCCGGCGCACCCCAACCCGAGGCCTGGTCGAGACCGACGTGTGCCTCGCAGCAGTCGAGTTCGAACAAGCGGTTGTCACCGATCGTGATGTCGCGGGCGACGATCGGGTTGTCCCCGCCGCGGGCCGCTTCGACGTAGATGAGCGGCGTCACCAGGCCGAGGCGTGGGAGGCCCGACTCCTCGCGTGCCTGGTTGACCAGGGCGAGTGCGCCGGCGGCGATCGGCGTCGCCGCGGACGTACCGCCGAGCGCCGCCCAGCCGCACTCGTCGGGGCTCGGGCAGTACGACACCGCGTAGGCGGTGGACGAGTCGGCGAGCAGCGCTATGTCGGGATACGCCCGACCGTCAGCGTCGACGAGTGAGTCCTGCCAACTCGGCCGGTCGTAGCGCGCGCTGACACCGCCACCGCCCGCCCACTCCGATCCGTCGTTCCACACGGTCTCCGCGATGTCGCCGCCCATGATGTCGATCGACGTGCCTCCTATAGCCAGCACCCGCGGACTCGATGCGGGGAAGTGCGGAGCCGACGACGTGCTCGCGGGGTAGCAGCCCGCCGCTCCGTGGTTGCCCGCCGCACTCACCACCGTCGTCCCGACCGCCGCGGCGACGAGCAGGTAGTGATCGAGGAGATCGAGGACGTGCGCTCGAATCTCACCCTCACACCACCCGAGGCTCGCGCTGAGCACGTCGGGTGGCCCTCCGCCGGTGTTCTCCGGGTCGAGCGCGGCGGCGATCGCGTACACGGGCGCGGCCAATCCGTGGGCGGTCGTCTGGAACACGTCGATCCGGTCGAGATCCGGCGCGATCGCCGAGAGCAGCTCGATATCCATCGCCGCTTCACCCGTCGGCGGGTGGGGCTGGCCCGACTCGACGAAGTGGAGAACGGGTTCCGCCGGGTCGAGACCGAAGCAGGTCGTGTAGTCGTCGATCGCCGTCTGATCGAACGTCGAGACCGTGATCAGCGCCGCGCTTCGACCCTCGATTCCCTCTGCGAGTAAGATCGGAAGAGGGA
>PVMS01162357.1_pt1 | contig 14784 bp, 10 predicted proteins | sample 1853461 | NCBI WGS metagenome assembly PVMS01 (sample SAMN08582032, study PRJNA380276) | Marine sediment metagenome, whole genome shotgun sequencing project. | isolation source: ocean sediment barecode stripped | collected 2017 | reverse complement strand
TACACTGTCCGAACTCAGGGAGCAGTTCGAGCAAGCCAGAAACAGGGCACATTACAATCAATCTTATACTCCACAGAAGCAAAGAGCAGTCTACCCCTTCATTTCCTCCCCAGCTTCCGCCGTAGGACAGGTTCAACAATAAGTAGTGAGCTTTGTCAATGGGCCAGGTATAGTTGTTTGTGGCCATATCATTTTCGAAGGAGAAGTAAAGGGAATCGTCCATAAAGAAATCCATATGATCCTCGAACCACTCAAGCGCATAGATATGGAAATCTGACCAGGGATCCGACACTTCGATTTGATTCCCCTTGTTGGTCCCAATGATATGATTGTATGCCTTGGTATGAATGTTGGCATGGATCTGGTTCGGATCATAACCCACATGCTCCATGATATCGATTTCTCCACAGGCTGGCCAAGCCAGCTCAGCTCTGTTGGTCCCCAGCATCCAGATGGCCGGCCAGGTTCCCAGTGCAGATGGAATCTGTGCCCTCACCTCAATCCTTCCGTAAAGAAAGTCCTTCAGACCCAGGGTGTTGATTGATGCTGAAGTAATGGAATCTTCCCCTTCCAGGCGGGCAGTAATGATACAGAGCCCGTCTTCCACCCTGACATTTTCAAGCTTATCAGTATAGAATTGAAGCTCCTGGTTCCTGATATATCCTGTTTCATAGCCCCAGGTTTCAGTTGCAGGGGAACCGGTGTAATCAAACTCCTCGGACCAGATCAGATCCCAGTCCTGTTTCTCTGAACAACCCTGAAACAGGGCAATGCTTAGCAATACTAAAATGAATCTTCCGAAGTGCATCATGTTTGGATTTTTTTTGACTGATTCAATGCTTTATGGTCTGTAAATTAATAAAACTCTTTCCTATATTTATAGAGTATCCCATTTTATTCTAATTCAAAAGAGCAAAGATCATGAGACCTAAGAAAAACTTCCTTCGAATCCTGGCTCTTGCCTCATTGTTTCTTCCTTCTTTCCTCCTGAATGGGCAGGTAAAAATTTGGGAGGAGATGCTTTCACTTCCCACCTACGAACTAAAGGCTCCCGACAAGAATCCCATGTTCTATGTACCCGATGCTTACCAGGGTGCCAAGCGGGTCATCTACCCCTATCCTTTAATGGACAATCTGTCCACCGAAAAATCAGAGAGGGAGCATAAAGCGGTCTACCTGGAGAATGAATATATTAAACTTTGTCTCCTGCCTGATATCGGTGGCCGCCTCTTCTATGCTACGGACAAGACCAACAATTATGAGATCTTCTATCGTCAGTCTGTAATTAAACCTGCCAATATTGGCATGCTTGGGGCCTGGGTCTCGGGGGGAATCGAATGGTGTGTATTTCACCACCATCGTGCTTCAACCCATCTTCCTGTAGATTACAGGCTTGTTGAAAACGACGATGGCAGCAAGACTATCTGGTTCGGAGAGATTGAACCACGGCACCGCATGAAATGGAGCATTGGCCTGACCCTGCATCCGGGCCGCTCATATATAGAGACGGATGTGCGGATGTATAATCACACCGAACATACCCATTCCATCCTCTACTGGGCCAATGTGGCTACCCATGTGAATGACGATTACCAGGCCATCTTCCCACCCAGTGTTCACCAGGGTGTTTACCATGCAAAAAACAGTTTTATTCACTGGCCCATAGCAGATGAAATTTACAATGAAAAAGACTATACCGGTCAGATCGATGTGAGCTGGTGGAAAAATCATCCAGATCCTATCTCCATTTTTGCCCATGACCTGCAGGACGACTTTATGGGCGGGTATGACCATGCACGGGATGCCGGAACGGTGCATGTGGGAAACCACCACATTATGAAAGGAGCAAAACTCTGGGAGTGGGGACCTGGTGAATTCGGACATATGTGGGATTCTGAGATCCTGACAGATGACGACGGACCCTATGCCGAGCTGATGGTAGGCGGGTATTCAGATAACCAGCCCGACTACAGCTGGATCAAACCCGGTGAAGTAAAACGACTAAAACACTACTGGTACCCGGTACGGGATATTGGAGGGTTTAAAAAAGCAAATTTGGATGCAGCGGTGAACCTGAGATTTATTGGAGGCAAGCGCATCGTTATGGGTATAAATGCCACCCGGGAATTAAAAGATTGCCAGGTGATCCTACGTAAGAATGAGGAGATCATCTATGAAAAACGAACCGACATCGGGCCTGGTAATCCCTTTATCTCCCAACTTAATGTAGGAGGGAAAGCGGATCTCACCCTGTATAAGCTTAGCTTACTTGACCAGAATAAGAGGGAACTTATATCATATCAGGAGCAGATACCAGTATATGAAGCTGAACTTCCGGAAGCTGTCCTTCCTCCTCTTAAGCCTGCAGAAATAGCCAATGCTGAAGAGCTGGTCCTGACCGGACAACGGATCATGCAGTTTCATAATCCCGGACTGGATCCCAATGATTATTTCAAAGAGGCCATAAGCAGAGATCCGCTGAATTCAATGGCCAACCTGCATCTTGGAAACCTTGCGGCCTTAGGTGGTAAATACAATGAAGCAGCTGACTACTACCGCAATACCATTGGCAGAATCACAAGGGATTATACACGTCCGCGCGATTGCGAAGCTCTCTATCGGCTGGGGGTTGTACTGAGGAAGCAGAAGAAGTATGCTGCTGCCATCGATACGCTCTACCGCGCTACATGGGACCAGGCCTGGTATGCCGCCGCCTACTTTGAACTGGCAGGAATCTCCATATTAAATGGTCGTTTTAGCGAAGCCCTGGACCATCTGAACCATTCGCTGGCCATGAACGCGATCAACCCGCTTACTCTTTCACTAAGATCAGCTGTACTGCGTCATCTCGAAGATAGAGCAAGTGCAGGTATCACTGCTCGAAGAGCCCTGGTGCTGGACCCGCTGGATCACCTGGCAGCCTACGAGCTGATGCAAAACTCTGCCATTCCTGAGTCAGAATTCAAAAGCCTCATGAACGGCAATAAAGAGAATTATCTGGAACTGACTTGCAGATATGTCAATGCAGGCTTGTATGAAGAAGCCGCCGGAGTGATAAATATAGCCTTGAAATCCGAAGACAGCATCCTCAATTCCTATCCGATCCTTTACTACTATGGTGGCTGGATAGCTGAACAGCAGGGAGATGAAAATCTTGCCGGTGCCAATTATACACTGGCTTCACAGGCATCCACCGATTACGTTTTCCCTTTCCGCTTTGAGACCCTTGAAATACTGAAGGCAGCCATTGAATACAATGAGAATGATGCCAGAGCCTGGTACTATATGGGGAATATATTATACGATCATCAGCCCAGCAAAGCGATTATTTACTGGAATAAGGCAGTTCAGCTCGATCCCGGTTTGGCCATAGCCCATCGTAACCTGGGCTGGGCATATTACCGATACCTGGAGGATATTGCTGGTGCCATCGATCATTATGAAACAGCTGTAAGTCTGAAAAAGGATGATCCCAGGTACTATTATGAGCTGGATGTATTGTATGAGATGAACAACGAAGCGCTTGAACTCAGGTACGATCTGTTCTCAAGTAATGATGGAGTTGTGAAGGAACGTGAAGACTCCTATCTCAGAGAGATTGAAGTATTTATTCTAAATGGGGAGTGCGACAGTGCACTTAGCTCCCTTACTGAGCATACTTTTCTACGCCAGGAAGGAGTGGTGCAGCTGCACGACCTGTTTGTGGACGCTCATCTCCTGAAAGGCTGGGAAAAGCTGCAATCAGGAGATTCGGGAATGGCCCTGCAGCATTTTCTCCAGGCCGATACCTATCCCCCGAACCAGCGGATCGGACGCATTACCGACTATAAGAAAGAGGCTCAGATCTTCTATTTCACAGGTCTGGCCTACCTGGAGATGAACGAGAACAGCCAGGCAAAAAGCTTTTTCAAAAAAGCAGTGGACAGCCCTGTAGGGAATTCAGAATACCTTTACTACAAGGCCCTGTCACAAGTTGAACTGGGGCAGGAAAAGGAAGGCCTGGCATCCTCAGAAGAGTTGATTCAAGCCGGAGAGAAAGCCCTGGAAAAGACTGGTGAAGCTGACTTCTTTGCGAAATTCGGAGAGAAGGCCGGAGTAAATGCACGCAAAGCAAGTGCCTATTATCTTATGGCTCTGGGCTACCAGGCGTCCGGAGAAACGGAACAGGCACAAGAGGCCTTTACCAGGGTTCTTGCACTAAGAAACAGCATCCTCTGGGCCAATATATACAGTACTCAATGATCAAATCATGTACCTAATGATTCGCAGCTATTTTATCACACTCTCTTCAATTCTCCCGATAGTATTTGGAAGCCTGCTTTCATGCAGCACTTCGGATCACTCCGAGCAGCTCAAGCTGGCTGATCAGCTGGAAGAAAGTCTCTTTGAATATATCGTGAATCCCTGGTATCCGCTGGTTATTGACTCCATGTACGGGGGATATATTTCTGAATTCAAGCGAGATTGGTCTCCGGGTACAGGCTCCGGGGAGAAAGCACTGGTTCAGCAGGCCCGTCACGTCTGGGCTACCGCCCGAATATACGAAGCATACCCAGAGAAAGAAGAGCACCTGAGGTATGCTACACATGGCCTCAACTTTCTGAGGGATGTCATGTGGGATGATGAATTCGGTGGATTTCATGCCTATTGTACGAAAGAGGGGGACCCGGTGGAACGAACTATCAACGACAAACGGATATATGGGCAGGCATTTGCCATCTACGGACTTTCTCAACATTACAAAACAAGCAAAAACCCGGAGGCACTGGAACTGGCGAAAAAGACCTTTCTCTGGATGGAGGAACATGCTCATGATAAGGAATACGGGGGATATTTTGAATTGCTACGACGGGATGGGTCACCAGTCTTACCTGAAGATGCAGGCGATGGTCCCGCTGGTAATATGGCCGGATTAAAGGATTATAACAGTTCCATCCACTTGATGGAGGCCTTTACCGAACTCTACCTGGTATGGCCTGACGACCTGGTACGTAAACGGCTCGAAGAGATGTTCTTGCTAATCAGGGACACCTTTGTGGACCCTGAGGGCTATCTTAAATTATACTTCCAGGCTGACTGGACACATGTTTCCCCTGAACCGGATGAGCAGGTACAAGAGCGCATGCCCTGGTTCTTTAATCATTTTACCTACGGGCACGATGTGGAGACAGCTTTTCTGCTTCTGGAAACAGCCCATATACTTGGCTGGGGTGAAGATGAAAAGACGCATCAAACTGCAAAGAAGCTGGTGGACCACTCCCTGGCCTCCGGATGGGACATCGTATACGGAGGATTCTTTGATGCAGGGGTAGCAGATGAAGAGGGAATCCGTATTGTAAATAAGCACAAGTCCTGGTGGGGACTGGTGGAGGGAATGAATGCACTGCTTCTGATGCAAACGCTTTACCCCGAGGACCCTCGTGACTACTACTGTTTATTCCTGACATCATGGGACCATATCGATACCTACCTTATCGATAAGACCTATGGTGGATGGTTTAACAATGCCACCGATACTTATCCTGAAAATATCAATCAGGGAAAGAGCCATATCTGGAAAACCACTTATCACAATGCCAGGGGCATGCTCAACTGTATCAGGATGCTCCAATCGCCAGACCACCCCAATGCCAAGACTAAGTAATCATGACAAATATGCATAAATCCTTAACATTCATTTCCCATCCCATCCTGATGGTTTTACTGGTACTTTTTATTGGAGGCTGTAGCTCAAAGCCGGAACAACCCAATATAGTATTTATCCTGGCCGATGATATGGGCCATTCCGATCCTGGTTGCTACGGAGCCGAGATTCTTGAAACTCCAAATATTGATGCCATGGCCACGGGTGGATTGCGCTTTACTAACTTTTATAACACCGGGCGCTGCTGGCCTACCCGGACCAGTTTGCTCTCCGGATTCTATCCCCACCAGGTGCTCTCAGATCCCATGCCGGGAGTGGATTATTCGGCATCATCTGTTCTGCCCGTCAATACAACCTGGTTCCCTGCTGTCCTGAAGGAGCATGGCTACAGTACCTACCATTCGGGCAAATGGCACATTGTGAGGAAAGTCCCCGAACATAGTCAGATGACTCATACCGAAGTTGGATTTGACCGATCCTACAGAACAGAGGACGGAAGACACCTACGCCCACATCATCTCTGGGAAGATGGCAAGGAAATCACAGTTCCGGAAGAAGGTAGCGGCTATGAGGCCTCCGTGGCCATTGTGGATCATGCAATCAAGTATCTGGAGGAACATAAACAAAAAGGCGGGAATGAACCCTTTTTCGAGTATATCGCCTTTATTGCCCCACACTTCCCCCTGCAAGCCCTGCAGGAAGACATTGATATGTACCGGGAGCTTTTCCTGGTGGGCTGGGATGAAATCCGGAAGCTCCGGACTGAAAACAGGAAAGAACTTGGATTTGATGTGCATGAGCTAAATCCTCTGGAACCGGAGCGCTTCGCACCCTGGAATCTGACTCCTGAGGAACTAATAACCCAGATTGATTCAGCTGACATCGGTCGTGCCATCCCATGGGATGATTTAACCGAGAAACAGAAAGATCTACAGGCCACAAAAATGGCTATTCATGCAGCCATGGTAAGTCGAATGGATCGTGAAATTGGGCGCTATATGAATGCATTGAAAGAGCTGGGCTACTTTGAGAATACCATTATCTTTTTCTGCTCCGATAATGGTGCCAGTACCGAAATCATGAACCGGGCCGATAAGCATACCATAGGTGCAGTTCCGGGATCTGCCGATACCTACCTGTGCCTGGGTCCCGGATGGTCCTCCGCAGCCAACACTCCTTTTCGCCTGCATAAAACCTGGGTACACGAAGGTGGTATTGCAACGCCCATGGTCGTTCACTGGCCCGATGGCATCAAAGAGACCAATGCCTTCAGAACTATGCCAGCTCATATTATCGATATAGCACCAACCATTCTGGAACTTGCTGGCGGTGATCCTTCCGAATTAAAAGGCAGGGCAGATGCTCCCGGTCTTAGTCTTGTGCCCATCTTAAACCGGGAAAGACAGATGCATAGACCACCCCTCTTCTTCCACCATGAGCAAAAGAAGGCGCTCAGGGATGGCCCCTGGAAAATCACCACCATCGAAGAAGATGGCAGCTGGGAGCTATATGATCTGTCAAAGGACCGGGGTGAAACCCGGAATCTTGCTGCAGACAATCCTGAAAAGCTGGATGAGCTAAAAAGACTCTGGCAGGTTCAACGCAGCGAGATTATCAAGCAGATTGGTGCAAGCGATCTTGATCACTAAATTTCTATGATAACTTCTAAAGAACGTATGCTTACTGCCCTTCGGGGTGAATGTCCAGACCGGCTACCTGTGACGACCCACCATGTGATGCCCTCCTTCCTTGATAGCCATATGGAAGGAAAGTCGGACCAGGATTTCTTTGATCATTTTGGCCTGGATCCCATCCATTGGATCATAGCCTATGCGGCCGATGAATCCGGAGGAGAGTATTACGATCCCGGTCATACGGAACTGGGATTTCTGGAGGCCAGACGGATTAGTTCAGATAGCTGGCGGTTTAAGGTAGAAAAGCTTGATAACAAAGACTACGACACTTCCCGCTTCAGCATAATTACACCAAAGAAGACCCTCTCCATGGTTCTGCAATCGGATAAGCATACCACCTGGGTAGCAGAGCATTTGATCAAGGAGAAGAGCGACATTGATATAATCGCCAGATATATGACCCATCCCAGGTGTGATGTGGAAGCTGTAAATAGTGCTGCTGACCAGTATGGGGACCGTGGATTAGTGCGTGGACACATCGCCTGCTTTGACGGTTTTGGTCAGCCGGGATGCTGGCAGGACTTTTCCTGTCTTTACGGCTCCACCGATCTGATCATGGCCTCCATGGAAGATCCTCCCTGGGTGCATGCCTTTCTGGAGGCCCTGCGTGAGCGGAAAAAGGTCTATATTGATTCCGTATCAGGAGCCCGCTATGATTTGATTGAGCTTGGTGGTGGAGATGCTTCAACCACTGTTATTTCGCCCGATATCTTCGATGAATTTGTTGCCCCCTACGATTCAGTACTGATTGATTCTGCTCATAAAGCCGGGCAACGAATCGTATATCATACCTGTGGTGGAATGATGCCCATTCTGGAGAATATTGCAGCCATGAATCCCGATGCGATGGAGACTTTTACCCCTTCAGATATGGGGGGTGATGCGATCCTATCAGAAGCAAAAAGACGAATAGGAGATAAAGTATGTATGATTGGCGGCTTCGACCAGTTCCATTTCTTCACCGGATGCTCCGAAGAGAAGACCCGCGAAGAGGTCAGACGCTGTTTCGAAGAGGCCGGGACCGGAGGAGGATTCATCCTCTCGCCTTCCGACCATTTTTTTGAAGCCGATCTAAAACTGATAGAGGCTTTTGCTGATGAAGCCAGGAAATGTGGCTATTAAAGAATGCCGAAAATGAATAAGATTACTTTAGTACTGGCAGCATTGCTGCTAATTACAAGTTGCGCTGAGCTTAAGTACAGTTTTGAGTTTATTGAAGTGAACACACCGGAAAATAGTTCACTTCGGGCCATATGTGCAGTGGATGAGAATGTCGTCTGGGCCTCAGGAAGTCAGGGCCAGGTATTGTTGACCCTGGATGGAGGAACAAACTGGGGTGATGTGAGCGTTCCGGATTGTGATGATACAGAATTTAGAAGTCTGCATGCCTGGGATGCAAAGCGTGCCCTGGTTTTTGATGTTTCTCCCCTGGGAAGAGCCTTTATGACCATTGATGGAGGCCTGAATTGGGAGCAGGTATACAAAAGTCCCGTGAAAGGAGCCTTCTTTAACTCTTTGAAATTTGCTGATGATAAGAACGGTATTGCCATTAGCGATCCCATCGATGATCATGTTTTTGTGTTGAAAACCGAGGATGGGGGCCAAAACTGGGAACGCTTAACTAATACACCTCCCTCTTATGAAGGCGAAATAAACTTTGCCGCCTCAAACACCTGCATTGAGTATCTTGCATCGGGTGAAATCTACATTGTTACCGGGGGGAGCAGATCACGGATACTTACCAGCATGGATCATGGAGAAAGCTGGGAGTTCATTGAAACCCCTGTCCTGACAGGTGGTTCAGCCGGACTGTTTTCGGTAAATTTCACTTCATCAAGTAATGGTGTAGCAGTCGGTGGAGATTTCAACGATCCTTCCAGGGAAGGTGTTAGAGCCATTTTTACAGAAGATGGAGGCATGAATTGGATTGAGGCAGCTGATATGCCAGCGGAGTATCGCTCTTGCGTGGTCTCTTTAAATGACAAACTCCTTTTTACCGTGGGAAAAACGGGTTGCGATTATTCAATGGACAGAGGCCGGAACTGGACATATATCGATTCAACAGGCTACTATGCTGCTGATGCTGTGGAAGGCAGAAATATCATCTATCTATCCGGTTCAGAAGGTAGAATTGCAAAAGTTATTATTCAAAAATCTAAATAATATTTGAATGAAAAAGAATTTGAAGCCCTTAAACATCTGTATGGCATTGGTATTGTTTTGCAGCCTTAATCCAATGGTATCAGCCCGCGAGTACCATGTTTCAAAAGGTGGCAGTGATTCTAACCCTGGTACGCTTTCTGAGCCTGTACTGACCATCTCCGAAGCAGTTAAGCAGGCCATGCCGGGAGATACCATCACCGTTCATGCCGGAACATATCGAGAGTGGATTAATCCTCTAAGGGGAGGCGATAGCGACGCAAATAGAATTGTCTACCGGGCTGCTCCGGGAGAAAAGGTCGAGATAAAGGGCTCTGAGGAGATTTCAGCTTGGGTAGAACAAAGAGATGGTGTCTGGAATGTGATCATTCCAAATTCATTTTTCCAGGATTACAATCCTTACAAAGATTCAATTTTTGGTGACTGGTTCTATGACCAGGGTCGCTTACATCACACAGGGGAAGTATTTTTAAACGGGAAATCGCTATTCGAAAAAGAGTCCCTGGAGCTGGTATTTGAGCCCGTGCCCAATACAAACATAAAAGATACTTTGGGTTCAACCTTCACATGGTACTGCGAAAGTGATGAAGAAAGCACCACTATCTGGGCAAATTTTCATGAATACAATCCCAATCAGGAGCAGATAGAGATAAGCGTCCGAAGAACCTGTTTCTGGCCTGAAGAACCCGGTATCAATTATCTTACCATCAGCGGCTTTCATTTCAGTCAGGCTGCCACTCAATGGGGTGCCCCAACTGCCGAACAGGTGGGCATGATTTCCACCCACTGGAACAAGGGCTGGATCATTGAGAACAATGTTATCAGTGATTCAAAATGCTCCGGAATAACGCTTGGTAAGGAGCGTGGTTCTGGTCATAATTTATGGTCGGCCGATATTGGCAATGTGAACAATGATGGGAATATACATTACATCGAAGTGGTTTTCACAGTATTGAGAATGGGATGGAATAAAGAACATATTGGTTCGCATATAGTTAGAAATAATACCATCTTTAATTGTGAGCAGACCGGGATTTGTGGAAGTATGGGGGCAGCATTCAGTACCATCGAAAACAACCATATCTATAACATCTGGACAAAACGTCAATTTACTGGAGCTGAAATAGGCGGAATCAAGTTACATGCACCTGTGGATGCTCTCATTAAGAGTAATCGCATTCACGATACAGGACGAGGTTTATGGCTCGATTGGATGACACAGGGTACGCGTGTATCGGGAAACATATTTTATAACAATGACCGTGAAGATTTATTTATAGAAGTGAACCATGGTCCCTACCTGGTGGATAATAATATTTTCCTCTCCCCCTATTCACTGAAAATCCAGTCAGAGGGCGGTGCATTTGTGCATAATCTCATTACCGGCATAGTTTTTACATGGCCCGAGCCAAATCGATTCACCCCATACTTTCTTCCCCATTCAACTGCTATCAAAGGCCTTACTACCATTTTTGGAGGTGATGACCGATACTACAACAACATCTTTGTGGGACGTAGGGACAATGCATATGGCCCCGACCATCACTATGGTTTAGAAGGCTATAACGAAACAAGGCTACCCGTATGGATAGAAGGCAATCTCTACTACAATGACGCCAGGCCTTCAGACAAAGATTCAAAGGCTATAAGTTCTTCCTCCTATGATCCCGGAATAAAACTTTTGGAAGAGGGAGAACATGGATATTTGCAATTTACTTTCCATGAGTCATACTATCAACATCAAGTAGATATTATAACAACAGAGATATTGGGAGAGGCTAAAATTCCCAAAGCACTGTTTGATCTTCCTGATGGTTCTCCTGTGAAAATTGACAGCGACTATTTTGGCTCCCATCGGACCGGGGAAAGAAATCATGCAGGTCCGTTTTCAGCTTTAAATAAGGGAAAGGTGGTATTGGGAGTCTGGTAATCAAATCTACGGAATTTCCTCACTGTTTATTTATAATATTCTCAATATCAGACGGGTGGAAAAGATGAGCATTATCCACTATACTGCTAATCCGTTCATCCATTGTCCATAGTTGATGGTTTCCTAAGTGTGCTGTTCGAATGATGGCAGCAGCAATCAGGCCGATACCCCTACCCTGGAAATCATATTGAAAAGCGAAATCTGATGTTTTAAGCAATGATTCCTCTTCAAAATCTGCTCTTGGCAAGATTTGCCAGAATGTCTTGATAACATTCCTCTCCTGCGCATTCCGGACACCAAACATTAATTCAGCAAATACAGGTTCAACAGCAATCACTTTTTGTTCTGCCAATAAGGTTGAAACTTGATTCGCAATTGGTTCATTTTGGCGAAAATATTCAATCCATACCAACGTATCTAGTATAATCATGATCTATTACTATTTCGAATTTCATCTATGGAAAATCCATCCTTAAAACACAAAGGATTCTTTGATACTTCATCATTCAGACTAGATAGACGTTTTACATATAACCAGTCCTTTAGCACCATAATCAGACAATCTGTAATGTTCCTGCCTCTGGCATATTTCTGAATATCCTCCAGAATATCATCTGGTATGATGGTCGTTACCTTCATTTTATGTCTCTATTATATGATGGCTACACTAACAAATTACGATACCCCGATACGATACCCCGATACGATACCCCGATACGATACCCCGATACGATCAAGTTAAAGCAACTCGCAACATGGATTCAGAGAATCTCAAAAGGAAGATGTAATATCCCCCAATCTACTTGCTTAATGTGATCCAAACATATTTATCGTATGATCTCCTGCTTATTTATAGAGTGGCCCATAGGCTTCACAGGCCCGGTAATCCGCTCCCTCTTTGTCCATGCCAAAGGCTGACCAGGAGCTGGGTCTGAAGATTTGTTCCTCGTGTACATTATGCATGCAGACCGGGATGCGGAGCATGGCTGCCAGGGCCATAAGCCGTGATCCCAGGTGACCATAGGAGAAGGCTCCATGGTTGGCTCCCCAGTTGGCCATGACCGAATAGACGTCCCTGAAGTTCCCCTTCCCTGTGAGACGAGGTACAAACCAGGTGGTGGGCCAGGTGGGATTGGTACGTTCCGTAAGGGTGTGATGCACTTCTTCAGGCAGGTCGATGGTATAGCCTTCTGCAATCTGCAAGGCCGGTCCCAGTCCCTTGATGATATTGATCCTGCTCATGGTAATGGGCATACCGCCCCTGGTATTGAAGGTGGACGAGAAGCCACCTCCCCGGAAATAACCCAGATCAGCTGCTCCCCAGGTGGTACTGTCAAGGCACTTCTGTGCCTCCTCTTCGCTTATCTCATGCCAGGGTTTCATGGCCGGTTTGCCGTCGATTGTCTGTTCGCCAGATCCATCCAATGCCGAGGGACCCGAGTTGATCAGGTGGATAAATCCATTTTTGTCATCTCCGCTCAGTTCAAAGCCAGTTACCCGCTTCACAGCTTCGGGACTCCAGTAGGTACGCACATCGCTAAATACCTGTGCAGCACCGGTGAGCAGGTGACCAAACAACATGGAGACACCATTTAGACTATCATTCTCAGTGGCCAGCATATATGGTTGACGAATTCCATTCCAGTCAAAGGAAGAACAGAGCATGGCTTCCATAAAGTCCCCATTGGGGAAATGATCGGTCCATTGACGTTGTCCCTGGAAACCAGCTGCGATGGCATTGTGCCCCATGGCCTCCTCTCCAAAGCCAAGCTCCTTTAGTTTTGGATTACCCACCATCAGATCGCGTCCAATCAGCGTCATTTTGGCCACAAATTCCCACTCCTCTGCTTTCTTTTCGGGTGACTTCTGCACTTCTACCGGATTGTAATCTTTACCTTCCTTGCAATTCTTTTTGATCCATTCCTGGGCTATTGTAAGCTCTTTTGGATCAAATATACCCTCCTCTATTCTTCGGGTAAACTCTGACATATCCACATATTCGCAACGCATTCCCAGGTATTCTTCAAAGAAATCTGCATCCACAATGGAACCTGCGATCCCCATGGATACACTTCCCATGGAGAGATAGGATTTTCCCTTCATCGTAGCCACGGCCAGACCTGCCTGAACAAAGGTGAGGATCTTCTCCTTCACATCCTCCGGAACGGAAGTATCGTCTGAGTCCTGAACATCCTTTCCATAGATACCAAAGGCAGGAAGTCCCTTCTGGTTATGTCCTGCAAGGGCCGCAGCCAGGTAGACAGCCCCCGGACGTTCCGTACCATTAAATCCCCAGATGGCCTTTGGAAGCAGAGGATCCATGTCGATGGTCTCACTGCCATAGCACCAGCAGGGCGTTACAGTCAGACTCACTCCCACCCCTGCCCGGGCAAATTTATCTGCAGTGGCAGCAGCTTCGGCAACTCCCCCGATGCAGGTATCAGCAATCACGCATTCCACCTTTGAACCGTCTGCATGTTTCAGATTCGATTCAATTAGTGCTGCAGCACTGCGAGCCATCTTCATGGTCTGCTCTTCCAGGGATTCCCTTACCCCCTTTTGCCGTCCGTCGATGGTTGGTCTGATTCCCACTTTTGGGGCCTGTCCGATTAATCTTTCTTTATTCATGGTCATCTTATGTTTTGAGTTTTAAGTATAAGCTGTATCTGTCTTTAGCCCCGGAGACAACTCCTCCTGGCTGGTACCTCTTTAACTTGCACGACTTCTTCACCAGTTCCCTGCCCGCCTGAAGGTTTGCTAACTTGCCCATGGCTATGCCCTGAATAATAACATTACCCATGGCCGCTCCTTCCACCGGACCTGATATCACCTCCCGTTCACAGATGGACGCAATACGCTGGCAGAGATAGTCCGACTGACTTCCTCCACCCACCAGGTGCAGCACTTCAATGGAATTTTGAGATAGTTTTTCCAGTTGTTCGATATGGTACCTGAAGGAGAAGCAAAGACTATCATATGCGATACGGATATAGTCGCTGAACCTTACTGGCAAAGGCTGTCCTGTTTTTTCGAAGTAGCCGTCAAAGGCCTCCTTCATATTATCCGGATTGTAAAAACCATGATCGTCAGGATCAATGACCTGGATCACATCGCCCTCTCCCCTAACCATCTCTTCCATCTGGGCAAAGGAGATATCGGCTGACAATTGCTTCTTCAATCCCTGTAGCAGCCAGAGTCCCACAATATTCTTCAAAGCGTGGTAGCTGCCCTTCCCGTTGAAAATCCCAATTTCGCCTATATTTCGGCAGGCACCTGGTGCATTGTGGGAATAGAATCATCCAGGCCCCTGATCAGTGAAGAGGTATTAACGTTGGGGATTACCAATGAAAGAGGCT
>PVMS01140032.1_pt1 | contig 14784 bp, 10 predicted proteins | sample 1853461 | NCBI WGS metagenome assembly PVMS01 (sample SAMN08582032, study PRJNA380276) | Marine sediment metagenome, whole genome shotgun sequencing project. | isolation source: ocean sediment barecode stripped | collected 2017 | reverse complement strand
TACATTAACCTGCCTTCCCAGTTTGCTTCGGCCAGTTGCAACAGTTTTGTGGAAAGTCCCTGTCGCCTGAACTCCGGATCGACCCAGTTCCCGGAGAGCCAGGCAAAAGCATGGGGCGTTCCATCCGGGTCATAGTAACAATCGGGGAGAAGGGTTCGGTAAGCCACCAGCTTCTCTTCCATCCTGAGTTCAAAAAGAACCCGGTCTGTTTTATTGGCCCTGGGGTTATTTACATAGGAGCTGACACGCAAAGGACTAAGGGGTGCGACAGCAGAGCTCATGGCTGTTGACAGGGACACATGTGAATTAAGATCTTCCAGGGTATATGATTCTATATCCATGGAATGGGTACTAGTCATTCTGGATTAATCTGTCGATATCAGCTTCGCTCAGGTTTGTGGCCAGCAGTTTACCATCTTCGCATTTAAGTGTCCGGGAAGGAAATTTTTTAATGAGGTTGTAGTTATGTGTAGCCATCATAACAGCACGTCCGGCTTCGGATATACCTACCAGGATTTTCATGATTTCACCGGAGGTGGCCGGGTCCAGATTTCCTGTGGGCTCATCTGCAAGAATGATCTCAGGATCATTGAGCAGAGCCCTTGCTATGACCACCCGTTGTTGTTCACCACCTGAGAGCTGGTGAGGCATTTTGTAGCCCTTATACCCAAGATCTACCTTTTCCAGCACTTCAGCAATGCGATCCTTAATTTCCCCTTTGTTTTTCCAGCCCGTTGCCTTCAGTGCAAATTCCAGGTTGCTGTCCACGGTCCTGTCTGTCAGTAGTTTAAAATCCTGAAAGACAATACCCAGTTTTCTTCTCAACAGAGGAACCTCTTTTCTTTTAATTGCATCCAGCTGAAAACCGGATACATGGCCGGTGCCATCTTTTAGGGGCAGTTCTGCATTCAGAGTTTTAATCAGGCTGGTTTTTCCACTTCCTACCCTTCCGATCACATAGACAAGTTCACCCTTCCCAACGGAAAGGTCCACATCCGTTAACACGATGTGATCTGCCACTCCAATTACAGCATTTTCAAGGGTAATAATGTTGTCTAAAGTCATAGAAACTTGAATATCCGGCTAAATTAAGAATTAAAATCATACTAAAAATTAACATCTGTCTGTTAATTAAAAAGAAGTATCGACAAAATAGCCGCTTGTAATATTCGTATTTTTATAAAGTTAATCCCATACCTATGATTCATTCAAAAAAGAGAATAGCATCCATCATATTCATCTTTGTTTCCCTGATTACATACGGCCAGAAAAGTGCAGTATACGAATATGGCGACAGAGGCTACCTGAAAGGATTGGAGCTTTACGAAAAAGAGAAATACGGTGCAGCGCGGCAGACGTTTACAGAATTTTTGAACGGTGACAGCGATCCCCGGTCAGAAATCAGGTCTGAAGCGACCTACTACAGGGCCATGTCTGCAGTTGAATTGCGAAACGATGATTCGGAGTACCTGGTTCATGCGTTTATATCGGAATATCCGGAGAGTCCCTATGTGGATGAGGCCTCTTTCCGTCTTGCAGATTTTTTTTACGATAAGAAGAGCTGGGCCAAAAGTGTCTCCTGGTATAACCGGGTGGACCGTTATAAACTGGATCGGACCCAACTTTCTGAATACTATTTTAAAAAGGGATACAGCTACTACATGCGTAAGGACTACGAAGAGGCCAGGGTCAACTTTTACGAGATCCAGGAGGTGGAGTCCCCATATAATGTTCCGGCAGTTTATTACTATTCCCATATCCACTATGTGGATGAGAATTATGAGACGGCTTTGATGGGATTTAAAAAGATTGACCGGGATCCCATGTTTTCTGAGATTGCTCCTTACTACATCACTCAGATTCTCTTTATGCAGAAAAAATATGATGAAGTAATTAGCTATGCTCCAACACTACTGGAGGCAGGCGGTGAACGCAGGGTGGGGGAGATTTCCAAGATTATTGGTGAATCTTACTTTATGAAGGGCCAGTATACCGACGCCATTCCCTACCTGGAAGCCTACAGGGAGGATAACAGTGCATATACCATCCATGACCGGTACCAGCTGGCATTTGCCTACTACAGCAATAAGGAGTATGAAAATGCCAGAGCCCTGTTTGAACAGATCAGCTACCGGAAAACAGAGATTGCCCAGAGCGCTCACTATCACCTTGCAGATTGCTACCTGAACCTTGGAGATATGAATAAGGCCCGGATCGCCTTTTCCCAGGCTGCAAAGATGAATTTCGATCCAAGGATTCAACAGGATGCTTTATTCAATTATGCAAAGGTGACCTATGAGCTTTCATACAATCCATTTAATGAAGCCATCCGTGCTTTTGAGGATTACATCAGGAGTTACCCTGCAGCAGATAACACCGATGAAGCCTATAATTACCTGGTAAATGCCTACCTGGGAACCCGGAATTACAGCATGGCCATGCAATCTCTGGATAAGATTCGACGGAAAGATGCCAGGATTGAAAAGGCATACCAGAAGGTGGCCTTTTACAGGGGGCAGGAGCTTTACAAGAACCTGATGTTCAGTGAGGCTGTTGAATCATTTGAGTTATCCCTTGAGTATGCAAGTCATGATCCGGTGATCGCTTCAAGAACCTATTTCTGGTTGGGAGAGGCTGCATACCGGTCAGGAGATCCAAAGACTGCACGCATGTACTATGATGAATTCATGAAAGGTGACAGGGCAATGCAACAACAGGAGTATGCCATGGTCCACTACAGCCTGGGCTATATCTTTTTCGATGATGAAGCCTACAACGATGCACTCAACTGGTTCAACAGGTACCTGAAACTGGAGAAGGATAAATCATCCGCCACCACCTCGGATGTCTACAACCGGATTGCTGACTGCTATTTTGTAAAAAGAGATTATACTCAGTCTGTTGCGTTTTATGACCGCTCCATCGCCGCGGGGAAAACAGATTCTGATTATGCAATGTTTCAGAAAGGATTTACCATGGGCCTTCTGGACCGAATACCTCAGAAGGTGGATGTTCTGTCCAAACTGCTTCAGGAACAACCCAACTCAAACTTCAACGACGATGCGCTCTTTGAAATCGCCAGGAGCTATGTGGTATTAGGCAATCCAACCGAAGCTCAGAACTATTACGAGAGGCTTGTGAGTGAACACCCCAATTCAAGCTATGTAAATAAAACACTTAACCAGTTGGGCCTGATCTATTATAACGAAGCGAAATACGACAGGGCACTGGAATACTATGAGCAGGTGGCTACGCTTTACCCGGGAACTCCGGAGGCAGACAATGCCCTGACCAGTATCAAGAACATCTATGTAAGGAAGGACAATGTGGACGGGTACCTGGACTTTGTCACCGGGCTCGGTCAGGATATTTCCCTGCGTGAACAGGATTCTCTTTCCTATACGGCCGCTGAGCTTGTTTATATCCGGGGCGATTGCCAGGAGACCGTCCGTGATTTCAAAGACTATATTGATGCATTTCCCAATGGACGGTTCCTCCTGAACGCACACTACTATAAGGCGGACTGCCAGTTGAAGTTGCAGCAAAATGATGAAGCCCTGGAATCCCTCGACTTTATAACAGGTCAGCCCAGGAATATGTTTACTGAACCAGCACTGGAGGCTGCCTCAAAAATTAATTACAGGGAGAAGAATTACCACAGGGCTATCGATAACTACAGGGCCATGCTGGTTATGGCAGAGAAGAAAAACAACATAACCGAAGCGAATATCGGGCTAATGCGGTGTTACTACAGGCTGGGAGAATCCACCAACACCATTGAGGCCGGACGCCAGGTACTTCAGCTGGACAAGCTTCAGGAGGAGGTGATCAGGGAGGCTAACTACAACATAGCCAAATCATTTCAGGATATGAGCGAGCCGGATTTTGCTTACGATTTTTACAAAAAGGTATCCCATGAGGTGAATAGCCAGGAGGGTGCTGAATCCAAGTACAGGGTGATCGAAATCCTTTTTGACCGTGGTGAGGTGGAAGCATCGGAGGAGGAGGTTTACAGCCTCATTGAAATGAACACGCCCCACCAGTACTGGATGGGCATGGCTTTCCTGATGCTGTCTGATATTTTTATTGCCAGGGATGATGAGTTTTCAGCCATTAATTCGCTGCAAACACTGATCGATTACTATACCATCCCCGATGACGGGATCATTGCCAATGCCAAGCAGCGGAGAACCGCACTGACAGAGCAGGCAGAAAGTGATATTGCACCTGAGTCAGAAGAGGTTCAATAATGTTTCAAATGAAAAAGATTGAAATGAAAAATATGCAAATAGCAACCCGGTTACAGGTAACCCTGGCGGCAGTGTTCATGATCTGTTATACAGTGGAAGCCCAGCAGGAAGAGGTAAGGGTGGTTAAGCCTTATGCTCCAACCCTTTCTGCCGCTGAGAAGATTCAGCTTCTGCCCAGCCTGGGCGATGACATAGAATATACCCCGCCCGGCTTCACTTACGAACTCTATCAGAAACGGTATGATAGTAAGTACAGGGCAGAGACCATCAAAGCGGCCAGAATGGTCCAGATGCCTTTGAATAAACTCTATAAGAGCCAGCTTAACCTGGGGATGGGGAATTATCTGACTCCGCTGGTGGAGCTGAATATCAATCAGCTAAGATCCCGAAATGGCACATTTGGAGTCAATCTCAGGCATCACTCAATGAATGGGAAAGTGAAGCTTGATAACGATTTGAAGGTTCCTGCCGGGTTCAATGAAAATAAACTTGATATGGTTGGAAGCAGGTTTCTGAAAAAGGCCGTCATGGATTATTTCGCGGGAACATCCTATAATTCATATGTTCACTATGGTGTTGATCCTGCCCTGGATACGATACTTGAACGTAAGGATGCGAACCATGCCTACTTTACTGCTGAAGGTGGACTGGGATTACATTCCATGCATGCCGATTCATTTCATTTTAACTATGATGCCTCCCTGGAGTATTACTATTTCACCCACCAGTTCGACCAGGCAGAGCATGGGGCGAAAGCTGAGTTTGATTTTGATAAGAAGTTGAGAGCAGTGGATTTAGCCGGTGAAGCAGGAGGAGCATTTTATGGCCACGATCCCGTTTGGGATAGTGTGATGGGAAACCATACCATGTTCTGGCTCAATCCCCTGGTGGCAAAGAACGCAACAGAATGGAAATTTACTGCAGGATTTAATACCTATGGTGAAGTTCGGAACGGGGTGTTCACTCCTCATTTCTATCCCAGGGCCTCCTTTCAGTTTAATATCGTAAAAGAGGTGATTGTGCCCTATTTTGGGGTGGATGGGTACCTGGAGTCAAATAACCTTCGAACTATTGTCGAAGAGAATCCATACGTGGTCCCGGGTTTAACTGTCAATCCAACCAGCCATAAGCTCATCGGGTACATAGGTCTGAAAGGACGGTTTTCCGATGCTGTGGCCTACAATTTAAAGGGTAGTTACTCAATTATTGATGACGCCTACTTTTTTGTGAATGATGTGAGCAATCCTTTGATGAATCAGTTTGTGGTGGTTTATGATGATGTCACCCTGGGAACACTTCACGGGGAGCTGACTGTGCGGCCAGCTGATTCCTGGAAGCTGTTTCTGAAAGGAAATTACTACAGCTATATTACCATGGTCAATGAAGACCATCCCTGGAACAAACCTAAATTCGATGTCTCCCTTCAGGCACGCTACAACATGGGTGATAAAATACTTCTGGATGCGGGAATCTATACCATAGGAGCCAGGTATTTTGAAAATTTTAATCCCACACTTGAGGAGACTCTTCCGCTGACTTTTGATATTAACCTGGGCATGGAGTACAGGTACAGTACGCTCCTTTCATTCTGGGCCCGTTTCAACAACATGGCAGCACAGACTTATTATCTCTATAATAATTATCCTTCGTACAGGTTCCGGGTCATGTTGGGCCTTACTTATGCGTTGTAGTTCCTTCTAAAGTTATTAACTTTCTATCGCTACTAACACGTTCCATATGTACCTACGAAAATTCTCCTTTCGCGAAAATGAAGGCCAGAAAATCGAGTGGCTGATTGATGATGTTAGCCTGGGCGAGATCAGCCTGGTGGTAGGGAAGAATTCAAGTGGAAAGACCCGTACCCTGAATGCATTGTCTGACCTTGTAGGTATGCTTAAAGGAAAGGGTACCAGGGCCACGGGACCTGTATTGTATGAATTGCTCTTTAAGAACAGCGAATTGTCAATGCGGTATGAGCTGGAATATGATCTGGAGACCATAAAAATGGAGCGCCTCTATGTGGAGAAGGAGCTGGTACTGGAACGGGGTACAGGTGGAAAAGGGATGGTTAAATATGAATCCACTCCCGGGGCCATATTCCTTGAGTTTGAGATTCCCCACGACCAGCTTGCCTGTTTTGCAAAACGGGACAGGTTGCAACATCCGTTTATCGAAATAATCCATGATTGGGCCATCTGTCTGCGGCGGTTCGATTTTAGTGGTGATCTGGGTAAAGCCAGGTATGCCCTTAAAACGGCGTTTGAACCCAAGGAGATAGACTGGAGCATAACCAATAACTCCCTGGTGCCTGTTATAAAGGTGGCTGAAGAAGGGTTTCCCCAATTCAGGGAGCTGGTGATCAAAGATATGCAGCAGATCGGGTATGATCTGGAAGACTTTGGAATCATTCATTTCTCTGAACGTTACAATGTAGCGGCACAGGATCGCTATGCTGTTTTTACCACTGAAGCCGGTCTGGAGAAACAGGTAACCCAGCGGGATATGTCCCAGGGAATGTTCCGTGCATTCTCGGTGCTGATTCAGATCAACTACTATATACTGCGTGGTCACAAAGGAATGGTGATCATTGATGACATCGGAGAGGGCCTCGATTTTTCCAGGGCAAAGCAACTGGTTCAACTTCTGATTACAAAGGCCGAGGGAAATGGAATCCAGCTGATTATGTCCACCAATGATTCGTTTATCATGAATGCAGTGGATATAAAGGCCTGGGCCGTCATCATGCGCGAAGGAAATAAGATCAGCCTTTTTAATTACGAAAACTCCCGGGAGATTTTTGAGGAGTTTAAGTTTACGGGACTAAATAATTTTGATTTCTACGCCAGTGAGTTTTTCAAATCAGGCTTCCAGGACGAGGATGGGGAGGCAGAGCCAGAAGGGGATAGGGGCGAATGAAAAAGCTTGCCATTTTTGTGGAGGGTCTCACCGAACAGATTCTTGTCAGGCAAATGTTGCAGGCTGTGTTGGACAGGAACCGGATAGCCATTCAGACCGTTAAAATTTCAGGAGGGCACAATGTACGGATGTCTTTTACAGTCATGCGGGCTGCCCATGTGGACTTCCGGACCGAATATTATGTGCTGGTATATGATTGTGGTGGCGAAACCAATGTAAAGGGTTACCTGATGGCCCGAAGGGAAAAGCTTATCTCCAGCGGGTATACCATGATTATGGGTCTGAGGGATGTCTATCCAAATTTTGAACGGGAGGAGGTTTCGAAACTATTAAGGGGCTTAAATCACAGACTTCCGCAAAAAAAGGCAGCCACACGGATTTACCTGGCAGAAATGGAGACCGAAGCATGGTTTTTAGGCGAGTACCATCACCTTAAAAAAATCGCCGGGAAACTGGTTCCTCAATATATAGAGAAACATCTGGGATTCAACCCGCAGACAGAGAATATGGAGGAGCGGGACCATCCCTCAGACGATCTGAAAGCCGTATATCAGCTGGCGGAACATGATTATACCAAAAAACGTAACCGGCTCAATGCGGTGGTCAGCAAGCTGGATTTTCATTTTTTCACCCACGACCTGGCGGAAAAAATGACAAGCCTGGGAACCTTTGTGAGCGGACTGGAGAAATTTTTTAAAGAAGAGCTGTAGGGCATTGTGTATGAAAATGGAAACCATAGTTGGAGAAGTTGTTTCAACCCTGAGGGATCTCACCGATCCCGCCAGGGTAGAGAAATCTAAAACCTATTTTCCCACCGCACAGGAGGTGGTTGGGGTAACTAATCCCCACCTGAAAATAGTGGCATCTGAATTGAAATCACTTCATGGGTCGTGGACTCCGCAGGAATGGATCGATCTCAGTAAAGCACTTGTTGCAACTGATATTTTAGAATGCCAGATCATGGCCTATGAAATAATCGGGAGGAACCGCAAGCTGCTGGATGCCCTCAGTTATTCTGATTTGGAAGATCTGGGGAAGAACCTGGACAATTGGGCCTCCGTGGACCACTATACGGTGAGTATATACGGTGTTTTGTGGGGAAAAGGAGTAGTAGGGGACCATCACATCCAAAAGTTGCTGGATTCGGATAATTTCTGGGAGCGAAGGGTGGCTGTGGTATCCACCGTGGCGTTAAACCTTAAATCCAGGGGAGGCACCGGAGATACACCCCGGACCCTGGCGGTTTGTGAGCAGGTAGTGGACGACCACCGGGATATGATTCAGAAAGCCCTTTCCTGGGCATTAAGAGAGCTTTCTAAAAGAGACCACGGGGCAGTAACCCAATTTATGGAGCAGTTTGGGAATCGATTGGCAAAAAGGGTGGTCAGGGAAGTGCGTCACAAACTTGATTTCGGCACCAAGAACTAGCGGCTTATTTTCAGCCGTTTTCTGTTAATAACTCATCTGGTTTTCAAGGACTTTAAGGATGGTAAAACGAAATATTTTTACTATTTTTAGCACAACCATTTAGGAGGTTGAGATTGATTTTTAAACAACTGAAAGGCAGGTCATTACTGATCTTGCTAAGGATCAGAAATACAGAAGGGGCGGTAACCTTTAACAGGTTTTTCGAGGGGAACAGTATCACAAAGAAATAATTGTAGTTTTTATAACGGATTTTGACCGCTATTATGGTGAGTATTTGTTAAAAAACAGGAATAGAAATTAAAGAAGACAGATAATGAGTGAAGAGTTAAAAAAGGACGCAGGTAAGGCAAATGCGAGTCAGGAATACTCTGCAGATAACATTCAGGTATTAGAAGGATGGGAAGCCGTTCGTAAGCGGCCGGCTATGTTCATCGGGGATGTGAGTGAGAAAGGATTGCATCACCTGGTTTACGAGGTGGTGGATAACTCCATTGACGAGGCGCTTGTAGGGTATTGTGACAACATCGATGTGACCATCAATGAAGATAACTCCATTACTGTAGTGGATGATGGCCGCGGAATCCCCGTTGATATTCATGAGAAAGAGGGCCGATCGGCCCTTGAGGTGGTGATGACCGTACTCCATGCCGGTGGTAAGTTTGATAAGGACTCCTACAAAGTATCCGGAGGATTGCATGGTGTTGGTGTTTCCTGTGTGAATGCACTTTCTGAAGATCTGAAGGCTGAGGTGCATCGGGATGGTAAGATCTATGTACAGAACTATAAAAAGGGTATCCCGGTAAAACCGGTTGAGGAAGTGGGCGTTACCGATAAAACGGGTACCATCATTACCTTTAAACCCGATAACACCATCTTCAATGTACATGAGTTTAAGTACGAGATTCTTGCTTCCAGGCTTCGGGAGTTGGCTTTTCTGAATAAGGGAATCCGCCTGAATATTACGGATCTAAGAGAGAAAGAAGAAAACGGAAACGGGAATGGAGACGAGGGCGAGAATGGGAATGGATTCCGCCACGATAATTTCTATTCCGAAGAGGGATTGAAGGAGTTTGTTGCTTTCCTGGATGGCACGAGGGAGAAGCTGATTGAGGATTCAGTTCATATTGAAACAGAGAAGAACGGAGTACCGGTGGAGATTGCATTGCAGTACAATACCTCGTTCTCCGAGAATGTCCACTCCTATGTGAACAACATCAATACCATAGAGGGTGGTACACACCTTTCAGGATTTCGCCGTGGATTGACCAGGACCCTGAAAAGTTATGCGGATAAATCAGGGATGCTGGCCAAACTGAAGTTTGATATCAATGGAGACGACTTCAGGGAGGGACTAACAGCCATTATCTCTGTTAAAGTTCAGGAGCCCCAGTTTGAAGGGCAGACCAAAACCAAGCTTGGCAACTCAGATATCATGGGTGTGGTTGATCAGGCGGTCAGTTCCGGGCTGGCTCACTACCTGGAGGAGCATCCAAAGGATGCAAAACAGATTGTTTCCAAGGTGATTCTGGCTGCAACCGCAAGGCATGCTGCAAGGAAAGCAAGGGAACTGGTTCAGCGAAAGAATATACTCTCCGGCGCAGGACTACCAGGTAAACTGGCCGACTGCTCTGAAAAGGATCCCGCATTGACCGAGATATACCTTGTGGAGGGTGATTCTGCAGGTGGAACTGCCAAGCAGGGCAGAGACCGCGCGTTCCAGGCCATTATGCCACTGAGGGGTAAGATCCTAAATGTGGAGAAAGCCATGGTCCATAAGATCTACGAGAATGAGGAGATCAAGAACATCTTTATTGCATTGGGCGTGAAGATGGGAACCGAAGAGGACAGCAAGGCGCTGGACCTGTCAAAATTGCGTTACCATAAGATCATCATTATGACGGATGCGGATGTGGACGGATCCCACATTGCCACCCTGATCATGACCTTCTTCTTCAGGTATATGAATGAATTGATCACCAATGGATACCTCTACATCGCCACGCCGCCCCTTTACCTGGTGAAGAAAGGTAAGAAAGAGCGGTATTGTTGGAGTGATGAGGAGCGTGAGGCGTTTATTGAAGAATTGGGCAGTGGCAAAGATTCCTCAATTCATACACAACGCTACAAGGGTCTTGGTGAGATGAATGCAGAGCAGTTGTGGGATACCACCATGAATCCGGAGAACAGGACACTCAGGCAGGTTACCATCGATAGCGCTGCAGAGGCTGACCGGATTTTCTCAATGCTTATGGGAGATGAGGTGCCCCCACGTCGTGAGTTTATTGAGAAGCACGCCAAATATGCCAATATCGACGTGTAGCCAAAGCCTTACTGAAGTAACTCAGGGGAGACTGTTTTTATTTCCAGCCGGGCATCTGATCGAGTGTAACAACCCGGGGATCCTTATTCCCTGAAATCGAGTAAAATTTTTATGTTATCGGCCGGGTTGGAATCCAGAATTTCAAAACCCTTCTGGGTCTCAGAGGCAGGTAGAACACGGGATATTAGTGCTTCTGGTTTTAATGTGCCCTTGCTTAGATGTTCAATGGTCTCAGCAAATTCTCCGTGGCTGACCCGTGAAGAGACGATGCGGCCCTCTTTCCAGATTAACTCCTTAAATACCACCGGGGCAGGTTCATTTCCCAATCCCAGGACACATACGGTTCCTCCTCCCCTGATGCTCTGGACACATCCACGGACAGGGTTAATACCGTTTTCAAACTCATGGGCATGGCCAACAGCCTCGAAGGCTATATCCACCCCTTTACCGTCGGTTTCTGCAAAAATTCGTTCCACAGCATTTTCCCTGGTGGCATTAATAGCAATTACATTGTCATAGTGAGAGGGACCAATGGCAAGTCGTTTATCCAGTATATCAACCATAAAAACAGTTTGATCGGTTACTGTTCTGACTGCCTCCAGAATACAGAGCCCCACTTTACCTGAGCCCCAGATGGCGATCACATCATTTTCTGTAACGGCTGCCTTGTTCTTGGCATGGAATCCTATGCTCAGTACTTCAATCAGGGCAGCATGTTCATCTGGAATAGCCGGTGGCACTTTGTAAAGCATTGAAGAAGGGAGGGATATGTACTGTGCAAATCCTCCATCAGAATCAACTCCGATAAGTTTAAGACTTGTGCATGCCGGATAATGTCCCAATTTGCACGCGGGACATTCACCACACCATATAATCGGGTCGGGAGCCACTTTGTCGCCTGGCTCAAAGCCGGTTACACCCTCGCCTACCTCGCTGACTAAACCGGTAAATTCGTGTCCCATTACCATGGGGGTTTTTGTCCTGGGATGAAATTCTCCTTTGTGGATATGTTGATCGCTGCCACAAATGCAGCCAAATGTGACCTGGATCAGTACTTCCCCGGGCTTACATTCCGGTTTTTCTACTTCTTTCCACTCTACTAGATTGTATTCAGTTAATATGGCCGCCTTCATTTGATTGAATTTGGCGTTAAAATTAGCATATTTTCAGTAGAATTGGCTCAGGGGACTAGTTCAATCCTGACTCGCTGATAATCCGGGGTACAATGGCTTCCCAACCCACCGACATAAGGTGCATGCCGTTGATGCCTTGCTTACCCCTGATTTTTTCAATAATCTGCAGTGCGATTTCCACACCCAGTTCCTCATAATCATCGGCGCTGGCATCACCAAAGCGATCCAGAATATCTTTGGGAACAGTTACGCCGGGAATATTGTGATGCAGGTACCGGGCCATTCGGTTGCTTCTGATGGGAGTCACCCCGGCCAGAATATATACTTTGTCCAGGATGTTCCTTTTATCCAATGCTTCCAGCCACCGGTCCAGACCATCGGGATCGAATATAAGGTTGGTCTGAAAGAACTGGGCTCCTGCATTGATTTTTTTCTCTTCCCTCAAGGCCTGGAATTTTGGTTCTGAGGCAAAGGGAGAGGCCGCTGAGCCCAGGAACAGCTTTGGTGGAGATTTCATTTTCCTTCCGTCCAGGTAGATCCCATCGTCCCTCATTCTTCTTAAGATCCATAACATCTGAATGGCATCAAAATCCAGAATATTGGTGTTGCTGGTGGGGGTTGGACCTATGCGGGCATTATCGCCTGTAATGCATAAAACATTATGCACGCCCATTACATTGGCCCCCACGATATCTGATTGCAAACCGCTCCGGGTTTTATCCCTGGCTGCAATCTGCAGTACAGGATCAGCTCCCAGATCGGCTGCCACTTTGCTGCAGGCCATACTTGACATGCGCGGACGGGCAGAAGCACTGTCTGTGAAATTCACAGCTGCTACCAGGTCCTTCACCATCTCAATATCCCGCTTCAATTTGCCAGTGGCGGTACTCAGAGGGGGAGCCACTTCAGTGGTAATAACAAATTTCCCACTACGCAGCTGGCTTTCTAACTCAGAAAATGGCTCTTCGTACGCAGGTGGATGAAATAGTGAATCGCCCAGCCACCATTCAGGTTGCCTGACCGGCTTAAAAACTGCTTCCCAGGAGTGAGCTTTTTGCTCCTTATTTCCGAAGAACCTGTCCCGGATGAATTTGCCTGTTCCAAACTTACTAATGGAACGGGTCACATCACCCCAGGTCTCTGTACCCACCTTATCCCAGTCCAGCGGAGGCAATACCTCCAGCAGCATCTCTTCACGGCCCATTTTATAGGCGCGTTCATGGATTTTGTACCAGATGCATGGACGGGTTTCATCCACATAACATTTCTCCGCGGTTGAACCTCCACAGGGACCATTGCGCATTCCCTTGGGACACTCCATGGGGCAGATAAAGGCGGTCTCCTGAAGCAGGCAGTTTCCACACATTCTGCAGCCGAACATGGGCCCTTTAATGTACCGTTCGGTTTTTCTCAGTACCCGCTTCCCGAAGGGCTCTCTCTTAAATGGAAAAAAGGGTGGTTGCCATCTTCTTCCCGGCGTAAACAACGACATATTTCTTATTTAGATTCCACTTTCTACTTTTCCACTTGCGCAGCAATCTGATTTTGATAGTGCTCTGTAAACCTCATGGCAAAATCATCTTTTGTGCGGATTAAATCTGCGGCCCTGACCATGGTGGTAATTTTATTGGGATTGGCTATGGGGCAGGTCAGACCATTCCAGATGGAGAGAACCATATGTGCATTATTCAACGCTTCCCTGTTGGGTAGTCCGAAAGAAATGTTGCTTGCTCCCTGGGTAATGTTCAGGCCAAGGCGGTCATGAACCAGCTTGATAGTTTCCAGGGTAACCAGGCAGGCATTGGGATCAGCACTAACAGCCATGGCCAGAGGATCGATGACCACATCTTCTTCCTTAATGCCCAGCTTGACGGCCCGTTCCAGTATTCTCTCTGCAATCTTAAATCGTTTCTCAGGATCATGGGTAATGCCATCATCATCCATCACCAGGCCAATGACGGCAGCATCATGCTCTTTGGCCAGTGGAAGAATGGCCTCAAGGGACTTCTCTTCGCCATTGACCGAGTTGATCAGGCACCTTCCTTTAATTACTTTCAGCGCAGCTTCGATGGCTTTTGGATTGGGCGAATCGATGCACAGGGGAACATCCAGCGCTTCCTGTATGGCCTTCACAGTTTCGGGTAGCAAAGCTGCATCATCCACACCCGGGAATCCCACATTCACATCCAGGATATCTGCTCCTGCATCAATCTGACTTTTCCCCAGTTGAATGGCAAAATCAAATTCATGATTGGAAAGGGTTTCCACCAGTTTCTTTCTGCGTGTCGGATTGATACTTTCTCCAATGATGACTACAGGGCCATCAGTGTCGATGACCACTTCCTGTGACTTACTCTTTAAGATCGTTTGCATTTCCAGTTTTTTATTGATGTTTTCTACATTAATCCGGTAATATTTCCATCGTTATCGATGCTAATGTTTTCAGATGCAGGGTGGGCGGGAAGACCAGGCATTCTCATAATCGAACCGGTGATGGGAATCAGGAACCCTGCTCCTGAAGCGATTTCAATTTTACGGACTGTAATTATAAAATCTTTGGGTCTTCCCAGCAGTGCAGGATTATCAGACAATGACTTCTGGGTTTTGGCAATGCAAATGGGCATCTGTTCCAGACCCAATTCTGAGATTTGTATCAGGTCCTTTTCGGCCTGCGGAGAATAATCCACATATTCGGCCCCTATAAATTTTAGTGGCCAGGGTACCGATGACCCACGAA
>PVMS01174375.1_pt1 | contig 14787 bp, 14 predicted proteins | sample 1853461 | NCBI WGS metagenome assembly PVMS01 (sample SAMN08582032, study PRJNA380276) | Marine sediment metagenome, whole genome shotgun sequencing project. | isolation source: ocean sediment barecode stripped | collected 2017 | reverse complement strand
GGGCTCAAGGAGTCTGCAACGTCTGCTGTCGGCAATCCGAAGCTTTTATCGCTGGCTGATAAAGGAAGGCCGGGCGGAGCACAACCCAGCCTCGTCGGTACGTGCACCCAGGGCGGCACGGAAATTGCCGTTGACACTGGACGCCGATGCCGTCGCCCGTCTGCTGGAAATCAAAGATGATAGTCCCCTGGCCACGCGGGATAAGGCCATCATGGAGTTATTTTATTCATCGGGGCTGAGGCTGTCTGAATTGGCCGAATTAGTTTGGCACCAGGTTGACTTTCCTTCCGGACTGGGAACGGTTACCGGCAAGGGAAATAAGACAAGAATGGTGCCTTTGGGTAGTTATGCCAGCGCGGCATTACTTGACTGGCGAAAGGTTCGCGCAGAATTTGCCGGCTTCGAAGAACCTCACATTTTCGTCAGCAATCGCGGCAATCCCATTTCAACCCGCACCATACAGGCCAGGATCAAGTACTGGGCACACCGCCAGGGGATACCGCAAAAAGTTTACCCGCACCTGCTACGCCACAGTTTTGCCAGCCATATGCTTGAATCGTCCGGAGACCTGCGTGCCGTACAGGAATTGCTTGGTCACGCTGATATAAGCACCACACAGGTTTATACACACCTGGATTTTCAGCATCTGGCCAGCGTATATGACAAAGCTCATCCACGGGCGAAGAAAAAATAACCAGAGAAAAATCGCCAGGCTCACTTTGCTCGCAGCGTGCAGTATCTTAAAAGAAAAGGCCACGACATGTGGCCTTTCACTCTATGCTCAGATTTGACAGGATGTTTAATTACATCCTGACATCACCTAATCGGATGGAAACAATGTTTCCAGGATGACAATTGTACCGTCGAGTACGTCAATCTGCTGTCCACGAGGATCGAAATCCAACAGAATCTTGCCAGGCTCGACCGGATTCCTGAACTCCAGTTCGCCTTCAATCGCTCCATCCTGCATCATCACGGCCTGGATCGTTCCTACGATCTCACCACCGATCTGCAGGCTGTAGCTGCCTTCGGGTACGTCCTCAATTTCTACAGAGAAATCAGTACGATCAGGACGTGGCTCCAGTTTTACGTCACCGGAAGCCAGAGGGTACACGCCTGTATTGTTGAATTCCGTCTCGATATCAATAACGCCAAAATCAATATTACTGCCGCCGTTATCGTCACCGCCGTTATCGTCGCCGCCGTTATCATCGCCGCCGTTATCATCGCCGCCGTCAAACACGGACTCTCCGGACGTTAACACAGCCCCAAGACCATCATGAACTTCGATCACCTTACCACGGGGATCGAAGGTCAACAGTACCTTCCCGGCTTCTACCGGGCTGCGAAATTCCGTTTCGCCAATCCCCAAGCTGACGACCAGGTCACCGCGATCAATTCCCCCGACAACGATGCTGTACAAACCATCCGCAAGATCTTCGACTTCCACCGAAAACTCAGTACGGTCAGCACGTTCCTCAAAGTCAGCGTGCCCGCTGCCGCTAATCCCTCCCCGGGCAGAGACGAGACCGATACGTTGTTCCGTCAGGAGCACATTCGATGGTGTGTCATCTGAAACACCACCACTGCACTCTGTGTTCATGATCCATGCAAGTTGGTGGATCGTTACCATACCGCTTCCAATGCCAGGCAAATCGGTGTCAAAAGTGACTGTGCCTTGTTGACAGCTGTCAAATTCCATCAGTAGTGTCCCGACCAGATCAGCCGGGTTGATATTCGGATTATCCGGCTGCAGGAAACCGATGTCAGACAGCCTGTAGAGTGCCAATTCGATTCGGTTATCGATTACAGGGCCCTGTCCAATAAGCCAGGCCGACTCACGATCCTCTCCATAGGCAAACCAGAAGGCGACGGCTTCCTTTGCCCCATCATCCTGTTGGATGACGTGCAGCGTGAATCCTTGGTTCTCATGGTCCGACTGTTGCCACAATCCAGAAAAATGACGCGTCACGATAACGTCCTGGGCTACGGCAAGCACAGGCAATAGCAGCAAAATGGAAAATACCAAATAGATATACTTTTTCACAATGAATCTCCAATTCTTAAATAAAATCGTCGCCTGCACGCAGTCGGTAACTTCCGTGTCAGCTAACGAGTATGCTTGTGTATTACATCGGTGATGCCATCAAAAATAGAGCATGACAAAAACCACACTGTTATATTAGCCAAAGTAACTAAATTGCTTGTGAAAAGAAGATGAACACAGATTAAATGTTTGGTTAAAAATTGGCAGGAACCTATTTTGGTGTCCTTAGCCGGACAAACTGGCGGGAAACAACCTCAGAATCTCTAATGGAAACGACAAAGACGAACTTCAAGCGAAATCCCGATCCGGCGTTTGCTGTAATGCCAGCGTTTACGCATGGTTGCTACTTGATGCAGGCCGATTCAAGGCAATAGTATGAGAATTTTAATTGTTGAAGATGAGCCGCGTATTGCTGATTTTCTTCAGCGTGGTCTGAATACTGAAGGCCATTTCTGTGTTGTCGCCAATGATGGAGAGTCTGGATTGTCACTCGCGCTTGAAGGCGATTTTGACCTGCTACTGCTTGATCTGATGTTACCCCGGATGCACGGCCATGAAGTATGCCAGCAATTGCGCATGAGCAAAATCAATATGCCTGTAATTATCCTCACCGCAATGGATAGCCTGGATGATGTAATTGCCGGCTTGCGGATGGGTGCAGACGACTATATGACCAAGCCATTTTCGTTTGAAGAATTGCGAGCGCGAATAGATGCGGTCGTGCGACGAAATTCCGCCGCGGCAAGCCAGGACCCGATTCTGAGAGTGGGTCGGTTGGCTTTCGACCGCAAGGCCCTGCGCTTCACCGTTGAAGACAAGGAAATCAACATGACGGCCAAAGAATTGGCCATTATTGAACTATTGATGAGCAGGCCGGGCACACTGTTCAGTCGTGAACGTATCCTGTGCAATGTTTGGGGCTTGAACATGGATCCGTTAACCAATGTTGTAGATGTGTATATTGGAAAACTGCGTAAAAAAATTGATTCTGACTCTGATAACTCAATTATAAAAACGGTCCGTGGCCTGGGTTACCGCCTCAGCAATGCCGGTTGATTTTTATCAGGAATTTGATCGCAAAAGACGCGTTCCAGATCACTATGAAGAGTGCTGCTCATCCTGGAGGTGCTGTGAAAAACAATTTCCCTGACCTCGCACTCAGCCTTCGGAATGCCGTACATTTTCTAAGAATCCTTACATTTCTGGGGATGGTTCCATTTTTGTGCTTACAGCCATCCCCGGCACGCGCCGAGGTGGGCCTATCAGCCACCAACGGGAGCATCCGCGGTGAAGTACGGATTACAAGCAATCTGACGGCACAGCGAATGCGCTTTCGTCTTTATCCAGGCTTCAACCCCATTCCGCCCCCCACAGCGCAAGAGAAGAGGAGCGACGAGTGGCAAAATATCGTCGTTTACCTGAAATCCGTTCCTTCCTTGTCGGCGGCAACGGATGGAAGCCGGGTATCGCAGATCGCGCAACTGGGTGAAACCTTCATACCTCACGTACTGCCGATTGTGAAAGGTTCAACAGTCGAGTTTCCAAATCAGGATTCCATATTTCATAATGTTTTTTCTTTGTCAAAAACAATACCCTTTGACTTGGGGCGTTACCCGAAAGGTGACTCCAGATCAGTCACTTTCGGCCAGACGGGAATTGTCCCGGTATTCTGTCACCTGCACTCCGACATGAGCGCCATCGTAATGGTACTGGATAACCCATACTTTGCCGTGCCAGGCCCTGATGGCCATTATCGGATCGAGAATATTCCGCCGGGGAATTACACCCTCGTTGCCTGGCATGAGCGAAGTGAGCAAGTTGAACAGCAGGTGGATGTAATAGCTGGCGATGTCCTTGAAGTCAACATCACGGTGCCAATTGAAGATGACGAAGCTTCCGGACACTAACAGGAAAACAAAGACTGTTGGCAAGTGCCTGATCACGTGGGTGTTGTCACTACTATGCAGTTTGACAAGCCCGCTGACAATCGCCCAGGAACGATTTCTGGTCGAAGGAATCTTCGATGCGGAACTGTATAAAACCGATGCAGATTCATTATTGTTGTCCAGAAACGGAGGCGATGTCGCTACGCTGGGCCGACTGCAACTCTGGTCAGCTTTTCAAATTTCTTCAGGACTCCAAATCTATGCCCTCGGAGAAGTCGAGACTGATAATTCAAGAGGGGAACGCGAGACAGAGTCGGAACTTGAACAGATTGCCCTGCGATACTCGAGCCTGTCTTCTCCATATTATTTCCTTGAAGCTGGTAAAATCCTGTCACCTCTCGGTGCCTACTCGAATCGCCACCTATCCACGCAAAACCCCCTGATTGGACAACCGTATGTCTATACTCCTTCTTATCCCTGGGGCGTCCAGGCGGCTGGTTCGTCTGGCTGGCTGGACTATCGGGCGGCACTGATTGATCAGCCCGACATTAATCCCGGTTACCTGGCTGCAGAGCCTGATTCTGCATTCCGCCCGGCCCTGGGGTTTGGTGTGACGCCATTGACTGGCCTGCGCTTTGGTTTTTCATATACCCAAGGACCCTATTTGAATCGTCAATCGAACGAATACCTGCCACCAGGGACCGACTGGCGTGATTTCGACCAGCGGGTTTTGGGGTTTGATTTTCAATTCAGTCGCGGGTACCTGGAACTCAATGGCCAACTAGTGGTTTCCGAATACGAAGTTCCATTTCACAGTGAAAGCAGTGACGCTACAAGCTACTTCCTGGAGTTGAAATATACCTGGACTCCACGTCTGTACGGCGCAGTGCGCTTGGAGAAGAACAAAGCCACATTTATTCGCCACGAGGTTGATCTGTCCTGGTGGGAGCGAAGCAGTAAGTTTCGTGATGTGGAAGTGGGCCTTGCCTACCGTTTCAGTGTGAATACACAGCTCAAAGTGGCCTACCGGAGCGACCATTGGGACACAGTAGCCAGCCACGAGAACTATCTTCCAAACGGCCACTCCCTCGCGTTTCAACTCTCACATCATTTTGACCTCAGGTCATGGTTGACGAAAAAACCGTAGTCCTCACACAAGCCCATATGAACACACCCACTAAGCACTCTGTCCCTACTCGCGCTCTTGTCCTGGACCTCCTGCACAGGGCAGGGTCCCGGTTGAGTTCTATCAGGCTTAGCACCAAGGCGATTTTGCTCAGTATCGCTTTGACCAGTTTTGTTATCACAGCCGTTTTTGTGACTCTCAGTATCGAGATCAGGAACGAAACGAAACAACTCCTGCAGGACATGCTCAATCGTAGCGAAAGGCAGGTCTTGAGCATCAAGGAAGACAACCATTCGCAATTACTGTGGGTTTCATCCCAGGTTGCCAACAATCCTACCCTCAGAGCGGCGATGGAGACCTACAGGCTGGAGATAACCTTAAACGCCGAGATCAGGAACGAGCTACTGGCGACTGTGCAGAATGAACTGGACAAAATATGGACCGGACTCCCGCACGACCTGCTTTTCGTGACGGATGAAGCGGGCCGGGTACTGGCTGCTAATGGACGCATGAATTCCCAGCTGCAAACGGGCGAGGATCTCTCAACTATGCCTGCACTGAGCCATGCGCTGGACCCGTCGGCACCAATCGGCGACCGGAATTTTGGTGTGATTAGCCTGCAGGAACAATACTATCTTATTGGATCTTCTCCGATCGATTTACAGGGCTATATCATCGGCAGCCTGACTTTGGGTGATCGGATCGACAGAAGTTTCTTACCAAATCTCAGGGCATTTTTCGGTGGAGAAACTGTGGTAACGGTGGGTAGCCGAACCATTGCATCCACTTTGCCAGGCTCTTCAAGTGGAGATTCCGGTGCTGAAGCATTGGCCACACTCGGTGCTGATGCCATACAGGCAGATGGCACTGCCCACCTTGGCGATGAAGATTACCTGATCACCTCTATGTCACTGGGCATAGATGACACCGGTGAACCGGTCACTCTTTTTCTGCTTCGGTCCCTCACCCAGGCCTTGCGACAGCCCAATCAGAAGTTGATGAAAATACTGGCGACGCAGGCTGTACTGGCAATTTTACTCAGCGCGCTATTGACTTGGGTGGTAAGCAGGACCAGCCTGCGCCCGCTCGAAAGGTTTGTGGCGTTCATGAAGGGAGTAGCTGAATCTGGTGACTATTCGCTCCGATTTCGGGGGCGAGAGCCGAGTGAGGGAGAGCCAACGCAACAATCTGAAGAAAATCGGAATGTGGCTGTGGCCAATGTTCGCAGCAACAATGAGTTGGATCTTCTGGTCGATGGATTTAACAAGATGCTGGCAGTGATAGAGGCCAGAGACAGTTCGTTGAAGAAGGCGCACACCGAGCTTGAGGCGGGTATTCTGGTGCTACGGCAAAAAGAAGAACAACTTCGGCAACTGCAGAAAATGGAGGCCATGGGACTGCTTGCCGGGGGTGTGGCGCATGACTTCAACAACATTCTCATGGTGGTTTCAGGATTTTCTGAATTGGCGCTACAGAGCCTGGAGGATGATCATGCAGCCCGTGCCAGTATTGAAGAGGTACAAAAAGCCAGCAAAAGCGCCTCCCTGCTCACGCGGCAATTGCTGGCCTTCAGCAGTAAGCAAGTCAGCCGTCCGAAAATTATCAACCTCAATCACCTGATCACTGAGCTTGAGAAGATACTGCGCAGAGTGGCTGGTGAATCCATAGTATTGACAACCAGACTGGGCGAAGACCTGGACAATGTGTTGGCCGATCAGGCACAAATAGAACAAGTGTTGCTTAACCTGACTGTCAATGGCAGAGATGCCATTGAAGGCAGGGGAACAATTTGCATCGAAACCGCTAACGTGGAACCGCATGAAGGCCTGGCCCCAAAAATACGATCTTGTCTTGCACAAGCCTCATGTAGTCATCGTTGTGAGCGATAGCGGATGTGGAATCGATGCTGAGACACAAGCTCGAATGTTCGAACCGTTCTTCACCACAAAAGACAAAGGAAAAGGGACGGGTCTTGGTCTGTCTACAGTTCATGGAATTGTGAGGCAATGGGGTGGCCACATCAGGGTTGAAAGCAAGCCCGGCGCAGGAGCCGAATTCAGAATTTACCTCCCGCAGATGACGGAAGCAGTAGAAGAAGTACCCGAACCGCACAAAGTCAGCTCCGCCACAGGTTCAGAAACCATTCTGGTCGTGGAAGATGAGCCCGACGTGCGCAGGATTGTCTGTAAGATGCTGACATTGTACGGTTACAGTGTCCTGCAAGCAGCTGGTCCAATTGAAGCGTTGACCATGTTTGAAAAAAATAGCGATGAGATCGATCTGCTTCTGACCGATGTCATTATGCCGGTGATGAATGGCCGCGATTTGCATGAACAAATTGCAATGCTGAGACCCGGAATTAAAACCCTGTATATATCAGGGTACGCTGACGGTGTGATCGACGAGACCGACATCCTGCCGGACGGGGTCAATTTCCTGCAAAAGCCGTTCACTCCTGAAGCACTATCCGCAAAGGTGGCTCAAATTCTCAATCAAGATAAATCAGAAGTTCCCTAGGAGCCTGTCGGGTTTGACCGATCGTCGCGAGAGAAAGCCGAGTTTGGCCATATTTCCCACTCTATTTCGTTAAATAGCGGTGCTATTCGCCTCAAAAGACCGAAAAATCTGACTCAAATCGGCTTTTTCGCAGTAGATCATGTTAAATTCGACAGGTTCCTAGGTTTGAATTGAATCAACTATCTCTCATTCAGATAAGGTTTCCTCCTGAGACATTAATTGCTTTTCACATTTCTCAAGCAAGTTTGTTTTGAACTGAAGGTCGGCTTTGAGTTTTACACTTTCCCAGGTGATGTCGATATTTTCCTGCATGACCTTTGAGAATTGATGGCGCTGATAGAAAATGAAACCAAATGCCAGTAAAAAAACGACGATGATGACGATTAGTGCATCAAAATTGAGCTCAATTTTTTTCACACGAGTATTCCCTGGACGAGGTTGATGAGTTCGTCTGGCCATATGCCAGACCGTGAATTCCTTGAAGGCAGATAACCATTAAAAGGCCCGGCCGTCTGGCCGGCCGAAATCGCTTTTAGTCTTCCTCAAACCAGCGATAAACCAGGCCAGCTATGGCCGCACCAATGATCGGCGCGACCCAAAACATCCATAGCTGCGCAATTGCCCAGCCCTGAACGATCAGCGCCGGACCCGTGCTGCGGGCCGGGTTTACAGAAGTATTGGTCACCGGAATGCTGATCAGATGAATCAGGGTCAGGCCCAGGCCAATTGCCAGGGGTGCAAAACCGGCGGGCGCACGTTTGTCGGTAGCGCCAAGGATAATAATCAGGAACATCAATGTCATCACTACCTCGGTGACAAAACCGGAGCTCATGGAATACCCGCCCGGCGAATGCTCACCATAGCCATTGGACGCGAGCCCAGATGCCAGTTCGAAGCCCGGCGCACCACTCGCAATCCACGCCAGCACCGCCGCAGCAAGGAACCCACCCAGAACCTGGGCGATGATATAAGCAGGAAGCTCGGATGCCTTGAATCGGCCTGCAACCGCCAGACCAATGGATACCGCCGGGTTCAGGTGACATCCGGATATATGTCCAATCGCATAGGCCATGGTCAGCACGGTCAGGCCAAAAGCCAGCGCAACACCGACAAAACCAATTCCCATTTCAGGAAACCCGGCAGCCAACACAGCAGCACCACAACCACCCAGCACCAGCCAGAATGTTCCGATAAATTCAGCTGCAGATTTTTTTGCAAGACTCATATTTTTTCCCTCTGTTTATTTTTTGAACAAGAATTGCTTCGCAAGCGGCGGTAAGCATGGCCCATTTAAAAAAATCAGTCTTTATGTAATGAAACGGATTTCAGGACTTGTTTTGTGCAGCTTGATGCAGGGCATAGCGTGTCCCACTCCAGTAGCTCAGATAGGCAACGACGAACCATATCCAGATGTGGTCAGCAGAAATGTCGCTCATCCAGTAAACCGGCCAGGCTATTGCCACGATAAAGTTCTTGATTGAGTCAATAAAAAGACCGATGAACAATTCCGGCGTTATATCGGATATAAACGAGGCAAGCCCATCAAATCCGCTGATGAAATCGCGTATTTCACCCAGTTCGACCACCGCATAGGTGAGCAAACCAACCACACCATAGAAGCCACCGCCGAATGACAGCCACTTGTTATGGAACGGGTTCATCTTGCGCACCTCTTCAGCATCGTCGGTGCTGTTACCCTTTTTTTTCTTGTTTTTGGATTTCGCGCTGGACAGGCGTTTGAACTCACCTTCCATCATCTTGAGACTGTCAACCGAGCCAATGTAATTTTTCTTAAGAGCCCACCAGACCAACAGATAGCTGACCGCTGCGACGGCAACCCCCACCTTTATCAATGCCTCAAAGAATTCCGCAAACATGTTGTGAGCATTCGCCTGAATAGACTAATCCCGTGAGTCTGTCGGATTTACCGCACGACCACAAGCGAGCCTTGCAATCACTGCTGCTTAGCCCCACTTTCCCATCCATGCAACAAGAGGAGCCAATAGTGGAACACTATCGCGGTACAACCATTTGCTCGGTCCGGCGCGGCAACAAAGTTGTGATAGGTGGTGACGGCCAGGTCACACTGGGCAATACCATCATGAAAGCCAACGCACGCAAGGTTCGAAGATTATACAAAGATCGCATAATAGCGGGGTTTGCCGGCGCTACCGCGGATGCTTTCACCCTGTTTGAGCGCTTTGAAGGCAAACTGGAAAAACACTCCGGACACCTGGTGAGGGCTGCTGTCGAAATGGCCAAAGACTGGCGCACCGACCGCAGCTTACGCCGCCTCGAAGCCTTGCTGGCGATTGCCGACACCAAGAATTCGCTACTCATCTCCGGCACCGGTGACGTGATCGAACCGGAGCACGGCCTGATTGCCATAGGATCCGGTGGGCCATTCGCGCAGGCGGCCGCCATGGCATTACTCAAAAACACTGAACTGGATGCAGAGACCATCACTCGGCAAGCCCTCGGCATTGCCTCGGATATCTGCATCTACACCAATTCCAACTTAACCATCGAAACACTGGAAATCGACTAAAGGCAGGCCCAGATCATGTCACAAATGACCCCACGTGAAATTGCCCAGGAACTGGACAAGCACATCATCGGCCAATCGGACGCCAAACGCGCCGTGGCTATCGCCTTGCGTAATCGCTGGCGCCGCATGCAGGTAGACGAAGACCTGCGTGCTGAAATTACTCCAAAGAACATCCTGATGATTGGACCGACCGGAGTCGGCAAGACCGAGATAGCCCGGCGCCTGGCCAACCTGGCCAATGCACCCTTTATCAAGGTTGAAGCAACCAAATTTACTGAAGTGGGATATGTCGGCAAGGATGTAGAATCCATCATTCGTGACCTGGTGGATACCTCGGTCAAAATGACCCGGGAACAAGCCATGGCCAGGGTTCGGTCCAGTGCCGAAGATGCTGCCTATGATCGTGTTCTCGCCGCCCTGTTGCCGCAGCCACAGAGCAATGTTGGTTTTGCCAATGAGCCCCCACCGGAACAGGCTCTGGACGAACGGACGCGGCAGAAATTCCGTCACCAACTGGTCCACGGCGAACTGGATGATCGCGAAATTGAATTCGACATTTCCTCCCAGATTGGGGTGGAGATCATGACGCCTCCTGGGATGGAAGAAATGGCCAGTCAACTGCAGGGAATGTTCCAGAACCTCGGCGGCCCCAAGAGCCAAAAGCGCAAAATGAAGATTCGCGACGCCCTTCCTATCCTGATCGAAGATGAGGCCGCCAAACTGATCAATGACGAAGAAATAAAACAACAGGCTCTGGAAAATGCCGAGCAAAACGGAATCGTTTTCATCGATGAACTCGATAAGGTGGCGAGGCGTTCTGAATTCGCCGGGGCCGATGTATCCCGCGAGGGTGTGCAAAGAGACCTGCTGCCGCTGGTTGAAGGCTGTACGGTATCAACCCGCAACGGTATGGTTAAAACAGATCACATGCTGTTCATCGCTTCTGGAGCGTTCCACCTGTCCAGGCCGTCTGACCTGATACCCGAACTTCAGGGCCGCCTGCCCATACGGGTAGAACTGCGGGCGCTCTCGGTGGACGACTTCACGCGCATCCTGACCGAACCGCAGGCTTCCCTGACCGAACAGTACACCGCATTGATGGCAACCGAAGGCGTAACCCTGAATTTCACCGTGGACGGCGTGCGGCGGATCGCTGAGATTTCCTGGAAAGTCAACGAATCCACCGAGAATATCGGCGCCAGACGATTGCATACGGTGCTGGAGCGCCTGCTGGATAAGATTTCCTACGATGCCCCGGACAGTTCCGGAAAGAGCTTTGAAATAGATGCAGCCTACGTCGACCAGCACCTCGAAGAACTCGCCGGCAACGAAGACCTTAGCCGGTATATTTTGTAAGCAAACTGCACGCGGTCACTATTCCGCTGAGAACGCAGAAGGTAATCATCCCCGCTAATATGAGCCTCTATCAAAAATATGTACTGCCCAGGCTGGTGCATTTTGTCTGTGGACAAAGGCCGGCCATGAAGCAGCGCGAGAAAGTCGTGCCGCTGGCCACCGGGCGCGTGCTGGAAATTGGTATTGGCTCCGGGCTGAATATTCCTTTTTACAACACGAACCAGGTTGAGCATCTGTGGGGTCTGGATCCATCACGTGAAATGTGGGCAATTGCCCGTAAAAACGCGGTGCAACACCATCTTGATGTCGAGTTCATCGAATCGAGTGCCGAATCGATCCCGCTGGAAAACAACAGTGTGGATTCGGTCTTGATGACGTACACGATGTGTACCATTCCCGAGGTCCGCTCGGCCCTGGATGAAATTCGGCGTGTATTGAAGCCCTCCGGCCAATTGCTGTTCAGTGAACACGGGCTGGCGCCGGATAAGGACGTTCAGCGTTGGCAAAACCGGCTCAATCCAGCTTGGAACAGGTTCGCTGGAGGATGTAATCTCAACCGCCCCATTCCGCAGTTACTTGAGCAAGCTGGCTTCATTTGCCCGGACCTGCAAACCATGTACCTTCCCGGCTGGAAACCCGGTAGTTTCAATTATTGGGGCAGCGCCGGCTATCGTTGAATCAGAGCTTTTCCAATGGGCACAAATCAGCGGGCACATCCACATCAAAAGCAGCATTTTCGAGCGGAACAAACTCCACTGTGCTGCGATATTTCTCAATTATCGAGCGCGCTCCAACATCCCCATCTAAACTCATTAATTCATGAAATATTTTTCGTGGGAATATGGCAGGAGGCCCGTAAATACGCGCTTCCGTGGCATTCCAGGTTGAAGTAACTATGAATGATATATCAGCAATCCATCGCTCTGTCAGTCGTTCCAGGTCGTGTAAATCCACACGCCATTGATCACATGGCATAATCAACACGCCTGCAAGGTCCCGCGGCAGATTCCTGAGTCCCAGCGCTATCGATGTCCCCATTCCCCGGGACCAGTCGGGGTTATGAACCGGGTACGCCGGCAGTCCTGCCAGTTGATCGTTGACTGCAGCGGATGAGGCCCCGGTAACCACCACCAGGCGAGCAGGATCAAGACCGAGTAAACTGCGGGCGGCACGAAAAACCAGACTTTCACCTTCAATTTGAAGCAATTGCTTGGGCTGACCCAGGCGTCTGGATCCTCCTGCTGCCAGCAGGACAATTCCGAGCTTTTCCGATAGTTCAATTGCCATTCAAGACGCCCTGCGGGATCTGTGGGAGCGAGTCTTGCTCGCGAATCTCTTTCATCCTGGTGTAAGTGGTAATCCGCTGCGCTGGTTCAGCACCGCGTGTATTTCGGCCACCAGCGAGAGCGCAATAGATTCCGGTAATTCTGCTCCGATATCGAGACCGACTGGTCCGAACACTTGCCGTTGCGGACAGCCCGCCATTTCTTTCAGGCGCTTGCTTCTGGATCGCGGTCCGAGACAACCGATATAAGGAATCTCCCTGGGTGCCAGTTGACGAAGATAGGCGCAGTCATTTTCCAGGTGGTGACTCATGATTACGGCAGCGTCAATCTGGTCCAGGTCAACCACCTGAGCCAGGCGTTCCGGACGAGCCTGGAGCACGCTGCATTCATGCGGAAACCGCTCTGCCCTGGCGTAAGCCGGCCGGTGATCGACCACCGTGACATCCCAATCCAGGCCGGACAGCGCCCTCACAACCGGTAAAGCATCCGGACCCGCGCCACACACCAACACCCGTGTCTGCGGTGGAATGTTGATCAGAACGGCTTCTCCAGCGCCACTCTTAGACGAAATGCTGAACCGGCGGCAACGCCATTCCGGCCAGCCTTGCTGTGTGACGTCTTGCAAAATCCCCTGTAGCAACTTGTCACCGTCAAACTCACCCGCATTGTCCAATAATGCAAAGGATGCCACTGATATATCAGTATCAGAGCGAGTAATCAGTGCCAGCAACACCGTGCGGCGCTCCAATTGTGACGATACAAGCTGCTGCAAAAATCCAAAACCACTTGCACGGTCCAGGCGCTGCAGCATCAAGTGAATCACACCGTCACAACCCAGACCAAGGTTCCATACCAGATCTTCATCCGCGTGCATGTCATAAGTGACAAACTTCGGCAAGCCATCGGAAAACACCTCCTCTGCATGGTGCAGCAAATCGCCTTCCAGACAGCCCCCGGAAATCATGCCCTCGAAGTGCTGATCCCGGCTGATCAACATCATTGCACCTGGTTTACGGTAGGTAGATCCCTCGGTAGCTATGATGGTGGCCAGCACCAGTGAATCATCTGCCTGGTGATCCCGGTAAAAATTCAGCAGGGCGGGTATTCCAAGGTGCACCGGCAATTCCTCGATTGAAAATACAATAATACCTGTAGGAGCGATCCTTGTTCGCGAAAGTGCGGAGAAATTCTGTCCGGAGTCAAAATCTTTTAATGCCAGTCTGTTATTTGAACTGCCATTCGCGAACAAGGTTCGCTCTTACAATTTTGCCAAGACTTCCTTTTTTAGCTGATCCTTGATCGGCAAATTGCGGATACGCACTCCCGAGGCATTGAATATTGCATTGGTCAGCGCTGGAGCCAGGCTTGGAATGCCCATTTCGCCCATTCCGGTCGGTTTATCGCCATAGGGCAAAATATGGGTCTCCACTACCGCTGGCAGTTGCGCCATGCGCATCAAGCGGTAATCGTGAAAATTACTCTGTTCTATCTGCCCGTTCTTCACTGTAATTTCCAGATTCAGCGCTGTGCTGAGCCCATCAAGCGTGCCGCCCTGCAACTGGGCTTCCACGCCTCGAGGGTTCACCACCAGCCCACAATCCACAGCGGCAACGATGCGTTCAATAACCAGATCTCCGTCCTGGCTGACTTTTACTTCCACTGCGTGTGCAGCGTAGCCACCGAAAGTAAAATGCGATGCAATGCCAACAGCCTGTCGTTTCGGCCTCGGCTTACCGTAATCAATCTGTTTGGCAACGTGCTTCAGCAAGCGGGACAGACGGTATGGATTAAAAACCGGTCCGCCGTGATTACTGTAAGCAAGTTCACGATCGGGACCGTACAGATCGAGGCGCAATTGGAGCGGATCCTGCCCGCTGGCGTGCGCCAGTTCATCCAGAAAGGATTGAATAACGAAAGCATTGGCGGTGTGCGCTGGCGCTCTCCAGGAACCACGTGGAACGCCGGATTGAACATTCAGCCACTCCATGCGGAAATTGTCGATTATCTGGGCCGGAAAGTCG
>PVMS01133421.1_pt1 | contig 14787 bp, 8 predicted proteins | sample 1853461 | NCBI WGS metagenome assembly PVMS01 (sample SAMN08582032, study PRJNA380276) | Marine sediment metagenome, whole genome shotgun sequencing project. | isolation source: ocean sediment barecode stripped | collected 2017 | reverse complement strand
CGCGGGATCTGAATTTCGAGATTCAGGATTATCTTCCTGTTGTCGTATATATAAATGGAGAGTACTGGGGGATTCACACGTTGAGAGACAGGATAGATAAGCACTACCTGGAATACTCTTTTGGAGTAGATTCAGATTCTGTTGATATCATCAACGCAAACTCCAATCAAGTGGTATCCGGGACCAATAATAGTTATATGGAATTGGCCGGGTTTATCAACACCCATGATTTATCGCTTGATTCCAATTACGAAATTGTGAAAACACAAGTTGATGTTTTAAGTCTGGTTGATTATGTAGTTGCCGAAATGTTTTTTTTCAATTGGGATTGGCCCGGGAACAATCAAAAATTATGGCGATCTCAAAAGTCAGATGGAAAATGGAGGTGGATCTTTTTTGACCTTGACATAGCCTATTTTGGCAGTGACGATGTGTTTGAACGAGCCATTCTTGAAGAAGGTGAATATCCCTGGGACGAAGAACCCGTCTCTTCTTTCCTTATGAGGAATCTATTGAAGAATGAAGAGTTTAAATCCCTCTTTATTTCACGGATGGCGGAAATATTGAAAGAGATTTTTACTCCTTCAAGGATCTATCAAAATATGAATAGTGTGGTGGATCTTTACAGGATTGAACTTCCCAGGCATATCTCCAGATGGCACTACCCTTACAGTGTAGATGCATGGGAAGATGATATTGCAAATAGATTGCTCACGTTTCTGCTCAACAGACCTTGCAACCTGGCCACGGAAGCAATAAAATATTGCGATCTGGAGGAGTTCGGATATAATTGTTACACAGAAGCGTATAGTGAAGATCATCTCCTATTGGCCCCAAATCCAAATAATGGGAACTTCTATATCCAAAACAACACTACCAAGGGTGTGCTTTGTGGTTTAATTGTCCGGGATAATACGGGTCGGATTGTCCACATGGAGGAAGAGGTGTTTCTGGGAGAGTTTGAAAAAAAGTATTTCGATCTGTCTTTTCTGCTTGCAGGGGTATACTATTTGCATTATTCTTCGATCAACTTCCCAAGCTATTCAAATCCTCCCCTGTCAGTTGTAAAACCTATTGTAATCTACTAATTACTATTTCCTTAAACTTTAGTTAAACCAGTAAGATAATTTCAATACAAGACCCCGGTTCTTGGTCTTCATGCCATTCGGATAGGAGTTTTCAGTGTATACTATAAATAGATCCGAAACTGGAGCAAATCGCCACTGGAAGCGCATGTTTACGTTCACATTGTCTATCTGGTTGTTATACTGAACAAAGGTGGTGAAAAAGAGATTCTCTGTGAATGTGATATCGAGCCTGGGCCCCACCAGAATCAGGTCTGTACTGGTATAAGGTTCGGGCTGAAGGATTTTATGATAAGTGGTCATTAAGGAAATACTGCCATAAGGCTGTACCCGGTAATTAATATCTGCGCTAAAACTGGTGCGTGTTCCGGCAAAGTATCCTCCATAGCGGCCCGATGCCATAAAGGTAAAGAGACGGCGCATGGTGGAAGTATAGGTCAAAGCCACCTCGGTCCAGTTAAACTCACTGCCCGCAGGATACTCTGCACCTCCTGTGTTGGTGGGATCAAAGGGTTCAACCAGTTTCAGGTATCCCTCCTCAAAGTCAAGAGCGATGGTACTTCGGTCCTGCCATGTTAAGGAATAACTTAGCTCCAACTCCCTGTCGGTGAGTGAAAAGTCGGGTTCGAAAAAAAGATCGGCTGTCACCGTGGGACCATGACTGGTTATCCGTTCTGAGACCGGGTAGAACCGGTATCCTACATTGGGATTGGTCTCGTGATATCCCTGCCTTCTCACAAATCCCATTTCGGCCAGGTAGTTATTCCCCACATAGGCCTGGTTCCAGCCAGCTGAAAACTGTTGGGTTTCATAAAGTATCGAGGCAGCTGTGGAAAAGCGGTCGCCGGTGGGACCCGGATTGAAGGAGTAGTGGTAGAAGGCTTTGCCTGTCCACCTGTTGTCGGAACTTGCAAAATTGAATTCGCCTCCAGCCACACGGTTGAAGTCATACCCGCTGTAAGCGGTATCTTCAGGGGTAGCAACCACCTGTTTATTGGTCAGAAATGCAGAGATATTGGAGCGGCTGAGTACTTTTCGCTGAAGGACTGCCACACTAAAGTTATCGGCCGAATACTCGTCCTTCACCGCGGTCTGCATATTCATGATTCCCAAACGCCAGTTTTCTCCTGCATTGCCACTTAGCCTGGCACCTGCAATGACCGGAGAGTTCAACCCAATCCTCCTTGAAAAGAAAGGCCTCAGGTTGTTGGCACCCAGGTTGGCAAACAGGTCACTGTTCTCCAGGAAGAACTTTCTTTTTTCGGGGAAATAGAGTTCAAAGCGATCCAGGTTTGTCTGTTGACGGTCTACCTCCACCTGTGAGTAGTCCGGATTGATAGTTACATCCAGGTTCATGGAGGTGGAAAGGATCACCTTGGCATCCAAACCAGCATTGGCTTTGTATGAGATCCCTTCTCCTGCTTCTTTGTTCTGGGTTGCTTTACCCGATACATAAGGGATCAATGAGAACCTGACCCCGGGAGCAGGGGGAGGATCCTCCCAGGCCAGCGTTCCTGTATAGGCAAGGTTGGCTGATTGAAATTGACGTGGGACCGGAGCCCATCCCGATTTTTCGTTGGTCTTCAGGTCAAGTCTGCTGAAATTAATGCCCCATTCAGTATCCCCCTCACGGTACCTGATGGTTCTGAAAGGAATGCTGAATTCGGCCACCCAACGATCCCCGTAGTGTTGCACAGCAGAGTGCCATTTGCCATCCCACTCCAGGGAAACAGATCCACCGTTTGACTGGATCCCATCCCACTGCCCCCCGGCAGCTGAAACTCCAAATGCAAAACCGTTGGTCTGATCGTTATAGGTATCAATGGCAGCAAAAAAGTTATCGTTCTTACTGAAACTCCAATCCCTTCGATACGACTCCATGGGACGTTTACCAGGCATTGTATCGTGAAGTATAATGCCCATATAGATATTGGTTTCATCGTAAGCTATCATCACTTCTGTTTGTGATTTGGCATAGCCCGTATCAATGGGTGTGATCCGGTGAAAAGGAGTGGTTTGTTCGGCCCTGCTCCAGATGGCCTCATCCAGGATTCCATCCACCTCTATCTTCTGATTTATTTTCAGAGCCTGAAGCCTGAAATTACTCCGGTTGACGGCAGTATCCTGACCTGATGAGGGTTGGATAAAGGCAAATATAAAATACAAGACTACCGGAATTGTAGCTTTCATAAGCATTAAGAAAATGGAATCTGACAGGTCCGTCAGGAGATTAAGTCACTAAGATAATCAAGAAACTGAAATATAAGCTGCTGATCCAAATGGGATCATTCATCCGCTATTCTCTTTTATGAACCGGCAGAGAAATTCTCTGACCAGGTCAACACTTTCAATGTAATAATCGGCCTTTGTGGTTTTGGTTCCCACTTTGATGGTATATGCTTTTTCGGGCAGGGCATCGAAAGTATATTCATCGGTCCAGTCATCACCCACCGCAAAAATAAAATCATAGTTTGTCTCTCCCATCTTATGAAGAGCAGCCCTCCCTTTGTTTATTCCTGAATATTTGATTTCAAGAACTTTATCACCATCCATAATTTCCAGGTTCAGGTTGGATGTAAGGGTTCTCAGTTCGTCCTTAAGCTCCCATGCACGTTGTAGTCCAAGGTCCGGGTCTGCTTTCCGGTAATGCCAGACCAGTGAAAAGTTTTTATATTCAATGAAGGTTCGGGGTGTCTGATCCACATAATACTCCAATAAAGGTTGGATAGACTCCTTCCATTCATTATCGATCTGTTCCATCATATGCCATTCACCTTTAGGCTCCTTTAACCAGACCCCATGCTCTGCAATAAAATGGATGTCCCACCCCTGGTTAAACCACCTTCCCAGGGTCTCTTTGTCCCTCCCACTAATAATAACTACAGTGTTATTTTTATCAAGGGTTAGTTCTTCTAAGATGTGATAGAGCTGCTCATCAGGTTTTGCATCCTCCGGATCTTTTTTAAACCAGGAGAGCGTTCCATCGTAATCCAGAAAAAGAATTCGCTCTTTAGAGTTGGCATATTCAGCCACAATCTCCTTCATCCTGGTGATGTTGATCTTCCGGGTAAGGTTCACCTCCTGGATCTCTTTGACCCCTTCCAGACTTTTAATAAACTCACTTGCCCATCTGTCTACCGTATAGCGTTGGAGCCTCTGCATCATGACGGTATTTCGTCGAACCTGCTCATCAAAGGGCATCTCAATGGCCTCACAGATGGCCTCTGCAATGGCATCCAGGTCGTTGGGATTTACCAGAAGAGCCTCATGCAGCTCTTTGGAAGCACCGGCCAATTCACTTAGAATCAGGACCCCCGAGCCATCATGCCTGGAGGCAACAAATTCTTTGGCCACCAGGTTCATGCCATCCCTGAGAGGGAGGATCAGGGCGATATCTGACAGGGAGTAAAGGTCGATCCGCTCGTCCATGGTAAAGTTCTGGTTCAGATACCTTACCGGAGTCCAGGTGATGGTCCCATAGTTGCCATTAATTCTGCCCACCAGCTCATCCACTTTCGCTTTCAGATTAAAGAATGAATCACTGGTTTCTCCCGATGGAATGGCCTGGACAATAATACTTACCCGGCCAATGTATTCGGGATAAGTTTGCAAGAACCTTTCAAATGCCCTGATGCGCTGAGGGATCCCCTTGGTATAATCCAGTTTGTCGATGGAGATGATCAGTTTTTCCAGTTGGCCCGATTCCTTAAACATTAACATCTCCTCCTGGATAAGCGACCACCGGGGATGCTCTCCGTGTATTTCCAGGGATTTATTTCTGAACCTATCGTAATTAATGCCTTTAGGGAAGACATCCACCTTAAGGGTTCGTTCACCCAGGGATATCCTGTTTAAGAATGAGTCCACCCCAAGAAGCCTTCTCACCGAACTCATAAAATGCCTCACATGATCGTAGGTCTGAAATCCAATAAGATCGGCTCCAAGCATTCCCTCGATAATCTCCTGGCGCCATGGGAGAAGCCGGAATAGCTCGTAAGATGGAAAGGGTACATGACAGAAGAGTCCAATGGAAACGCCTGGCTTTTGGTCCCTGATCAGCCGGGGTACCAGCAGCAGGTGATAATCATGAATCCACACAATATCTCCATCTTCAATCTCCTCAAGAATTTTTTCTGCAAACAGCTGGTTGATTTTTACATAGGCATCCCACGACTCTTCGCTATAGGTAACGTTTTCAGTGAAATAGTGGAACAGGGGCCAGAGGGTATTTCGGGCAAATCCATGCAGATAGAGGTTCCTGTCCCTGGACTTTGGGAATACAGGAAGGCAATTGTAAGATTGGAGCCTGGCACTTAGACCTTTGGCTTCCTCATTGGTGAAATCGCGATTTTCAAATCCGGTAAGTCCAACCCACTTTGGATGAAAAGAACTATAGAAATCCTGAAGTCCTGAGATGGTTTGCTCATCGGATTTTTCAATCAAGAATTGTTCATCCTGCCATGTAATATGTACGGGAAGTAAGTTGGAGGCAAGAATGAGTCGTTTCATAAGAAGGGAGTATTGAATAAGATGATTTGAATGCTTCTATAAATTTAGATACCTTGATCGCTAATACCAAATTTTATATCAATATTATGGCTTTTCAACCCAGATTCGACGCAGTGATTTTTGACCTTGACGGAGTGATCACACAGACTGCACTTGTTCATGCTTCTGCATGGAAAAAAACATTTGATGATTACATGCTCACCCGCCAGGAAAGATTTGGAGAGTCGTTTCGGGAGTTTACGCATGCAGGAGACTATTTGCCCTATGTGGATGGAAAACCCAGGTATAAAGGGGTGGCTTCATTCCTGGAGTCCAGGGGTATAAACATCCCCTTCGGAGATCCGTCTGACGATCCGGAACAAGAAACTGTTTGCGGAGTAGGTAACCAGAAAAACATCATGTTCAACCAGGTATTGGATGACGATGGGGTGGAGGTATATGAGACTACAGTAGAGATTCTTTATGCCTTGAAGGAGGCTGGAGTAAGAATAGGAGTGGCGTCCTCCAGCAAGAATTGTAAACCCGTGCTTGAAAAGGCAGGACTACTGCATCTTTTTGAAACCCGGGTCGATGGGGTGGTCTCAGCCGAAATAGGTTTGAATGGCAAACCCGAGCCGGATATATTTACTAAGGCCTGCGATAACCTGGGCGTGGAGTATCACCGTTCGGTGGTGGTTGAGGATGCGGTTTCCGGTGTACAGGCAGGCCACAAGGGAAATTTTGGACTTACACTGGGATTGGCAAGGGAGAATAATATCAGGGAGTTGCTTATCGGGGGTGCCGACATTGTGGTGGAAGATATAGGTGAGATTGGGCTGGATGGGATCAATGAGTGGTTTGAGAAGGGAATGGAAAAGGCTGGATGGGAACTCAGTTTCTTTGATTATGATCAGGGAATGGAGCGATCAAGGGAAGCCTTACTTGCAGTGGGAAACGGATATTTTGGTACCCGAGGAGCCATGGAAGAGAGCAGGGCAAACAAAGTGAACTATCCCGGTACCTATATTTCTGGACTTTTTAACAGGCTTACATCAAAGGTTGGAGACAAAGACATTGAAAATGAGGACTTCGTTAATATATCCAACTGGCTAACAGTAAGCTTCAGGATTGAGGATGGACCCTGGTTTGAGTTCTCTCCGGAACCCAATTATAAAATAGTTAGCATACGGCGAACGCTTTTCCTAAAGTCAGGTGAACTTGAACGCGAGATGGTCGTTGAGGATGAAATGGGAAGACAGACACGGGTTATTTCCCAACGTTTTTCCGGAATGGCCGATCCACACCGGGCCGGACTCCGATATGCCCTTACACCCCTTAATTACAAGGGAAGGATTGAAATCCGATCCGAGGTGCGTGGAGATCATAAGAATGCAGGAGTAGAGCGATACAATAAGCTGAATCAGCAGCACCTTTTACCTGTTTCGGAGGAGATCAACGGGAATCACATGGAGCTTGTGGTAAAAACTTCCCAATCTGATATTCACATTGTGGTATGCGCCGCAAATCATCTGCTTGGGATTTCAGATGGGGACCCGGAAATTCTTAAGGGAGAAGGATGGATCGGTCAAAAGTACGTTCTGGAGGCTCAAAAGGACCAGGAGGTGGTCCTGGAGAAGATGGTGAGCCTCTATACTTCAAGAGATCCCGGAGTGGAGGATCCATTGATAGAGGCACAAACCACCATGTCGGGTATTTCCACGTATCAAAATGAATTGAATCTCTCTGCCGGAAGATGGAAGGAGATTTGGGAGCAGGCGGATATTGTTATTTCAGGAGACCGGGAAGCCCAAAAATTGGTGAGACTGCACATCTTTCATATGATGGTAACAGCTTCACCCCATCATGCCGGTCTCGATTCAGGAATTCCTCCCAGGGGACTTCACGGAGAGGCCTACAGGGGTCATATTTTCTGGGATGAACTTTATATTTTGCCGCTCTACAATCTGCACTTTCCCCTAGTGGTGAAATCGGTCCTGATGTACAGATACCGAAGGTTGGATGAGGCCCGCGCTTATGCGAAGGAGTACGGATATGAAGGGGCCATGTTCCCTTGGCAAAGTGGAAGCGATGGCCGGGAGGAAACCCAGGTGATTCATTTGAATCCATTGTCGGGTGAGTGGGGCGACGATTACAGTTCTCTTCAAAGGCACATATCATTAGCCATTGCTTACAATACCTGGAACTATTTTCATACCACCGGTGACCTGGAGTTTATGGAGCAGTATGGAGCAGAACTGCTGCTTGATATTTGTAAATTCTGGGCCAGCAAGGCGGCCTACAATACCAAGGATGGGAAGTACCATATTGATAAAGTGATGGGACCAGATGAATTTCATGAATCCTTGCCGGGATCGGGAGTTGGTGGCCTCACTGACAATGCCTACAGCAATATTATGGTAGTCTGGATCATGGAGAAGGCCTTTAGGATTCTGGAGAAGTTGAAGTCCAGTGAAAAAGAGAGAATTCTTAAAGCTTTATCATTAACAGAGAAAGAGTTAGATCAGTGGAGGGAGATCATGATGAGCCTCTCCATACATGTGTCACAGGAGGGTATTGTGGAACAGTTCAAGGGCTATTTTGGACTGGATGAACTGGATTGGGGTCATTATAGAGAGAAGTATGGAGATATTCACCGTCTCGACCGAATTCTTAAGGCTGAAGGAAAATCACCTGATGACTATAAATTAGCCAAACAAGCCGATTTTCTGATGAGTTTTTACAACCTGGGTACTTCCGGGGTGACTAAAATATTGGAGGATATGGGTATTTCCATCCCCGGGGATTATACCCTTAAGAATTTCAACTACTATTTTCAGAGGACCTCTCATGGATCCACCCTGAGCCGGTTGGTACATGCCCGTCTTGCCTGGGAGTTCGGAATGCTAAATGAGGGATGGGAACTCTATATGGAGGCATTGAGAAGCGACCTGGTGGATATTCAGGGCGGAACTACCGGTGAAGGGATTCATTGTGGGGTAATGGCAGGTACCGTTTATGATGTGATTCGTACCTATGCAGGATTGAACCTTAATGGGGAAATCCCTGAATTATCACCAAAGTTACCACCCCATTGGAAAGGACTGGATTTCAGATTTAATTACAGGGGCACTCATTTCCAGGTCTCTATCTCAGGAAAGAAGATTAAAATTTCGGGAAAAAATGCAGGAAAGGATAAAATAAAAGTTCATCTTTGCGGGAATAAAATTGAACTGCTACAGGATGTACCTGTAGTAGAATCGTTTAATTAAAAAACACGATCATGTTAGGGGATATACTTTTAATCAACGACATGCATAAGGAGGCCGCACAGCTCATATTCGATCATATTAAAACGGGCTGTAAAAATAAGGACGAAAGATATCGTTGTATCGTGGGTATATCTGGTGAATCCGGATCGGGCAAGTCTGAACTGGCCCATGCACTGGGAAAATTGCTCAAAGACAATAACATTCGGGTAAAAGTCATTCATACAGATAACTACTATAAGATTCAACCCCTCCTACGCGAGGAGTGGCGACGCAATAAGGGTTTCGATAACATCGGCCTGGATGAATATGATTGGATCAAGATCAGAAAAACCCTAAGGGATTTTAAGGAGGAGCAAGAGTGTATGATTCCTTGTATTGATTTGATACCTGAACAGGTAGATAAGCTAATTACGGATTTCAGCAAAGTAGACCTCCTGATTGTGGAAGGATTATATGCCATAAAGGCTCCGGACATAGACTTACGGGTTTTTATTGACCTCACCTACCACGAGACCAAAATCAATCAGATCATCAGGATGAAGGAAGCTTTAAGCGATTTCAGGCTGGGAATTCTTGAAAAGGAGCATCAAACTGTCACCTCGCTGAAGCACAAGGCTGATCTGATTGTGGATAAATCCTACCAGGTGGTGACCATAGAGGAACATGTAAAGACGCATTAAGAATTATTGTAATGTCAGATTTACCCAAAGTTCTATATGTGGATGATGAGGAGATTAACCTTGAACTCCTTCAATTGACCTTCAGGAATGATCTTAAAGTCTATACCGCAATTACAGCGGAGGAAGGATTTAGAATTCTGTCAAAGAATCAAGACATTCATGTGGTTATCTCTGACTTAAAAATGCCTGTAATGAATGGTCTGGATTTTATTAAAGAGGTGAAAAGCAGGCATGAGGAAAAGGTGTGTATGCTGCTAACGGCTTTTCTTGAATCCGAAGTGATGCTTGAAGGATTTAACAAGGAACTTATTTTCAGATACCTGATGAAACCCTGGAACAAAGATGAGCTCTATCAGACTATCTTAGAGGCCTACCAGCGTTAATTTCGTGGCAGAAAGATATCGAATACCACAAGTTTACTTTTATTGCCAACTTCAAGCCAGCCTTTGTGCTCTTTGACAATCATATAGCTGATTGTCAATCCCAAGCCTTTCCCGTTTTCCTTGTGGGTGAAGAAGGGATCAAAAATTTTCTTCAGGTCTTTTGATGGGATTGCAGGGCCATTATTACTGATGGTGATTCGGGTTACCGGTGATCCTTTCCTTTTTGTTTCTGAGGCCGCGATCTCTATTCTTCTATGGTCCTTAGAATGGGTCTCTTCAATCACTTCAATGGCATTAGATATTATATTGATAAAAACCTGTTGAAGCTGCTCATAATAACAGCAAACCCTGGTGCCGTGATTTATTTTTTTATGAATGGTGATGTTATAGGGAATCTTTCTTTCGATCGAGAGCAATACTTCATAAAACAGCTTCTCCAGGTCCATATCCACAAGATTTTCCAATCCGGGATTGGCAAAGAATTTTAAACTGGCAATGATATCAGAGGTACGCTTCACTCCTTCGAAAGAGTTTTCTATAATCCTATCTATCTGTTCCAATAAATCTTTTTTCTCGGGAGTCTGGAATGTGTCAAGCTTTATGTAATCTTCTTTTAAGGTATTTAGGGCATGAAGGCTCCCTGAAATAAAATTCAGGGGATTGTTAATCTCATGTGCAATGCCTGTGGTAAGTGTTCCCAGCGAGGCCATCTTTTCGGACTGTATCAACTCATCCTGTTGCTTAAGAACGAGCTGTTCGTAATCGTAGATTTTAGCAAAAACTATCCCAATGGCCAGGTTTACAAATACATAGATGATCACCGGTATCAGATTGTAATAGAATTGGTTCTCCAGCACAAATGGGATGATTTGCTCACTCCCATCACTTAAATAAATCAGATAATCATCGATAAAAATGGCCAGAATCAGATAGAATCCAAGGGTGATGTATAAGGCCAGCCGGTTTCGATAGGGATGGAGGATAAAATGTGGAACGGTAGAGAGCGCAATAGGTACGTAGGGAAACCAGAAATAGAATTCGTCGTCGTACAGACCAGCCAGTGGAGGTAACAAAAGGATCAGAAATGGAGAGATACTGAGAATAATAATTCGCGCCAGGGTGATCAAACCCATCCTGATTAGCCATAATTCCAGGAATCCTATAAGGATAAATGCATGGAATCGGTAAGTGATCAGGGAATTCTTCTCCCCGTCCAGATTCAAAATGATTGCCATCACCACGAAGAGAAGGATACTAAAATAGTTAATGAAAATCAGAGAGACAATCTCCCGTTCTTTATCAAAACGGTAACCCAGCGATAGTTTTTCAAAGGGGAGGCGTGGTATCCTCATGGAAGATTGATTTTATATGGTATTGATAAAAATAACAATATAATAGGGAAAAAGATCAGCCCATTTCAACCGTTCATCAAAACCTGAATCCTGTAACCAATGGAAACTGAATTCTTATGGCTATCTGCCAATCCTGTAGGAGACCTTTAACATGATGATGTCTCTGGGGTGAATATCCCAGATCCCGGTAAAATCCTCTTCAAACAGAAACATGCCATAGGAATCGTATCCTGAACGTGTTTGAGACCAGACCAGGTAGAGGAAGGAGCCTGGTCGGTATTCCCAGCGGAAAACCAAATTGGACAGGAATTCTTTGATGTTAAAGTCTGGATCCCCAATGTTATAGTTCAGACCACTGTCCGTTTCGGTAATGCTGTACAGGTCTTCATCTTCTACATAAAAAATCTCTTCGGAACCATAGGTGTGAAACCGGTCCTGGAAACTGGAAGCTTTGGGATCGGTAATATATTTGAAACTGCTGTAGTCTCCGGTAGCTATAAAAGGTTGTCCCCAGAATTGAATGGTTAATTCGGGAGTCAGAATCAGATCGAGGCGTAGTGATGTACTGAAGGTATTCTGATCGATACTCCCAAATATGTATCGGGAGGTTTCTTCGAAATGCTGCTGATCCACATATTGAAGTTCACTCTGACGGTAACTGAATTCGGGATGGACAGAGAGACTCAAGTTACTGATAGGTTTATAGGTGAGATCGAAATCCACCGCATACCGGGTTCCCGATTCTTCAAAACCTTTGTGATAAAAGCTTGAAATTTTAGCCACAAGCTTTCTCCGTGAGCTGGTCTCCACAACGAATCTGGAATTGAATCCGCCCGGGATGATCATGGTGGGCCCACCACGCAACATGGTATTGGAATAAGCCTCTGATTCTGCACCCACATAGAAACCGGCGCTCCAGAGTTTTTTAAACTCCATATGACCATTGAAGTTTATTCCCATGACCTGGTGCTGACCGCCGAAGTCCCACGAATTCCATTGGTTGATATTAAGCCGGATATTTCTGAAGATACTGAATGGTTCATTAAAATTATACCCAGCCCAGCCAATCTGAACAATCTCGTCGGTTGAGTTCAGGAAACCAACGTCGTTGAGTTCCAATCCCGGTGAGTTAAGGAAAAGGAAGGCCTTGAAGTTGAATCGGCCACTCTGCTTCCCAAACTGCAAACTGCCTCCGTAACCCGAGAGGGACGTCCGGGTGGAGTCCAGGGTGAGGTAGTGGGCATCGGGTCTTTGAAAATAGTGGACCGGTGAGCGCTGTGTCCTTACGAGTGCCTCTTCGGAACCGTTTACCTGGCTCATGTAGGAGGAGATGGAGAGTACATAGCTGCGGTCAGCAAAATATTGCTGGAAGTCGATCCCGCCGCTTAAGGCCGATGTATGCAAAAAATCCAACTGGGGTTCATCTTTGAATCGATTGGTGGAGGTGACCATTCCCCCCAGGATGGTATTTCCTTTGTGAAACTCTTTGGAGACCCGGCCGGCGAAATAGTTGGTTAATGGCTCCACAGATTCAAATCTGCGATCTCCATTTTGATCAATTTCAGCTTTTTCATTGGCTGTTACGCTCTCCATGATTCCCACTGAAAGACCGTTCTTAGTTTTGCCAGTAACTTTGGCTGCACCCAGTATTTTAGTGAATTGAGGCATTTTTACATATTCATTCTCACCTACATCGGGATAGTGCTGAGGCCTGCGTCCAATCCTGCGGGAATAGAAGAGGTTGTCCATGTTGTGCACTGCCAGGGGATAATTAAAAATGTTCTTACCCTCAATGAAGAAAGGTCTTTGCTCTTCGAAAAAGGTCTCGAAGGCTGAAAGATTCACCTGAGAGGGGTCCGACTCCACCTGCCCAAAATCGGGATTGACTGTTAAGTCCAGGGTAAAGTTATTGGTGATTCCAATTTTCGCATCCAGTCCGGCGTTTAAAGTCTGATCTTTTCCATCGTCCAGAAAAGGATCTTCAGGGACAGCTTCAAACCTTTCACTTCCAGCTACTGCATAAGGAGTGATTTCAGCCTGTTTTTTGGGATCGATGTCCTGTAGCCCATGTAATTCGCCCATTAGATGAACAAATCCCGGTGCCTCCTTAGACATGGGCTGCCAAAATGAAGTTTCATTGTTACGGAAGATCACCCTGCCCACTTGTAAGCCCCAGATTCCTCCGCTGCTTTTGTCAAAGCGAAACTGACTGAAAGGGATCTTTGCTTCCAGGGTCCAGCCCTTGTCGTCCATCTGGGTCTCCACCCACCAGATGGGATTCCATGTGTTGTCCTCGCTATCTCCATCATTGGTCATATAGAAGTCCAGCTTCGATCCGGCTGCACTGGCTACAAAACTAAAGGCAGTTTGCAGGTCATGGTAACTGTCGAACAATATGGCTACCATATCTCCGTCCATATCATCCCGACGCGTCAGTCTTTTTACAATGCTATCGGGTGCCGAATCAAATGCGCGTATGGCCACATAAATATTTTCCTTATCGAAGACCACCTTAAAATCGGTACGCTGACTGGCAGGTCTGTCGTCGTATGGATCATGCATCTGGAAATCGGAATCCCAGGAAACCTGGTCCCAGACTTTTTCATTGATCCACCCATCAATTTCCGGTGGGGCAGTTACTTGAGAAGTGGTGTAGATTCTCTTTGAATAGGTTGTATCCTGCTTCGAAAAGGAAGGCATAAAAAATCCACTTAGCACAATTAACAACAATAGTCTATTCATAGAATATATATGTTAATGGCTTAAGTGGTGATGCAAATCTACATCAAAATCTGTCTAAAATGAATCAAAATTAGCGTCAGGGTATTCTTGAGATCTTACGGATCTCCACCGGGTCTGCCAGATACTGCCCTTCGTCAGGCAGGGCCTGGATGGCCCTTACAACATCCATGCCCCGGATCACTTTGCCAAATGCAGCAAAGCCCGCTCCATCTGGGTTCCGATCTCCACCAGAATCAAGCGAAGGTTGGTCGCCAATACAGATGAAAAATTCTGTTGAAGCTGAGCCGGGTTCCATCCTGGCCATGGAAATAACCCCATCGGTATGCAAGATTCCGGTCTCTGCTGTGGTTTCATGCTCGATGGGGGTATATTCATCGATCAGACTATCGTCAAATAAACCTCCCTGAATCACCTCTATTTTCACCTTGTTATTAGCTTGGTTATCCATCCGAACCACCCGGTAAAAGATGGCACCTTCATAAGTGCCTGCATCGACCAGTGAGAGGAAGTTGTGTGCAGTTACAGGTGCCAGTCCGGGATACATTTCAACCTCAATTTCCCCCAGGCTGGTATGGATCAGGACTTTTTCCTGACCGGTGCGCTTACAGGACATAAATCCCAACAAAACAATCAGCAGTGTCGTAATCAGTTGTTTATACCAGTTTGTGCTTCTGTACAAATTCATCAAGTACTCCTTTCAGGTTAGGTTCTCCAATCTCTTGCAGGTCGTAATAAACCCTGGTATTGGGCTTTTTAATAGTAATCAGACGGTTTAAATCGATGGGTGT